>Ga0194126_10002335_pt1 | contig 30841 bp, 23 predicted proteins | sample TA2KigC150mmetaG_FD_148641 | JGI IMG/M metagenome (GOLD analysis project Ga0194126, IMG submission 148641) | Freshwater microbial communities from Lake Tanganyika, Tanzania - TA2015035 Kigoma Deep Cast 150m | ecosystem: Environmental > Aquatic > Freshwater > Lake | place: Tanzania: Lake... | reverse complement strand
GTGCGCGAAATCCAGTCTATCAGTTATCCCTTCTTCGTGGATGTGCGGCCCAACGCGATGGATCGCAATAGCCCGATCGTGGGCAAGCTCTCGGCGCTGACCGTCAACTGGGCGTCCCCGATCACTGTTGACCAGGAGAAGAACAAGAACCGTCAAACGTCGGCGCTGCTCAAGTCCAGCCCCAACTCATGGCTGCGCGCCAACCCCGACATCCGGCCCGACGCCGCCAAGCCGAACATGGGCTTTTCGCCTGAAGGGGACAAGGCTGCCCAGACCCTCGCCGTGGCCGTCGCTGGCGTGTTCGAGAGCTACTTCAAGGGCAAACCGGCGCCAACCGCGCAACAGCCGCCAGCCGCCGCGGGCCAACAGTCGCCCACGCCGACACCCGCGGCGCAGGCCGGCGCGACCGTCGAGGCCTCGCCTGCTACGGCGCGGCTGGTGGTCATCGGCAGCGCCGAGTTCCTGACCGACATCGTGTTCCAGATTTCGGCCAGCCTGACCCAAGATCGCTATCTGAACAGCTTGCAGTTCCTCCAGAATGCCGTGGATTGGTCGGTGGAGGACCTGGAGTTGCTCGGCATTCGCGCGCGCGGATCTTATGCGCGCGTCCTCGCACCTATGGCTCCCGGCGACCAGACCTTCTGGGAGGTTCTGAACTACGCGGTTGCGCTGCTCGGCCTGGCCGCCATCGGCATCGTCGGCTATCTGCGCAGGCGGAACGAGAAGCCAATGGCGCTGACCGTGCTGACTCAGGAGAAGAACGACCTATGACCCGATCACATCAGATTCTCATCGGCGCCCTCGTGTTGCAGCTCATCCTGGCTGTGGCGGCGTTCTGGCCACGCACGCCCCCGGCGACGGCCGGCGCGCCGCTGCTGGGTCCCATCAAGCCAGAGGAGATCACCAGCCTGACGATCTACGACGACAAGGGCGCCAGCGTCAGGCTGGCGAAACCAAACGACAAGTGGGTCCTGCCAGAAGCCGATGACTTCCCAGCCGATGCGGCCAAGATCACGCCCATCCTGACAAAGCTGGTGGGCATCAAGAACAGCCGGCTGATCGCCAAGACCGCCAACAGCCACGGCCGCCTGCAAGTCGCGGATAACGCGTTCGTCCGCCGCGTGGAGGTGCGGACGTCCGGCGGCCTGAATCAGACGCTCTACCTGGGCTCGTCCTCCGGCGGCAGCGTCCACGTGCGACTGGGCAGCCAGAGTGATGTCTACCTGGCGAGTGGCCTGAGCACGTGGGAGATCAACGCGGACGCGGGATCGTGGATTGACACCGCGTACCTGACGATCCCGCTGGACGACGTCGTCGCGCTGACCCTCAGCAACGCCAACGGCCAGTTCAACTTCACCAGGGACGCCCAAGGGGCCTGGACGACCGAGGCGCTGGCGGCCGGCGAGACGTTCGATCCCGGCCAGGTCACCTCGTTGCTGAGCTCGGTCGCAGCGCTGCGGATGACGCGCCCGCTGGGCAGGAGTGTTCAGCCGGCCTATGGCATGGCCCAGCCGAACGCGGTGGTGACGCTGCGCGCCAGGAAGGACAACCAGGAAAAGACCTACACGCTGACGATCGGCGCGAAGGACGCGCAGGAAAGCGCGTACACTGCGAAGTCATCCGATTCGCCCTACTACGTCCGGGTGGCGGAGTGGGCGGTGCGTGAGCTGGTCGAGAAGACCCGCGAGGGCTTTCTGAAGCTGCCGCCGACGCCGCCCCTGCCAGCGCCGCCGGTCCCGACGCCGAAATCGTGATGGGCCAGACGTGCGAGGTGCAACATGCCTACAACTTCGTTGAATCGTCGCGAGTTCCTTCAGGTAGCAGGCACGGCAGCCTCCGCCGCCGTTGTCAGCGCGTGCGCGGCCGTGCCGCCCCCGCCGACCGAGCCAGCCTACAAGCTGCCGCGGCGCTCCCTGGGCAAGACCGGCGTGCGGCTGTCGGTCGTGGGCTTCGGCGGGATCGTCGTGATGAACGAGACGCCCGAATCGGCAAGTCAGCTCGTCGCCAGGGCCATCGAGCGCGACATCAACTACTTCGATGTGGCGCCCAGCTACGGCAACGCAGAAGAGCGGCTTGGCCCGGCGCTGGAACCTTATCGCAAGACCGTCTTCCTGGCCTGCAAGACACAGCAACGCACCAGGGCCGGCGCAGAGACGGAACTCAAGCGATCGCTGGAGCGACTGCGCACCGACCACTTCGACCTCTACCAGTTTCACGCGGTGACGAGCATGTCGGATGTCGAAACAATCTGCGGGCCGGCCGGCGCGCTGGAGGCGTTCCGCGAGGCGCGCGAGAAGGGGCTGATCCGTCACATCGGCTTCTCGGCGCACTCTGAGCCGGCGGCCCTGGCGATGCTGGATCGCTTCGCATTCGATACAATCCTCTATCCGGTGAATTGGGTCTGCTGGTATGGCGGGAACTTCGGTCCGCGGGTCGTCGCCAAGGCGGCAGAACAAGGGCTGGGCATCCTGGCCCTCAAATCGCTGGCCAGGCAGAGGTGGCCGGCCGGGGTCGCCAGGCAGTGGCCCAAGTGCTGGTATCAGCCCGTGGACACGGCCGAGGAGGCGGCGCTGGGGCTGCGCTTCACCCTCGCCCAGCCCGTGACCGCGGCTGTTTGCCCCAGCCACGCGGAACTGCTGTGGATGCAGTGCGACGCCGCGGAGCAGCTCGCGGCGCTGACTCCAGAGGAAGAGGCGCGGCTCCGAGAACGCAGCGCGCAGCTCAGCCCGATCTTCACGGCCTGAGATTTCGGGACAGTTGCTTATGCCGCGGCCGGCGCCAGTGCACAGCCTCCCTGTGGGACGGCGGATGAAAACGTTCGTAGTAACGACTTCAGTCGTTCGGCGCGGGCCACGGCGACTAAAGTTGCTACTACGAACCCGCCCATTTTCGGGACAGTCGCTCATGCCGCGGCCGGCGCCAGTGCGAAGCCTCCCTATGGGACGACGGATGAAAAGCTCACGCCAAGACGCAGAGGCGGTCAGAAGAACTCGACTGCCCTTGGCGCCCTTTGCGCCTTTGCGTGAGGCCAGCCGGGCGATGTCCAATACAGCGAGCTTCGCGGCTCGCTGCCCCAACAACGCACCCCCGTTTACCCCCAACGCATACAGATCTCTAACATTCATCCAATGCCTGTCTAACACACCTCGCGTACAATGCCTTGCGTAAGGCTGAAAGCAGCCAACAATCAACAGCTCATAATCACAGTAGCAAGATTGAAGTAGGAGGTGTACCATGGCTGACATCGTACGTTGGGAACCTGCGCGAGAGATGTTGAGCCTGCGCGAGGCGATGAATCGGATGTTCGAGGATGCGTTCCTGCGTCCCGGCTGGTTCGGCGTCAGCGACACAGCCGCCAACCTGGTGGCTGTGGATCTGTACGAGACGAACGATCATCTGGTCGTGAAGGCGTCCGTGCCAGGCATCAAGGCCGAGGACATTGACGTGAAAGTCACCGGCGATCTGCTGACGATCAAAGGCGAGTTCAAGAGCGAAGAGAAGACCGAGAAGCGCAACTATCTGCACCAGGAGCGCCGCTACGGCAGCTTCTGCCGCCAGATCAGCCTCCCGACCGGTGTGGATTCCAGCAAGGCGAAGGCGACCTTCGAGAACGGCGTCCTGACCCTCGAGTTGCCCAAGGCCGAACTGGCGAAGGCGAAGAGCATCAAGGTTGTGGCGAAGTGAGAAAGGAGATACACATGGCAAACCATTTGACCCGTTGGGACCCGTTTCGCGAGGCTGTGACTCTGCGCGAGGCAATGGATCGGTTGTTCGAAGACACGTTCGTGCCAGCCCGCCGCCGGGCTGAACCCCGCGAGCCGGTGTTCCGGCTGCCGCTGGATGCCTACACGACGCCGGAAGAGATCGTGATCCTGTCCAACATGCCGGGCGTCAACCCGGAGGGCGTCGAGATCACCATCGAAGGCGACACGCTGACGATCAAGGGCGAGCGACCGGTTCCGCTGTCGAACGTGGACTACGCGTTGCAGGAGCGCGCCTATGGCAAGTTCCAGCGCACCTTGAACATCAACATCCCGGTAGACGCCGACAAGGCTGAGGCCAAATTCGAGCACGGCCTGCTGACGCTAACCATCCCCAAGGCCGAGGCTGCCAGGCCGAAGACCATCCAGGTCGTGAGCAAGTAGAGCGTGTGATTTTGGATTGCAGATTGACGTCTGACGATCACGTTTGACGTTTGACGTTTGACGTTTGACGTTTCACGTTTCACGTTTGACGATTTGGGACAAACGACCAGTGACAATCCCGTAAGCGGGAGTCTGTCGCTGGTCGTTTGGTTTTGATGGAGTCCAAGTGGAACACAAGTCTGCACCTTCTTACCTCTGCCCTCGTAAATCGCTACTTGCGCGTCTCCGGATTATCCCTGTCGCCTGCGCGCCAATTGGTGCCGATTACCTCTGTGCGCCAGTCCTTGGCGCTAACTCCGTAACGGGCCCTATCACGCTGCGTTCGCGGGAACCGGCGGGGCCATCACGGCGTCTTCGGAGCAGACCCTGTCGGCCGCGTCAAGGGCGGTTTGGCAGAAACGGCGCTTCGCGTGTAGAATGACCGCCATCGAGAAACCACCCGTTTGTCGCATGGGGAGACGCCATGGATTTGCGCGCATATCTGGAAATCATTCGCCGCCGGGGCTGGATCATCGTCGTCGTAGCCCTCATCGCCACGGCTGCCGCGTTCGGCATCAGCCTGGTGCAAACCAAGACCTACCGCGCCACCGTTCGCATCAGCGCGGTGCCGGCCCGCCCCGACTGGGGACTGGGCAACAGCGCCAAAGACCTGCTTCGCAATTTCGTCAACAATATCGCCACGCACGACATGGCCAACCGCGTGATCGCGGCCGCGCAGCTCGACATGACCTCCTACGATTTGCTGGCCAAGGTCAGCGTCAGCGCGGAGCCGGAGAACTTCGTCATCCGCGTTGACGCCAAGGACCGCGACCCCGAGATCGCCAAGAGGATCGCCAAGACCACGGCGGACCTGTTCGTGGACGAACGCGTGGCCTACTACCAGACCCAAGACAAGCGCGATCGCATCGAGGTCAAGCTGGTGGACAGCGTGATCGACGCGCCGCTCTACCAGCCCAAACCGCTGATGAACGCCATCGCCGGCGCCGCGCTGGGCGCGCTGATCGGCGCATTGGTCGTTTTGGCCCTCGAATGGATGGCCGCCGACATCCTGGCCACCGCGGCGCATGTCGAACGGACGCTGGGTTTGCCCGTCTTGGGCGCGATCCCCGCGCCGCATGGCGCGGCGGGCCGCAAATCCCGTCGCTGATTCCCGCGGCGAGCGGAGGCGCTGGGCGGAAGGTGGTCGCCTTTGCCCCTCACCCCGCCTGCCCTACCGCTCCTTCGAGCAGAGGAGAGCATCACCGCATGTCAACCGATCTCATCACCCTTACCGATCCTGCATCGCCCGCAGCCGAAGCCTACCGCCGCTTGCGCATCAATCTGGTGGCCGCCGGTCGCGAGTCCCCGCTCCAGACGATCCTGGTCGTCGCGGCAGGAGCTGATGACGACAAGGCGAGCATCGTGGCCAACCTGGCGGTGACTTTCGCCAGGATCGGCAAACGCGTCGTGCTTGCGGATTGCGACCTGCGCCATCCTGGGCAGCACGCCCTGTTCGGTTTGGACAACCGCGGCGGCGTCACGACCGCGCTGGCCGCGGAATCAGCGCGGTTGCCGCTGCAGGACACCGCTGTCGCCGGCCTGCGCGTGTTGACCAGCGGCCCTGCGGCCGACTCGCCCGCGGATATGATCGCCTCCCCGGCCATGACCGCGTTGATCGGCCGTCTGCGCGAGGAGGCTGACATCGTGCTCTTCGATGCGCCCCCCGCGACCCTGGCGACCGATGCGGCCGAGCTGGCGACACAGGTGGACGGCGTGTTGCTGATCGTCACGGCCGGCCACACCCGTCGCGATGAGGCGCAACGCGCCCAAGAACTCCTGGAGCGCGTCGGCGCGCGCGTGGTGGGCGCGGCGCTGGTCAACGTGGCAGTGGATGGCGAGCTACGCAAGTATCTGACAGGAGGCGCGTCATGAAAGGTCTGATCCTGGCGGGCGGCAAAGGCTCGCGCCTGTACCCCATTACTTACACCAACGCCAAACAGCTCGTGCCCGTGGCGAACAAGCCAGTGCTCTTTCGAGTCATCGAAGCGGTGCGCGACGCGGGCATTGATGCGATCGGCGTGGTGGTCGGCATGGACGACAACGCGCGCCAGGTCCGTGAGGCGGTGGGCGACGGCAGCCGTTGGGGCGTGTCCATCTCCTACATCCCCCAGGAGGCGCCGCTCGGACTGGCGCACGCCGTCAAGATCAGCCGCGATTTCCTGGGCGATGAGCGGTTCGTGATGTTCCTGGGCGATAACGTGATCCAGGGCGGCATCAGCGACCTGATTCGGCGCTTCGAGACGAGCGCCTGGGACGCCCAGGTGGTGCTGACCGCAGTGCACCAACCGCAGCAGTACGGCGTGGCCGAGCTGAACGAGGACGGCAGCATCCGCCGCCTGGTGGAAAAGCCGCGCGAGCCGCGTTCGAACCTGGCGCTCGTCGGCATCTACATGTTTAGCCAGCCGGTCTTCGAGGCGGTCAACAGCATCCGGCCATCGTGGCGCAACGAGCTGGAGATCACCGACGCCATCCAGTGGCTGGTGGATCATGACTACCGCGTGCAGCCGTACATCCATCGCGGATGGTGGATTGACACCGGCAAAGCGATTGACATGCTGGAGGCCAACAACCGCGTGCTGGACGAAATCTCACACGAGGTCAAGGGCTACGCCGACCGCGACTCGCAGGTCAACGGCAAGGTCACGATCGAGAAAGGCGCGGAGATCATCAACAGCGTGATCCGCGGCCCGGCCATCATCGGCGAGAACACGCGCATCATCAACTCCTACGTCGGGCCGTTCACCTCCATCTACCATCACTGCGTCATCGAGAACAGCGAGATCGAGCACAGCATCGTGCTGGAGAACTGTCGCATCATTGACATCCCGGTTCGCATCGAAGACAGCCTGATCGGTCGCAACGTAACGATCACGCGTTCCCCCATCAAGCCCAAGGCGCACAAACTCGTCCTGGGCGACAACAGCCAGGTAGGGATTTTGTAGCAAATTGCAGATTGCAGATTGCAAATTGCATACTGCCATTTGCCTCGAAAGGAACGTGAGTTTCCATGAGGAATCTGATGGTGACGGGCGGCGCGGGGTTCATCGGCTCGAACTTCGTGCGCTACATGCTGGACAAATACCCTGACTACCGCATCCTGGTCTACGATAAGCTGACCTACGCCGGCAACCTGGACAATCTGCTGGATGTGGATGACGCCCCACGCTACAGCTTCGTGAAGGGCGACATCTGCGACGCCGACGCCGCGGCCCAGGCGATCAAGACGCATCAGATTGACACAATCGTGAACTTCGCGGCGGAATCGCATGTCGATCGTTCGATTATGGACCCAGATGCGTTCATCAAGACGGATGTGTACGGCACGTATGTCTTGCTCGAGGCCGCGCGGCAGTTCAAGCTGGAACGCGTGCATCAGGTCGGGACCGACGAGGTGTATGGCCACATAGAAGGAACTCATCGCTCCGTAGAAACGGACCCGGTGGCCCCGCGCAGCCCCTATGCCGCCAGCAAGACCAGCGCCGACCTGATGACAATCGCCTATCACGTCACCTACGGTCTGCCTGTGACGATCACCCGCGGGGCCAACAACATCGGACCTTACCAGTATCCCGAGAAGGTCGTCCCGCTTTTCGTCACCAACGCCATTGACGACCAATCGTTGCCGGTCTACGGCGACGGCAGGCAGCGCCGCGATTATCAGTTCGTGTTGGATCACTGCGAAGGCATTGACGTCGTACTGCACCGGGGCAAGCTGGGGGAGATCTACAACGTGGGCACCGGGTCGGAGATGGAAAACCTGGCGATGGTCGAAATCCTGCTGGATGAGCTGGGGAAGCCGACCAGCCTGATCCGGCACGTGGAGGACCGCCCCGGCCACGACCGGCGCTATTGTCTGAACGTGGACAAGCTCAAGGCGCTCGGCTGGCAACCTCGCTATACCCATGAAGAAGCCATCCGCCAGACGGTGCGCTGGTACGTCGCCAACGAATGGTGGTGGCGCAAGATCAAGTCCGGCGAGTTCAAAGAGTACTATCGCCGGCTGTACGGCGATCGTCAGGCGCTCGACACATCCACGACGAATAGATCGGGCTGGCAATAGACCCGAAACGGTGGAAACGCCGCGCCGACGCCGGCCGTCACGAACAGATGCGCGCCGTTCACCACGAAATGACCGTGGTCAAATCGGCGGCCGTAGGCCGAAGGCACGACCAACGCGCCCAAGCCAGGCAGCCTGACCTGTCCCGCATGATAGTGGCCGGCAAAGACCGCCGCGAATCCGAGCTGACTCAGCCGGTAGATGTTGTCTGGCGTGTGCGTCAGCGCGATGGCGAGTTGGCCGGGCAGAATCTCCGGCCGATGCCAGCCATTGGCCCCATCAGGCGCCTCGTAGCCGCACAGCAACACCTCGGCGCCGCTTCCGGCGTGCACGACCTGATGGCGATCGCGCAAGAGCGTCACCCCGGCCGCCTGCACGGCCGCGGCCGTTGCGGTCTCGCCGGCCCAGAAATCGTGGTTGCCGAGGACGGCAAACACGCCCCAGCGCGACCGGACGCCGGCCAGGAGGGGCGTCAGGCCGGGAGCAAACTCGACCCTGGTCACAAAGTCGCCGGTGAAGAAGACGAGGTCAGGCTGCGCCTGCGTGACTTGCGCGATCACCGAGCGATAGTAGGTTGCGGGCAGCCGGCTGTTGAGGTGTAGATCGCTGATGTGTGCGATGCGCAGAGCGGGGCCGCGCCAGTGTGGCAGGCGCAGCTCATAGCGCGCCACGGCCAGATCGGTCGTGGTGATCGGCCGATGCAGCGAGATCGCCGCACTTTCCCGCGCCGCCGGCGGCTCGCCGCGGCAGCGCCAGCGGATCCAGGCCCGCCGCGCCTCACCCAGGCCAGTCGCGGCCAGAATGGTGAGCGGCGCGATCGCCCATGCGCTGGGAGCGGCCGCTCCCAACCCGACCGCGGCGCCTGTCAAGGCCAGAAAGCTGAAGACAATAGCGATCGGTTTGGCCGGCCCATCTTTCATCCCGATCAGCACGCGATTTAGAAGCAGCAGAAACAGGCAACCGGCCGCCGCGAGATAGAGCATAATCGTCGCCATGCGAAGACCTGCGCTCTCAGGGCGCCTGTTCGCCGCGAAAGACCGGCGCCAGCATCTGGTCAATCGGCGCGTAGCGGTCGGTCAGCGCGACGACGCGCTTCTCCTCCAGGATCGCGGCCACCTCTGACTCATCGAGCACCTGGTCGGCGAAGAATGTCTCGCCGTCGCCGGCGTCAATCGTCGCGAACTCCGCCAGGTCCAACGCCGCATTGCTCGCGATGAGCACGAACGTCACTCGCGGCGAAGAACGCCACGAGCGCACAGCCGGCGCCAGATAGACGTGTGCAAAGGTCTGCCGCAAGGTGTAGATGTAGGCGCGCAGGAAGTCGCGGCGCGGGCCGTCAATCATGTTGACCATGTACAATCCATCGGGCGTCAGCCAGGCGCGCACGCGTTCGTTGAACTCGTGTGTGGTCAGATGGTACGGCACTGAGTAGTCGTTGAACGCGTCGCCCATGATGAGATCGTAGCTTCTGGTCGGCGGCCGCTTGAAGAACATGCGCGCATCTTCGTTGAAGCTGAGCACGCCGGAATCGGGGCTGAGGCCGAGAAGCTCATGCGCGGTCTGGGTGACGCCAGGGTCTATCTCGATCACGTCCAGCCGGCTGCCAGGGAAAACCGCCTCCATGTAGCGCGGAAAGGTGTAGCCGCCCCCGCCGATGAAGAGCGCGGCGAGCGGCTGGCGGCGTCGCGCTTGATACTCGGTCGCCTCAGCATAGACCTGTTCGTAGCCGTAGACGAGCTTTTTGGGATTGGTGAGCGACGTGTAGCTGTGCACCAGCCGGTCCAGAATCAGCACCCGCACGGTCTCGCCCCCCTGGTCTTCCTCGCGGACTTTGATGCAGAAGTAGTTGGTCTCCATGTGGCAGGGCGACTTGAGCCAGCCGCGGCCAGAGATGAAGAAAACGCCGGCCGCCAGCATCAGGGCCGCCAGCGCCAGCAGCGATGCCTGCACCGGCCGCCTGGCCCCGCTCAGCAGAAACACCACAGCCATGCCCAACAGTACGATGCTGACGCTGAGGACGATGATGTGGGTGCCGAACTGCGAGATGAGCCAGAACCCGGTCGCGAACGTGCCGACGATGCTGCCGACCGTGCCGGCCGCGGAGATGCCGCCCACGGTGCTGCCCGTGCGCGCCAGGTCGCTCACGGCCAACTTCACCACCATCGGCGAAACCGCGCCGAGGATCACGCTGGGCACGAAGAAGAGCGCAGCCGTGAACGCCAGAATGCGACCGACCACCGGCCAGGCATCCGGCAGTCTGAGGCTCAACGCATCGGCCGCAAGGATGCCCAGGCTGAACAGGCCGCCCAGCAAGAAGACGCCCCCCAGCAGGCGCAACGATGCCCAGCGATCGGCCAGGCGACCGCCCAGGTAGTTGCCCAGGCTCAGACCTGCCAGCACCACGCCGATGACGCTGGTCCAGGTATAAAGCGACACGCCGACATACGGCGCAATGATGCGGCCGGCGACCAATTCCAATACCATCACACAGACGTTGGAGACGAAAACGATCAGCGTTGGCCGCCACAGAGGAGAGACGATGTGAGATGATGACGATTGCGATGTGGATTCCATGAAACCTCGTTGTGTGTTCTCGAGAGACGAGTGATCCGGGCATCCATGCGACCGGCGCATAGCGCGACCCCTGCCGCAACCAAAGGGTTGTCATTGCGAGCGCAGCGGAGCAATCTCCTGGTCAACGCGCAAGGCGACGCTAGAGTGGCGCCGCCAGCACTTTGTCAATCCGCCGATCATCCATATCTACAACCTCGAAACGCCAACCGCCCCACTCGAAGTAGTCGCCAGCGACCGGCACGCGTCCCAACTGCATCATGATGAACCCGCCGAGCGTGTGATAGGTCCCGCGCTCCGCGCCGGGTAACGCTCCCAACTTGAGATGCTCGCGCACCTTCTCGGAATCCATCATACCGTCTAGCAGCCACGACCCATCCTCGCGGCGTGTGATCTCGGCCTCGGCCGGCTCATCGAACGCCGGCATATCCCCGACGATCCCCTCCAGCACATCGTTGAGCGTCACCAATCCCTGCACGCTGCCGTATTCATCCACGACGAGCGCAGTGTGTACCCGCGTCTCTCGAAACATCTCCAGCAGCTTGAAGGCCGACAGGGTCTCGGAGACAAAGAGGGGTGGATGCAAGTGAGCGGTCAGATCGAGCGGACACTCGTGAAGACAGGGCCTGAGCAGATCCTTCGTCTGTACAATGCCCAAGACATTATCCAGGCTGCCGCGCACAACGGGAAAACGCGTATAGACGCCGGCCGTGAGCTTGCTCAGGTTTTCTTCCAGCGGGTCATCCAGATCCAAACAGACGATCTCCGGCCGCGGGGTCATAAGCGTGCGGGCCACGCGATCGCCTAGACGGAACAACCGTTTGACGATACGCTCCTCGGTCTTCTCGAAGACCCCGGCCTGGGCGCCCTGGGCCATCAACACACCGATCTCTTCCGGGGTGACGGGCGGCTCGGTTGTTGGCCGCGCGCCGACGATGCGCAACACCAGCTCCGTAGAGACACTCAGCAGCCGCACAATAGGAGACGCCAGGTTCGACAACAATCGCATGGGCTGAGCAGAAAACGCAGCCATGCGTTCGGGAGCATACAGCGCCAACTGCTTCGGGGCCAGTTCACCGATCACCAGCGAAAGATAAGTGATGACTACCACCACCAGGCCCAGGCTGATCGCCTCGCTGTGCGGCGCAAGCAACGGCACGCGGCCGATCCAGGGCGTCAGCCGCGCCGCGACAGAGGCTCCGCCGAACGCGCCGGCCAGAACTCCCACGAGCGTGATACCGATTTGCACGGTGGAAAGAAAACGCGTGGGATGCTTTGCCAGTTCCAACGCGGCACGGGCTCGCGTGTCGCCGGCCTCGGCGCTCTGCTGCAGCCGCGCCTTGCGCGCCGACACCACGGCGATCTCCGACATCGCCAACGCGCCGTTGACAACGATGAGCAAGAGGATGATCAAAAGGTCCACAACATCTCACTTCTGGCTCGCGCGTGCGTCGCGCGTTGCAGGGGGATTATACGAGGTGGGCGTTTTCCGGTCAAGTTGGATGATCCTCAGGGCAGTTGCCCATGCCGGGCGCGGCGCCAGTGCGAAGCATCCCTGTGGGACGGCGGATGAAAAACAGATGGGCCGGATTCGTTCCGTATTTTCACGACAACGGCTGACATCGGCCGCAGAAGTGTGTGCTGCGTTGGGTCACGCGGATGCGCTGGATCGCCGCGCCGCAACGCGGGCACGGCTCATCGGTGTGCTGATAGACCTGCAGCCGATCGCGATACGCGCCCCCCGCGCCATAGGGCGGCCGATAGTCGCGCAGCAGCGTGCCGCGTTGGCTGATCGAGTCGTGCAATACCCGCCGGATGGCGCCATGCAGCCGGCCAATCTCCTCTTCACTGAGACGCGCGCCAGGACGCAGAGGATGAATGCCCGCCAGGAAGAGCGCCTCGTCGGCATAGATGTTGCCCACGCCCGCGATGACAGCCTGGTCGAGCAGGAGCGCCTTGATCGCGGCGCGGCGGCCACCGATGCGTTCGGCCAGGATTTCCGGCGTGAATGTCCAATCCAGCGGCTCAGGTCCGAGCGCGCCGACCACCCGCTCGATGCGGTCCACCAGCCAGATGCGGCCGAACTTGCGCGCGTCGGTGAAGACCAGACGCCCGCCGCCTTCCAGATCGAACCAGGCCCGCACATGCGGACCGTCCGGCGTCGGACCGGCGACGGTCATCACCGTCAATTGGCCCGTCATGCGCAGATGGATGATGAGGGTCGCGCCGGAATCCAGCGCGATCAGCAGGTATTTGCCGCGGCGGCCGACATGGACGATCTCGCGGCCGACGACCCCTGCGACCAGCGCGGGCAGATCCGGCTCGGCCAGCGTGCGCGGCCAGAGAAGATGCGCAGCGACCAGCCGCCGGCCGATCAGCAGCGGGCGCAGGTCGGCAGCCACGGTCTCGACTTCGGGGAGTTCGGGCATGTCCGCGCTTATCTGTGCATCACATCGTACATCGCATCCTGCGGCAACGGCCACAGACTGACCGCCTTGCCGTCGAGATCGCGCGCGATCAGCATCCAGCCAGCGCCGGCCGAACTGCTCGTCGGCTCCCCTTGATCGAGCAGGTGAACGATCTGATCGGCTGCGATCCAGCGCGGATCGAAGACGCTGGTAATGTTGCCCAGTCGCCGTGGGGGCTGGGCGGCAGCGGCCAGATAGACCTGACCTGCATCCTGGTACAGGAAGTGCGCCGCATCGGGCGCCCAGTTGATGAATATGCCGTGGCGCAGAGTGGCATAGTGCTGCGGCCGAGAGCCGTCGGCGTTGGCGACGAACAGTTCACGGATTTCCAGCGAGTCGCTTATCGCCCGTGTGAAGGCCAGACGCCTGCCATCCGGCGACCAGAACGCGTCGAATGCGCCGGGCCGGCCGAAAGCCTGGAGCTCGCCCCGGATCGGGATGCGATAGAGCGCCAGGTCGTTGAGCCGCTCGGCCGCGGCAGGTGCACGCTCAGGAATCGCGGCCCACAAGGCGCTGCCATCCGGCAGCCAGCTCAATGCGGCTTGCTCGCTGCGCTCTTCAGCGCCGGCGCCGAACGGGATGGCCGGCCGCAGCACGCTTCCGTCGGGATTCAGCAGCGTCAGGCTCAGCCTGAGCTGCGGCGGCGGCCCAGCGTGCAGCCAGGCGATGGCGGACCCGTTTGGCGCATAAAGCACCCGGTCGGCCGCGGCCAGCGGCGTGATCAGACGGTGAACGCCTGTCTCGCTGTCCAGGCTCCACAATTCGTGCATAGGCTGCGCCTGGAGGCTGACGGGAACCGCGATGACTCTCAGCGCCAGCACGCGGCTGTTTCCCGCCCATTGCACATCCTGGATGCGACGTTCGCTGTAGCCCTTCGGCAGGTCCGCTTTCGGCAACTCGCGTTCGGCCAGCAGCCGGCGGGCGTCCCTGCCGTTCCACCGCACAACCCAAATCGCGGAGTAGTCCTGTTGCAGCACGCGATAGGCGATGGAGGCCCGATCGGGCGAGATGATGGCCGCGTGAAGCCCTTCGCTCTGCATCAGTTGGCGTGCTCCCGCCTCCCGATCGAGCGTCCAAAGGCCGCGCCAGTCGGCATAGACGACGCCCGCGCCAGCAGGCAGAGTGTCGGTGATCCCCGCGCGCGGGGGCGCCGGCTCTGGCGGGCCGATCTCGCCGACGGCGACGCCGGTCCCGCCGCGCCCCACGGCTGCGGCCCCCATGAACGGAGTCGGTTCAGGCGCGCGCGTGGTCAATGCGAACAGTTTCGGCTCGGTCGTCGGAACGGCGGTGGCGGCTGGCGCCGGCTTCGGCGTGGGCGGCGCGGTGGCCGATGCCGCGGGCAGAGCTGCTGCCGGCGCGGGCGCGCGCGGCGCAGCGTCCAGTCGCTTCTCGACCGGCTTCTCCGGTACAACAGTCGGCGTCGCGACCGCCGGCGGCCTGGTGGGAAGGGGCGCCGCGGCTCTTTCCACGACTTTTTCGGTCTCAGCCGCCGGTCGAGGCTCCGCAGCCGGGGGCGGCGCGGCGGTCAGAACGGGTTCGGATGGCGCCTGGGCCAGTTGCATGTCCCCGTCCGGACTCGCCGGCGCCGCGACGCGGGCAACCTGGGCCGGCCCCGCGACTGGCTGGCGCCACAGGATCGCGGCCGCGGCTACGAGCAGGATGATGGCTGCGGCGCCCGCCAGACCGCGCAGCAGCTCCATGCCCCACGGCATTCCGGCGGCCCGCCGGCGCCGGCCGACCTGGGCTTCGGACAGGGTGAAGGCGCGCGGCACAGGCACGCGCGAGAGGGCCCGCAGCAACATGACGGTCTGGCGCAGGCTGTCCAGCTCCTCTCGGCACACCGCGCAATCACGCAGGTGCGCTTCGAGGCGCGCGCGTTCAGCGGCCGTCGCCTGGTGATCCAGGAACGCCGAGAGCAACTTCGTGTCAGCGTGCGCCCGCTGTGGGCTTCCGAATAGCAGTTTCATCCGACTTGACCTACCAGCATACCAGTCTACCGCCTACCAATCCATCTTCTCCGCTCTACTGCTCATCTGTCAGACGATACCGGGCAGGCAAGAGTTCCCCCTGCGCCTGCAACAGGTCGCGCACACGGGCGCGCGCCCGGCTGAGGCGCGATTTCACTGTGCCGAGCGCCGCGCCGGTCGCCTCAGCGATCTCCGCGTAATCCAGTCCCTCGATGTCGGAAAGCACCAGGGTGGTGCGCTGATCGGCCGGCAGCTTTTCGATGGCTGCGTGCAGCAAGTTTGCCAGCTCCTTGCGTAACACGTAGGCATCCGGTCGCTCGGCCGGATCGGTCAGCCGGCCATCGTGTTCCGCGCCGGGGTCATCCTCATCCTCCTTCTCCAGCGAGGTAGTAGGGCGCCGTTTGCGCGCGCGCAGCAGGTCGTAGCAGGTATTGGTGATGATGCGCAGAATCCAGGCCCGGAAGGAGCCGCCCCGGTATTGGTGAATGCGCTGGAACGCCTTGATGAAGCCATCCTGCGCGGCATCGGCGGCCGAATCCCCGTCGTCCAGGAGCCGAAACGCGACATTGTAGGCCAAACCCTGGTAGTGCAGGATAAGCTGGTTGAACGCGGGCAGGTCGCCGCGCTGCGCGGCCGCGATCAGGGTCGGCTCGTCGAACTCGGGACGCCGCGGCGGCGTGGGCCGGGTCTGGCGGCCGCGCCATTCATCGCGCGGCGAGACGGCGCGCAAGATCATTCGCCGCCAGTCAGCCCACACGCGCAACGTGACGAAAGGCAGGATAATCCCGAACGGATTTGACGGGCCGTTCATCTTACGGTATACTCGGTTCCTGGTCGCGCCGAAGTGGCGGAAAGGTAGACGCGATGGTCTCAAAAACCATTGGGAGGTTGCTCCCATGTGGGTTCGATTCCCACCTTCGGCATCGGTCGGCTGCGGTTATTTATGCGCAACCTCCGACCCACCCACTCATGCAGCGGCATTATAGCAGTGATCCTTTCCTACGGCCAAAGCGCAAGCTGATTGCGCATGAGTGACTTACCGACTGGATGCCTGAGATAGACCCATCTGCCGGTGACTCGCGTCCTATGCTGGACCGGTCGCGTCCCCTAAAAATCGTTCTGGCGAGCCTGCTGTTTCTGGTTGGCGTGTTCGGTGCGAGCTGCATCCAACCGACGCCAGGGAAAAGCGGCCTGCTGTCCGCGGTCGAACGCGAGGCGGCCCTGCGCCGGATCGCGGCCGAATACGCGGCGACCGGCAATCTGCCGCAAGCCAGGAGCGAGCTGGACAAGTTGGCGCTGGCCAACCCGGCCCAACTGCTGGTCAGCCTGGCCGAGCAAGACGTCAACGCCGGCCGGCCCCCCAGCGAGGTGGCCCCGTTGGCGCGGCTGGCCGAGGCGCTGGGCAGCCGCAGCCCTAAGCTGATCGCCTATCTCACGCCGACGAGCGCGGCGTCGTCCATTCCCCCTTCACTGGCGCCGGCAACGCCCACAGCCGTCGCCACAGCCACGCGACCCGCGGCCAGCGCGACGCCCGCGCCTACCGCAACCTTCACGGCTCAGCCGACCGCCAGCCCAACGGCCACGCCGCAGCGTCCTCGCGTGCAGGCTGACAACGTGGCTAACCTGCGCGCTGGCCCCGGCACGAATTATCCTGTCATCGGCCAGTTGCGGGCCGGCGCCGAGTATTTCATCAGCGCACGCAACGCCAATGGCGATTGGTGGCAGTTAGCCTGGGAAGGCGGCGCTCAGGCCTGGGTGTCTGGCATGGTGGTGCGGGTGTTGGGGCCGATTGACGCGGTTCCGGTGGCCAAAGAGATTCCCACCCCTCCGCCGTCGCCGACCCCTGCGCCGCCCACCGCCACGCCGCAGCCGGCCGGCCCCGATTTCCGGTTGGTCAACGTTCGACTTTGGAGCGTGACGGAAAACGGGGGCCGCTACGATGGGGCGTCGGTTCACTGCGGGGAAAAGCACGAGCTCTATGTGCGCGTGACCGACGCGGCGGGCGCGGCCCTGAACGGCGTGACCGTCAAAGGGGTCTACAGCGGCGAAGAGCGCGTCACCGGCAGCAAGGGCCCTGGCGTCGCCGAGATCGTGCTGTGGACCGGCGAGGATGTTTTTGTCGTGCGCGATGTGGATGGCCGGTCTGTCACGAGCGATGTTGCGCGCGGCCTGACGACGCAGACCCACGCGATCTCGGATGCGGCGCTCATCGCCGCAGGCTACTGCAAACCTGAGACCTGCGCGCATTTCCGATCCCAGAACGGCTGCACCGGCCACTATTCTTGGGACGCCGTCTTCCAGCGTTCCCGCTGATGGGAGAACTCCCAGTGAAAGAAACCTTACTCGAGAATACACCGTTGTTCGCTGGCCTGTCGGACGCGCAATGCGCTGTGATCGCCGATCGCATGGTCGAGGTGAATTACCGGCCGGGCGATCTGATCTGCCAGCATTGTCAGCCCTCCACTGCGCTCTATGTGATCAAGAGCGGCTGGGTGCGGTTGATGACCGAGCAATTCGCCGTGCTCGCCAACGTCGGACCAGGCAGTCTGTTGGGCGAGGCCGACGTCATCCTGGGCCGCGACTACACCATCACGGCCGAGGCATCCGGCGCCGTGACCCTGCTGGCGCTGCGCTCAGCCGAGCTGGCAGACATCATCGCGCAGGATCCGCAGATCGGCCGCCAGTTGCGCGTGTTGGTGGGCGCCAGCGAAGATCAAGAGCGCGTGCGGCATCTGCGCAAACTGGGCCTCTTTGCGGGCCTCAACTCCGAGCAATTGCGCGAGGTCGCCGGCTACCTGCGGCCCGAACGCTTCGCCGCGGGCCAGACGATCCACCGCCGCGGCACGCCGGGCACGGCGCTCTATCTGATTGACAGCGGACAGGTATCGGTTCAGGCGTTGGGACAGCCTGTGGCGGCCTTGGGCCCAGGCGAGTTCTTCGGCGAGACCGCGATGCTGACAGCCGAGCCGCACACAGCCGACATCGTGGCGCTGACCGACGTGATCGCCTGGTCGCTGGCGCGGACCGATTTCGAGGCGCTGGTGTTGCGCTTCCCCAGCCTGGCGTTGAACCTGAGCCGCGCGCTCGGCCAACGGCTGCGCCAGAGCATCGAGCGCAGCGTGACGGCTGCGGCGGCCGCGCCGGTTCGCGCGGGCCGCATGGCGCCAACCATCCAGCCGCGCCAGGAACCTGCGCCTGCCCCGATCAGCGGCGCGGTGACCGGTCTGAACCGGGCTGCCAACGCAGTGACCACGTGGTTTGGCGCAGCCAGCACCGGCGCCAAGCTGCGCCTGGTCGCTCTGATTCTGCTCCTGATCTGGTTCCTGGGCGTCGTCGCGCCGTCGGTCATCATCTCCTTGCTGTCCAGCAGCGGCGCTCGCAACAACGCCATGAACTCGGTAGTGGGCGGCGGATTCCGAGAGCGCGCGGTGCTGATCGCCATGGCGGCCGATCTGCCGATCCAGACCACTCCCACCTGGACCCCCTGGCCAACCGAGACGCCGATCCCGACGCCGACCTTCACGCCGACCGCGACGCCGACCAGGACGCCCACGCCGACGGCTACCTTCACGCCGTCGCCAACCCCGATCCCGCCCACCCCAACGCCGCCGCCGACCCCGACGCCGGTGCGCGTGGTGGTCCAGCCCGCGCCGATGGCGGCCGCGGCCGCTCAACCAACTGCCACGCCCAAGCCCTCGGTGCAGTTCAAGCTGGCAGAGATGCGCCGGCTCGGCCCGTGCGAGAATCGCGGCAAGCACCACATCTTCATCAAGGTCGTGGATGCGGCCGGCAACCCGGTGAATGGCGTGACCCTCATCCAGTCGCCGGCCGGCCAGCCAGGCAACGTGGTGGACAAGATGGTTTCCGGGTCGAAAGGCCCTGGTCTGGCCGAGTTTACCATGTGGAAGGGCGCACAGTACGCGGTCTACGTCTCTGCGGACGGCGCGAACCCTGCCAGCACCGACATCGCCCAGCCCATGCACTCCGGCTTCACTGACGAGCAGATCTGCTCCGATGGCCAGGGCGGGAACACGCTGTTCCATAACTCGTTCAGTGTGATCTTCCAGAAGACGTTCTAGCCGTAGGCAAGCCCCTTGAGCGTGCGTGCCCGCCAAAAGCCCCAAGAATAGCTTGGAGCTTTTCTGTCCTGATTCGCCCGGAGGCGTCTCATGCTTAACTTCTCTCTGTCTCAAGAACAAGAGATGATTCGCGACCTGGCACGCGATTTCGCCCGCAAGGAGATCTTGCCGAGGGCCGAGCACTACGACCGCGCGGACGAATACCCCTGGCCGATCGTGCGCAAGGCGCACAGAGTCGGTCTCATCAGCTCCAATGTGCCGGAAGCATATGGCGGCCCCGGCCTGGGCGTCCTGGAGGAGTGCCTGATCAACGAGGAGCTCGCCTGGGCCTGCTCAGGCATCCAGACCGCGCTGATGCTCAACAACCTGGCGGCCTGGCCGATCCTCCTGGCCGGCGATGCGCGCCAGCAGCAGGAATACCTGCCCCGCCTTACAGAGGGCCAACAGTTAGGCGCGTACGCGCTCACCGAACCGGCGGCCGGGTCCGATGTGGCGGGAATTCAGTGCACGGCCGCGCCCCGCGGAGAGGAATACATCCTCAACGGCGCCAAGACCTGGATCACCAATGCACCGGTCGCATCCTTCTTCATCGTGTTCGCCAAGACCGCGGCCGAGCAGCGCCACCGCGAGCTCAGCGCGTTCATCGTGGAGCGCGACTGGCCCGGAGTGACGGCCGGCAAGCCCTTGCCGAAAATGGGCCAGCACGCGGCATGGACCGGCGAGATCGTCTTCGAGGATGTGCGCGTGCCCCTCGCCAACCGGCTCGGCGCTGAAGGGGAGGGGTTTCTGCTCACCATGCGCGTGTTCGATCGTTCGCGGCCGGCCGTGGCGGCTGCGGCCGTGGGAGTAGCGCGGCGTGCGCTCGAAGAGGCCACGCGCTACGCCAAAGAGCGCCAGGCCTTCGGCAAACCGATCATCGCGCAGCAGGGCGTCGGCTTTATGCTGGCCGATATGGCGATGCAGATCGAGGCGGCCCGGCTGCTCGTGCACAAGGCGGCCTGGCTGGTGGATCACGGCAAGCCGAATGTGCTGGAGGCAGCGTGCGCCAAGGCGTTCGCGGCCGATATGTGCATGAAGGGGACGACCGATGCCGTGCAGGTGTTCGGCGGCTACGGCTACAGCCGCGAGTACCCGGTCGAGAAGCTGATGCGCGACGCCAAGATCTACCAGATCTACGAGGGCACGAGCCAAATCCAGCGGGTGATCATCGCGCGGGAGTTGGCGAGGTGAGGAGAGATAGAGATAGAGATAGAGATAGAGATAGAGATAGAGAGGGACAGGAGCCAGCCGAGCGTTTTCCAGGAGGAAGCAGGTTGAAGCAACGGATTCGATACGCGCTGATGGCGTTGGGTCTTCTATTCGGGGTGTTGACTGCGGCCGGCTGTAGCGCCGGTCGCTATGTGGAGATCGCGCGCACCAAGCTGCAAAGTCCGGCCGCGCGCTATCTTGCCGCGGGCGAGCTGCTGGCCGCCGAAGGGCGGACAACCGAAGCCATCCTGGCCTATCGCCAGTCGCTGGCGCACGACGATCAGAATGTGACCGCGCTGAGCAAGCTGGCGCGCGCCTATGCGGACCAGGGCCGCGCGCGCATGGCGCAGCGTTACCTGGAACGGGCTATCGCGCTGCGGCCAGCCGACGCCGAACTGGCCGCGGAAGCGGCCGCGCTCACGCCTCCCCCATCGCGGTTGAAGCTGCTGTGGCAAACGGCTGTCGGCGAAGACGTTCCAACGGGGATCGTCGTACAGGACGGCGTGATCTACACAGCCCTGGAGAGCGGGCTGGTAGCGGCCCTGGCGGCGGACTCCGGCGCGGTTCGCTGGCGCAGGCAGTTGCCTGCTCCTGCCACCTCGGCCCCAGAGGTGGGCGCCGGCCTCGTGCTGGTCGGCGGGCAGGATGGCGTGCTGCATGCGCTGGCCGCGAGCGATGGCCAGCCCGTCTGGACCTTCCAGACGCCCAAGCCGATCTACGCGGCGGCCGCGGTCACGGCCGAGAGCATCTTTTGTGCTTCCAGCGACGGCGTGCTGTATGCCCTTGACCGCGACGCTGGCGCATTGCGCTGGCAGTTCGCGGCCGAGGCCCCGCTGCATGGCCAACCGACCGTTGCCGATGGAGTCATCTACTTCGGCTCATTCGATGCACGCATCTACGCCCTGGAAGCGGCCACGGGCGCGCCGCGCTGGCCACATGGCGTGCTGACGCAGGGGCCGGCCGAAAGCCAGCCGGTTGTCGTCGGCGGCCGGGTATTTGTCGGCTCTGGCGACAGCCGGGTCTACGCGCTGGCCACAGCCTCCGGCGGCGAGTACTGGCGCTACTCCACACCCGATGCGATCCATGCCCGGCCCGTCGTGGTTCAAGACACCGTTTTCATCGCCTCGGCCGGCCACATCCTGGCCGCGCTGGATCTCCTGAGCGGCGAGCCGCGCTGGGAGTTGACGGCCGGCAGCGCGCTGTCCTCTTCGCCCGCGGTCGCCGGCAAAACCCTCTACTACGTTGCGGCAGGCGATCCTCGCCTCTACGCGGTGGATGCAACCTCTGGTCAGCCGCTCTGGCAGATGGACACAGGAGACTGGTCGGCCGCGGGGCCCGTGATCGCCGATGGCGTGCTCTACCTGGCGGGGAAAGACGGCATGATCGCCGCGTATGAGACCACCGGCGAGTGACGATCGGCGGCCACGGGCCTGATCGCCGGAGCGACATCACTCCCGGACCGCGGCGATGGCCTCAACCTCCACCAGGAACCCGAAGTGCAGCTCCTTCGTGGGCACCACTGCGCGCGCGGGATGGTGGTCGCCGAAGAAACGCGCATAGACCGCATTCACCCGGCTCCACAGCGCGATGTCCGCGATATACACCGTGACCTTGAGGACGTGAGCGAGATCACTGCCCGCGGCTTCCAGAATGGCGCCTACATTGCGCAGCGTCTGTTCTGTCTGTTCCTCGATGGAGCCCAGGCGCTTCTCGCCGGTGCGCGGTTCGATGGCAAGCTGGCCGGCGACGTAGACCAGCCCGTTGTGGACGATGGCTTGCGAGTAGTGCCCGCCCGGCTGCGGGGCATCGGGAGTCGAGATGGCTTTCATGTCGCGGTTCCTCGGCTGGCATTCGCCCAGGGATCGGCGGCCAGGAACGCATCGAGCATGATCTGTTTCTTCTCGATCGGCACGCCAATGGCCTGACCATCGCCGTAGTCCGAGAGGATGAAGCCGCCATAGGGCGTGGCCCAGTGCGACAGCAGCAGCTCCGCCTCGGCGCGGATGGCGTCCGCGTCGCGAAACGGCAGGGTCTGCTGGATGTCGCACAGCGACTCGAAGCAGACACAGCCCGCAAACTGCCGGCCGAACGCCGCCAGGTCGCCGAAGACGGTCGGCTGCTGGAGGTTGAGAACGTCCACGCCGATCTCGATCAGGCTGTCGAGCAGAGCGTCCACTTTGCCGCACGTGTGCATCCAGACGTGCCACCCCGCGGCGTGGATGGCGTCGAAAATCCGCCGGTAGCGCGGCTTGAAGAACCGATCCCACATGGAACGGCTCACGAACGCTGCGCGCTCGGCGCCCCAGTCGTCCGTGAAGCTGAAGCCGTGGATGCGCCGGCCGAAGCGCCGGCTGATATTGGCGATGATCCCCAGGTCGAAATCCACGATCCGATCGGCCAGCGATGCCAGGCGGCCAGGCTCCCAGCAGAGATCGGTCAGCGTATTCTCGAATCCGCGCAACGCGTGCATCCGCTCGAACAACAGCATGAAGATGCCGGTGTTGATGTACTTGCCCTCCGAGCCCGCGAAGCGTTCCTCCATGCCGACATAGAAGGCCGGATCATCGGGGTCGGGCCAGCGGAAACGGGCCAGCGCGTCCCAGTCGGCCAGCGGATGACCCTTGACCTGACCCATGTTCTTGACCTCGGAGCGCCTCCACGTGCAGCCCCATTCATCCAGCGTCTCGGCCAGCGCATGATCGCCGGTGCCGATCTGGTTCCAGCCGACGCTGTGAACATCGCTGAGGCCGAGCGCAGTAAAACGCACCGGCAGCCGGTCGGGGCCGGTAAACTCGATGGCCCGGCGGACCACTTCGTAAGCGGACATCGGCATGTTAATTACCTCCGTTCCGGTTTGAGTATACTCCCAAATCGCGGCGCGGCAAAATGCGGCGGCCGGTGATCCTGCGGACCGAACCGGTCACGATTGGCGAATCCGCGGCGGTTAAGGTAGAATCAGCCCGCGTTTGCGGCCGCCGCGACGAAGACCAGTAGGCCACAGAATATGCGCTTCCAGCCGGTCTGTGACCGGCGGTCGGGGGTCACAGACCCCCTGTGAGCCTGCAACTGTGATCTACCAACATTGGGTTCCGGCCAGGCGTGCAAACGATCCAATACGACGAACGATCACGACTCCATCCCGAACACGGAGGCAAGGATGAATTCGGACAGCCTGCAAGCGGTGCGCAGGGCGCTTGCAGACCCCTCATGGCACACCCTGTCGAGCGCCGATGCGGTTGAGAGGCTTGGCGCTCATTATGCTGAAGGACTCACCACCCAGGAGGCGCAGGCCCGCCTGGGTGCTTTCGGCCCGAATGAGCTCGAAGAGGCCCCCCGGCCGACCTTTTGGTCTCGCCTGTGGGATCAGTTCAAGAACTTCCTGGTGATGATCCTGATCGCCGCCAGCGTCATCTCGGTGCTTCTCGGCGATTTCACCGAGGCCATCGCGATCATGGCCATCGTGCTGCTCAACGCCATCCTGGGCGTGATCCAGGAATCGCGCGCCGAAGAGTCGCTGGCGGCTCTCAAGAAGATGACCGCGCCTGAAGCGCGGGTGATTCGCGATGGCCGGCAGCAGAACGTGCCCGCGCGCGAGCTTGTGCCGGGCGATCTCGTCTTGCTAGAGACCGGCAACTACGTCCCGGCCGACGTGCGCCTGCTCGAAGCAGTCAACCTCAAGATAGACGAGGCGAGTTTGACCGGCGAGTCGGTGCCGGTGCAGAAACGCGCCGATGTGCTGCTGGACAAGGAAATCCCGCTCGGCGACCGCAAGAACACCGCCTACAGCAGCACGGTCGTCACCTACGGCCGCGGCCGTGGGATCGTGGTCAGCACCGGCATGCACACGCAGATCGGCCTGATCGCCGAAATGATCCAGAGCTTCGAGACCGAGCCCACCCCCCTCCAGCGCAAGCTGGAAGGGTTGGGGCGCACCCTGGGCATTGCGGCCCTGGCCGTGTGCGCGCTGGTGTTCCTGGTGGGCATCGTGCGCTTCATGCTCGATCCGATTCCGGGCATGACGCTGCTCGAAGAGGTCTTGGAGATGTTCATCGTGGCGGTCAGCCTGGCGATCGCGGCCGTGCCCGAGGGACTGCCGGCGGTGGTGACGATCTGCCTGGCGCTGGGGATGCAGCGGATGATCAAGCGCCATGCGCTGCTGCGCCGCCTGCCGGCCGTGGAGGCGCTCGGATCGGCCACCGCTATCTGCTCCGACAAGACCGGCACGCTTACCCAGAACGCGATGACCGTGGTCCAGGTGTGGGCCGACAATACGCTCCTGAACATCACCGGCGAGGGCTATCATCCTGAAGGGGAATTCCAGGATCGCGAGCAGATCGTGGACGCGGCCCAGTATCCGGGCATCAGGTTGTTGTTACGGATCGGCCTGCTGTGCAACGATGCCTACATCGAAACCAGTGGGGTGCAGGCCGGCCGGCGCACCTGGCGCATGGTGGGCGATCCGACCGAAGGCGCGCTGGTGGTGGCTGCGGCCAAAGCGGGCTATTGGCGGGCTGAAGTGGGCGACTATCTGCCGCGCGTCGCGGAAATCCCCTTCGACTCGGATCGCAAGCGCATGACCACAGTTCACAACGTGCGAGGCACGCGCTTCTCGAGCGAGAGATTCGACCTGGACGAGCGCATCCGCGATGAGTCGTCCCTGGCCTTCATCAAGGGCGCGCCCGATGTCATGCTCAGCAAATGCAACCGTCTCTATCGGGATGGCCGCGCGGTGCCGATGACGGAGGCCGATCGGCGGCGGATTCTGGAGGTGAATGCCTCGCTGTCATCCAATGCGTTGCGCGTGCTGGCTGCGGCGGTCAAGGTGTTGCCAGAGGTCCCCGACGACGACGGCCTGACGCCGGATCAGATCGAGCGCGATCTGGTCTTCGTGGGCTTGTGGGGGATGATTGACCCGGCCCGGCCCGAGGTGAAGCCGGCCATCGCGGTGGCGCGCGGGGCCGGCATCAAGACGGTGATGATCACCGGCGACTACCCCGACACTGCGGTAGCGATCGCCCGCGAGATCAACCTATTGCGACCGGGCGGCAAGGTGCTGACCGGGCAAGAACTGGATGGCCTGGACGACGGAAAGTTCAGCCAGGTCATCGAAGATGTGGATGTGTATGCGCGCGTATCGCCGCAGCACAAGGTGCGCATCGTGGAGGCGTTGAAGGCCCGCGGGCACATCGCAGCGATGACCGGAGATGGCGTGAACGACGCACCTGCGCTGAAGCGCGCGGACATCGGCGTGGCGATGGGCATCACCGGCACCGACGTCAGCAAAGAGACTGCGGCCATGGTGCTGACCGACGACAACTACGCTTCCATCGTTTCCGCGGTGGAAGAAGGCCGCATCATCTACTCCAACATCCGCAAGTTCGTCTTCTTCCTGCTTTCCTGCAATGTCGGCGAAATCCTGATCATCTTTCTGGCGACGCTGCTGGGTTGGCCGCTGCCGCTCACTGCCATCCAGCTCCTGGTGCTGAACCTGATCACCGATGGCGCGCCGGCGTTGGCGTTGGGACTGGAACGCGGCGATCCCGACATCATGAAACGCCCCCCGCGGCGACCTGATGAGCCGGTGATCAATCGAGAGATGATCTGGCGTGTTGCGATCCAGGCAGTTGTAGATACAGTAGTCGTCTTGGGCGCTTTCCGCATCGGTCTGGCATGGTTCCCCGAAAACCTGCACCATGCGCAAACCATGGCGTTTGCCACCCTGGCCATCTCAGAGTTGTTCCGCGCCTACACCGCGCGCTCGGAGCACTTCCATGTTTGGGAGATTGGGGTCTTCTCCAACAGATACATGCAGTATGCAGTGATGGTCTCGCTGACGATTCTGTTGGCGATCATCTACGTGCCATTCCTGGACCCGATCTTCGACACGACCTTCTTGACGGGCGGCGACTGGCTGGTGATGCTGCCTTTGATTCTGACGCCGGCCGTGGCGGCCGAGATCACCAAGATCCCCTTCCGCCGGCGAGCGGAAAAGGCGTGGGCGCAGGCGGCGTAGGTGCGCGCGGCCCCAGACGCGCAAGGCCCGAAGGGTCAACACCCTTCGGGCCTTGTCTATCGTCCCCATCTCTAGAGACTCAGAGGGAACACAAGCGCGGTCATCCGCTCATGCGGGCGCCTCCTGCGGAATCGGCAACTCGACGACAATCGGTTCGGGATGGCGCGAGGTGAAGCCGAGACCGGGTTTGCCGTCCTCGCCCTCGACCACATCCGCCACCACCGTATCGCCATCGTGAAACTCGCCGGCCAGCAGCCGTTTGGCCAACGGGTTCTCCACGTAGCGCTCCAGCGTGCGGCGCACCGGCCGCGCGCCGAACTGCGGATCATAGCCTTCTTTGGCCAACCATGCGCGCGCGGCCTCGGTCAGCTCGATCTTCACCCCGTGTTCGCCCAAGCGATCGGCGATCTCCCGCATCTGCAAGTCCACGATCTGCTGGACGTGCTGCTGCGTCAGGCCGTGGAAGATGATGATCTCGTCAATGCGGTTCAGAAATTCGGGCCGGAAGGTGCGCCTCAGGTCATCCTGGATATTTTCGCGCAACTGCCGCTCTTGGGCCGATAGCGTGTCTTGCTTGATGAACCCCAGCGTGCCGCCTGACTTCACGAAAGCAGTGCCGATGTTGGAGGTCATCACCACCACCGTGTTGCGGAAGTCCACCAGGTGGCCCTGCCCATCGGTCAGCCGGCCGTCTTCGAGGATCTGCAACAGCGAGTTCCACACCTCCGGGTGCGCCTTCTCGATCTCGTCGAAGAGGATCACACGATAGGGCCGGCGCCGCACCGCCTCGCTGAGCTGGCCGCCCTCATCGTAGCCGACATAGCCAGGGGGCGCGCCGAAGAGCCGACTGACCGTGTGCCGCTCCTGGTACTCGCTCATGTCAATGCGGATAAGCGCATCTTCATCGTCGAACAAGAACTCGGCCAGCGCCTTGGCCAGCTCGGTCTTGCCCACGCCGCTCGAACCGAGAAAGATGAAGCTGCCGATCGGCCGGCGGGGGTTCTTCAGGCCGCTGCGCGCGCGGCGCAGCGCATCTGCCACGGCCCTGATCGCCTCGTCCTGGCCGATGATGCGCTTGTGCAACTCCTCTTCCATGCGCAGCAGCTTGGCCGTCTCGCCCTCCAGCATGGTGTTGATCGGAATGCCGGTCCAGCGCGCCACAACGGCTGCGATGTCAGAGGCCTCCACCAGGTCATCCAGGCCCGATGCCTGACGCCAGGCGTCACGATCGCTCTCGTATTGCCCGGCGATCTTCAGCCGGTCGCTCTTGAGCTGCGCTGCATGGGCATAGTCGTTGGCAAGATAAGCCTGATCTTCCTCGTTCTTCAGTGCGGCCAGGCGCTTCTTGGCTATGCGCAGCGGTTCCGGCATGGTATAGAGCGCCACGCGCAGCCCCGCGCCCGCCTCATCTATCAGGTCAATCGCCTTGTCTGGCAACCGGCGGTCGGTCACGTAACGATGCGACAGCTTCGCCGCCGAAACCAGGGCGTCGTCGCTGAAGGTGATCTGGTGGTGCTTCTCGTAGCGATCGCGCACCCCGCGCAGGATTTCGATGGCGTCTTCGACCGAGGGTTCTTCGACGTAGATCGGCGCGAAACGCCGCTCCAGCGCGCTGTCCTTCTCGATATGCTGGCGATACTCATCCAGCGTCGTCGCGCCGATGCAGCGCAACTCTCCGCGCGCCAGCGCAGGCTTGAGCATGTTGCTGGCGTCCACCGCGCCCTGGGCCGCGCCCGCGCCGACCACGGTGTGCACCTCGTCAATAAAAAGGATCACCTCGCCCTGTGCGCGCTGCACTTCTTCGATGGTTGCCTTCAGACGCTCCTCGAACTCGCCGCGGAAGCGGGTGCCGGCGATCATGGCGCCCAGGTCCAGGCTCATCAGTCGCTTGCCCAGCAAGATTTCGGGCACATCCTCGCTGACGATCTGCTGCGCCAGCCCCTCGACGATGGCGGTCTTGCCAACGCCGGCCTCGCCGATCAACACCGGGTTGTTCTTGGTGCGCCGGCTGAGCACTTGGATCACGCGCAAGATTTCCGCGTCGCGACCGATGACGGGGTCGAGCTTGCCCTCGCGCGCCAGTGCGGTCAAGTCGCGGGCGAACTTCTCCAGCGTCCGGTAACGGCTCTCGGTCGCGGCCGAGCTGGACTTCTGCCCCCCGCGACTCTGTTGCATGGCGGCCTGGATCATATCGCGCGTGATGCGCGCCTCACGCAACAGACCTGCTGCGACGCTGTTGCGTTCCTGGCCGATGGCAAGCAGCAGGTGCTCGCTGGAGACATACTCGTCCTTGAGTTGCTTGGCCTCTTCTGTAGCCCCGTCAATCACCCGCTTGAGGCGGGGGGTGATGAACACCTGGGCCACGGCCTGCGGATACATCGCCGGCCCCGCGGTGCGCGGGGTGCGCCGCAGGTTATCATCCAGCCGCTCCCGCATGATGTCGAGCGGCGCAGACATCCGCCCCAGCATCTCTACCACCACCCCATCCGACATCTCCAACATCGCCAAGAAGAGATGTTCCACATCCACCTGGGTATGGCCGTAGCGCTGCATGATCTCGAAAGAGCGCCGGGCTGCCTCTTGGGCTTGCTCGGTGAAACGGTCAAAACGCATCATCTGGTCAATCCTATCCTCTTCTCATTCAGTATCTCAACACAGCCGCGATGCCCCCCACTGTTGCCAACTGGTCGTTGTGTTCGATCACCGATACCTTCAGCCCATTCTCCACCGCCCGATGCACCGCCAGATTCACCGCATCGGTCACAGCTCTGAGATCACCGCCGCAGTAGGGACAATTCGCCGGACGCTCGACGATGACCGCCTGGCACTCCTGGCACTGCTGGCCAGGGGCGTGCAGATTCTTGTCCACCAGCAGTTGGTGAATCCGGCCCTGCTGCAACGCAGCGAGGGTGTCCGCCAAGCCGATGGCGCCCGTCCCGCCTTTGTGGACCAAGGTGATCACCTGATCGAGCAGTTGCGCCTCTTGCGTTCGCTGGGCAGCCTGGGTGACCTCATAGGCATGATCCCAGACATCGGCCGGCGAGGCGCTCATGTCCAGGCTGATCTCGCCGATGATCTTGTCCTGCAAGGGTCGCGGCAGCAGATCGCGGAACTGCGCCACATTGATAGCAGTGCCTGAAAGGATCACCCGGCCGACCTTGCGCTGGCGCAGATACTCATCGGCGAACGCAGCCGCATCCTTGAAGTTGTGCTTGGCCTCGCCATCCTCGCGACGCTGGAGCTTCTGTGCGGCCCAGCCGCCCTGCTTGTGGCGTTTGACCTCGGCCCCCAGCGTGCCAGCCGAGTCCTCAAGCGCGCCCAGCTGATAGACAAAGACGCGTGCGCCTTCGCGGTCAACCATGATCACGCCGAAGCGATCGTAGTTGTCCCAGATGTCGCTGAGCGGCTTGATGTAGGGCCGCAGGCCGATAAAGACGAAATCCTCCACCGGCACCAGGAGTTTGTAGGGGCGCCAGAAATCGCGTGCTTGAAAGCTGAAGCACGCGACCCCGCGGCCCTGGCGGGTATATTCGTGCTCGAAGAAACGTTCGACGCGCGCCACATCGGCGGGCGCCGCGCCGTGGTCAGACGCTTGCGCCAGGAGCTTGCGCAAGGAAAGCTTGTGCTCATCGCCCGCACGACCATGCGGGTCCACGTTGAGGTACAAGCTCAAGATCGGCGCGCCATCGCTTACCAGTTCGGCCAATTCGTGCAAGTCTTGCTCTTGCATCATGGGTCACGCTCCTCAGTCTATGTGATGTCAGGCGTACATGAGACGCCTGATCGTTCAGACGCCGGCTTGTCCTTCCGGCTTTGAGTGCGCCTGCAGCCGCGCCACCTGCGCCTCCAGACCGCGGTGCGCTGTGCGCAGACCTTCGAGTTCCGCCTGAAGCTGGCGAATACGCTCATTCAGGCGAATGATGACCTCCACGCCAGCCATATTCAGCCCCAAGTCGCCGCTGAGACGTGCGATCTGACGCACCAGATCAATGTCGCGCGAGGAATAGAGACGCCGGCCGGCTTTGCGGACGGGGGCCACCAGGCCCAGCACTTCATACCGTCGCAGTGTTTGGGGATGCAGCGCCGCCATCTCAGCCGCCTGGCTGATGGGATAGCACGGTTCGTTCCAGTTGTCGGATGCGATCGGTATTAGCTTGCCTTTGTCCAAGACGTTGACCCGCTGCCAAAGGTTGCAGAGCGTGCACGCCGCCTGATGCGGGACTTCAGCTTGCTGCGCCTCTGATGGCCGCCCAT
>Ga0194126_10002333_pt1 | contig 30846 bp, 25 predicted proteins | sample TA2KigC150mmetaG_FD_148641 | JGI IMG/M metagenome (GOLD analysis project Ga0194126, IMG submission 148641) | Freshwater microbial communities from Lake Tanganyika, Tanzania - TA2015035 Kigoma Deep Cast 150m | ecosystem: Environmental > Aquatic > Freshwater > Lake | place: Tanzania: Lake... | reverse complement strand
GGAGATCGGCATCCCTGGGAAGTCCGGACTATCGCGGAGCCGGCGCAACAGCGCTTTGAGGTCGTCATAGGCGCTTCGCCATTCCCCGTCCCGAGGATCGCCTTCGCCGGCGACGCCGGTCAGCGCCGTGTCTACTGGCGCGCTGACCTTTCGCGGCGCGAGACCGAGCGTCTCATAGAATCTGCCGAAATTCTCTGCAAGATCAATGATATATGCAGAACCAAGGGCATAGTCGACATCGCGCCAGCGCTTCGATTTGGCGACGCCGCCAGGCTCCGACTCGCGCTCCAGGACGATGAGGTCGCGATCTTGCAGGAGCGAGGCGACGGCGAGGCCAGCGAGGCCGCCGCCAATCACGGCGATTTCGACGCGCCGCTCCGTGGGCGGCAGCGGCGCGCGCGCGAGCCCGTCGCGGATTGCATGCATGGGCGCGAAACTGTCGCCGGTCCATTCGCCCAGCAGGTAAGGCGGCTCTTGCGCCGCTCCGCCGCCCGGCAGGATCGTCACAGCCCCGAGAGATGCCAGCCCGGCGATCGCCTCCCGACGAGTCACCATGGCCGGCTGCGAAGACATTGCGCGCGAAATTCCATGCCTGTCCCCTCTTAAGGGTTGAGCGCCGCCATTGACATGAGGCAGGCTGAACTGGTCTATGCGGGCGACGCCGCGCCGGTCACGCCGGCGCCCAACCGGCGCGTGATCGTGATAAGCGGACGCGCTGCGCTTTTCGAGATCACGGTCCAAGTCTGAAAGGATGCGCCGACACTTGCTCGCCTCGATTCCTCCTGTCTATGTCGCGCCCTTTGAACGGGCTTGGCGCAATCGGGAGCTTATCCGCGCCGTCGTGCGGCGGGAATTCATTTCCAGGTTTCGCGGCTCGGCGCTGGGACCGCTCTGGGCGGTGATCTCGCCGCTTTTCATGCTGCTCACCTATACGGCGCTGTTCTCGCTCACCGTTCCGCAGCTTTCCGCCGGCATGAGCGTCACCGAATATGCGAGCTCGATCTTCATCGGGCTGATCGCCTTCAATCTATTCAGCGAACTCGCCTATCGCGCGCCGATGCTTCTGCACGAGCATGTCAACTTCGTTAAGAAGTCGATTTTCCCCAGCGAAACCATCGCCTGGACCGCCACCATCCGCGCCTTCACTTATGCCGGCGTGGCCTTCGCCGTTTACATCGTCTTTCGCTTGCTGACGGCCGGCACGCTTCCCCTGACAATCGTGCTGACGCCGTTACTCGTCGCGCCCTTCTTCCTATTCATTTTGGGCGTCGTGTGGTTTCTGATGGCGCTCGGGGCGTTCACGCGCGATGTCGCCCATATCATGGCTTCGATCGTGCCGGTGCTGATGTTCGCGACGCCGATCTTTTATCGCCTGGACCAGATCGCCGCCATGTCCGGATCGGTGGCGCTCTGGCTGCGACTGAATATTGTCGGCGATTACATCGAGATGCTGCGGAGCGTCGCGCTCGACGGGACCGTGCCGAACGTGTTCGGCTATCTCGCGCTCGTCGCGATCTCATACGCCGTATTCATAGGCGGCTATCAATTCTTCATGCGCTACAAGTCGGTCATCGTCGATGTCATCTGAGCCCTCTATCCTCTGCGCGGGCGTCGGCAAGGCTTTCCAGCTCTATGCGCATCAGAACGACCAGCTCAAGCAGATCCTGTTTGGCCTGTGGAAGAAGTTCTACAGGGACAAATGGGTGCTCCATGACGTCAATTTCACCGTGGAGAAGGGCGAGCGCGTCGGCATCGTCGGACGCAACGGCGCCGGCAAGACGACGCTACTGCAAATTCTGTGCGGCATCACCCAGCCGACGAAGGGCGAGTTCAGGGTCGCCGGCCGAATTGCGCCGATTCTGGCGCTCGGCTCCGGATTTGACGGTCTGCTGACCGGGCGCGAAAACGCCCGCATCGGCGCGGCCATCCTGGGTCTGTCGCGCAAGGAGGTCGACGCCTGCATCGACGACATCGCCGCCTTCGCCGACATCGGGCCTTTCTTTGAACAGCCGATGCGCACCTATTCGATGGGCATGATCGCGCGCGTCGCCTTCGGCATCTGCGCCTACGCCAAGGCCGACGTGCTCATCGTCGACGAAGCGCTGTCGGTCGGCGACGAAATCTTCCAGCGCAAATGCGAAAGATACATCGCTGAATTCGCCAGGACCGGCACCATCTTGATGGTCTCGCATGATCTCAACTTTCTGGCCTCGCTCTGCGACCGCGTGCTCTGGCTCGAGGGCGGCGTCGTGCGCGAGGTCGGCGATCCAAAGAAGGTGATCGCCGATTATCGTCGCGCCATGCTGGCCGAAGAGGATCACGCGAGCGGCGTCGCATAGGCGTCGCGCGCGGCGGAAGTCGCGCGCCCGCCGAACAGGCGCTTTGGCTTCGGGCTAAAATTGAGTCGCGCGATCAGCCAGACGGACACGCCGACTTCGGCGGCGGCGAGCGCGCCGAGAAGCAGGACGAACAGCCCGTTGAGTCGCAGCAGCGATTCGAGCGCGACCAGAAAGCCGATGTGCACGACCGGAATCGCGATCGTGGCGAGGCCGCCCGCCGCGCCGCGCCGGCCGGTAATGTTCCCGAAGGTCAGAACCAGCGCCATCGCGAGCAGCGTATGGGCGATGGCGAGCGTCGGCACGCCGAAGCGCTTCGCCGCCTCGGCCGTCCACTCTCCGAGTTGGCGCGGATCGCGCTTCGCAGCCGCGTAATTGCCGAGAAAATCGCCGGCGGAGAGTTCATAGACCCCCCGCCAGCCGCGGTCGGGCAGCGACGCGCTGCCCTGCATCGGCAAGGCCATGGCGTATTCGTCAAAACTGGCGATGCGCACGTCGTTGGTGGTCAGCGAGCGCGTCTGGATGCTGCCATTGGAGAGCGCAACGATGACGCCTGATTCATTGCGGCGAAACTCAGCGCGCGCCGCGGTCACCGTCTCTTCCTGCATCTTTTCAATTGAAAGCTGGCGAACGAACAGATTGACCGCAAGGTCGGGCGTCTCCCAGCGCTCGATGTAGAGCGTCTTCACGCCATTATCGAAAGTGTAGAAATGCGCGGCGTCGAGCATGCGGTGGTTGAGTGAATTGCGCACGACATTGAGCACGTCCTGCATTTCGCTCGAATAGTGCGGCGCCGCGAAATTGGCGAGCAGATAGCCGAGCACGACGATGCCGGCCGCCAGCACCAGCGCCGGGCGACAGATGGCCCAGACCGAGAGGCGCAACGCATAGAGAACGGCGATCATGCCTTCGCTCGCCATACGGCCGAATTCGAGCGCGGTGGCGACGCCGACCGCCATCGGGAGCGTCACATAGGCCACCGTCGGCGTCACGCCGATCAGGGCAGGGATGACGAGGCCGCCGCGCACCGCGGCGGGCGGCAGTTGATAAAGCAGATAGGACAGGACGACGGGAATCGAGAGCGCGAACTGCACGACGAGCACGCCAAACCCGATGCGCTTGAACAGATAAAGGAACAACAGGCGCGGCATGGCGGGCCTCCGCGCTATCGTTCGTGGTTTCGCGCGGAAAAGAACATCCGCGTCGCAGGGCGCAAAGGGAAAAGCAACGCTTTGGCGGGAAGCCGGCCGCGATGCAAGCCTCCAGGCGTCACTGCTTGAACCTCGCCCAGGCGGCCTTCGAATATCTTGTCCACGCCTCGTCGAAGACGCCGTTTTTCGGCAGGGCGGTGGCGCCCGCCCAATGCGCGAAATAGATTTCCTTGCCCTCGTAGTCGACGGGCTTGCCGTTCTTGAATTCGACGCCCGGCGCCTTGTAGAAGCTTTCGTGCGAGGCGCCTGAGACCACATTTGGCAGGAGTTCGATTTTGACGCCGCGGCGATGGGTGACGAAATTGACCAGTGGCTGGGCGAAGAGCTGGCCGCGCTTGCGCACGTCGTGGAAGATCGCGGCGTCGTCGCGGATCGTGTCGATGAAGTCCGAGAGTTTCAGATATTGGTTGGAGGTGACCCAGAAGCCGTCATTGAAGAGCAGCGCGTCCTTCAAGAATGGGTAACGGTCGCGCCTGTCGTTGTAGACATATTCGAAGCTCGGCGAGGCGACGATGAACTCCATCCTGCCCTTTTCCAGCCGGCCGAAGAGCGGCGTGAAGTCGCGAAACAGAATGACGTCGACGTCGACATAGGCGACTTCGTCGAGCGGCAGGGAGAGCGCCTGCAGCTTTCGCAATCGCCGGCGGTTGCTGTTGAAGACGCCCGGGTAAAGTTCATGCGAGAGCTTGTCGATTTCGGTCGGCTCTTCGCCGACGTAATGTACGCCGTAAATCTCCGCGGCGCGGCGCGTCATGGCGACATTGTCGTCATAGGGAATGAGATACAGCGGTAATGAGGAATTAGTGTCTCGGTAGCTTTCCAGGAAAGGCAGCAGCCAGTCGATGATTTTGTCGTTGCCGACGATGGCGACCCCGTACCGCCTGACCGGGACGTCGCTTGGCGCCGTCGCGCTCTCGGGCGATAAGACTGGATACGGGAAGCGAAGCCTCATATAGGGGATGTATTTGAAAAGGGCGGGCAAATGCAAGAGGGCTCCCGGCATCGGGCGACGAGCCGGTTGGGGCCGCCCCTAGCGGCGCGGCCATGCGCGCGAATTTAGTGAGGAATTTGAACCGACCGCCATGTTGCAGCGCCATGTCTGAAACGATGAGTCAAATCTCTTCATCCGCGACAGGCCGGGCGGCGTCCCTGGGCGCAAAGCCGCGCCCTTTCGCCGGCAAGACCGTCGCCGTCGTTCACGCCGCCTGGCACAGTTGCGGCAGCTATCAGGTCAACGTCAGTCAGATCGCCGCTTATAAGGCGCTCGGCGCGCGCGTCATTTCCGTGGCGATGATGGACGATCTCGCGCCTCGCCCGCCGCGCGGCGCGCGCTGGCAGGCCTATATCGAAGCTTCGCAGGACATCGGCGCCGACCGCCGCTATTATTCGGGCGCGCGCTTCTCGGCCCTGGCGTCGCGACTTCTCGTCAACGGCTGGTGGCGACTGATTCACGGCGATCAGGCGTCTTGGCTGATCGAACTCGCCAGGCGCACGCCGCTGCCGGAAGAATTCGAGAGCGAAACGATCGACTTTGTTCACGCCAATCATTATTTCACGCTGCCTTTCGTCGAGACGCTGATGCGCGGACGTAAAGTTCCTGTCGTTCTGGAGACGCAGGACATTCAGGCGCGCCAATATATGCTGCGTAACAAGGGCGGCTTCTTCATTCCGCCCTATGCGACCTACGACGACATGCTGGAGGTCGAACTCTCATGGATGCGCCGCGCCGATCTCTGCGCGCACCTCAATGAAGAGGAGCATCGCGATTTCCAGAAGCTGTTGCCGGAAGTTCGGCACGCGCTGATCTATCCGGCCGTGCTGTCGGCCCCATTGGCGCGCGGACGCGACATCATCATCGTCGCGAGCGACAATTACGGAAATTACGTCAGCCTGCGCTGGTTCCTGGAAGAGGTCGTCCCATTGGCGGGCGGCGCGCGCGTCGCGATTTACGGCAATATCGACGGCGGCGTGAAGCGGCGCGACGCCGGTCTCTACGAGGCGCACCGCGCCTTGTTCAAAGGCCGGGTCGACGACATTGGCGCGGTTTACGCCAATGCCGGCGGCGTGCTGCTGCCCACCGTCGAAGGCCATGGCCTCTCGATCAAGGCGGTCGAGGCGCTGTCCTGCGGCGCGCCGCTTGTCGCGACGCCGCTGGCGTTTCGCGGCATGCAGGTCGATCCGGCGAAATTGGGCAATGTCGCGCTCGCTGAAAACGCCAAGCAATTCGCGCAGCTTTGGCGCGACGCTGAGGCGCGGGCCGAACGCGGCGAGGCGGCGGCGCCGGAGCAGAGCGACACCCGCCGCCTGTATGAAGATTCGTTCAGTCAGGAGGCGTATGCGCGCGCCCTGGCGACGGCCGCCGCCGAGCTCTGAACATCTCACATTTCAGGGTCGTTCAAACGCGCCGGGCAAGATTGTCGGAACGCCCGAAGTCTGATTAGGCTGCGGCGTGCGCCAGTTGGAGGATCGGGTTGAGCGCTTCTTCGAGTGACCGCTCGGCGTGCGCCGAGCGTCCGCTTCGCGGCCGGCGCGTCGCGCTCATCCATCCGGCCTGGCACTCCTGCGGCACCTACCGCGTCGTCCTCGGCCAGATCGCCGCCTATCGCGCCCTGGGCGCCGAGGTTTTTCCAATCTCAATCAGTTCCGATCCGGGCTTCGTTCCAGGCCGGAACTGGATATGGAAGGCGTTCAAGCGGGCGACCCCGGAGCTTGACGGCGCTCCCCGCCATTATGGCGGCGCGCCGCTTCTCGCATTGTTCTCGCCGCGCTTTCTACGCAATGTGCTGTGGCCCTATATCCACGGCGATCAGGCGGCGGTGCGTCTCGGCATGGCCGAGCGCACGATTCTGTCGCCCGGCCTCGACGGCGCGCGTTTCGATCTCGTTCATTGCAATCATTTTTTTCTGATGCCGATCGCGCGCCGGCTCTCGCGCGGGACTGCCCCGATCCTGCTCGACACGCATGATCTGCAGGCGCGTCAATTCGCGCTGATCAACGAAACCATGCCCTGGCTGTCGCCCCGCGCCACCTATGAGTCGATGCTGGCGCGCGAACTCGACGCGATGCGCGGGGCCGATCTCCTGCTGCATCTTAACGCGCAGGAGGCCGAAACCTTTCGCGGTCTGCTGCCCGAGAAGGCCCATGCGCTGCTCTATCCCGCCGTTCCCGAGGCGCCGACCGGCCCTGGCGGGCCAGACATCGTTCTCGTCGCGAGCAACAATACCGCCAATGTCGAAAGCGTGATCTGGTTCCTGCGCGAGGTCGCGCCGCAAACGCAAGGCGTCGCGGTGAAGATCGTCGGGAATGTCGACGCCGGCGTTCGTTCGCAGGCGCCGCAGGAATACGCGGCGTATAAGGACTGGTTCCTGGGCAGGGTCGACGATCCCCGCGCGGTTTACGCCAATGCGCGGATCGCGCTGCTGCCGACGATCAGCGGCACCGGGCTGTCGATCAAGTCGGTCGAAGCGCTGTCGAGCGGTCTGCCGCTGATCGCGACCACGCAGGCGATGCGGGGAATGGATGAGGAGGCGCTGCGCCTGCCGGGCGTCGTCATCGCCGATTCCGCCTTGGAATTCGCCGATGCGCTGCGCCGGGCGGCCGCGATCGCGCCTTTGGACGAATCCGCGCGTCGCGTCAGTCCGGCGCGCCGCTATTACGAGCAGCGCTTCTCGCTTTCCGCCTATAAGGCGAGCCTCGGCGTGCTGGCGGCGGCGCTGATCAGCGCCGGCGCAGAGAATAGGGCTTGAGAAACAGGGCGTTGCGCGAAGGTGTGGCGCATCGGCAACGGCGCCGGAAAAACGCCGTTCCAGCCCGGAGCGCTCATTACGTCTTAGGATTGATGATGATAGTTTGCCTTTGAAACTGCCGTTCGTCCTGAGAGGACGGGCTTATTGGAGGCGCCTTAGATGTCTTTCAAAACCTTGATTGTTGGCGCCTTCGCGTCAGTTCTCGCGGTCACCGCCGCTTCGGCGGCCGACCTTCCGCACTACAAGGCTCCGCCGCCTCCGCCGCCGCCGGCCTTCAGCTGGGAAGGCTTCCACATCGGCATCAGCGGCTCTTACGCTGGCGGCGTGTCCAGCCATTATTCGCAAACATATCTGTTCACGCCCACAGCCTTCCTAGGGATTCCGACCTCCGGTTCGATCGGCACGAGCGGTTATTTGATCGGTTACCAGAACGGCTACAATTGGGTGTTCGCGAACGGTCTCGTCGCCGGTTACGAAAGCGAATTCAACTACGCCGACGTTCGCGCGACGAATGCGGGGACGTTTTTTGGCGGCGCCGGCGCCAGCACGCGCCTGCAATGGTTCGGCATGGAGCGTCTGCGCTTCGGCTATGCCTATGGCCGGTTTCTGCCCTACATCACCGGCGGCCTGGCCTATGGCAAGGTGCTTCCCTACGGCCAGCAGTGGGGAGGGCTGTTCCCCGTCAGCCAGTCCGCCTGGCAGGGCGGCTTCGCCATCGGCGCGGGCATCGAATACGCCATCCTCGACAATTGGACCGTCAAGGCGGAATACATCTTCACCCGCATGAAGGGAGCCTCCAGCGCGAACCTCGCCTTCCCCCTCGCTTACCGCACCGGCACCGGTAACTATCTGGATACGAACATCGCCCGCATCGGCGTGAACTATCAGCTCAAGAGCTTCGGCGCGCTGATCGGCATGCCTGATCTCGGCCTCTGATCGACCGTCCTCCCCGACGTCGACGAAGCCCGGCCTCGCGGCCGGGCTTTTTCGTTTGGGGACCGGATGCGATAGTGTTGGGGAATGATCCGCAATCCCCCGCTTGCCCATCCTTCGGCTTCGAGCCTTTCGCAGCTCAGCGAGCGCGCCCGCGAAATTTTCCGACAGATCGTCGACAGCTATCTCGCCTCCGGCGATCCGGTCGGCTCGCGCAATCTCGCCCGGCTCCTGCCGATGACGCTGTCGCCCGCCTCGGTGCGCAACGTCATGCAGGATCTTGAGGAGCTCGGCCTCATCTACGCGCCGCACACCAGCGCGGGGCGGCTCCCGACCGAGCTTGGCCTGCGTTTTTTCGTCGATTCGATGCTGCAAATCGGCGATCTCGAAGAAAACGAACGCGCCCGCATCGCCGCCGAGGTCGAGGCGGCGTCCAAGGACCATGATTTCGCCGGCGTCCTCGCCGAAGCGACGAGTCTGCTCTCTGGACTGACGCGCGTCGCCGGCGTCGTCGTCGCCTCCAAGGACAATGCGCGTTTAAAGCAGATCGATTTCGTTCGGCTCGAGCCGGAGCGGGCGCTGGTGATTTTGGTCGCCGACGACGGGTCGGTCGAGAACCGGGTGATACCCGTCCCGCGCGATCTTCCGGCCTCGGCGCTGACCGAAGCCGCGAACTATCTGAACGCGCGGGTTTCGGGAAGGACGATCGCCGAGGCCAGAGCGAGCATCGAAAGCTCGCGTCGGGCGGCGCAGAGGGAGCTCGACGAACTTGCCGCCCGCCTGGTCGAAGCGGGGTTCGCGACCTGGGCCGGCGCGATGGGCGAATCGCGCCAGCTGATCGTGCGCGGCCAGGCGCATCTTCTCGAAGACCTGACCGCCGCCGCCGATCTTGAGCGCGTTCGGCTGCTGTTCGCCGATCTCGAGACCAAGACCGAGGTCATCGATCTCCTGGAGCGCGCCGAAGAGGGCGAAGGGGTGCGCATTTTCATCGGCTCGGAGAACAAGCTCTTCTCGCTTTCCGGCTCGTCGATGATCGCCGCGCCGCTGCGCGACAGCGAACGTCGGATCATCGGCGCGCTCGGCGTCATCGGCCCGACAAGGATCAACTACGCGCGGATCGTTCCGATGGTGGATTATACGGCGAGGATCGTCGCCCGCGTCGTCGGCGGGTAGCTTCTTTACGAGAAGTTCTGCGGGTCGACGTCGACCTGCACGCGCACGCTGCCCCGTTCTTTCGGCCCGGCGGCGAGCATGTCGCGCAAGAACGCCTGCATGTCGGCGCCGCGCGGCCCCTTGGCGAGCAGCCGGAATCGATAGCGGCCGCGAATCAGCGCGATCGGCGCTTCCGCCGGGCCGAGCAGCGCGATTTCATTCTCCTCGGGCCATGCGCCGGGCGCGGCGACTCTGTAGCGCGGCGACGGCGGCAATTCATGCGCCGCTCGAACGAGCGCGCGCGCATGCGCTTCCGCCGTGGCGGCGTCCTTGGCGGAAACAATCAGCGCCGCGAGACGGCCGAAGGGCGGCAGTCCGGCGCGCTCGCGCACAGCGATCTCCTGCTTATAGAAGCGCTCGGCGTCTCCCGAGAGCAGCGCCCCGATCACCGGATGCGTCGGCTGAAAGGTCTGGATCAGCGCGCGTCCCGGCCTGTCGCCGCGCCCGGCGCGCCCTGTGACCTGATTCAGCAGCTGAAATGTGCGCTCGGCGGCGCGCGGGTCGCCGCTGCCCAGGCCAAGATCGGCGTCGATCACGCCGACGAGCGTGAGATAAGGAAAATTATGGCCCTTGGCGACGAGCTGGGTGCCGATGACGATGTCAAAGGCCCCCTTGGCGATCTCCTCCAATTCGCGCCGCAGCCGGTCGGCGCCGCCCGGAAAATCCGACGAGAGAACGAGGATGCGGGCGTTTGGAAAGAGCGTCGCCGCCTCTTCGGCGAGCCGTTCGACGCCGGGCCCGCAGGCGGCGAGCGAATCCTCGGCGCCGCATTCGGGGCATATGTCGGGACGGCGCTCGACATGGCCGCAATGATGGCACATCAGCGCGCGGCGGAAGCGATGCTCGACCAGCCAGGCGTCGCATTGCGTGCAGCGGAAGCGGTGGCCGCAGGCGCGGCAGACCGTCAGCGGCGCATAGCCGCGCCGATTGAGAAAGAGCAGCGCCTGCTCGCCGCGCGCGATGGTTTCGCCGACCGCCAGAGCGAGGCGCGGCGCGATCCATCGGCCGCGCGGCGGGCCTTCCTTGCGCATGTCGATCGATTCCAGCGTCGGCATCAGCCGCGCCCGCGCCCGCGAATCGAGCTTGAGATAGCCGTAGCGCCCGCTCATGGCGTTGACGCGGGTTTCGATCGACGGTGTGGCAGAGGCGAGAACGATGGGCGCCTGCTCCATCCGCGCGCGCACCACCGCCATGTCGCGCGCGTGATAGCTGACGCCATCGTCCTGCTTGTAGGCGCCTTCATGTTCCTCATCGACGACGATCAGCCGCAAATTCGAAAAGGGCAGGAACAGCGCCGAGCGCGCGCCGACGACCACGCACACGTCGCCGGTCGCGCAGCCGCGCCAGATGCGCGCGCGTTTGCGGGCGCTGATTCCCGAATGCCATTCGGCCGGCTTCTCGCCGAAACGCGCGGCGAATCGTTCGAGAAACTGCGCGGTGAGCGCGATTTCCGGCATCATGACCAGCGCCTGTCCGCCGGCTTGCAGCGCCGCGGCGATCGCCTCGAAATAGACTTCGGTCTTGCCGGAGCCGGTGACGCCTTCGAGCAGGAAGGGTTTGAACGCCGGCGCGGCGAGCGCCGCCTTCAGCGCTTCTGCGGCCTCTCGCTGCGCGGGCTCCAAGACCGGCGCCGCGAACAGGGGATCGAGCTTCGGCGCGATCGGCTCAGGCGGCGCGGCGACCGCCTCCAGCGCGCCCTCGTCGACAAGCGCGTCGATGACGCCGGTCGAGCAGGCGGCGGCTTCGGCGAGCGCTTTCTTTGAAAAGGCGACGCCTCCTTCCGCCGCCGCTAAAACTCTCGCGCGGGTCGGCGTCAATCTTTCGGGCGCCGCGCCGCTCGCGCGATAGAGCGTGCGCGGCGCTTCCGGTCCGGCGTCTTCGGCCGCGCGCGTCGCGAGCCGAAGCGCCATGCCGCGCGGCGTCAGCGTGTAGCGCGCCAGCCAGTCGATGAAGCCGCGCAATGTTTGCGACAGCGGCGGCCGGTCGAGGCGGGCGCTGATCGTCTTGAGATTGCCGCGCGCGCCGGGCGCGGCCTCGACGGACCAGACGACGCCATAGGCCTCGCGCTTGCCGAGCGGGGCGATGACGCTGTCGCCCGGCTGAAGCCGCATCGCCGCCGGCGCCAGATAGGAATAGGCGGCGTCGACGGCGACGGGCGCCAGGATGTCGACGATTCGCGCTCGCTCTTCCTCATCCCGCGCCGCATTCATGCCGAGGATTTAATCCATTCCGGCTTGAAGCGGAAATCTGGCGGGGCCGCGCACTGGAGCGCGCCAGACGCGTTGTCGCCGCCAAGCGCGCGCTCTTAGCGGATAATCAGCCGGGCGCCGCGATGGCTCGTCAGATAGGTCGCGATCCAACTCATCGCGACGAAGATACGGCTGCGCAAATTCACCAGAAAATAAATATGCACGACGCTCCAGAAGAGCCAGCCGGGGAAGCCGGTCAATTCCAGCCGCCCGAGCTTGACGATCGCCGAGTTGCGGCCGATCGTCGCCAGAGCGCCGTAGTCGCGATAGCAGAAGGCTTTGCGCGGCGCGCGTCCCTGGAGACGCAGCCGGATGGCGCGTCCGGCGTATGCGCCCATTTGCTTGGCGGAAGCGGCAAGCGCCGGAACCGGCGCCCCGTCGGGACTCGTCAGAAACGCCAGATCGCCGATCACATAGACGTCGGGCAGGCCGGGAGCCGTCAAGTCCCCATTCACCGCGATGCGCCCGCTTGGATCGCCGTCGACGCCCAGCCAATTCGCCGCGGGCGACGCCTGCACGCCGGCGGCCCAGAGAATCACGCCCGCGGCGATCTCCTTCTCTCCCGCGACGATTCTGTCTTCGAAAATGCGATCGACCGGCGTGTCCGTCAGCACGTCAACGCCGTTTCTTTCGAGCGAATCGCGCGCGTAATTGGAGAGCCGTTCCGAGAAGCTTGCCAGAATGCGAGGCCCCGCTTCGAGCAGGATGATGCGCGTCTTGCTTGGATCGGCGCGGCGAAATTCAGGCGGGAGCGTTCGCCGGGCGAGTTCTGAGATCGCGCCGGCGAGTTCGACGCCGGTCGGACCGCCGCCGACGATGACGATGGTGAGCAGCCGCTCGCGTTCGAGGGGATCGGCCGTGAGCTCGGCGCGTTCGAAGGCGAGAAGCAGCCTGCGGCGGATACGCGCCGCGTCGGCGATGGTTTTCAGCCCCGGCGCCTGTTGCGCCCAGTCATGGCCGAAATAGGAGTGCGTCGCCCCCGTCGCGACGACGAGAAAATCATAGCCGATCTCGCAGTTTTCGGTCTTGACGACCTTGCGCGCCGGATCGACGCCCCTGACGGTGAGCATAAGCACGGTCGCGTCCTTCTGGCGGCGCACGACGTGACGGATCGGCCACGCGACTTCCGGCGCGGCGAGGGCCGCGGTCGCGACCTGATAGAGCAGGGGCTGGAAGCAGTGATGATTTTTGCTGTCCAGAATCATTATACGCGCGCCGGAGCCGGCGAGCGCCTGCGCCGCCGCGATGCCGGCGAAGCCGCCGCCGATGATGACGACCCGAGGCTTGCGCGATTCGGCGCTGCTTTGCTCCATGAGGAACCATCCATCGCCAGGCGCGCGCCGTTTATGGGAAGCGCTGATCGCCGCTTCGGGCGTCAAGCCGTGAAACGCTTACAATGTTCCGAACTCTCTCGCCAGCTCATCGCCGACATTCGTGGCGGAGAGGCGAGTGGATGGAGACGACGATCGCTGAAAGATTTCGCAGGATAGTCCGTTAGAACAGGAGAGAGCCGCGACGCGCAGGATGCGGATCGCGGCTCGCCGCATTATTGATTTGCCGCCTTGAGATGAATCAGCGCCTTTTCTGCGTGACCGACGCCTTTCGCGATCCGGCTCGCGTGATGGGTGCGCTTGGCGGTCTTGAGCCCCTGACTGAGATGTTTCATCGCCGTCTTGATATGGCCTTTGGGATCTTCGCTGCTCGCCGCTTTGGCGTGATCCCATGCGTTATGCGCATGCTCGGCGAAGGAGGAGGCGTTATGCTGCTTGCCCTCCTTGATCGCCTCATTTGTTTCCTCGATCGCCTGCGTCAGGTGCTCGCTTCGGCTTTGCGCGAACGCCATATGCGGGGTTACGAGCATGACCGCGGTCATGGCCAGAGCGGCGAAAATTGAACGACGTGCCAGCATTATTGTCACTCCCCTAAAGCTCTTTTCGAATTCGGCTTCGTCGGCGTTTCCCGAGCGAGAACCGAACTATAAAATGTCGGTTCCGGCGCAGCTTTCCAACGTGACGTTTTGACGCCTCCTTGCATTCCGTCGCCGGGGCGCCTATCCCTCTTTACGCCAGTCGGCTGGACGGCCGCTGCGTCAAGCAGAGGAAAGTCCGGGCTCCACGGAGACACGGCGCCGGATAAGGTCCGGCGGGGGCGACCCCAGGGATAGCGCCACAGAAAGCAAACCGCCGCGCAAGCGGTAAGGGTGAAAGGGTGCGGTAAGAGCGCACCGCCCGAACGGCGACGTTCGGGGCACGGCAAGCCCCGCCGGGAGCAAGACCGAATAGGGGCGACGGAAGGCCTTAAGCGCGAGCTTTTGCCTTCAACCCGTCTCCGGGACTGTCGCCCGGGTTGGTTGCTAGAGGCGGACGGCAACGTCCGTCCCAGAGGAATGGTCGTCACGTTCTGCAAAGGACGTACAGAACCCGGCTTACAGGCCGACTGGCGCTCAAACAGCCTGTTTCGTCGTCAATCAAACTCAGCGGCAGGGAAGCTCTGCGTCATTTTGCTTGCGCCGCCTTAAGCCCGCCAAATTCGAGGCCACCGTAACGCTCCCTTAACGATAACAAAGCCTAATGAAGGCGGTCGCCAAGATTGGCGCGTGGCGGCCAGCCTGCTTCCGACGCCCCGCGGTGCCATGTCGATCAAGACCGCCCAGCCCCAATTAAGGCGTCTCGACGAGCCAGCGCTCGGCGGGCGCACAGCATCGTCGCACTGCCGGCCGCCTCGCGTGGCGCGCCGCCGGATGAGGAACATGATCATGACGTCGGCGCCGCATATTCCGGTGCTGCGCGATGAGGCGATGGCCGCTCTCTGCATCCGTCCGGGAGGCCGCTATATCGACGCGACCTTCGGCGCCGGCGGCTATACGCGGGCCTTGCTCGCGCAGCCGGATACGCGCGTGCTTGCGCTCGATCGCGATCGGACGGCGGTGAAGGCCGGAGAGGCGCTGGTCGAAGAGATGGGCGGACGGCTCTCGCTTGTCGAAGCGCGTTTTTCCCAGCTTGAAGCCATCGCATGCGCGCAAGGCTTCGCGCCGGTCGACGGAATCGTCTTCGACATCGGCGTCTCGTCGATGCAGTTCGACGAAGCGGCGCGCGGCTTTTCCTTCCGCGCCGAGGGTCCGCTCGACATGCGCATGGGCGGGCAGGGCCGCAGCGCCGCCGACATCGTCAATGAGGCCGATGAAGAGACTCTCGCCGACATTCTGTATTTCTATGGTGAGGAGCGCGCCGCGCGGCGCATCGCCCGCGCCATCGTCCACGACCGTGAGATTGCGCCTTTTCAAACGACCAGAGCGCTGGCCGAAATGATCGCTCGCGTCGCGCCCAACCGCGTCAGCGATATTCATCCGGCGACGAAGAGCTTCCAGGCGCTGCGCATCGCGGTCAATGAAGAACTCGAAGAATTGCTGAACGGGCTTATCGGCGCCGAACGGCTGCTTGGTAAAGGCGGCCGGCTCGCCGTCGTGACCTTTCATTCGCTGGAGGATCGCATCGTCAAACAGTTTCTCGCCGAAAGAAGCGGGCGCGGCGAAACCGGTTCGCGCCGCCTTCCCGGCGAGATCGCGCCGCCGGCGCCGAGCTTCGTCTGCGAGGGTCGCCAGCCGATCACGCCGACAGGCGCCGAGACGGCGGCAAATTCGCGCGCGCGTTCTGCCAAGCTGCGCCATGCGACGCGCACGGCGGCGCCGGCGCATCCGCTCGAAGCGAGACTCGCGCGCCTTTCACGACTGCCTGATCGCGACAAGGGGAAAGCCTGATGCTGCGCTTCCTCAACATCGTCGCGATTCTCGCCCTGGTCGGTTCGGCGGTCTACGCCTATTCGATAAAATATCAGACGAGCTATCGCGCCGAGCAGATCACAAAAACCAAGATCGAGATCAGGCAGGAGCGCGACGCGATCGCGGTATTGCGCGCGGAATGGGCGTATATGACCCGGCCTGAGCGCATTCAGCAGCTCGCTGACGCCTATCTGCCCGGCATGAAGCAGGTCGAGGCGACTCAGGTCGTGGCCGCCCAGGCGCTTCCCGAGAGATTGCCGCGCGTCGATTCGATCGGGCAGAAACTCGACTCGCTCGGACTGAGCATGCCGGCGACGCCGCCTGTGCCCGGCGGCGCTTCGCCAACGACGCCCAAGGCGCAGGGGCAAGAGCGACGCAAGCCATGACGCAGACCGTGCGCGATACGCAACCACCGCCTTCTCGAACGCGCGAGCTGCGCAGGCTGCTGCGCGCCATCTTTTCGACGAGTCTCGATTTGAGCGCGTCGCGCATGAGGCTCGCCGCCTTGGGCTTTCTCGCGCTCTATGGGGTGATCGCGATCAAGCTCGTCTATCTCGGCTTCAAGCCGGAAGCGGCGACGACGCGCCGCGCCGCGGCGGAAGCCGTCGCCGCTTCGCGCCCCGACATTCTCGATCGCAACGGCGAGGTGCTCGCCAGCGACGTGAAGGTGATGTCGGTCTTCGCCGAGCCGCGCCGCATCATCGACAAGGACGAAGCGACCGAACTGTTGACCGCCGCTCTGCCGGGGCTCGATTCGCGCGAAATGCGCGAGCGCCTCGGGTCCAGAAAAGGATTCGTCTGGGTGAAGCGCGAAGTCACGACGCATCAGCGCGACGAAGTTTTCCATCTCGGACTGCCGGGGGTCGGATTGATCGCCGAAAACAAGCGCGTCTACCCCAACGGGCCGATCGGCGCGCATGTGCTCGGCTTCGCCAATGTCGACAATCAGGGCATCGCCGGCATCGAAAAATACATCGACGGGCAGGGGCTCGCCGATCTGCACGGCGCCGGCTTTGGCGCGACGCCGGAGGAGCTGAAGCCGATTTCGCTGTCGCTCGACATCCGCGCGACGCATGCGCTGCGCGACGAACTCGAGAAAGGCGTGACCCACTTCAAGGCGAAGGCTGGCGCCGCGGCGATCATGGACGTCAATACCGGCGAATTGATCGCGCTGGCGTCGCTCCCCGATTACGATCCCAACAAGCCGACGGATGCCCTCGATCCGATCCACATCAACCGGATGAGCGTCGGCGTTTATGAGATGGGCTCGACCTTCAAGGCGCTGACCATCGCGATGGCGCTCGACTCCGGCAAGGTCAATCTCAATTCAAGGCTTGACGCGCGTGGCGTGCTGTCGTTCGGCCGCTTCAAGATCCATGATTATCACGCGCAAAATCGCGCGCTCACCTTACCGGAAGTTTTCACTTATTCCTCCAATGTCGGCACCGCGCGGATGGCGATGGGACAGGGCGTCGAGCGGCACAAGGCGTTCCTGCGCAAGATGGGTCAGCTGACCCGCATGCGCACCGAACTGCCGGAGAGCGCCGAACCGATCGTGCCGAAAAACTGGGGCGAATTGAACACCATGACCATCGCCTTCGGACATGGTCTCGCCGTGGCGCCGCTGCAGGCGATGATGGCGGTCGGCGCGTTGATGAACGGCGGCTATCTGATCACGCCAACTTTCATCAAGCGCAGCGAGGAGGAAGCCAAGGACGGCGCCGAACGCGTGATAAGGCCTGAGACCAGCGAGGCGATGCGCTATCTGATGCGCCTAAACGCCGAAATCGGCACGGCGCGAAAAGTGAACGTCGCCGGCTATTACGTCGGCGCCAAGACCGGCACGGCGGAAAAGGTCGTCAACGGTCATTATTCGAAGACCAAGCTGTTTAACACCTTCATGGCCGTCGCCCCCTCGGACAAGCCGAAATATCTGTTCCTGACCATCATGGACGAACCGCAGGGCCTGCCGGAGACCGGCGGCTACGCGACGGCGGCCTATAACGCAGGCCAGGTAACGGGCGAGATCATCGAGCGCGTCGGTCCAATCCTCGGGCTCGCGCCGCGCTTCGAGCCGCCGCACCAGCCTTTCCCGCTTCTCGCCAAATTGGGTTATGGCTATGCCAATGTTCCCGCCCGCGGCGGGGGAGGACATTGATGCTGCTGTCCGAACTGCTCGCGACGCCTGACCTTGAGCCCGCCTTGCGCGGGCTCAAGATCGCCGGCCTGACGGCCGACAGTCGAATGGCGCGCGACGGTTTTGCGTTCTTTGCGATACCCGGCCATGCCGGCGACGGCATGTCCTATGTCGCCGACGCCGCCGCGCGCGGCGCCTGCGTCGTCGTCGCACAGCGCGCCGGCGAATGCGCCTTGCCGCTCGTCGTCGTCGACGACGTTCGGCGCGCGCTGGCGCTTGCGGCGGCGCGATTCTATCCGCGTCAGCCGTCGATGATCGCCGCCGTGACGGGCACGAGCGGCAAGACCTCGGTCGTCGCCTTCCTGCGTCAAATCTGGGCTACGCTTGGACATGAGGCGGCCTCGCTCGGCACGGTGGGGATCGTCGATTCGCGCGGCGCCCATTACGGGGCGCTGACTACGCCCGAGCCGGTCGAGTTGCAGAGGACGCTGGACGATCTTGCGGGACGCGGCGTCACCCATCTTGCGATGGAGGCGTCGTCGCTCGGGATCGATCAGCGGCGCCTTGACGGGATGCGGATTGACGTCGCCGGCTTCACCAATTTTTCGCGCGATCATCTCGACCATCACGCCGACATGGAGGACTATTTCGCCGCGAAGATGCGGCTCTTCGATACGCTGATGCGTCCGGGCCAGACGGTCGTGATCGACGCCGACAGCGACGTTGCGTCTCGCGTGATCGAAGTTTGCCGTAAGAGCGGCCTCAAGGTTTTCAGCGTCGGTATGAAGGGGGAAGCGATCGGGCTCGTCTCGGCGACGCCGAACGCGCTGGCGACGCCATTGCGGCTCGCTTACGAGGGCGCCGGATATGAAGTGAACCTGCCGCTCGCCGGCGCGTTTCAGGTCTCAAATGCGCTGGTCGCCGCCGGCCTCGCCATCGCGTGCGGCGATGACCCCGCTCGGGTGTTTGCGGCGCTGCAAGCGCTCAAAGGCGCGCCGGGGCGTCTCGAACTCGTGGGGCAGTACAAGGGCGCCCCGATCTTCGTCGATTACGCCCATAAGCCGGACGCGCTGGAGAAGGTGCTCGCCACTTTGCGGCCGCTGACAAAAAATCGCCTGATTGTCGTTTTCGGTTGCGGCGGCGATCGCGACCGTGGCAAACGGCCGCTGATGGGCGAAATCGTCGCCCGCGCCGCCGATGTCGCCATCGTCACCGACGATAATCCGCGCAGCGAGGACGCCGCCGCTATTCGCGCTGAAATTCTGGAAGGAACCCGCGGCGGCGCGGCGCATGTCATCGAGATCGGGGACCGGCGCGCGGCGATCGCCAGCGCCGTTGCTGAACTTCAAACAGGCGACGCGCTCGTGGTGGCGGGAAAAGGTCACGAGACCGGGCAGATCGTCGGCGGGCGCGTGCTGCCGTTTTCCGATCATGAGGCGATCGCGCAGGCGCTGAAGGAGCATTGCCCATGACCGGGAGGCCGCTATGGTCGGGATTGGCGCTGGTTGGCGCATTGCGCGCCCGCGCCTGCGGCGGCCTTGCGCGCGAGGCGGCAGGCGTTTCCATCGACACGCGCACGCTTCAGCCCGGAGACCTGTTCATCGCCATCAAGGGCGAAACGCGCGACGGCCATGACTTCGTGCGGACGGCGTTCGAGAAGGGCGCGGCGGCGGCGGTGATCGACGAAGCGCATGCGGCCGAACTGTCCGGCGCGGGGCCGTTGTTTGTCGTCAGGGACGTGCAACAGTCGCTCGAATCGCTCGGTCAGCGCGCGCGGGAACGGACCGAAGCCTTCATCACCGCCATCACCGGTTCGGTCGGCAAGACGTCGACAAAGGACATGACCCGGCTCATGCTGTCGCGCTTTGGCGACACGCATGCCTCGGCGGCGTCTTACAACAATCACTGGGGCGTGCCCTTGACGCTGGCGCGTATGCCGGCGGGAACGCGCTTTGGCGTGTTCGAACTGGGCATGAACCACGCGGGCGAGATCGCCGCGCTCGTCGCCCAGGTTCGACCGCACGTCGCCGTCGTCACCCGCATCGCGCCGGTTCATCTTGAATATTTCGGTTCGACCGAAAAGATCGCGGACGCCAAAGCCGAAATCTTTTCCGGGCTCGACGGCGGTGTGGCGATCATCAACCGCGACGATGGTTTTTTCGAGCGTCTCGCTGCTGCGGCGGCGCCGAACGCCAGCCATGTCGTCAGTTTTGGCGAAACGGAAGGCGCCAACGCGCGGCTCCTGTCTTACGCGACGGATGGCGAAGGCGCTCTGGTCGAAGCGCAGATTCTTGAGCGTCGACTGCGCTTCCGCATCGGCGCACCGGGCAAGCATCTCGCCGTCAACGCGCTGGCGGCGCTGCTCGTCGGCGCCGTTTTCGACGTGGATCTGGAGGACGCGGCGTCGGCCTTCGCCGATTTCAGGCCGCCGACCGGACGCGGCCAACGCGAAAAAATATCGACGCCGGACGGCGCGTTTACGCTCATCGACGAAAGCTACAACGCCAATCCGACCTCGATGCGCGCGGCGCTGGAACTGCTTGGCGGCGCGCCGACAGGACCCGGCGGACGGCGGATCGCGGTTCTGGGCGACATGCTGGAGCTGGGGCCGCAGGCCGCCGAATTGCACGCCGCGCTCGCCGGGGACCTTATCGACGCCAGGGTTGATCTGCTATTCACCTCCGGCCCGTTGATGTCGCGGCTGAGCTACGCTGCGCCGGATTCGATGCGCGCCGCGCATCGGGCGACGCCGCTGGAGCTCGAAGAGGCGGTTCTCTCCGCCGTTCGGCCCGGCGACGTGGTGATGGTGAAAGGCTCCAATGGTTCGCGGATGTCGCGGATCGTCTCGGCCTTGAAAACCGCATTCGCCGACGAAATGGCGAATTGAGGAGAGACGATGCTGACGCTGCTTGCGGACTTTTCCTATCTCTACAGTCCGCTCAACATCTTCCGTTACATCACGTTTCGCGCCGCCATGGGGGCGGCGACGGCGCTGTTCTTCGTCTTCTTTTTCGGACCGGGCGTGATCGCGGCGTTGCGCATCAAGCAGGGCAAGGGGCAGCCGATCCGCGAGGACGGGCCGGCCTCGCATCTCGTGACCAAGAAAGGCACGCCGACGATGGGCGGCCTGATGATCCTGTCGGGACTGGTCGCGGCGACGCTGCTCTGGGCGAATTTGCGCAATTCCTACGTGTGGATCGTGCTCTTCGTCACGGTCGGCTTCGGCCTCATCGGCTTTTACGACGACTATCTCAAGGTGACCAAGCAGTCGCACGCCGGCTTCTCCGGAAAGCTGCGGCTTGCGCTGGAATTTTTGATCGCCGGCCTCGCCTGCTATGCGCTGATGCGTAGCGGCGGAGAGAACATGACGAAGCTCGCCATTCCCATGGTGAGGGGCTATGTCGCGACGCTCGGCCCATTCTTCATCCTGTTTGGCGCCTTCGTCATCGTCTCGGCGGGCAATTGCGTCAATCTCACCGACGGACTCGACGGACTCGCCATCGTGCCGTCGATGATCGCCGCCGGCGCCTTCGCGATCTTTGCTTATCTCGTCGGCAATTCGATCTTTTCGAACTATCTCGGCGTCAATTACGTGGCCGGCGTCGGCGAATTGACCATCGTCTGCTCGGCCTTCATCGGCGCGGGGCTCGGTTTTCTGTGGTTCAACGCGCCGCCCGCGCAAATCTTCATGGGCGACACCGGCTCGCTGGCGCTTGGCGGGCTTGTCGGCTCGGTGGCGGTCGCGGTGAAGCAGGAATTCATTCTCGTCATCGTCGGCGGACTCTTCGTCATCGAAGGCGCGTCGGTGATCATCCAGGTCGTCTATTACAAGCTCACCGGGAGGCGCATCTTCCTGATGGCGCCCATTCATCATCACTTCGAGCAGAAGGGCTGGAAAGAGCCGCAGATCGTCATCCGCTTCTGGATCATCGCCTTCGTGCTGGCCCTCATGGGCCTCTCGACCTTGAAGCTGAGGTGACGATGACGCCGGTCGAGACCTTCAAGGGCAAGCGCGTCGCGCTGTTTGGCCTCGGCGGCTCGGGCCTGTCGACGGCCCGCGCGCTGATCGCCGGCGGCGCGCGAGTCGCCGCCTGGGACGACGGCGAGGCCGGACGGCTCAAAGCGGTCGCGCAAGGCGTCGCGCTCGAAGATCTCGCGGCGGCGGATTGGCGCGAATTCGACGCGCTCGTCCTTTCTCCCGGCGTGCCGCTGACTCATCCCGAACCTCACTGGGTGGTGCGGGCGGCGCAGGCTGCCGGCGTCGAGATCATTGGCGACGTCGAACTTTTTTGCCGCGAGCGCGAGGCGCGCGCCGGCGGCTCGCCCTTTGTCGCGATCACCGGCACCAACGGGAAATCGACGACGACGGCGCTGATCGCGCATATCCTGCGCGAAGCCGGCCGCGACGTTCAGCTCGGCGGCAATATCGGCGTGCCGATTCTCGATCTCGAGCCGCCGTCCGACGAGCGTATTCACGTCATCGAATGTTCGTCGTTCCAGATCGATCTCGCGCCATCGCTGGCGCCGACGATCGGCGTGCTGATCAATATTACGCCGGACCATATCGACCGCCACGGCACGATCGAAAATTACGCCGCGATCAAGGAACGGCTGGTCGCGGCGGCGGAAGTGGCCTTGGTCGGCGTCGACGACGCCTATTGCCATGCGATCGGCGCACGCCTCGCCGAAGCCGCGCCGCCCGAGAAGCGCGTCGTGCCCGTGTCGGCGAAGCGCGCGCTCGATTGGGGATTTTACGTCGAGGATCGAAAGGTCTACTTCCGCGAGGAGGGGCATCCGCCCGACGAAGTCGAACTCATTGGCTCGCTCGAAGGCGCGCGCGCGCTGCGCGGCGCGCATAATGCGCAAAACGCCGCTTTTGCCGCCGCCGCCGCATGGGAGTGCGGACTGGACGACGACGAGATTGCGCGCGGCTTGTTGAGCTTCCCGGGTCTTCCGCATCGCATGGAGGAAGTCGGACGCATCGAGCGCGCGCTCTTCGTCAACGACTCCAAGGCGACCAACGCCGACGCGGCCGAAAAGGCGCTGACGAGCTTTACCGATATTTACTGGATTCTCGGCGGCCGATCGAAAGAGGGCGGCGTCGAGCCGCTGCGGCCGCATTTCTCGCGCATACGCAAAGCCTATCTGATCGGCGAGGCGACCGACGATTTCGCGCGGACGCTGGAGGGGACGCTGCCTTTCGAGCGTTGCGGAACGCTCGACATCGCGACGACGCGCGCTGCGCTCGACGCGCTGCGTGAAGGCGCGCCGGCGCCTGTCGTGCTGCTGTCGCCGGCCTGCGCCTCCTACGACCAATTCGCCAATTTCGAGGCGCGCGGCGACGCCTTTCGCGGCCTCGTCGAGGGGCTTCCCGCCGTCATCGCGGCGCGAAAAGGAGGAGCGATATGATCTCGCGCGCGCACCGAACGCCATTCTCCGACTGGGCATGGACGGTTGATCGCTGGCTGCTTGCAAGCCTCGCCTTGCTGATCGTCGCCGGACTGGTCTTCGCCATGGCGGGCAGCCCGCCCGTCGCCGAGCGGCTGCATCTGGCGACCTTCCACTTCGTCAACAAACAGGCGATCTATCTTGTGCCGGCGCTCGCCGTCATGATCGGGACGTCATTTCTTTCGCCGCGCCACGTGCGCCGTCTCGCGCTCGTCATTTTCATCGTCTCGCTCGCGCTCGTCTTCGCCACGATCCTCTACGGCCAGGAGGTGAAGGGCGCGAAGCGATGGATTTTGGGCATTCAGCCCTCGGAATTCTTGAAGCCCGCATTCGTCGTCCTCGTCGCCTGGGCGTTTTCGGAAGGGGCGCGGCGCAAGGACGTTCCGGGAAATCTGATCGCCCTTCTGCTGCTGCCGATCGCGATCGTGCCGCTGATGCTGCAGCCCGATTTCGGACAGACGATGCTGATTTCGATCGTCTGGGCGGCGCTGTTCTTCATGGCCGGGCTGCATTGGATATGGGTCGTCGGACTTGGTGGGCTCGGCGGCGTTTCGGCGCTGCTTGCCTATAAATTCGTGCCGCATGTTCATGCGCGCATCGAGACCTTCCTGGAGCCGCCGCCGCCGGTCGCCGGCGTCCCGGCCAATTTCCAGTCGGAGACGGCGCTTGAGAGCTTCATCGCCGGATCATGGTTCGGCAGGGGGCCCGGCGAAGGGGTGATCAAGCGCATCCTGCCCGACTCGCACACCGATTTCATCTTCGCGGTCATCGGCGAGGAATTCGGCGTGCTCGTCTGCGTCGCGCTGGCCGGGCTCTTCGCCTTCGTGGTGGTGCGCGGGCTCTTTTCGGCGGCGCGCAACAGCGATCCCTTCTGCCGTTTTGCGACGGCGGGGCTGGTGATGCTGTTCGGTCTGCAGAGCTGCATAAATATGGCGGTGAATGTGCATCTCATGCCCGCCAAGGGCATGACGCTGCCCTTCGTCTCTTACGGCGGCTCGTCGCTCATTTCGCTGTCGCTCGGCATGGGCTTTCTGCTCGCGGTCACCCGCAAGCGGCCGCGGGCCAGGGTGATGAGCGAACTTGCCGCGACCGGCGTTCCGGCCGCGGCGTGATAAAAGCCTTCGCATGATCGATTCGCCTGTTCTTCTCGCCGCCGGCGGCACCGGCGGCCATCTCTTTCCGGCCGAGGCGCTCGCCCATGCGCTCGCCGAGCGTGAACTGGCGGTCGAACTCGTCACCGAGGAGCGCGCGCTGCGCTACGGCGGCGATTTTCCCGCGCGGGCGATGCATGTGATTCCCGCCGCCACGCCGCGCGGCGGCTCGCTTTTCGTCAAGGCGCAGGCGGTCGCCCGTCTCGCCATCGGGACGGCGCAAGCGGTCGCGCTGCTGCGACAGGTCAAGCCTGCCGCGGTGATCGGCTTTGGCGGCTATCCGACCGTGCCGCCCTTGCTCGCCGCCTCCTATCTCGGCGTGCCGAGCGCCTTGCATGAAGCCAATGGCGTGATGGGCAAGGCCAACCGTTTCCTCGCCGGCCGCGTCGACAGGATCGCCGCCGGCCTGCCGACTCTCGTCCTGCCGCCGGCGCTGCAAAGCAAGGTCGTCGTCACCGGTAATCCGGTGCGTCCCAATGTGCTCGAGGCCGCGAAGACTCCCTATCGGTCATTCGACGACGGAATTTTCCGGCTGCTCGTCGCCGGCGGCTCGCAAGGCGCGCGCGTCATGGCCGACATTGCTCCGGCGGCGGTCGCCGCGCTCCCCGACGCGCTGCGGGCGAAAATCGCCGTCGTGCAACAGGCGCGTCCCGAAGATATCGCTCGGGTCGAGGCGATCTACGCCGGCGCGGGCGTCGCCGCCGAGATCGCGCCCTTTTTCGTCGATTTTCCGGCGCGGCTCGCGGCGGCGCATTACGTCATCTCGCGCGCTGGCGCGTCGACGGTCTCTGAGCTTGCGGCCATCGGGCGCCCGGCGATGCTGGTGCCGCTGCCACATGCGCTCGACCAGGATCAGGCGGCGAACGCGGCCTTTCTTGAACAGGCGGGCGGCGCCGAAACCGTGCGCCAGAGCGATTTCACGCCGGAATTTCTGACGCGACGACTTACGGAACTCATAAACGCGCCGGCGCGGCTTGCCGCGCGCGCGGAAGCTGCAAAAAGCGTCGGCGTCGCCGACGCTGCGGATCGGCTCGCCGATCTGATCATCGACGTGGCGCGGATGGGCGCTGCGAAACGGAGTTAAGAATGAAACTGCCGAAAGAGTTGGGTCCGATTCATTTCGTCGGCATCGGCGGCATCGGCATGTCGGGAATCGCCGAAGTGCTGCTCAATCTCGGCTACAAGGTGCAGGGATCGGACGCCGCCGAAAACGCCAATGTCAAGCGTCTCGTCGAAAAGGGCGCGACGGTCAGCATCGGACACGATGCAAAAAATCTCGGCGCAGCCGCGGTCGTGGTCGTCTCGACCGCGATCAAGCGCGACAATCCCGAACTTGTCTCGGCGCGCGAAAAGCGCCTGCCGGTGGTGCGCCGCGCCGAAATGCTCGCCGAGCTGATGCGCCTCAAGCAATGCGTCGCCATCGCCGGCACGCATGGCAAGACGACGACGACCTCCATCGTCGCGACGCTGCTCGACGCCGGCGGCCTCGATCCGACCGTGATCAACGGCGGCATCATCAACGCCTATGGCACGAATGCGCGTCTTGGCGCCGGCGACTGGATGGTGGTCGAGGCAGACGAGAGCGACGGCACGTTTCTCAAACTGCCGGCGGACGTCGCCATCGTCACCAATATCGATCCCGAGCATCTCGACCATTTCCACACATTCGACGCGATCAAGGATGCCTTCCGCAACTTCATCGAGAATATTCCCTTCTACGGTTTCGCGGTGATGTGCCTCGATCACCCGACGGTGCAGGAGCTCGTCGGTCGCATCGAAGATCGCCGGGTCATCACCTATGGCGAAAATCCGCAAGCCGACGTGCGGCTCCTCGACGTCAATCTCGAGGGCGGCGTGTCGAAGTTCAACGTGCTGCTGCGCGACCGCAAGACGTCGCAGGCGATCTATCTCGAAGATCTGGTCCTGCCGATGCCCGGCCATCACAATGCGCTGAACGCCACGGCGGCGATCGCGGTCGCCAATCAGCTCGGTCTTTCGCCTGAGCAAATTCGAAAGGCGCTTGCCGGCTTTGGCGGCGTGAAGCGGCGCTTCACCAAGACCGGCGAATGGAACGGCGTGCAGATTTTCGACGACTACGGCCATCACCCGGTCGAAATCGCCGCCGTGTTGCGCGCGGCGCGCGCCTCGACCAAGGGCAAGGTCGTCGCGCTGATGCAGCCGCATCGCTATTCGCGGCTGCAGTCGCTCTTCGACGCTTTCGCCACCTGCTTCAACGACGCCGACGTGGTGATCATCGCCGATGTCTATCCCGCGGGCGAGCAGCCGATCGCGGGCGCGGATCGCGACGCGCTCGTCTCGGCGATCAAGGCGCACGGCCATCGCCGAGCGATGGGGCTGCCCTCGCCGGAAGTGCTGCCGGCGATGATCCGCGAAATCGTCGCGCCCGGCGATTACGTCGTGTGCCTGGGCGCCGGCAACATCACCCAATGGGCCTATGCGCTGCCGGAGCAGCTCGCGGCAGGGCAGGGAACAAGTTGAGGGAGCGTCTTAAATGGGAGCGTCCGCACAGCCAGGCGCATCGAAGGTAGCGTTTTGAAGCCCGAACGTTACGCCGCTGCTCGCGATACGGCCAAACGCCCGATAACGCACTCCGCCTTGAGCCGTTTCTCGGCGAGGTGACGAAGGTTATGTGGAGTGATTTGACTTCTGCAGTTTTGTTACTACAATCGACTACATCGTAGTCAATCCTCTCCGAGTCATGAAATCCGCCGCGCCCACGCCCACATCCGTTCGTCTGACCGACGAAACGCGCAAAATCCTTGACGAGGCGGCGCGGCGCACGCGCCGCTCGCGTTCTTATCTCGTCGAGGAAACGCTAAAGCAGTTTCTCCCGCGCATCGTGCAGAAGGAAACCCAGCCTTCGCCGCAAGAGCGCATTCGTCGCCTGAAGGAGCTGGAGGGCATAGGCGCGCGTCTGCTCGGGCCAAGAACGGTCGAGGAGATCGACGCCAGCATCCGCGAAATCCGCGGCGATGACTGATCTTACGTTGAACGGTGTTTCTCGCGCCTATTTCGATACGAACGCGATCATCTATTTCATCGAGGCCAATATCGAATTTCAGAGCAAAGTCGCCAGTCTTTGGTATGGGCTGATTGATCGGAATGCGAGCCTCGTCACCAGCGAAATTGGCGTCGCGGAGTGTTTTTTCGGGGCGTTCCGGCAACAAAAGCCGCTGGTGGAACAAGCGTACGAGCGACTTTTCTTTCACGACGAAGTCTTCGACATCCATCCGGTGAACCTGACGGCGTTGATCGAGGCAGGGCGCTTCGGCGCAGGTCTGGGCCTGAAACTGCTGGACGCCGTGCATTTCCACGCGGCCGCGATGGCGAAATGCGATATCTTCGTCACCAACGATCGCCGATTCCGCTCGAGTCATGGCGTGCGCGTCGTTCAAATCGCCGAGCTGTGACGTAGCGTCGATCAAGCCGAAAGCCGCAGATGACCTTCCCCGATATCGCCGCCGATCCGTTGCGCCTCGCGGGGACTTGCAATTCCTCGGCTCTTCAAAGCCGATCTACGGCGTTTTCGACCGTGCAGAGCGAATAATAGCCATAGAGCGGCGACGCCAGCGGCTGATCCGGCCAGAAGGTTCGATGAAGGTCGGCGAGCGTGACGCGATCAATGACTTTCGCGCCGCATCCAGCGGCGAGCGCGGAAAGATCGTCGATCCCGTAAGTCCAGGGCGCGCCCATCGCCGCGAATCGTTCAACGACGGCGGTGATTTCAGGATCGCCGGTTTGGTTGTCGATCACATCCTTGGCGAAATAGTCGAAGGACGCCGAGCAGCGCTTCATCTCGCGCATCAGGTCGCTCAGAATGCGACGCACCGCGCCGTCATCCAAATACATGGTGTTGCCTTCCCATATGACATGGGTGGGAAGGCTGAAATCCAATCCGCTCTGTCGTAGGAGATGGAGCATGCCGTCCCTCACATAATCGGCTCCGATATAATTCGTGTTGGGATCGACGGCGCTCTCTTCGAGTCTCGCCTTCTTGAACGCCTGAGTCTCAGGCGCGTCGATTTCAAAATAGGCGACGTTCTCGACGGCGATCCGTTGCGGCCTTGTGTCGAGGCCGGCGCCGAGAATGAGGATCTGTCGGGCGCCTTCATCGATCCGGCGACGCAGCTGATCATCGAAGTAGCGTGTCCTCAAGCGCACATTGTTTCTGATCGGCGGGAAGGACTGCGAAATGCGATCGGCGGCCTTCTTCGATTCCTCATCGAGAAACAGGCGGACGAAAGGATCATGGTAGAGCGGACGCGCTTCCTTGTTTTCGTCATTGCGAAATTCGGCGACGACGAAAGCGGTGCCGGCGACTTTTTGGATTTCGGTCATTTGCCGTTCACTTGTGTGGATAGCGTTCGAGCAACTGCGCCACCGAGTCGGAAGATATTGCATTTGGCGGCGAATAGGGGTCATTCACCGAGGCGACGAGCGATATCGGCACGATCGCCGCCGCAGCAAAAATCGCTTGCGCGAGGAGCTGCGGCTTCGGGCGGTCGAGATGCGTCGCGGCAAGTGCGATTTGAGTGATGAAGGCGATGATGAGCACCGCCGCCCATTTGCGATCGTCAGAAAACGCGCCCGCAATCGCGAGCCGCTGATCTCGCGCCGATCGCAGACCGATCACGGCGTCAATGAGCGCGCGCTGAAGGGACGGTCCAATCTTCGCGCCGTTCACCGCCGCGTTGAGCTTGTTGAGCGCCGCCTCGGTCTCGGGGGATTGGCTGCCGTCCTCCATAGCTTGCCATTCGAGGCCGACGACCGCCTCCACATACTGATGTATGGCGGTCAAGATGCCGTCGGAGTCGATTCCATCATTGCTGGAGAGTGCGGAGAGGGTCGCCAATTGTTCGTGCTCCAGCGCGACGGCTTGATGGGCGCGACGATTTGCATCCCAGACATCCTGCGAAAGAAAAGTCATCAACAGGGCGAACAGCGTCGCTGGAACGCCGACGAAGGGCGGCGTGACCCCTTTCCAGTCTTGCGCATGGACCGCAAAGCGCGAGCCAAAACTCAGCCAGCATAGAACAAGCGCGAGAATGGTCATGGCGCATGCAAGCAGGAGCGCCATGACGGGCATCGTCTGCGACATCCAAAATTTTAGGAGCACCTGGTCCCTCGCAATGACGGCGATCGAACTACATCATAGCCGAGATTCGCCGCGTCATGACAGAGGGGCAAGGCGACGCGTCCGGCGAAGCGCACCTTGAGCAACAGGCGTGAGGCGCGACAAACGCCGCATCTCGCCATTAACGCAAAACGCCCCGCCGTGACGCCACGGTCGGGGCGCTTCTCCAATTGAATGGCGTCAATGCAGGCTGCATCCCGGCCGCTTCGGCCGCCCAGATGAATGGCCCGCCGGTCGTCGGGCTGCCCTGAGTTTACCTGCGGTCGCTTTGCCCGGCGGCGCCGGAAGCGCTTCGTAAGAGCCGCGGCCGAGGATGGCTCAACCATCCGCCTGATTGCGGCGGCGTGTCCTCACAGAAAGGCCGAGTATCGAGGTTTTGAAGAAGCGTCCTGATGGCGTTTCTTCGCCGCTGAAGCTTTCTCGTGGTCATTGGGGATCTCCTTTTTAGAGATGGACCACTGAACAACCGATGCCAAGCGTCACCCCAACAACATAAGAAATCAAGCTGTGTTCCGGTCTGCTTCGACGAATTTCGGCGAGCGTTGCAAATTTGTCGCGGCGCCAGGCGGCGCCGCGATCGTCGTCGGGCGTCCTACCAATAGACCTGCGCGCGCGCCTCAAAGAGATCGGGATGGGCCCCATTGAAATAGGGACCCTGTCGCGCCGGAACGCCTGTGGCGTACAGCGCGTAATCGTTAAATGGCGCGGAGGCCTGCAACACATGGACCCAGTTGAACTGGAAATGGAATCCATTCTCGGGATACCAGTTGAGTCCCAAGGTGACATTCTGCTGACGACCACCGACGACGCCCGCGTTGGCGATATAGGAAGCCGCCGCGGGATTGGGCGCGATCAGCGTCGTATAGGCGAGCATGTTATATAGGCTTGAGCCGGAATAAGGCCCGCTGTTGAGATTGAGCGCGCTGTAACGCGCCGCGAGTCCAATGGCGCCGAAGCCGCCCGCGCTCACCGGATTTTTGATCGGGACCTGATTGAAATTCGCGCCAAGCTTGTTGGTCACGTCATAGGCGGCGGCGCGTTCCTCGCCGGTCAGATACCATTGGCCGTAGACATAAAAGCCGCTGAAATATTGCGAGGCGCCGCCCGGCGCGAAAGCGCCCGCCAGTCGCGCGAGCGCGACCCTGGTCGGATTGCGGTTGACCTGCTGTCCCAGATATTCCGCCTGCAGCGAGAAGGGTCCGTGGGCCGCGGAGAGCTCCACGCCGAAGGACTCGACGTTGTTGACGCAATGCGCGGCGGCGGCCGACGTCCATCCCGGCAGGATGACCGAGCCGCAAGAAAGATCGGGCGTTCCGAGGAGGCCCTGGTTAAGCATGTAGGCTTCCGAGCGAATGCGGTTGCCGACCCGCAACACGCGATCGTCCGACAGTCCGGTGGCGCTGTTGGGCTGGTGAAAGCGACCCGAAACGCCGACATGCAGGAGATCATGCTGGGTCATGATCGGCGCATAGGTCATTCTGCCGGTGAAT
>Ga0194126_10002328_pt1 | contig 30873 bp, 30 predicted proteins | sample TA2KigC150mmetaG_FD_148641 | JGI IMG/M metagenome (GOLD analysis project Ga0194126, IMG submission 148641) | Freshwater microbial communities from Lake Tanganyika, Tanzania - TA2015035 Kigoma Deep Cast 150m | ecosystem: Environmental > Aquatic > Freshwater > Lake | place: Tanzania: Lake... | reverse complement strand
GAAAGCTCACCAGGGGGCCGGGCCGGTACAGCAGGATAATAAAGACGACCGGTGCCACGGTAATGCGTGACAGGGTGAGTATATTGGGAAGATTCCATAGGGTGTTTGCCATCGGTTTGTCCTGTCCGGCGGTTATTGTTTTTTTAAGAGCATGTCCGGCGTGAAATCATCAAGCTTGAGCTCGGTCATAGTGTTGTCATCCATCTCAATCAGCATGGTGCGCGACAGCACGTTGATCTGCCTGATTTTGCCGGCCCCCTGGGCGGTCTGTATGCGTTTGCCGATTTTGGGCAGGCCTCTGCGCATGTCGAGGTAGCAGTCATATTCATACGCCAGGCAGCACATCAGGCGTCCGCACACACCCGATATTTTCTCCGGATCAAGCGGCAGGCCCTGCTCCTTGGTCATTTTCACCGTAACAGGTGCGAATTTCTGCAGAAACGTCGAGCAGCACAGCTCGCGCCCGCAGCAGCCGATGGCTCCGATGCGCTGTGCTTCGCTGCGCGCGCCTATCTGCCGCATTTCAATACGCGTGCGCAGATCCGCGGCCAGTTCCTTGACCAGCTGGCGGAAATCGATGCGGTTTTCAGCCACGAAATAAAAAACAACCTTGGTGCCGTCGGGTACGATTTCCACGTCAACCAGCTTCATCTGGAGGGCATGCCTGGCGATTTTCTTCTGGCAGATCTGGAAGTAGTCGCGCTCCATGCGGATGTTGAGATCCTCCTGACGTATGTCGGTATCCTCGGCAAACCCGATCACTTTTTCACATGGGGCGCTCGTGCATGCGCAGGCGCCCGTGTATCCGGGCCGCGGCACCACTTCGGCCAGGCTGATACCGTCCGCAGTTTCGACAAGCACCCTGTCGCCGAGCTTCACCTGCAGCTCGCCGGCATCGGCACGTGTGGGGCGGTTTCGTTTTCTCAGTTTAACACCTATAACAGTTCCCATACAATTGCGTTCTCCGTTGTTCCCCGGCGATCAGCCCTGCAGGGCCGGCCGGGGTTCATGAAAGCAGCAGCGACTCAAGGCCGAGCTGCATGTTGTAGGTGCGCTGCGGGTCGTCCATCAGCCGGCACACCTGCGCGATTTGACGGTTGAGGCGCAACGGCTCAATCTGCCGTGCGGCATGCATAAGCGCATCGGCCTGGCCCGGGTTGAACAGCTGCTCCGCATGAGCACCGTGCCTGCACAGGCGCATGTCCCGCAGCCATTCAAGCAACAGTATCAGCAGGGCGGGCAGCCTGTCAGGTGCTTTGGCGAGCGTGGCGGCCATTTCAAAACACTCATCAGCAGCCCTGCGCGCGATCATCATGGACGCGAGCCGGTTGAAGTCCTCTAACAGCGAACCATCGAGCAGCTGCCGGGCCCTGTGCAGGCTTCCGTGTGCGTGTGCGGCAGCCCGGGCGGCAGTGTCTGCCGGGATACCCGCGCGTTCAAGCAGTGTCCGGATATCATGGCCTGACAGGGGCGCAAAAGCTATTTTTTGACAGCGCGACACAACGGTCGGCAACAGCCGTGCGGCACTGCTGGCAATGAGTATCAGAACGGTTGCCTGAGGGGGTTCTTCAAGGGTTTTGAGCAGGCAGTTGGCGGCTTCTTTATTCAGCCGCTCGGCCTGATCAATAATGACCACGCGCCAGGGCCCCTCGACAGGGGCGTAGATAATGCTGTTCTGCAGTGAGCGGATCTGATCAATTTTAATCACATGTTTGTCCGGCGGCGGCGCTATTTCCATGATGTCGGGATGCATGCCGGTCGCTGTTTTTTTACAGGACGGACAGACACCGCAGAAATCCGCGCTGCCACCGGCGCAGTTCAGCGCCCGGGACAGCGCGCGCGCGGTTGTGTGCTTGCCCACGCCGGCGATACCGGAGAAAAGCAGCGCGTGCGCGACATTGCCGGAGTGCAGCATGCGTTTCAGGATCATGAGCGGCCTGCTCTGGCCGATGATGGCGTCAAACGGCATGGCCGGCTCCACGCAGGCGCGGCAGCACCGCGCTGACAATGCGTTGGTGAATATCGTCGGGAGTACCTTCAGCGCGTATGAGTTCAATGCGGGCCGGCTCGTGCCGGGCCTGCTCAAGATAGCCGTTGCGGACCTGTTCATGAAACGCATAGTCGCGGTCTTCAAACCGGCCTTCATCAAGGTGTTTTCCCGTTGCGCGGTTGCGCTTGCGCGAGCGCGCAAGGCCGAGTTCCACCGGGCAGTCAAGCAGTAGTGTCAGCTCAGGCATCAGTGAGCCGGCGAAAAGATCGTGGCTGCGCATGACCGTCTCGCGGCCAAGCCCGGCGGCATAGCCCTGATAGGCGACCGTTGCGTCGATATAGCGGTCGCACAGCACAATTGCGCCGGAGCTCAGGCGGGGCTTAATCACCTGCGCGATATGCTGTGCCCGGGCCGCTGTTACCAGGAGCAGTTCCGTAACCGGCAGCATGTCATCGTTGCTGCAGTGCAGAAAGATTGCGCGAATAGCCTCGCCGATGGCGGTACCGCCCGGCTCGCGGGTCGCGATACAGGCAACCCCCAGCCGGGAAAGCGATTCGGCCAGCAGACTGATCTGGGTTGTCTTGCCGCAGCCTTCGATTCCTTCAAATGTAATGAACATTCAGATGCAGCCTTTTGAAAAAGGTCGAATGCGTTTTATGTGCGGTCGCTGTCCAGGGCGGAGCCTGTCGCGCCGTACCGGTCATAAAAAACGAATTCCTCAAGCGGTTTGCGCGCCGTAGGCGTCCCCGCGTCAGCCGGGTATCCCAGCGGCATCAGCTCTACCACGGTGATGCCGGCGGGCACCTGCAATATGCCGGCGGCATTGACAGAATCGAAAAAACCGACATGGACGGTGCCGAGGCCGAGATCATGGGCGCGCAGCGTGAGATTCTGCAAAGCCAGTGCAGTGTCAAACAGCAGCCAGTCGCCTTTGTCGGTAGCCGGATTGCCTTTGAAATAACCGGACACGCCCGTGCGGGCGCAGGCAGCAATCACAAGCGGCGCCTGCAGCATGGCGGTGCGGGCAGGATTTTTTTCAGGCAGTGTTCCGGCCAGCTGCTGCTTCAGGCCTGCGTCAGAGACGACGATGAATTCCCAGCATTGCGTGTTGGCCCATGACGGGGCCATGCGCGCAGCTTCGAGCACCTGCCGCACGATGCTGCTGGCGGGCATCGCGCTTGTATAGCGCCGGATGCTGCGGCGTTGCTCAATGGCCTGACATACCTCCATGGGAGCTCCTTTTAATTATCTGAAAAATCAGTAGTGTCCAAAATAATTCAGAACAGGCCCTCTGGCCGGGGCCGTGCCGTCCCATCCGGAAGTTTGTGCACTGCCGATGCAACGGCACGTCCTGTAACATTCATTGTATACACGGCCCGGGCGCACTGCTGTCTACAACAATCGCCGGGGCGTGCCTGGCCGTTTGAAATAGTGCCGCACACGGGCCGAACATGACATGAGGTCTTCTTTTCCGGATGGGACGGCACGGCCCCGGCCAGAGGGCCTTCAGCAGCGATCGAATAATTTATTTTGGACAAATCTGCTGAAAAATCATCAAAAAATATCAAAAAAGAATGCCGCTGTCAACCAGCCATATACCGGGCGTGCCGCAGTCGCGGTATATCGGCAGCTCGCCTGTGGGAAATATGGCTGTGATCTGCCGGGGGATAGTGTTATATGTAGTGCACCTGAAGGTTTTGTCGCGTTAAAAATGTTGAAAAACGAAACTTTTTATAGAACAATACTGCTGTCCCGATCGTCAACGTACAGCTAAGGGAGTTGAAACATGCTTAAAAATTATGACAGGGATCAGATCAGCAGCCTGGCCTATACCGGGTCAATGCTGCAGGGCACCGCGCACAATATCAATACACCGCTTTCATCTATTCTGGGACGGGCCGACATCCTGCGGCTGCGTCTTGACAGGGTAACCAGCATGGTAACCGATCCGGGGGCGCTGGAGGAACTTGAAAAATTCCGGCGGGATATCAGCCTTATTATCGATAACAGCACACGTGTCAGCACACTTGTAAAAAGCGTTGTGCATCGATGCGTAACATCCGTGCACAACGAAATGCAGCCTGTCAATATTGCCGCTGTGCTGCGCGATGATCTTGAATTTCTCATGTCGGATATGGAGTTTAAGCATAATACCGAAAAACGCTTCCGACTCGACATGGGCGTGCCGCGGCTTATGGGAGCCCATGTGCATTTTTCCAATAGTTTTATCGAGCTTATCGAAAATGCCCAGACAGCCATGCGTGCTGTCGAAGAGAAAATACTGTCTGTCGATGTGCACACTGACGGCGGCTGTATCGTTGTTGCCATAGGCGATAATGGATGCGGCATGACAGAGCAGACCCGTCGTGATATCGTCGGCACGCTTGAGCATCCGCCGGCATCCGGCGCCGGGTCCTTGAACGGCATTGCCTGTGTGGGCAGGCTGCTGAGTCCGTATACACCCCGTTTCCGGGTTGACAGTTCACCCGGCAGCACAACCGTTGCCATTGCGTTTCCCGTGCCGTCAGGTTCGGGTTCGCTGCCATGAGCGGCCAGATACTGCAGGCGCGCCGTGCAGGGTTCGACAGTGCAGCTCCTGCCGCCTGTATAGGGTGCGACGCAATCTGCACGACACACAGACAGGGTAAACAGGGAGAACAGCTATGGACTGGTATGACGTACTTATTAAGATCGGGGTCGGAGCGTGCCTTGGATTCGGTATTATAGTACTCGCCAAACTGGGCAGAAAAAGGATCGAGCAGGGCAGGGGCTCTTCCGGTCAGGGCGGCCCTGAGCGCAACGGCGTATCCGGCACCATTGGCGACAGGGGCATAGAGCCGTAATGTCCGCTCGCCCGCCAGCGGGTTGCAACCGTGTACCGTTCATATGCCTGCTGGTTGCGGCCCTGCTTGCGTGCGCGGCCTGCCCGTTCGCAGGCTATGCGCAGTCGGGATTTTACCGCTATGTCGATGAAAGCGGACAGGTTCGCTATACTGACAATCCAGCCACTATTCCGGCCGGCCGGCTGCCGGACACAGCCCCCGATGCATCATTTATTGATGTCACCACAGAGGCGCCCGTGCGCGCAAGCGACCCCCGGGAGCCGCAGCGCATCGTTATAAACTATGATGCCAGGGGCAGCGCGATTTTTGTGCACGCCATTCTTAACCGTCAGCACCCCGTCGTATTTTTACTCGATACCGGTGCGACCAACACCATGATTACCGAGGCTGACGCGCGCATGCTTGAAATTTCGACTGAGTCGACACGCCGGATACAGGGGTTGATTGCCGACGGCAGTGTCGTGGACATGCCGCTTGTGCGTCTTGCAACGGTCGAGGTCGGCGAGGCCCGGGTAGAAGATCTCAAGGCCGCAGTCGGCAAATTGCGCCTGCTCGGCATGGACTTCCTCGGCAACTTTGATGTAAGCATCAACGCACAGGCAGGCCAGCTGGTACTGGTTCCTAAAGATCCCGCGCATACCCCCCGGGGGCTGCAGCGCGAGCCTGAGTCGGATATTGTCCGGCAGGACAGGGAACAGTCCAGGCGCGATATCGACAATCAGATTGCCCAGCTCGCGCTTGCCATCAAAACCCGGCTCAGCACAATTGATCAGTACCGGGACGATATTCAGGATGCGGAAATGAAGCGCGCCGTGGCCGTGGAAGGGCTCAGCAGCGCGCACAGTCAAACCCGGTTTCAGAGTTCAGGCGTTTCGCGCGATGCGGGCAGTCTCGCGACCGTGAGCCGGATCGAAAAAACCATCGAGGACATCGATGCTTTCATCCAAAACCGTCTTGATAACATTCAGCTGCAGGAAGAGCAGATAGCAGGGATGCGCAGCCGTATGGATTATTTGCGGACATTGCGCCGGCGTATCGAGTAGCTGCGGAGTTTCAGACGTGCATGCTCGAGCGCTGTTCTGTCCGGGGACCGGCCGGGTCAGTGTGAGAAGACGTCAAACTGTTCATTGTGATTGCGGGTGTCCGCCCGGATGACGATTTTTTTCCGGAAGCGTTTTTCAAGCGCGTCGATGTAGTCGCGCTCTTCATCATACAGGTAGGTTACGACATCCGGGTGGGCGAGGACCAGGATTTTTTCTTCGCTGTGCGTGCCGGCCTCCCTGCGCACCGCGCGCAGGATATCATAGACAATCGACTGAACGGATTTAATAGTGCCGCGCCCCGCGCAGTGCGCGCAGGGTTCACACATCTGGCCGCGCAGGTTTTCCCGTACCCGTTTGCGCGTCATCTGCACCAGTCCAAGGTCTGAAATGCCGCTGATGTTGGTTTTCGCCCGGTCTTTCTTGAGAGCATCCTGCAGGGCATTGAGCACGGCCTGACGGTCGGCTTTTCTCTCCATGTCGATAAAATCAACGATAATGATCCCGCCGAGATTGCGCAGGCGGATCTGATAGGCGATTTCCCTGACCGCCTCGAGGTTTGTCGTGAGAATTGTGTCGGCCTGATTGCCCTTGCCCACGTAGCGTCCGGTGTTGACATCGATGACCACCAGGGCCTCGGTCTGTTCAATCACGATATAGCCGCCTGATTTGAGCCATATGGTGCGGTTCAGGGCGCGGCTGATTTCAAGCTCAATGCCGAGGGCGTCAAAAATCGGCACAGGGCTGTCATAGAGCTCGACTGAGAATTTGAGCTGCGGGGTGAACGTTTCGATGAAGTCTGTGATAGTTTGATAGGTCGCCTCTGAGTCGACAATAATTTTTTTGATGCTGTTGCTGTGCAGATCGCGGATTGCCCGCAGGGATACGCTCAGGTCTTCGTGCAGGAGCTCCGGCACGGCCGCGGCCTGCGTGCGCTTTTGAATGCTGTCCCAGAGTTTCACAAGAAAATCCATATCCATGCGCAGCTCATCCTCGGCTGCGCCTTCGCTCGCGGTCCTGACGATGAAGCCGCAAGCGCCGGGACGGATGCTTCTGGCGATGTTCTCCAGCCGTTCGCGCTCGGCCGGGTCAGTAATGCGGCGTGATACGGCAATGGTATCGATGCCCGGCAGATAGACGAGATAGCGGCCCGGCAGCGAGATGTACGAGGAAATGCGGGCGCCCTTGGTGCCGATGGGCTCTTTCATGACCTGCACGAGAATTTCGCGCCCGTCGCTGAGCAGCTCTTCTATGGGGATTGTGTGCTGACGCCGGTGCTCATAGACCTCATCTCCCGCAATCTCGAGATCATCCTGTTCATCCTTGAAGATGCTGTGCAGGGTTTCGGCAGCGTTGTCTGTATATACATCGCCCACATAGAGAAACGCCGAGCGCGCCAGGCCGATATCGACAAACGCCGCCTGCATGCCCGGAAGCACGCGCTGGATGCGCCCCTTGTAGATGTTGCCGGCAATGCCTTTGTCGGACTCGCGCTCAATGTGCAGCTCGCTCAGCACGCCGTTTTCCATCAGCGCAACGCGCGTTTCATGCGATGTGACATTGATGATCAATTCTGAAGGCATAGTGCGCCCTTGTGGTGCGTTTTCCCGCCGCAGCGGGCCGGTTTTTTATGCGCGCAGCTTTGTCACTGTAAGGGCGGCGCGCTCGTCGGCGGAGAGTTCAAGGATTTCCCCGATGATGTCATTGACCCGCGGCACGCGCTCGGCGTCCGGATTGATGTGCACCACAAGCGAGCCGTCATCGTCCAACGCCAGACCTTGAACCGCCTGTTTCAGGTCGACGGTGTGCGGCCCCTTTTTGGACTGCATCTCAACCGGCAGTTCAGTGCACGCGCTGAACCGTCCAAGCAGTGTCCGGGACCGCTGCGGGTCTGATGCCGCGGGCGAATCAGCCGGAAGCCTGATACGGTAGGAGCGCATTCTAGCAGGTACGGTCGTGTTTTTCAAAGCAATTGCTTCCATGCTCAGGATGCGTATGCCTTCGGGAAACAGGCCGGCGCAGCGCGCCATAATGTCTTCGGCGGCAAGCTCGCGCAGCAGGAGCACATCGCAGTATTCCTCTTCGCTTGCAAGTCCGACCGGCAGCGCGCTGTGGAACGTGATGCGCGGCATGGGATGGAATCCGCCTGAATATTTAAGCGGCAGCCCGGCGCGCCGCAGCGCACGAGAGAAAACGCGGGTAAGTTCAAGGTGGCTGAGAAAGCGGGCCGGCCCTGTTTTGGAATAGCCGATGCGGTAGCGATACGCAGCTTCAACGTCATGGACATCAGATGACGTGCAGGCGCCGGATGGCGCGTCCGCAGGTTCTTGCTGCGCAATTTCAAGGCGTGCGTCGAGACAGCCGCACGCCCCGCAGCCCTGGCATTCGTCCCGGCGGCAGTCCGGGGTTGCGCGCTGTGCGAAGGCGCGCTCACGCTCGATTGTGAGAAATTCACGGCTGACGCCGCAGCGGATATGATCCCAGGGCAGGGGGGCATCAAGCGGCCGGGCGCGAAGATACGCGCCGGGTTCGATACCGGCGCGGCTGAACGCCTGAGCCCAGAGTTCGGGCTTGAAATGCTCGGACCACGACTCAAATCCGGCTCCCAGTCGGTGAGCTTCGATCAGCAGGCGGCCGAGGCTGCGGTCCCCGCGCGCGAAAACCCCTTCAAGCAGGCTGAGATGGTGGTTATGGCATTTGCATTGAATGTTTTTGGCCCGCAGGCGCTCCATCAGGTAGCGCTGCTTGCGCACTATTTCATCGGCGCTGTCCTGCGCCTCCCACTGAAAGGGCGTGTGCGGTTTGGGCACAAAGGTTGAAATGCTGACCGTTACCTGCTTGCGTCGATTGAATCCGGCTATGGAGCGCGCAAGATCGACAATGCCGTCAAGATCCTGGTCGGTTTCCGTGGGCAGGCCGATCATGAAATACAGCTTTACCAGGTTCCATCCGGCATCAAAAATCCGGGATGCGGTTGCCAGGATTTCATCGCGGGTGATGCCCTTGTTGATTACGTCGCGCAGGCGCTGCGTTCCAGCCTCGGGCGCGATGGTAAAGCCGGTTTTGCGGACCTTTTTGATTTCCTCCATCAGGTCGGGCGCAAGCGAGTCTGCGCGCATCGACGGCAGTGAAACAGCCGTCATGTCCCGCCGGGCATGCCGCATCAGCTCAGGCAGCACGCTGTGTATGGCGCTGTGATCGGATGAGCTCAGCGACAGCAGCCCCAATTCTTCATAGCCGCTTGCCGCAAGGCAGGAGCGCGCGAGATCCCCGATCGCTGCGGCACTCTTTTCCCGCACCGGACGGTACACCATCCCGGCCATGCAAAACCGGCAGCCGCGCGTGCAGCCGCGCGCGATCTCCACGGCGGCGCGGTCATGGATAATCTGCAGATAGGGCACAACCGGCGCGGTGCAGGCCGGCGCATGGCTGAAACCGCGCACAATGCGCTTGGTTACCTGCTCGTAGCCCGGCTTGCAGGGTGTAACAGAGCGGGGCAGGCCGGTATCGCTGTCTGCGGTTTTGAAAAACAGCGGCACATAGATGCCCGGTATTGCGCTCAGGCTGTTAAGAAGGGCACGTTTGTCGCGCCCAGGGCCGAGTGATTTCCACGAACGAACTGCGTCACAGAGCTCGATCACCACGTCTTCACCCTCGCCGATGACGAACGCGTCAAAAAAATCGGCCAGCGGTTCGGGATTGTAGGTGCACGGGCCGCCGGCAATGATGAGCGGCCAGGAGCCGTCGCGCTCAGGCGCTGTGAGCGGAATGCCCGAGAGTTCAAGCATGCGCAGCACCGTGGCGCTGGCAAGCTCGTACTCGATTGAGAAGCCGGCAATATCGCAGTCTCTGACCGGCAGCCGGTTTTCAAGCGTGCGCAGCTTGAGTCCTCGCGCCTGCATGCGCTCCATCATGTCGACCCAGGGGGCAAACACCCGCTCGCAGGCGATCCAGTCGAAACTGTTCATGCGCTCATAGAGAATATGCAGGCCGGTATGCGACATGCCGACTTCGTAAATATCGGGAAACGCAAAGGCAAAGGTAATGTCAACCGTGTCCGGATGTTTGCGCACGCTGTTGATCTCGTTTCCGAGATAGCGCGATGCCTTGGAAACATGCGGAAGCTGAGAATATAAAGCAGATTCTTCTGAATTGTTTTGCATATATTTGATTTTTAATTACTTTTCTATTTTATACATTTATTAGCTGCGGCTGCTGTGTGGTTTCGGACTATAGCATATCGTGGCGTAAAAGTCATTGTTTCCTTTGCGCGGGTGCCATGGGCGGCCGGCATGGGCGCAGGCAGGCTGCGCCGCAGAAGCGGTTTGTCCTTTGCCGGCAGATGCATTATAATGCTGTTTTTCGGCCCGGCAGATGCTGTGCGGGTTTTCCGGTAATCCAACAGTGAAAGACGGGGTTGAGCTGGTATGCACATTGTCGTTCTTGGCGCAGGAGCGATCGGTTCGGTGTTCGGCGGTCTGCTCGCACAGGCCGGGCACAGGGTAGTGCTGGTCGGCCGCCGGGCGCACATCCAGGCGATTCAGGAACTGGGTCTGCTGATCGACGGCATCTGGGGCGAGCACCGCGTCAGCAGTCTGGCCTGCTATACATCCCTGGACCAGATGCCTGAGCAGGAGCGCGCCGGCTGCGAGCTGGCCCTGGTCACGGTAAAGTCATACGACACGGACGCTCTTATGCGCGCAAGCGCGGGTCTGCTTCCGGAACGTGCGACCTTTGTGTCGCTGCAAAACGGGCTGGGCAACATTGAATGCATTGCCGCGCATGCGGGCTGGCAGCGTGTTATCGGCGGCCGGGTAATCTTCGGGGTCGTGTTCGTTGAAAACGGACATGTGCGCGTTACGGTCGAGGCGGACACAACCGCCCTGGGTGTGCCTGCCTCCGGAACCGCCGACCGCAGCCGTGCCGTTTATCTGGCTCAGCTGTTTTCTGAAGCAGGTATCAGGACCGTGGTTACCGACGGCATTGAGCAGCTGCTGTGGGGCAAGATGCTGTATAACTGCGCGCTGAATGCCCTTGCGACCATTTTGAACACGCATTACGGCTCCCTGCTTGAGACCGGCCTGCAGGATGCAATGCTGCGGATTGTTGAAGAGATATTCGCGGTCGCGGCCGGCTGCGGCGTTGAGCTGCCTTATGCAAGCCCTGAGCAGTACGCGCAGGTGCTGTTCGGCGAGCTGATACCGCGCACGTTTGACCATCTGCCCTCAATGCTGCAGGATATAACGCGCGGCAAGAAAACCGAAATTAACGCTTTGAACGGATTTATCGTTGAACAGGCCCGCCGGCTTGGCTGCCCGGCGCCCTGCAACGGGGTGGTAACCGCCATGGTGAAGGCCCTTGAAATGAAGCATCGCCGGAGCTGAGCCCTGCAGCTTCAGCACAGGGGCGTGCAGCGCCGCCAGTGCTCGATCCAGCGCGGGTAGTTCCAGGCGCCTTCAGGAATTACAGTATCTTTTTTTCGCATCAGGTCATGAAAGCGGGTGACAGTGCCCGGGGCGCGTGCCCTGATGATGTATTCAACGATTGAAAGCGCACGCATGAACGTCACTTTTTTTCTGGCGAGCATGACAAGGTCCAGTGCGCAGTGCCACAGCACTCCTGCAGCGGCATAGAAAAAAGCCGGGTGCAGCAGGCCCAGAACGCCGACAATCAGCAGAAATTCCAGTGTATGAAAGGCGTTGAGCACATAGAATCCCCTGGAAAGGTTGTTCGATACGATAGTGCAGCTGGGGAACACACCCCATAGTTTATACGATCCGGTCTGGCGCACGTATTCAATGACATGGTCAAGGTCGATCAGTACGACCGCAAGCCCGAAAACAGCAGCGTTGAGGCCGCCGGCAAACGGATAGATGACCGCGCTGGAAAGCGCTGCCTGTGCGCAGTGTGTTGTGATGCCGGGCATGGAAGTCCTTTTTTCTTTCAGCGGTTATTTTTTTCGGCACTCGGGTTCTCACGGCACAGATGCGCCATGAAGCCTGAGATTTCCCGGTTGAACAGGTCCGGCTGCTCCTGCATGACCATGTGGCCGGCTGCCTCGACGCATCTCAGTGTGCTGACTGGAATGGCGTCGGCAAGCCGTTGCGATAGCGCACAGGGGGTTATGGCATCCTGCGCGCCGCACAGGATCAGGCAGGGGAGTGCGAGGTTTTTCGCCCAGGCCGTGCTGTCAAAGCCTGCGCACAGGTCAAGATCGCGCGCAAGCACGTCGGGTCCATTGCGAAGCAGCATGGCACGGCCGCGCTCTATCACATCGGCCGTCATCGGGCCTGCATAGGCCTGTTGGCAGGAGACCATACAGGCTTCATCGAAATTCTGCCTGAGAAGCTTGCGGTATCCGGCCGGAATTTCAAAACGCAGGCCTGTTCCGGCCAGTATCAGTCCTGTAAGCGCTTCAGGGTAGATGTGTGCGAACTGCTGGGCGATACTGCCGCCCATTGAATGACCGGCGAGTACGAACGGCGGCAGTTTAAGAGCTTCAGTCAGCAATTTGAGCCAGTGGGCGTAGTGTTCAGCGCAGGCGGCGGTTTTTCCTCCGGATTGTCCGTGGCCGGGCAGATCAACGGCGATAACGCGGCGCGCGTCTGCAAGCGCTTCAATCTGCGCATGCCATACTGAGCTGTCACCGCCGGAGCCGTGCAGCAGCACCAGGGCCGGCTGCAGCGCGGAGGCCGGGCCCTGTGCGGTGTAAAAAAAATGTACGTCATCGACAGTGATACGGGCCATGGTGATGCCGTGTAACGGTTATGAGCGAAAAAAACTGTTTATCATAAACGCCCCTTTGTTGACAAGCAATTGCGCCGGCATACCATAATGTCTGCGGCCGAGATAATGGCTTGACGCTGTAGCCGGAAGTGCATTATAGTTTCGTGACAATCAAGCGTTACCGGCACCAGCAACCTTAATGCAGGAAGAAAAATGTCCAAACCCGCAGGCTTTGACAATCAGGCATATCTTCGCGAACAGACCGCCGCAATTCTTGAGCGCGTTGAGGCGATGGGCGACAAGCTGTACCTTGAATTCGGCGGCAAGCTGCTGTATGACTACCATGCCGCCCGCGTGCTGCCGGGGTTTGACCCTAATGTGAAAATGCGTCTTCTCCAGAATCTCAAAGAAAAAGCCGATATTATCCTGTGCATTTATTCCGGCGATATCGAGCGCCGCAAAGTGCGGGCTGATTTCGGCATAACCTATGATACCGACGCGTTGAAGCTCATCGACGATCTCAAGGACTGGGGCATTCATATTACGGCGGTGGTCATTACGCGCTATGATGATCAGCCGGCGGCTCGGGTGTTTAAAAACAAGCTCGAGCATCGGGGGATCCGGGTGTGCGTGCATCGCTATACCAAGGGATATCCCACCGATGTCGACATGATCGTCAGCGAGGAAGGCTACGGCGCCAATGAGTATATTGAAACCACGAATCCGCTGGTGGTTATAACCGGGCCCGGCCCGGGCAGCGGCAAGCTGGCAACCTGCCTGTCACAGCTCTATCATGAACACAAGCGCGGTATCAAGGTGGGCTATGCCAAGTTTGAAACCTTCCCGGTATGGAATCTTCCCCTGAAGCATCCTGTCAACGTTGCCTATGAGGCCGCCACCGCTGATATCAGCGACTGCAACCAGATTGATCCCTTCCATCTTGAGGCCTACGGCAAAACCTCGGTCAATTATAACCGTGACGTGGAGGTGTTCCCGGTACTCAGGCGCATTCTTGAGCGGATTTCGGGCAGGCAGTCGGTGTACCGCTCGCCGACCGATATGGGGGTCAATAAAGTGGGATTTGCCATAACCGATGACGCGCTGGTTCGCGAGGCCTCAGCCCAGGAAATTATCCGGCGGTTTCTGCGTTACCGGTGTGAGCGCGTGATGGGTTTTGTCGATGATGACACGGTTCAGCGCGTCGAACTGCTCATGCGCGAGCTTGATATCAGCCCTGAAGAGCGCCGCGTCATTGCCGCAGCCGATGCGGAGGCCCGGCGCGAGCGCGAATGCCTGGCCGGCAGTGACGGCACCGTGGTTGCAGCAGCGCTTGAGCTTGCTGACGGGACGTTCATAACCGGGCATAATTCACCCCTGCTGCACGCAGCCTCCAGCCTTATTATCAATGCCATCAAGCATCTGGCAGGCATACCAAAGCAGCTGCACCTTCTGCCGAAAAACATCACCGAGTCGGTTACTGTCTTTAAAACCGGCATCCTGAATATGAAAAGCGCCAGCCTTGACCTTGAGGAAACCCTGATCGCGCTGAGCATAAGCGCAATGTCAAACCCGGCGGCTCAACTTGCCCTGGACCGCCTGCCGGAAGTGCGCGGCTGCGAAATGCACAGCACGCATATTCCGACACGAGGTGACGAGGAGGGGTTGCGCAGGCTTGGCGTCAACGTGACCAGCGATGCCGTATTCTCCAGTAAAAATTTGTTTATTCAGTAATTGATGGTCCCGTGAAAAGTTGTCACACCGGTGAAAAGACTTTGTCACAATAGCCGGACGGGACGGCACGGCCCCGGCCAGAGGGCCTTCATCAGCGATCGAATAATTTATTTTGGACAAATCTGAACGGGCTTACTTCCTTTCGAAAAAGAGCACAGAAAAAAGTTCAATACTCTCATTCAACGGGATATAAGGGTTTTTGTCGGGCAGAGATACTCAGGGCGGCTCAGTCGACGGTAACGCGGTCGCGGCCGTCTTTTTTGCTTCGGTACATCAGTGCGTCTGCGCGCTGCAGGAGCGTATCGGGCGTGTCGGAATCGCGGACAATTGTCGCGCCGACTGAAATCGTTACACGTATCTGCTCGTTGTGTTCAGCAAATGAGGATGTATTGACAAGCGTGCGCAGTTTATCCGCAGTGGACCGCAGCCCGACAGGATCAACGTGAACCAGCATGACGACGAATTCATCCCCGCCCCAGCGGCACACGCAGTCAAAAGAGCGCACATTGCTTGCAAGTGTTTTTGCGACCATTCTCAGAACATGGTCGCCCACCGCATGCCCGTGGCGGTCGTTGATCGGTTTGAAACTGTCAATGTCGATACATAAAAGGGCAAAGTCCCAGCCGTATCGTTTTCTTTCATTAAACCGTGCGTGCAGATTCATCTGGGCGTAACGCCGGTTGCCGATTTCTGTCAGGGTGTCAATCAGGGCCATCTGTTCCAGCTCATGTACCTGATTGCGCAGGGCCATGCTGGATGAAATATCGGTAAACAGCTCGACCACACCGATAATTGAGCCTGTGCTTCCGATAATCGGATCAATACAGGTGCGTACCGGCAGGCGGTAGCCCATTTTGTGACGCAGGTAGATTTCGGCTTCACGCCGCTGTCCGTCAGACAGGGTCTGGGCTGCCGGGCAGTTGTTTTCACATAAAGGATTGCCGCTTTGATCGATGTGTACCAGAATATTGTTTGAACAGCATTTTCCGATAACCTCACCGCAGGAATAGCCGCTTATCTTTCTGGCCCCTTCGTTCCAATAGGTTATCTGCCTGCTGGTATTCAGGAAGTAGATACCTTCAGACAGATTGTCGAGTATGTGCTTATAGATGGTTGGATCTAAATCCACGGGTGTCCCGTATTGATACTAACCAAAATGCGGTTGCTGTAAGGTAATAAACACAACCGTTAAAGTCAAGCGGATATTATACAACGCAGCGTGTAAGATTGAGACTGAAAGGACAGTCAGCACAGAAGGGCTCATTGAGCATGCAGTCGTGCCGGGCTTCTTCTGAAAAATAGCAGTAATAGAGCGAAAAAGAACAGTCGCCGCACCAGCCGATGTTTGCGTTCATATCCAGCATATCGGAGCGGAACTGACAATATGCGGCTGAGTTCCATATAGCGGGGAAAGGCGTATGCTCTATGGAGCCGAAAACATGCGGGGTATATGCGCGTGTGCGGCCGTTAAAATATGCGCGGTGGGCATAGAGGTTTTTAAAACAGGGAACCACGGAGCCGTCAGCTCGGATGACAGCGGCATCCGCCTGTACGTAAGGGCAGGAGCGCTCTTTCAGCACGCCGAAAAGCGGTGGCAGGTCAAGCAGCACGCCGTGGCGTTCAGCCGCGCTGCGGGTTCGCTCAAAAACAGCACGCGTGTTTTCGAATTCAGACATGCGCGTTTTTATATTTTGAAACAGGGCGTAGTTGAGCTTGATATCATCCAGCCGGGCCTGCTTGAGCAGCATCTGCTGCCGGGGCGTCAGGCCCGGCACCGCGGCGGCGCTGCTTTTTGCCTGCTGCAGGCCGAACCATGCGGCCGGATCAAGCTCTCCAAGCTTTTCAAATACGTCCCGGGCCTCCGCCGACATGAGCGTATAGAGCATCTCAGGCTCAAGCTGCGGATGGTAGGGAAAAACATGGCTGACAAATATGCTGTCTACGCCGAGAGCTCCGAACTGTTCGACAAGACCGGGCAGCGCGGCAATGTTTGAGCGCATGATGACGGTTTCAATGCTGATATGCATGCGCGAGCGCAGCGGGTGGCGCAGCATATAGTCCAGATTGCCAAGAACCAGATCGGAGGCGCTGTGGTGGCCGGGAAATTCCGACGTATCTCCCGGTGGCCGGTCATAGGAGATGTTCAGGTGGTCGATCAGGCGTTCTTCTAAAACAGCATCGACTGACGAGCTGCTCAGCAGGGAACCATTTGAGGTAACTTTAATCAAAGCCCCGTTGGGAAGGCTCCTTCGGGCACACCTGAGCATTTCAAGAAAATCAGGATGCATCAAAGGCTCACCCCAGCCGAAAAGAATCAGACCCTTGAGCGCGGGGAACACCTCATCGGCCAGACGCCGGTATGCATGCATGTCAAGAAAGCGATCGGGTGACTGCGAAGTGGAGTCGTGCAGGCACATCTCGCAATTAAAATTGCAGGCGGTGGTCGGCTCGATCTGGAGCAGTTTCGGAAGGTGTGCTTGAGACGTCATTGATTCAGGTATATCCGGCCTGGTGAATAATAATTGCGGCAGTCTGCAGCGCGTCGTTCCACCGGAGACATTGCCGGGTTGACGATCACACGGAGCAAGGTGCCCGGCAGGAGTGTCATGCGCTCGCTGATGAAAATTCAGTGGTTTTGCCGTTTTCAGCAGGTAGTAAATATCAGCTGTGGAACGACGATGTCAAGCGCTATTGCGGTGTTTCCGGCTCTGTAGTGCTCATAGCCTTTGCTAATAGTATTGACATATATTCATTGTCACGGTATTTTAGAAAAAACGGCGATATTAAATAATTCAGAACGGATGACCGGCGCCGGTCATCCGTTCTTTTTCGCATAGTTAACAGCACGGGGTATGAACCATGCATGACAGCGTTATGACCCGCAAGGGGCATGAGATACTGAAAGAGCAGCTGCGCAGGATGAAGACGGTCGACCGTCAGGAGATCATCAAGGAGATCGCCACGGCCGCTGCACACGGGGATTTGTCCGAAAATGCCGAATATGATGCTGCCAAGGAAAAACAGAGCTTCGTCGAAGGCCGGATCAAGGAGATTGAGCAGCGGCTTGCAGGCGCGCAGGTCATAGATCCCTCAACGATATCATCAGACCGTGTTGTGTTCGGCGCGACCGTGGTGCTTGAGGATGAAGACCGCGGCGGCGAGGTAACCTATCAGATTGTCGGTGTTGATGAGGCTGACGTTGAACAGGGCAAAATATCCGTGAGTTCTCCGATCGCGCGGGCGCTTATCGGCAGGAGCGTAGATGATTTTATCGAGGTAAAGACTCCGGGCGGTGTGCGGAGCTATACGGTTGTTGAAATACGTTTTGAATAAACGTCAGCACTATGGGAGGCTGTTATGAAATACTGCCCGGAATGCGAAGGTGAATTTCTGGAAACCGTTTCACGCTGCGAGGAGTGCGGCTGTGAGCTTATCAGTGAAAAGAAGTGGCGTGAGCTGCAGGCCCGGCGCATCGCTGAGTCGAACGAGGTTTTTGTACGGGCGGCGACGGCCGGCGACCGGTTTGAGGCCGATGTCATCAAGGATGCTCTCGGCAAAGAGGGGATTCCGGTTCTCGTACGCACATTTCAGGATACATCGTTTGACGGCATCTATGTTCCCCAGAAAGGCTGGGCAGTTATTGAAGTGCCCGAAACATTTCTTGACCGGGCCCGCTTTATTATCGATGCTCTTGCCAATGTCCGGCCTGAATCATAAGGGATACGTCTTAATGATGTTCAATCCGATTGCAGTATCATGAATCTACAGACCGCCGCCCCGCGCATCATCTTTGATGCCATGAACTCCAAAAATGTGTCTCTGCTGGAGCCGCATCTCGCCGATGATGTACGGTTTGACTTTCCCGGCGCAGGCGTTATCGCAGGCAAAAAGCGGGTTCTGGTTTTTATTAAGGCGCTGCTGCGCAAGTATTCCGATATCGAGTTTATTGTTCAGGATGTGATTGAATCGTCCGGTAAAGCCTGTATTGTATGGACCAACAGCGCACGGATAGACAGCGATCAACCGTACCGCAACAGCGGTGTAACGGTTGTGCAGTGCGCGGATAATCTTATCACCTTTATCAGCGATTATTTCAAGGATACGTCGTTTGTCAATTCAGCGCGGTAGAGCGTTTTGCTAAATGTCGTAGCCAGATTGTCATTTCGAAACGAGCAGAGCGAGTGAGAAATCTTTGTTTTTGTACAAACAAGACGGCAAGATCTCTCCCTGCGGTCGAGATGACATTGCATGTGTGGTCATATGACAAAGAAACATGCTCTAGTCTCTGCCTGCAGGCCCCATGAACGCTCTTGCCTTTTCATCGAGCCCACGTTCAAACGCGAATTCAAAAGCGCTGCTGCACTCATTTGCATGCGGTCTACAGGCGGCAGGCGGGAGCCTTGAGACCGTTGACGCCCAGGGCTGCACCCTGAAACCCTGCCGCGGCTGCCTGCGCTGTAATCTCATCAAACGCTGTGCCATTCGTGATGACGGCTGGCCTGAATTCAGCGCGAGAATACTTGACGCAGATGTTCTGGTGTTCGCAGCGCCCATTTATTTCCACCATGTACCCGGTCCGCTGAAAATGATACTTGACCGGTTCCGCTCGTTTATGCAGGTCCGCATTACGGAGCAAGGACTCCTGCATACGCCCTGGCAGGAGTGGCGCAAGCATTTTGTGCTGTTGTTGACCATGGGCGCGCCATCGGATGAAGATGCCCGTCCGGTTGTGGAATTGTTTGAATACATGACCGGCGTGCTCGGCCCGTCAAACCGGCTGAGCGTGGTTGCGGCAACCAAACTGGCCCTGTCCGGGCAGATCACTATGGATGCCGCTCAGCTGCGTCATGCGTATGGTAAGCTGGGGCTTGACCCGGATCGGGCTGAGGAGGACTGCGCACGCAATCAGGGGTATTTGAAAAGAGCCTATGAGCTGGGCAACAGTGTTGTGAAGCGCTAAGATACGTTCGTGCAACTGATTCGTAATCAGTGTTTCATGGTTTAAATCACGTCACCTCTGTCAAAAACATGTTTCAGAATCATGAGGGGTTAATCTTGCGTGCGCAGCGCTTCGTTCATGCTGCCCATGCGGTAGCCGCCCAGATCGAGTGCCACCCAGGTGAATCCCAGCGCCTGCAGCTGCTCCATGATCTGTCGTCTGGTTTCGAGGTCGGCAAACCGGCTGATCTGATCAGGGGACACTTCAATGCGGGCGACAGAGCCGTGATGCCTGACGCGGCATTGCGAGAATCCTGCGTCACGCAGGATGGCTTCGGCCCGATCAATGGCACTCAAGCGTTCAGGAGTGATCGGCGTGCCGTAGGGGATGCGTGAGGCAAGGCAGGGCTGAGCTTCTTTATTCGCTGTGGGCAGGCCCATCTGACGGGAAAGCGCGCGAACATCATCCTTTGAAAAACCGGCTTCCGCAAGGGGGCTGCGAACCCCGTGTTCGCGTGTTGCCTGCATGCCGGGACGGTAATCTGAAAAATCGTCCGTGGTCGTGCCGTCAATAATGCATGCCGCCCCGGTCTTTTTTTTCAATTTTTCGAGCACGCCGTAGAGTTCGAGTTTGCAATAGTAACAGCGTTCGGGCGGGTTTTCACGGAATTTCTCGTTGGCGCGCTCGCAGGTCTCAACTTCGCAGTGTATAAGTCCCAGGTCGGCGGCAAGCTGTTTGGCCTCATCGCGTTCGCGCTGTGTGTAGGTTTCCGAGACCGCGGTTACTGCCAGAGCGCGGTCACCGAGCACCTTGTGCGCGACTGCTGCCAGCAGGGTGCTGTCGCAGCCCCCGGAAAAAGCGATCAGAACGCTTCCCATGTCTTGCAGGATTTTTTCAAGCTGCCGCTGTTTTTTTGCTGACATTGAGGCACTCCATCCTGCGTGCGTGGATACAGCGCTGTATTGGCGCTATCTCAGATCGGGGCTTTATCCTCGGACATGTCTGCAGGGGCAGCCTGTCCGGACGGCCGCGCAGGCAGTGTACGACCGAACACCCGTACAGCGATGTTTGTCTGGTCTTTGTCATCGGTCGTGATGATGATCTCACCGCGAATAACCGTCTGGGAAAATCCTTCGGCAAGCCCGACCGTGACCTGATACTCCCGGCCCGGCGTTATGGTTGTCAGCTCCGTGGTTAAGCCCTTAACGGTGCTTTTGACATCAACGACCCTGAACTCACTATCGGGCTGCGTGGACTGCAGCCGGATGATTTTGCGCACCGGTGTGCCTGCCTGAATCGTACCAAGCGGCAGATGCCGCGGTGTAACGCTGATTGCTCCCAGCACCTCGCCTGTCACGAACAGGCTCAGCGAAGGTACCTTGTCGCTGTCGGTCGTGAGCACAACCCGTTCGCGGAACCGGCCGATCGGCATGCCCGGCAGAACGCTGAATTTAACCTGACGGTCTGGGTCGCCGTCAAATCCGCTCCGGTTGACTTCCACGCTGATCAGTTTGCTGGGGCACTCAACAGCGGTGATGCTTGCCGATGCGCTCTGGCTGCCCGATATGCGCGCATAGAGCGGCTCGGTGCTGCCTTTCGCGCCGGCAAAGGCCGGAAATACGATCGATGCCGGGCTTATTGCCAGGACCAACTCAACGGTTGCGCGCACCTCAAGATTCAGGTTAGGGGCGGCGGGATCATTGGTTTCAACCTGAATGGTTTTCTTCTGCACACCCTCACGGCTGCCCGGCCTGAAGGTTACATCGATTTTTCCTTCCCCGCCCGGGGGAATCTCGCCGGCCGTGGCCAGCGCTGCCGCACAGCCTCAGCCGGATTTGATGTTTTTAATGAGCAGCGCGGCTTTGCCCTGGTTTTTGAAAACGAAACTGTGCGTCAGAGGGGCATTCGGTTGTGCTGTGCCGAAATCATGCTCCCGTGTTTCAAAAACTATGGCCGGTGCCTCACCGGGTTTTTTGTCAATGCGTTGAGCGTCTGTCAGGGCCTGCACTGCACCCGGAGCGAAGGCGGCGAGCATGCACGCCAGCAGAACAACGAATACGTTTGCAGACACAGTTGATTTGAATTGCATACCGTTTATTCACCTTTCTGTTGGTTTGAAAAAACGTTGAGGTGCGAACAGCCCGGAATTCTAACACGTACTATCGTATTTGCAAGTGTGTTTTGTGCGTGGATGTGCATATGCAGGCAATGCCAGGGACCTTGATATTTTCTGTGATTATGTATGCCTGATGCGTGTGCGAACCTCGGATTTTAAAACAGTTGTTCTGCATACGGGCATGTGATAAAAAAACCTGTGAATGATGCACATATATTGCTTACAGCTGCACAGGGAGAACATTTGCCGTGAACAAACCTATTATCGGCCTTGATATAGGCGGCACAGCAATTAAAGGCGCTCTATTTGCCGAATTTGGAGAAATCGTTGCCAGGAATGAGATCGCAACACCTCACGACAGCGGCCAGGAGTTTTTTATAGACAGCCTGTGCGATTTCGTCAGGGGCCTTGTTGATGGCCAGGCTGTTGATGCCGTGGGGCTGGGCATAGCTGGCATACTCGATCCCGAATGCACCACGTTAATTGAATCACCCAACATGCCGGTTTTGCGGGGTATGCCGCTTAAGGCTCATCTGGAGCAGCGGCTGCACTGCCCGGTCATTATTGAAAATGATGCTAATGCGGCGGCCCTGGGTGAGTTGCAGGCCGGGGCAGGACGAGGGCATGCGAATTTTCTTTTTTTCACCCTCGGCACCGGCATCGGCTCAGGGCTGATCTTGAATTCGCGTTTGTGGCGCGGCGAGCAGGGCAGGGCCGGCGAGTTCGGCCATCTAACGGTGTATCCTGAAGGGGCGTTGTGCGGTTGCGGAAAACGGGGCTGCCTGGAGGCGCACAGCTCGGGTACTGCCATTGTGCGCATGGCTGTTGAGGCAATGCGGCAGCACAGCGATACGGAACTGCGCTGCCATGCTGATACTCCCTCTGCTTTGACTCCGGAAATTGTTTATCAGCTTGCGCGTGCAGGCGATGCCGTCTGCCGGGACATTTTTAAATCCATGGCGCGGGGCCTTGCTATTGCCATTGCCGATGTGCACAATCTTCTGGATATGTACACCTTTATCGTAGGCGGCGGTATAAGCCGGGCCTATGATTATTTCAGCCCCATGGTTATGGACGACATTGATCAGCGTGTTTTCAGCAGCGCACGCGGCCGGCTCAGGCTGCTCAGAGCTGAGCTTGGAAACGATGCGGGGGTGTATGGCGCTTACTATGCAGCGCGGGAAGCTCTCGCCCGGCTGTAGTTGGCATAATGAGCAGAACGGTATGGCTATGATTTCAGCACTATATGGGATATGTACGGCCGGCGCGGCTTTTGCACTGTTTGTTTTCTCAGTAGTGCCGCCGCTGCAGACAGAACATCTCGGTATCATCAACTCAGGAGTGTGGGTACATATGCTTGCCTACGGCATGCTGTGCGGGTTCGCCAGCTTGTGGCTGGCCAATCGCATGGTGCGCCGTCCCGTCCCCTGTGCGGTGTTTTTATGCATGCTTTTCGGAATTATGATCGAATGCGTGCAGTCTGCGTTCCCCTACCGCAGTTTTGAGACAGTCGACATTTTTATTAATTGTTGCGCCGTGCTTGCCGTCGCCGTTCCGCTGCATTTTTACGTGCGCCGGGCGTTTCCTGTCAAAGAGGATGCTGGCAAGGTTGGTACTAACTGTCGGCTGCAGTGAGAACACAGCGCATGATTTCTTTCTCGATATCCGCTATACGTTTGATATTGAAATATTTTTTAAACTGCGTCAGTGGCATGACGGCTTTAGCCATTGACCGGTGACCGCCCGCGCTTCCCAGGCTTCCGAACGCCTTCTGTACCAGTTCGCCGGCATGTTTGACATAGCCCACATTGCGGACGCTGCAAACCACCTTCCTGTCATGCACGCCGGTCACGAAGGCCCATTCTGACCCGACGATTTGCAGGCAAAAGTCGGCAACCCGCGGAATGATATCATCGTTGACGACCGTGCCGAGCCAGGCAAACAGCATTTTGTCTGCAACGGTTGTGTTTTTGAGGGCTTTGACAAATGCGCCGATTTCATGGTAGGCCAGCATGGCGTTTTCAATCTGGCGGAGCATGTTAAGATTTGCAAGCGGATACACCGAGGTGAAGACCTCGATATCGGTATCGCTGATATCGCGTTCAAGCGACATGGTATCGGATTTGATGCCGTATGTCAGGGCCGTTGCCAGACGCTGCGTAATTTTAAAATTACCGTCTATAAGGTATGTGCCCAGAATGGTGGATGTTGATCCGCAGGCGGTGCGAATGTCCTTGAATTCAGCATCGCAGGGCTCGCTGACCGGATGATGATCAAAGACGATGTCGGCCTTTAATGCCTGGTTTTTAAAGTATGGCGGCTGAACGTCGACCATGGCGATCTTGGAATATTTTTTGAGGTCCTCGGCGGTGATCTGCATGACCGGAATGTCCAGCAGCCTGATCATGTTTTGATTTTCGCTGCGGGTGACTTCACCGAACGTGGCAATCGGGGCGGTCTGTTTGTTGCGTCCGAGAAGGACACGCAGTGCCAGGCCGCTGGCGAGCGCGTCGGGGTCGGGGTCATGCTGAATCAGGATAAGAATATTTTCGCAGGCTTCATTAATGTCGCGCAACCTCTTCAGGCGGCTGCGGTTGTCAATAGCCGACCATAATGACTCCAGCTGTTTATGTACAAGATGTTCGACTGAAAACAGTGCCGTGTTGTGGGGTGGGGCAATACCCTTGAAATCCTGGCGGTTGAGCCCCATGATTACAACGGGGACGTCCTTGTTGACCTCGCGCAGGGTTTCATGACAGCTGATCAGTATATCGTTGTGCGCGAAGCAGATAATGACGCGGCTTGTTTCATCAAGCGCAAGACTCTCAAACAGCTCCCGCGAAGACAGGTTTTTACAGTAGCGCGTTTTAATTTCCTTGAAGGCGTGCAGGCTGTACAGTGTGGCGCTTTGCGACGAAACGATCAGTACGTCGTTCTGATCTGCGATGTAGTAGCGCACCACCGGTAAAAAAATATCATCGCCAAGGAGTATGATGGTTTTCATAGCGCGCAGGAACTGGGGTCAGTCATGGAATGTGCACGGCATATCATGGTGCATTGGCTGTAACTGCTCAGCACCCGTCTGGCTTCAGCTTTTCTTGTGGATGTGGGCCGGGGGCCGGAACGCCCGTATGGTTCGAACTGATTTTCCGCCGCTGAATATCCTGACAGTGCCGGTTGATTCAGAAACCGTTATCGCCACACCCTTTGTATGGTGTGAAATGGCGAGTGCTGCAGCGTGACGCGCGCCCAGTCCCCGCATCGGGGACGATTTGCCAGCTCCGGCATGCAGGAAACGTCCGGCTGAAAGGACAACACCGTCCTCGCGGATAATGAAGGCCCCGTCAATCAGGGTCAGTTCTTTGACGCTTTCCTGTACTTTGTTGTCGAAAATATTGGTTTCTTCAGGGCCGTATCCCTTGAACGGGTTGAAAATCATCGGCTTTGAAAGTTCCAGCACTTTTTCAGTGTCTCCGACTACAAATATCGTGCCGACCGGCAGCCCTTCACGGCCTTCCTGTCCGATTTCAATGGCGAGGTTGACGACCAAAAACAGCAGATCAACCGGAATGGTTTTACTGATCCGCTTCAGGTCATGCGGTGAAATTGGTCCGTAATACTCCTGGATTCGCTGGACCCGTATCGTGTCGAGCAGTTTTTGTCCGGAAAGGCTGAACAGACACAGTATGCGTTCCCCTTTTTTTATTTTTTCGGCTTCAACGGCAGAACGCAGAATATAATCCAGCCGGTCGCGGCGGGTTATTCCGTTGAAGTCGCACAGGAATGTTTCCACGGTAATGCTTTCCGCCATTTTTTTATTTGAAAGCACAATGATAAACTGGTAATCAGCATAGTGCGGAAGCAGCGCTTTCCAGAGACTGAGTGATTCGCAGACTACCAGGATTTTTTTGATCTTGAGATTTTCTGCCAGCAGGGCGGCCTGCTCAATAATCAGCTGGGTTTCTTTGTCGGTTGCTTTGCCGGACATGGCTTTTCATGGCCTCTCACTACCAGGGTTCGGGTGCTCTGTTATGTACGTATCGAACTGATTCTGCCGGGGCTTTACTGAAAAAACAGGAGTCATTCCTGTTTCGGCCCGCTTTTTATGAAGCGTGTTGTGTGGATTAGCGTTGAATCGTTCCGCGCTCTGTATATTAGAATTGTCACCCGGTTTTTCCTCATCAGGTGCGGCATGGTCAGGGCATGTATATTACCATAGCATTTTTTCATGCGTACATCTATACAGCTGAAAGGAGTCTATCTATGCGAACACGTCTGCTGGTTTCGGGAATCGCGCTGCTTGCGGCCCTGCAGGGCTGTGCTTTTGTGACGGTGCCGTTTGTGCCGGGCACGCGGCCGCTGGTAGAAAACACAGTACAGGGTAGAGGCAGGGAGAAAATACTGCTTATTGACATTGCCGGAGTTATTTCAGGTGAAAGCCGGGATTCGCTCGGTGGTTTGAGCCAGCAGCCCGATCATGTGGCCCGGATGAAGGAGGTCTTGAAAAAAGCCGAGCGCGACAGCAGCATAAAGGCAGTAGTGGTGCGGATCAACAGTCCCGGCGGCACAGTGACAGCCAGCGATATCATGTATCGTGAGCTGGTGGAGTTTAAACAACGCCGTTCAGTGCCGGTTGTCGCCTGCCTTATGGATATTGCCGCATCTGGGGGCTACTATATCGCCATGGCCGCCGACAGTGTCTACGCGCATCCGACCACGGTGACCGGCAGTATCGGCGTCATCGCTCTGAAATTTAATGTTAAAGGCCTGCTGGACAAAGTCGGCGTGGTTGATGAAACAATCACTTCGGCCGTCCTGAAGGATAGCATGTCACCGTTCAGGGGAATGTCCGCGCAGGAGCGCGCAATCATGCAGTCTATTCTCGATGAACTGCATAAACGTTTTACTGACGTGGTGCATTCCGGCCGGCAACTGCTCGATACGCAGCAGGTTGCCGCTCTGGCCGACGGGCGTGTTTTTACAGCCACTCAGGCGCATGAGGCCGGGCTGGTAGATGTGATCGGATATCTTGATGATGCCATTCATGAAGCTGAAAGGCGTGCAGGTCTGAGGCCCGGGTCACGGGTTGTCATGTACCACCGGCCGAATCGCTATAAAAATAATATTTATTCGCACTCATCGGTTAATCTGCTCACTATCGGCGGTGATTTTTCCGGTATACTCCCGTTTCAGTTCATGTACCTGTGGAATCCGTAATACTGTATTGCCCAGGCTGATGCAGCAGCAGGCTTATTTCCTTGCAATGCCGGTTATAATGACAGGTTCGACAGGCACGTTCTGATGTCCTGATTTGATGCCGGTCGTAACGCGGGCGATTGCATCCACGGTCTCCATACCGGCAACAACTTTACCGAACACGGCATAGCCGTAATCACGAACGCCGTGATCCAGCATGACATTATCGGCAAGGTTGATAAAAAACTGGGAGGTCGCGCTGTCAACCACGGAGGTGCGCGCCATGGCGATTGTTCCGCGCTTATTGCTGAGCCCGTTTTGAGCTTCATTTTTAATGGCTGTTTTCGTCGGCTTCTGCTGCATGTCGCGCGTGAAACCGCCGCCCTGTATCATGAAACCGGGGATAACACGGTGAAAAACCGTGCCGGTGTAAAAACCCTCCTCAGCGTACTGAATGAAGTTTTTGACCGTTATGGGTGCTTTTTGCCGGTCAAGCTCAACGGTTATGGCTCCCAGGTTTGTCGTGATGATGAAGACCGGGTTGGTCGCAGCCTGGTCTTTGTTTTCGGCCCAAAGCCGCGCAGGCATGCCGGCCAGAAGAGCCAGAAGTAGCAATCGTGTAAAAGTCTTTTTGCTCATGGTAGTGTCTCCTGGTATGCGTTTTAACCCCTTGGGCTTGTGTTATGCGTTCCGTGCAGATTGTATACAATGAAATCATGACGGATGCAACGGTCTTTGTCGGGTTCTGATATGGCGTTATGCGCACGATTATTTTATATTTATTTTTTCCCCAAGTCCGCATATACTCCGTAAAAATTAATCATTCCGAAAGGTACTCCCTGCATGGCAAAATCAAAGGTTGCGATTGTGCGCACAAAGCCGGCCACCGTGTTGAGCGACTATCACCGGGTGATGAACCTGGCAGGCTATCAGGACGTCATCGCCCGCGATGCCGATACCGCGCTTAAAATCAATATTTCCTGGCATTTTTTCTTTCCCGGCTCATCCACCACGCCCTGGCAGCTTGAAGGTGTAATCCGTGCCATGCAGCAGGACGGTTACAGCTCCGAGCTTATACACGGATGCCATAACCGCACGGTCGTGATCGATGCGCATCTCGGGGAGCGCGAAAACAAGCAGATTAATGTGATTCAGGCGCACAGCCTGCGCAATGTGCATTTATACGAAGGCGAGGAGTGGATTCACATCCGTGACGCGGTCGGCGACCTGGCTGATAAATTTATTTGTTTGAATGAAGTATATCCGGACGGTTTTTCGATCCCGAAGCGCTTTATCGGTGAAAATATTATTCATCTTCCCACCATCAAGACGCATGTTTTTACGACCACTACCGGTGCCATGAAAAATGCTTTCGGCGGGCTCCTGAATGAGCACCGCCACTGGACGCATCCCGTAATTCATGAGACGCTGGTTGACCTGCTGATGATTCAAAAGAAGGTTCATCGCGGCGTGTTCGCCGTTATGGACGGCACATTCGCCGGCGACGGTCCGGGCCCGCGCTGCATGCGGCCGCATGTCAAAAATGTGCTGCTTGCTTCCTCCGACCAGGTTGCCATTGACGCGGTCGCGGCCAAGCTGATGGGTATGAACCCGCTTGATTTGAAGTATATCCGCATCGCGCACGAGATGGGCCTTGGCTGCGGCGACCCGCGCGATATTGAGATCGTCGGCGATGTCGACGCCGCCGCGGAAAACTGGAATTTTGACGGGCCCATGAAGGATATCACCTTTGCCGCGCGCATGCAGCATCTCATCTACTGGGGTCGGTTGAAAAACGCGATTGAATGGTCGCTTAAAACATGGATGGCGCCCTGGGCCTATATCGCCTCCGTTATCTACCATGACCTGTACTGGTATCCGCGCAACAGTCGGGCCCAGATGCTGGAATGCCTGAACAGCGAATGGGGCCGCCTGTTCAAGAACTGGGAGAATCTTACCCCTGATGAAAACGGCTGGCAGGACGTGGGCAGCGGGCCGTCGGTGTTCGCGCGCAGCACGGCCGAGCTTCTGCGTATGGGTATGCGGGTGCTCGGCCATACGATTGTCGAAGCGCCCGAGGTTGCCGCACGCCGGCGTCGGCGGTTGAAACGATGACGCTGAAGGTCTGCGAGATTTTTTACAGCATACAGGGCGAGTCAACCCTCGCCGGATACCCCTGCGTTTTTATCCGCCTTGCCGGCTGTAATCTGCGCTGTTCCTATTGCGATACGGGCTATGCCCAGACCGGGGGCACAGACTATACTGTTGAGGACATAATCGCAGCTGTCTCAAAATATTCCTGCCGTTTGGTCGAGATTACCGGTGGCGAACCTCTTCTTCAAGAATATACCCCACGCCTTGCCGCTGAGCTTTTAAACCGGGCCTTCAGCGTCTTGATTGAAACAAACGGAACAATCGCCCTGGACGGCCTTGACAGGCGCTGCGTGAAGATCGTGGATGTGAAATGCCCTGCAAGCGGAGAGGCGGACAGTTTTAATCCGGCAGTTCTTAACGGGTTGAGCCCACAGGATGAGCTGAAATTCGTGCTGTCTGATCGAAACGATTATGAATTTGCGCGCGATTTCCTGTCGCGCCTGTCCGGGATCACCCTCGCAGCCGTGCACTTCTCGCCGGTTATTTCCCGCCTTGCCGCAGCGGATCTGGCCGCCTGGATTCTGACTGACGGCCTGAATGTCCGCTGCAGCCTCCAGCTGCACAGGCTCATATGGCCAGACAGGGACCGAGGAGTGTAACGCAGCGGTCCGCCGGTGTGCTTTTTTTATTGATCACCTGATCAACGGTCGGATTCCCATGCGTGGTCATTGATGTTATGGGCGGCGGTGCGGTCGTTTGCAAGCAGTTCTTCCTGCATTTGTATTTCCTGGCGCGTGGTGTGGATGTAGGCCTTTTCGTCGTGGCGGTGCCGGGCGAGTTTGTGCAGCGCTGCTTCATCGTAGGCAGTAAATTTCTGGCCGGCGCGGGTTGCGCTGTAGCGCCTGAAGCCCAGCTGCACCAGGGCGTCAATGCCCAGGCGTATGGATGCGTCCAGACATTCCCGGTATACACGGTTTACACTGTGTTCCATCAGGGCATATGCGCCGAAATTGTTGCGCGCCCGTGACATGATCTTGAGATGCGGAAAGTTTTTGCGGGCGACTTCAGCCAGGGTGCAGTTGGTCGATGGATCATCAATGGCGATGATCAGAATCGAGGCGTCGTCGGCACCGGCTGAATGCAGCATGTCAAGCCGGGTCGCATCGCCGTAAAAAACGCGGAACCCCATTTTCCTGAGCAAATCAACCTGGTCGGAGTTGCTGTCAAGGATCGTGGCTTCGATGCCGTTGGCCCGCAAAAACCTCCCGACGGTGCTGCCAAACGTGCTGAAGCCGGCAATGATTACCGGATTGCTGACGTCTACATGATCGCCGGGCCGCTCATCGGCCTGCCGGGTGCCGAAGCGCGGCAGAAACAGGCGTTCATTGAGCAGCATCAGAACCGGTGTTACAGCCATGCTCAGGGCCGTAGCCGCCATCAGGATATCCAGCCACTCTCCTGACAGTATCCCCAGTGTTCCCATAAAGGCAAACAGGACAAAGGCGAATTCGCCGACCTGTGAAAGAGACACGGCAAAGATGCTGTTTTGATCAAACGACAGCTTGAACAGGCGTCCGGCCACAGCCAGCACAGAGGCCTTGGCGGCAATGATCGCGGCGACAAGGCCGAATTCGAGCAGGGGGCGCTCGGCGATAAGGCCGAAGTTGATAGAAGCGCCGACGGCGATAAAAAAAAGGCCGAGCAGCAGTCCCTTGAAAGGCTCTATATCGCTTTCAAGTTCATGGCGGAACTCCGAGTTCGCGAGCACGACGCCGGCAAGGAACGCTCCGAGAGCAGGCGAAAGGCCGACAAGCTTCATGAGATAGGCTGTTGCAATAATAATCAGAAGTGATCCTGCAACACAAAGCTCACGCAGCCCTGCTCCTGTAACAACGCGCATAAAGGGGACAATGACATATCTGCCTATAAGAACAACTGCCAGAATAGAGCACAGGACGGAACATGCCTGAAGCCAGACAGGCAGGTTTTCAAGGATGGTTATGGAATGATTCTCCTGGTTTGCAAGTCCGGGTTGCAGGGCTAAAAACGGCAACAGGGCCAGTATCGGTACAACGGCAATGTCCTGAAAAAGCAGCACCGCAAACGAGCTTCTGCCGGCCTCTGTTGAACTGAGCCCTTTTTCTTTGAGGGTTTGAAGGACTATTGCAGTTGATGACATCGAAAGGGCAAGGCCTGCA
>Ga0194126_10002327_pt1 | contig 30876 bp, 28 predicted proteins | sample TA2KigC150mmetaG_FD_148641 | JGI IMG/M metagenome (GOLD analysis project Ga0194126, IMG submission 148641) | Freshwater microbial communities from Lake Tanganyika, Tanzania - TA2015035 Kigoma Deep Cast 150m | ecosystem: Environmental > Aquatic > Freshwater > Lake | place: Tanzania: Lake... | reverse complement strand
TTATAGGTGATATGTCAATATATTTCTGAAAAAACGTCTCACAACATTTTGCCTTGTGAAGGCTGAAATTGTATTTGATGGGTAGATGGTCTAGCTTCGGTGGTAATTTTCAACTGTTAAAGTCGAGTCTGTGTGGGAGATTGTGTCCAGCCGCGGGGCATAAGAGAAGCGATAGCGGAGGGCTACCGCGCTGGTCTCGATATTTGAGTTGGGCTATGGGATGTGAAGGTTTTTGAGGTATTCGGCGCGCTGAGTTAAAGCTGCCAGCGCCCTTACGGCGTTCTCCGGCATGGTGTATGCCGGTATACCTCGGCTGGTTGCTAGAAACATGCCCTGTCGCTGGTCAATGGAGTTGCCGGGAACGACGATTATCGGCTTTTTTGCTTGGTCACGGATGGCCTCCAATCGTGATAGAAACCACTCATCGTGGATGAAGGCATAGCAAATCGTCAGGCAGCAGTCCACTGCCGGGGTCATAATTTCCAGGCAGGTGGCATAGATGTCGCTTGCCTCATTGAAAGGAGCCCACACCAAGTCTACCGGGTTTTTCAGACTGGGGGACGGCGGTATTTTGTCCTTGAGAAATTCACGAAGCTTGTGCTGCACATCTTCGGGAAGTGGCGAGACTTTTAGCCCTGCCTTGGTGCAAGCATCGGCACTGGCCACAGCGCCACCGCCGGCCTCTATTAGCAGGCCCACCTCGTTTCCACTCGGTAGATAGGGGGAGCTGAAGGCTACGGCGAGGTCCATAAGTTCCTCCAGGCTTTGGGCGGAGATCATGCCTTTCTGTCGACTGGCTACCTCGAACATGGCATAATTGCCAGCCACTGAGCCGGTGTGAGAAGCAGCCGCCCTGGCTCCTAACTCAGAACTGCCGCCTTTCCAGACGATAATCGGCTTTTTCGGTGAGATTTCCTCGGCGAGCTTGAGGAAACGTCCCGGTTGTTTTAGGCCCTCGATATAGGTAACAAAGACTTTGGTCTCGGGGTCATTGCCGAAATGCTCTAAGAAATCCTCGATGGCGAGGTCGCTCTGGTTGCCGATGCTTATAATGCCGCTGAAGCGAAGCCCTCGCTCGCTGCCGAGGCGTGTCATGTTCTCGCTTGCCCAGCCGCTCTGTCCCACGAAAGCCACGCCGCCGGGCTCCATGGGCACCCTGGCGTAAGGTACGATGGTATTGAGGTTAGCTCGAGGCGATACTATTCCCATGCAGTTAGGCCCAACTATTCTGGTGCCACCCCGGCGGGCAGCCTCCACCATCTGTCTTTCCAGTTCCTTACCCTCGGCTCCCAATTCGCTAAAACCAACGCTATGGACAACGGCGAACTTGACACCTTTCTGGGCACATTCAGCCATTGCCTGAGGCACGCTTTGACCTGGTATAGCCATCACTGCTAGGTCTATTTCTCCGGGTATATCAAGGATACTGGCATAGCTCTTCAGGGACATAATTTCAGATTCCTTGCGGTTTATGGGGTAGATTGCCCCCTTGTAACCGTCCTTGAGCAGGCTGGAAATAAACATCCCGCCTGACTTTGTTTCATCCCGTGAGGCGCCAACTATGGCTATGGAGCGAGGCTGAAACAGGTTTTTTAAATCAGGTGCAATAGTTGTAGATGTCACGGTTTATCGAAACACATTTCGTTTTTTGGTTTTAGCGTTTAGGTGTAAAGTATCTGGTTTGGCTCTTTGGTCTAGGTGGCTTCATGAGGCCTGCTGGCTCCAGCTTGGAGAAAGGTGTAGTATTTGTCTGGGCTTGCCGCTGTGCTCTTTCGTGCAAAGCTTTTAGAGCTTGAGGGTTATCATGCAATCTGGTGATACTTGGGTAGACCTTAGGCATTTGCCCATGTCTTCTGGGAGACAATTGAACATTGATAGTCGTGTTATTTATCAGGTTCATTCTATAGGTATAATGGTCCTCAAAGGTGTTTATTACGGGTCGTAGGACGGTAGGTCTCTGTTTTCTGGCGACTCTGGCATAGTTCAGTAGTCCAACGCCGACGACCGTGGTAATGGGCTCGGGCATAAAGATTAAGGCTAGCGCCAGGGATTGTAGTCCTGCGGAGTATGCAGTCTTCATAGCAATCTACGTCGAAATATTTAAACCTATCCGCCTGCCTTTTGTCAAACTACCCTTTACCAGACCTTGTCATTGTGAGGAGCATAGCGACGAAGCAATCCCATTCCCCTATTTGTCATTCTGAGCGCAGCGAAGAATCTTATTATGCTCCCTTCACCTCCCAGATTCTTCGGTCGCGGAGTTTATCCTGAGCCAGATCCTTCGGTCGCTTCGCTCCCTCAGGATGACACCCATCTTCTGTTATGAGATTGCCACGCGGAGTCTATCCTGAGCTATGTGGGATTCTTCTCCCGATAAATCCCGATAAGTCGGGATAAATCGGGATCAGAATGACAAATAGCGAATGGCTCGTAATGACGGCTTGAGTTGCTAAACATACTCTTTATTTCAGTTTCTTCTGCAGCCAGGCGATTCTGTCCCTGAGAACCTTTGCCGCTTCGGTACTGTCAGTGCAACGACTTAAATTATTAGCCAGCTTATCGTCGCCGAACACATCACGGACCCAATTGCTGAAATCATTTTTCACTTCTGTCACATGGTGGCGAAATGAGTCCTCGCTGATATGGTCTAAACATTCAACCAATTGATATAGATTCTTGGAAATGCAGCCATCTTGGCAGAAGAAGCACCTGTCTCCGCTGGTATCAGCTAGGACTCTGGCAGCATCTTGTTTAGTTCTCACAGTCATTGCCTGTCACCTCCTCTTTCAAATACTCACCCATTGAACTCAAAGCGGTCGTGTAGCCATGTAGTGCGACCCTTTTCCACGACCTGGGCCGCGGGGCAGCCGGGTCGGGACAGGAGGGTCGCTTCTTTATAGCGAGACTGAAGCCTCACACTACTTTTCCTGATATTCACCTATTGACCTCAAAGCTACTGTATAGCTATAATAGATGACAATAATAATGAAATTTAAAATATGAAATTATATTCACTATTGATTTAAGCTATTGGAAACTCAATTTAAGCTAACATAATTTCTCTGGTTTTGTCAAAGATTCATTAAAGAAAGCGGGCAAATGGCGAAGTGGACTTTTATCACCAATCATGGTTTAGTTCTGGGCTATATCGCTCGTAATCCAAAGAGCACAGCCCGGACGATTGCCCAGGCGGTGGGCATAACAGAGAGGACGACACACAAAATCATAGCTGAGTTAGAAGAGGCTGGTTACATCACCCGAAAGAAAGTGGGCAGGCAGAATCAATATAAAATCGATGCTAACCTACCACTGCGTCATCCCAGCCATGATGCGGTTGTGGTGGGAGAATTGCTCCAGATACTGAAGTGGAGAGGAGCTGCGACAACAAAAGAGCAAATGCAGTTGCTGTGAATGAGAGCGTTTACCGATTTTCCTCTGTCATTACGAGCCCTTCGCCATTTGTCATTCTGATCCCGATTTATCCCGACTTATCGGGATTTATCGGGAGAAGAATCCCACATAGCTCAGGATAGACTCCGCGTGGCAATCCGCTGGGTTTTTTCTTTCCGTTCAGGACAAGCTGTAGGGACATTCAGGTCTGTCCGCCTTTTCGCAGGCTGTCCGAAAATGAAGAGCGAAAATTCAAAATGGGAGAAACCGTTACAGTCTCCTTCATGCGAACGTTGTCGAGTGGGAGAAAATAATAAATTTTCAGCCTTTTTGCCATCGAAGTGGGAGAGCAAAATCGTGTTTTTTAGTTTTCGGACAGCCTGCCTACATTTCTTGTTATCTTGAGTTTCTATCTGTCACCCTGAGCTTATCTGTCACCCTGAGCGAAGCGAAGGGTCTGTAAGATTCTTCAGTCGCTTTGTCCCCTCAGAATAACTGTTCGACGTATGTTGACAATCGAGCGGCTAGGTGATACAAACATACCTGAAAAATGGAAACCCTGATTGAACGAGCCTCCAGAGACCTGTTGAGGAGCAAGCATGCTATTGCCTTGACGGGCGCAGGTATATCCACCGAATCGGGCATACCTGATTTCCGGGGACCTTCTGGTATCTGGACTAAAGACCCTGAAGCCGAAAAAAGAGCTTATCAGACGTATCACAAGTTCCTCAGAGACCCCAAAGAATATTGGGAAGATATACTGAGCGGGCGGTCTCTGCTTGGTAACCTGGAAAACGCTCAGCCGAACCCGGGTCATTATGCCCTTGCCGAACTAGGGAAGATGGGCATTTTGAAGTCTGTGCTCACCCAGAACATTGACGGCTTGCATGAGAAGGCTGGAAGCCAGAGAGTTCTGGAATATCATGGCAGTGTCTTTAAGTTGAGGTGCCCTTCCTGCGGCTCAAGATTTAGACGTGATGAGTATAATCTGGAAGCACTCATACTGGAAGGGCAATTGCCGCCTCGATGTGGTAAATGTGGTGGTGCGGTAAAGGGAGATGTGGTTCACTTCAATGAGCCGATACCCTCGGATGTTGCCCATGAAAGCCTGGAGGAAGCCTGGAAATGCGACCTGATGTTAATCTGTGGCACCTCGGCGGTTGTCTATCCTTTTGCCCAGTTACCTCGAATAGCTCGGCAACACCAGGTCGAGGTAGAGCAGAAGGCAAAATCAGGCCTCTATTTTGTGAAAAACGAGGCCGCTACAGTAATAGTCGAGGTTAATGCTGAGCCAACCCCGCTTACTAGCGAAGGCATTTCCGACTATCTAATTCAGGGACGGACTGCCGAGATTTTGCCTAAGATAGTTGAGGCTGTGAAAACACTGTCCAGGTGATACGGTGGCACGGCATATAATATATGTCAGCAGGTGGAAGATGTGTGCTGCCAACACGATGAATTGGTTAGTCAGAAACTAAAGCATGTCGGAAAACTCTGGCACCAAAACGTTGATTTCAGCCCACTTTGTGGCATAGGATAGCATTGTGCGGATTAGTATTCTGCCAAAAAGCTCTTTGGGTAGATGGTCGGTTGGATTAGCCGGCGCCTTCATTCTGCTCTTCGTAATATTCCAAACCTTTGCCGCATTTGTACGGCGCAATCCAGTACCCAATCCAGGTCCACCTAGCCCGGTTATTTTTATGGCAGTCGTGGCTGATTATATCTCAGGCGTAGCTGCTTTTGTAACAGGACTCATCAGTATTATAAAGAGCAAGGAGCGGTCTATTCTTGTTTTCTTGGTAGTAGTAATAGGCTTTCTTGCCTTGCTTTTCTTGCTTGGCGAAGTCATATTCCCGCATTGAAATCCTTTTTTGCGCTGACTTAAAAAGAAAAGCCCCTCCCTGTTATGGTGGGGAGGGGCTGATAGAACGATAGACTGACTATTTCTTTGCCGACATGGCAGGAGTCTTGGTCGGCTTTGCCATCTGCTTGCTCAAAGCATCGCGGTCGCCGCCGCTCATGCCGGCGATATGCTTCACCAGCTTTTTCCTAGACTCAATGTCATACTGGGTAGTGATGGCGATTTGCTCCATAATCGGTGAGCCGCCACCGTGGTAGGCACCAATATTGTTTATGCCGCCGGTAGCTGAGCAGAGACTGTCACCCAAGTACCGCCACAACTGGGCCTGGTCCTCAACTGGCATGTCCGGATTCCGCTTGGTGTATTTCAGGAGCAGGTCTTTGAGTTCTGGGTTCACAAAGTCCTTCTCGTGGGGGAAGGTGGCTACCACACCGCCAGCGATGTCGCATAGTATCTCTGCTTCACGCCACACTGCCTCGCCTGACAGGCAGCGTCCAACATTACAGTAAATGGAGTTAGGTATGTAGGAGCCGGGACCATAGGGCACGAATCCTACGCCCGGCATATAGACCTCTGGCCCACCGAGGTCAGAGGCGGTGTAACCGGCAGCATAGCCCAACTCGGTGGTCATGATAATCTCGGCCAACTTCGCCCGAACGTGAGGCGTTTTGTGAATGTTGTTCACCTCGGCGGCGAGAGCTGCGGCCCCCATGATGATGTCGCCGATTGCCGGCTTACAGCCCGAGTAGGAATGTCGGTGGAACAGGGCGAAGAGGAGAGCCAGTACACCACCGTGCTGCCATTCACCAGCAAGGAAGACCTTTTCCCAGGGCACAAAGCAGTTGTCAAATATCATATAGGAATCGGTGGCGCCTGGCATAAACCCGCGTTTGAAATGCTCTCTGGGCCTCAGGTTATGGACGGTAACTACTTGTTTCAGTCCATCCCAGTCACCCGGAATGGCGAAGGCGACGGCGTAGTCCTTGTCCTCGGGGCGTAACGCCCGTGTGGGCACTACCAGCACTTCATCGGCCACTGAAGCCTCGGAGATGTGCAGCTTGCAGCCGCTGACCACGATGCCATCACTGCGCCTCTCTTTGATGCGTACGTAGGCATCGGGATTCGGCTGGTCGGCAGGCCTTAACATCCTATCGCCCTTGACGTCCGTCTGGGCGCAACAGCCTACCAGGTCATCGGTTTGGAAGCGGATGAGCCATTTCTTGAAATTCTCATGGTACTGGGTGGCACCCTTGTTCATCTTGTCCGCTTCGTAGGACACATTGTAGATGGCGTTAGTGGCATCAATGCCCATGCACCGTTGGATACAGCCGCCCACCTTTTGACACAGCATGCGGGTCATGTCCTGCTTCTTGTGCAGGTCGTCGGTGTTCTGATGGATGTGGGTAAAACGGTTGATTCTCTCACCGGTGAGATGAGAAATGGCGGTGCACAGGTCCTGGTTCTCCGGCTTGGCTGCTTCATCGAATGTGGTGCCGATGGTATTGATGCAGTCCATCTGGCGCTCGTCTGTGCGGTCAATGCACTCGCCGTCAAAGTAGATGTTTCGCTTCATTTTGGCCAGGCCTTTGATATACTGTTCCTTTGTCCTCATTTTTCTCCTCCTTTACGCAATAGATAATCTGTGGCTGTAATCTTACCACTTCAAAACGAAAATATCACGTCGGGCCGCATCATCTCCAGTTTGTCATGGTGAGTCCCGATGCAATCGGGACGTGGCCATCTCAATGTCTTCCCCCCGTCACTCTGAAGGAGCCCTTTCATGGAAGGGCGACCGAAGAACCTTAGGAGGGGAGCAAAATGAGATTCTTCCCCTTCACTTCGTTCAGGGTCAGAATGACAGGAGGCAAAAGGCTCAGAATGACAAAGGGTGAAGAGCTCGCAATAACAGGGTAGGGTTGGCGAATACCACACAAATGTAGTGCGAGGCTTTAGCCTCGCCAAACACGACCCTCAAGGGTCGAGGCTACATTTAGTCTAGGTAGGCCATAAGTCCTTAGCAGTATCCCCCATCCCCCGCTCTACAAGCTTCTCTCTAATATAAACTCGGACTCTCAAATGAGCGACATCGCGGTAACTCTCCGAAATCTTAATAAGATTTTAATATCCACGTGCTATTCTTATACTATCTCTAGAAGAAAGGAGGTTAAACAGAAATGTGGCGAAGCAAGAAGTTTATTATTGGTGCGGTGTTGGTGGCTGTGCTGCTGACCGGGAGCATCGGTGCGGTAGCCCTTGCTGCTGACAACGGGGATGACAGCCAGCCCAAGGCTCGAAGTGGGGCTCTACTGGACAAAGTCTGTGAAATTTACAATGCAAACCCGGACAGACCCGGTGACATCGACTGCGCCCTACTGAAAGCTGCCTTTGCCCAGGCCGCAAGCGAGATGCGCCCTAAAGTCATGCAGAACCGCCCCAAGATGGGGGCTGAAGCCATGCAAGACCGCCCCAAGATGGACTCTGAAGCTATGCAAGACCGCCTTCAGAGTCTAGTCAATGAGGGCAAGATAACCCAGGAACAGGCTGATGCGCTTCAAGGATGGTGGGATTCGAGGCCTAACGTTCCCACCCAGGAACAGGCCGATGCATTTAAAAAGTGGATGGAGGCGAGGCCTGACGTCCCGTTTGGATTTGGCTTGAAAGACCGTGGCGGGTTCCCTGGCAAGGGTGGGCCGTGTGCCCCAGCAGAATAGCTAATCAAACTTCGGTTATACGGGGATTTATCGCACCACATTAAGAGAGGGGGAGAAATATTCTCCTCCTCTCTGATTATTTAAATCGGTGGTAGAGGCTTAAAGAAGAGGCTGGCCTTAACATTTCCTTAACATTTATGTTATAACATTACATTATAGAAACAGGGGAATCGTTAAGGTATCTAGAGATGGCAGGCAAAAGAGTTCTGGTGGTTGATGATGATGTAAAGACGGTTGAACTGGTCAAACTCTACCTGAACCGGGATGGCTACAAAGTTCTGGCCGCTTATGATGGTGTTGAGGCTCTGCGCTTGGCTCGTGAGAGTCGCCCCGACCTTATCGTTCTGGACTTAATGCTGCCCGGCATAGGTGGTCTCGAGGTCTGCCGGACACTGAGAAGTGAATCCAATGTGCCGATAATTATGCTCACTGCCAGAACCACTGATGAGGATAAGCTGGCTGGCCTGGGTTTAGGAGCGGATGATTATGTGACCAAGCCCTTCAGCCCGAGGGAGTTGGCAGCCAGAGTCCGGGCAGTGCTCAGACGCTTGCCGGGGGAGCGTGGCCCCACAGAGATTAAGCGCGGCAAACTTACCCTGAACTTCCTTAAGCAGGAGGCGTCCGTTGCCGGCAGGCCTCTGAATTTCACCCCCGTTGAATTCAAACTGCTAGGAGTTCTCATCAAGGAACCGGGCAGGGTTTTCAGCCGGGCAGAACTTGTTGAAAAAGCTTTAGGTTATGATTATAAAGGCTTTGACCGCACTATAGATGTTCATATCCTGAACTTACGCCGGAAACTAGAAACTGACCCCAGGCATCCCACGTACATAAAGACAGCATACGGAGCTGGCTACAAGTTCTCAGAGGTTCGAAGTGATACATAGTTTGAGATTTCGTCTTCTATTGGCTTTTGCCCTGGTAATACTGGTTGTAGTTGGTGCGATATACTTCTTTGTCAGTCAGACTACTCAAGTTGAGGTCCGCCGGTATGGTGAACGAAGCGAGCAAGCCCGCTTTGGAAGGGTGGCATTTGAGCTATACCGTTACTACCGCGAGCATGGGAGTTGGGAAGGAATTCAAACCGATGTAGAGCAGTGGGGGAGTCTCTACGGACGACGGATTATACTGACAGACTCCAACGGGGTAGTAGTTGCTGATTCCCGAGGGGAGTTGTTGGGGCAACAATACCATCCGAGCACACCAGGTATGCGCTTCCCACCGCCGTGGGAAGGAAGCAGCGTGGGGACTTTCTATATCAGTCCCGAACCATCAGCAGGTTTCCCTTCACCGCTAAGTCTTTCCCAGGCAATAGACCGTTTTCTTCTCTGGGGTGCACTACTGGCGGCTGCTGTTGCGTTCTTAATAACTTATTTTTTGTCGCGTCGAATTTCAGCGCCCGTCAAGGCTCTTACTCTTGCCGCCAGGCAGCTAGGCCAGGGAGATTTGTCTCAGAGGGTTCAGTCTAAAGAGAAAGGTGAAATTGGAGAACTAGCCCAGGCCTTTAATGCTATGGCAGAAAATTTGGAACGAAGTGAACAACTTCGCCGCAATATGATAGCTGACACTGCCCACGAGTTACGGACTCCACTATCTAATCTCAGAGGTTATTTGGAGGCAATACGTGATGGGGTGGTGAGGCCAAATCGAGATGCCATCCGCTCCCTTGATGAAGAAGCAAATCTGTTATCACGACTGGTTGACGACCTTCAGGAGCTGAGCTTGGCTGAGGCGAGCGAACTGAAGCTGAATTACCAGATGGAGGATATTAACAAGTTAATCAAACAGACGATAGCTGTGAGGCAAGTTCAGGCGGCGGCGAAGGAAGTATTGATATCTGCTGACTTGCCGAGGAAGCTACCGCCAGTGAGTATTGACTCACGGCGGATAAGCCAGGTGTTGCTCAATCTTATTGATAACGCTATAACCCACACACCACAGGGCGGTATTATAACCGTAGCCGCCAGAAAGCTCGATAATTGGCTGGAGATAAGCGTGGAAGATAGCGGAGAAGGAATCCCTGCTGAGGACCTGCCGTTCGTGTTTGAGCGCTTCTACAGGGTGGACAAGTCTCGAGCCCGAGCAACCGGCGGTGCCGGTCTAGGACTTGCCATTACCAAATCTCTGGTCGAAGCACATAATGGTAAAATTGCAGTAGAAAGTGAACTGGGAAAAGGTAGTCGTTTCAGTTTTACAATTCCGGTGTCTCAGTGAGCATTATAGTCTTAATAATGTCTTAATATTTTCCTGCTAGAGTGATACCTGCTAAACTTAATACCTGCTAAACACCATACAAGAAGCGAAGAAAAAAAGACATGACTAAAATATTCAATGGGCTATTTGCTGTCATTTGCGTATCTATGTTGTTTATTTCAGGTATCAGCTGCGATTCAAAGACAAGCGCGCCGGAAGAGAAAAAACAGGTTGCTACCGTACAGCGCGGCAATCTGGCAATAACAGTCTCGGTGGATGGTAATCTGGTTATGCCGCAGGCATTTGATTTGCGCTTTGGCGCACCCGGCGATGTCAAGGATGTGCTGGTGGAGGAGGGGGATTTCGTTAAGGAAGGGCAGGTGCTGGCTACGCTGGATGACACGACACAGCGGCTGGACATCATGTTGGCCAACAACAGTGTGCAGACGGTTTTGAGCAACCTTTACCAAACCGTGCCACGTCTGCCCCAGTTTCCAACTAAAGGTCCTGATAGCGGTTCAGGAGTGGGCTATCCGTTTTATTACCCAAATGCCACTGCCCTGTTATCCTTCGCCCGGGCGCAGGATGAGGTTTCCAGGGCGCGCGAGCTGTTCCAATCCGAAAATTACACCGCTGCCGCATCTGAACTGTACGTAGCTTTAGCCGACCTGGAGTTCTGCATAGCAATACTTGAGGACACTATAAACAACCCGAAGTCTGGCTTGGGCAATATGGCACCGTTCGTCCCCACTGACTCATCAGGTATAACGTATTTCCAAATCCAGCAGGACCAATCGTTTGAGTCAGTTTACATTGTGCAACTGCGGAAAGCGGTTGATTTAATCAAGCAGGGCCAGACAGACATCGAGAATGTACGAGTATTGCTCGCCCAGGGGAAATACGACGAAGCCGCTCCGATGTTCAATGCCCTTTTTAGCCGAGTTAAAGACATAGGCAAAGTAATCACGAACAATGTCAACGTGATAAGAGCCCGCAACTATACCACCGTTTACGGCAAGGAAATAAGCTTCTCTCTTTTCAGGGCCGCCGAAGAAAAATTGAATGCTGCGTTAAAGGGCATAGAAAGTGGCGGTCTCAATTCACCTGAACTGCACGACAACCTGCGTATCGCCCAGCATTATATGGAAATCTGCAACGCTATTTTGGGAAGCAACGATTATGTATTGAAGCATGGCCTCTCCTTGAAGAATGAACAACAATATAATGTCGACCTGGCAAACGCTTTGGTGACTCTCGGAAACAAGAAGGATGATTTTCTGAAGACCATAATACTGGCACCTTTTGACGGTACGGTGGTGAGCGTGGGCGTCAAAAAAAATGACGTCCTTTCCGCCATGGACTATTCGTCCAAAACTGCCGTTCAACTTGTTGATACCTCCCAGATAAAATTCCAGGGACTGGTTGATGAAATCGATATTCTGAAAGTAAAAACCGGACAAAAGGCGATGATTTCTGTGGATGCCGTACCTGACAAAGAGTTTCCGGGTACAGTAACATTTATTTCGCCTTATGGTGCAAAGGATACCGGTACTGTTGTTAAATTTGCTGTAACCATCAAGCTTGACCCTACCGATGTAGAGCTCAAGGGTGGTCTTACTGCAACGGCTGATATTGCCGTAGCCAGTGTTCAAAACGTGTTGCTGGTGCCGATATCAGCCATCACCACCACATCCGCTGGTACCTTCGTAACGGTCATAAACGAGGACACAGGCCAGACGGAGAAGAAGAAAGTCACATTAGGTAATCAAAACTACCGCTTCGCCGAGGTATTAACGGGGCTGGAAGAGGGCGATAAAGTCACAATTGAAGAAAAAGTGACCGGGGCACCCGTAACAACAGGTTTCCCACGGCCCCAAGGACCACCGAGTAGATAAGTACATGAAAACAAGAGCAATAACCCTGCTTGTAATGAATATGAGTTTGCTCTCCCTATTGCTTGCTGGCTGCAGCAAGAGTGTGCTTCCTACTGGGCAAACTTTCGAAGTAAAACGGGGTGACCTTGATATCGTTGTATCTGCCGACGGTTCCCTCACCATGCCTAATGAGTTTGACCTGAAGTTTGGAACTACGGGGCAGGTCAATGAAATACTGGTAGAAGAAGGGGATACGGTGAAGCAGGGTGCCCTTCTGGCTATGCTTGATAACTCGACACAGAAAAACGCCATTAAAACAGCCCTGTTCAGCATACAAACGGCGAAAAATAACATCACATTTGGATGCGGCACCGACCATCTTCCTTATAATTATCCGGATTTGAGCGTGCCCCACATCATGGAAGAAGCACAAAAAGACATGGATAAGGCTATCAGCTATTTCAAACAGGGGAACTACAAGGACGCCGGGTATTGGCTCGCCATGACGTACTTTGACGTTGAAGTATGTGAGGACCTGATTAAATCCAGACCAAATGCCGCCGTACTAGCCGGAGCCAAGACAAACTCAACTTACTATCCCGACCTTACCGCAGGCCGCTCATTACCTCAGCCGCCCAATGACAAGATGGTGGTTGATTACCTGCAAAAGTATCGGGAGAGGCTGATGAATATTGCCCAGGAGATGAAGTTTGGGGTTTATGAAAAAATCGCGCCTGAATTCGATGCAGTTCGGCAGGAAATGTCAACAGCTTCTCAGTTGGCTAAGAGCACGGTATCTATCAAGAGCAGGCTTGTCTTTCAATATGCTGATACTCCTACCAGCGTGGATTTCCTGCAATCGTCCCTGCGTTCACTGCAGGAACTGGAGGACTACCTGACCCAGGATGATGCCGTGACGGTTGAAGTCGCCAAGAAGTTGTATGCCACCAAGCTTAACCTGCTGGTGGGACGCGATGTCCTGGAAAATCAAACTTTAATCTTTGAAAGTGGAGGTAGTATCAACTGGAAGACATTACAGCAATACAACCTTGACCTGCAAAGCGCGGAAATAACTTTGTATAAGGCCAAGCAGGATATCATGAAGACGGTGATAATAGCTCCTTCTGACGGCACAGTAGTGAGTGTGGACCTTAAAAAGTCCTATGTCCTCTCCGCCCAGGACTATTCAGCAAGAACGGCTGTCAAGCTTGTTGATACCAAGACCATCAAGTTCACAGGACTTGTGGATGAAATCGACATTATGAAAGTCAAACGGGGACAAAAGGCCAGGATTACTGTCGATGCCCTACCAAATAAGGTGCTTACAGGGACGGTGAAATTTATTTCTCCCTTTGGCACACAGTCGGGCAAAGTCATTAAATTTACCGTCACCATTGAGCTTGACCCGACTGATGTCGAGCTCAGGGGCGGCTTAAGCGCTACTGCCGATATAAATGTATATAGCGCTAAGAACGTGCTCCTGGTGCCCATATCGGCGGTTATAACCACCTCTGTGGGGTCTTTCGTAACAGTCATAAACGAGGTCACAGGCCAGCCTGAGAGAAGGCAGGTCACCATTGGCAAACAAAACTTCCAGTTCGCCGAAGTTCTATCAGGGCTGCAAGAGGGCGATAAAGTCCAGGTGACAGTCCAAAAAGGCGCCCTCGGCACTTCTACCACTCAGTCGGGCCAGAGGTCGCCGAACCCTTTGCGTTTTCTCAGGTAGCAAACTAGCATAATATCAAGCATTAAAAAATGATTGAACTCGAAAACGTAACCAAGATATACGATATAGGAACGGTGAAGGTCTCCGCTCTGGACAACATCTCATTTAGCTGCCAGAAAGGTGAGATGGTTTCTATCATGGGTGCATCTGGCTCAGGCAAATCCACTATGATGAACATACTCGGCTGCCTGGACAGGCCAACTTCTGGAAGCTACCGCCTGGAGGGACAGGACATCGCCAGCCTCAAGGACAATGACCTGGCGATGATGAGGAATAACAAATTAGGTTTCGTTTTCCAGTCTTACAACCTTTTGCCTAAAATGACCGCAGTAGCGAATGTAGAATTGCCTTTAATATATAACGGCGGTCACAACAGGCGACAGCGTGCCCTCAAGGCACTGGAATCGGTCGGCATTGGCAATAGGGCGTTCCACCGCCCGAGCGAAATGTCAGGAGGCGAGCAGCAAAGGGTGGCTATCGCCCGTGCCCTGATTAACGACCCCCTGATAATACTTGCTGATGAGCCCACTGGTAATCTTGACACTGCCTCAAGCCGCACAATCATGTCTCTTTTGCTTGAGCAGAGCAAGAAGGGTATCACAGTAATCGTCGTTACCCACGAGCAAGATATAGCAGCATATACTCACAGAACCATCTATCTCAGGGACGGGAAGATAATCGAGGAAAAAAGGCGATGAACATCTGGGAGAGCATTAGAACAGCCTGGCAGTCCATATTTGCCAATAAAATGCGTTCCTCGCTCACCATGCTCGGCATTGTCATTGGCGTTTGCGCGGTGGTACTGCTGGTTGCCTTGGGCCAGGGTTTCCAAACCAATATGAAGACAACTTTCGAGAGTATGGGTGCCAGCGCCCTTTACATATCGAGCTCGACAGCCAGGACAATAACTACCGTGCGAGACCTCACGCTTGAAGATGCTCAAGCCCTAACAGACAAAACAGTAGCCCCATCAATAGCTGTGGTCTCTCCCACTCTTGGCCAGAGCGTGAATGTACAGTATAGCAACAATAATGCGACATCCCAAGCCACTGGAGTTACTCCAGTGATAACACAGATAAGGAATTACCAGATAGACCAGGGTAGATTTATAACTGACCAAGACCTAACAGCAAGGAACAACGTGGTAGTACTCGGCTACCAGACGGCTCTCGACCTGTTTAGCAGCGAGTCCCCGATAGGCAAAAGCCTGCGCGTTGAAGGCATTAAATTCCAGGTTATCGGTACTCTTCAAAAGTTGGGTGGTTTTGGGGGAGACAGCTACATATTAATACCTCTGACAACCATGCAGTCCAAAATAACAGGTGGTAGTAATGTCCAGCAGATTGCTATAAAGGCTGCCAGCCCGGACCTTGTAGATGACGCGATTGCCGAGATAACCTCCGTAATAAGAGCTCGGCATTATATCAGGCCAGGGGCCGCAGATGATTTCACCATCAGGGACATGCGAGAGACCCTGCAGAGTATGCAGCAGACATTAGCTACATTTTCGATTTTCCTGAGCAGCGTCGGCGCTATCTCGCTCATTGTTGGCAGTATCGGAATCATGAACATTATGCTTGTTTCCGTATCGGAACGGACACGGGAAATCGGCATACGCAAAGCTATCGGCGCCAAGCGCCGTGATATTTTACTTCAGTTCCTCATTGAAGCCGCGGCACTTAGTTTCACCGGTGGTTTGGTTGGCTTGCTCATAGCAGCAGCAGCAACATCGTTTATGGGCAATATTCATATGGGGCCTCCAGGAGGCGCGGGTTTCAAGGCTCAAATTTCGCTTGGCATCGTTATTCTTGCCCTTGCTGTATCAATTGGGACAGGGCTTATATCCGGTACTTATCCTGCCTACCGGGCTGCCAGGATGGACCCCATAGAATCTCTGCGGCACGAGTAACGTTCCATTGAAGATATATTGCCCCCTTTGTGTATCTTCAAAGGAAGTTTTAGCACATCGGAAATCAGTTATTACCGCATTTTCCTGTTGTCATGCGAGCGCAGCGTGGCAATCTCTGGTGCCGCCTCTAACTCTCTCAATGTAGTGCGACCCTTTAGGGTCATTGATAAAATATCGTTACAACTACATAATTCGAGCGGAGATTCTTCGACTCCGCTACGCTCTGCTCAGAATGACAATTGCAGTAGTGTCACCCTGAGCGAAGGCGGTGGGCCTATTCATGTCTCAAGGCTTCAATGGGATTGAGTCGGGAGGCACTCCAGGCAGGATAGAACCCAAAGAATAGACCGATGCCTGCCGATACACAAACTGCCAGGATGACTACATCACCAGTAACCAGCGTCGTCATTAGTCCCATCTTGGAAACAACATAAGACGTAACCCATCCCAAAATAACTCCAATAATACCACCAGCCAATGTTAGGAACGATGCCTCTATGAGAAATTGAGTCCATATGTCCCTTTCCTGAGCGCCCAGTGCCTTGAGGATGCCTATTTCTCTGGTCCTCTCCAAAACCGAAACGAGCATGATGTTCATTACGCCGATGCCGCCGACAAGTAATGAAATCGCAGCAATGGCACCCAGAAAAATCGTCATTGTGGCCGTGGTTTCCGAGATTGTACTGGCTATCTCCTCCATAGAGGTAATAGTGAAGTCATTCTCCGCATTGGCACCAAGCCGGTGCCGGGAGCGAAGCAGGCTGGTGATTTCCCCAACGACGTAGTTTGCCTTCCCCTTGTCACTTACCGTAAGTGATATGGACGATACCACGCGCTCGCCTTTGGCAGTTCGCGGCTGTGCCACTGTCTGCTGCATAGCCGTCAGCGGGATAAATATAGCGTCATCAGGTGAGCCCCACATGGCTCCTTTGCTAGCTAAGACGCCAACAACACGTACTATGATGTTGCCCATCCGCATCTGCTGCCCTATGGGGTCTGTATCCCCAAAAAGTGTCTGTTTAACATTGGAGCCGAGTACAGCCACCTTGGCACTGTGCTGATATTCGTAGTCGGAGAAGAAGGAGCCGCTAAGTATATTCAAATTGTTTGTCCGCGCATATTCTGGAGTCGTCCCTGTGACCTGGGAGTTCATATTCTTGTTGCCAGCGACCAGTTGGAGGTTACTAGAATACACAGGAGCTACTGAGGATATGTAGGGGACCTCCATGGCTATTGCTTCTGCATCCTCTACAGTAAGTGTGGTAGCGCTGCCGGCGGCACTCCTGATTCCCCCAAAACCAACACTCGCCCCAGGTCTAATAGTAATAAGGTCTGAGCCAAGTGTCTCGATACGGGACAGAATGTCGGCCTCAGCACCTTTGCCAATGGACATCAGGCTAATCACAGCGGCTATACCAATCACGATGCCCAATATAGTCAAGGAGCTACGCAGCTTGTGTGAGGTTACGCCGACCCAGGCAGTAGAAAAAGGCTCAAGCCATTTCTTCATACTTTCTCATCCTTTTCTATCTGTCCGTCTTTAATGTGTACAATGCGCTCGCAGTGGTGAGCGATGCTGGGGTCATGTGTTATCATCACCACGGTAATCCCCTGCTCGGTGTGGAGCGAGGTGAGAATAGAGATTATTTCTTCACCGGAGCGGCTATCCAGGTTCCCTGTAGGTTCGTCCGCCAGAATCAGAGGCGGGTTTTTCACCAGAGCCCGTGCGATTGCCACTCTTTGCTGCTCTCCACCGGAAAGCTCCGTAGGGCGGTGGTTGGCACGGTCAGAAAGCCCGACTTTAGTCAGTGCCTCCATAGCCATAGCTCGCCTGCCATCGCTATTGCCGGCATATCTTAAACCCAGTTCAACATTAGCCAGTGCTGACAGTCTGGGCAGTAAGTTGAAAGTCTGAAAGACAAAGCCAATCTTCTGACCTCGTATCTGGGCCAGTTCACGGCTGCTGAGGCTGCTTACTTCTCGACCATCAAGGTAGTAGCTGCCTGAAGTCGGTGTATCCAGACAGCCGAGAAGATTAAGCATGGTTGACTTGCCAGAGCCGGAGGGCCCCATAATGGCTACTAGCTCGCCCGTCTCAATGTTCAGGCTTATGCCTGTCAGTACCTTCAGCTCTCTGTTGCCCATGGGATAGACTTTGGTTATATCCTGTAACCTAATCATCGCAACATTCGCTGCATTCCCGGTATTACTCCGCCCGAAGACTGTTGTTGTCGCGTTGTTGTCGTTGTCGTGGTGGTAGTCCCCTGTGGCACAGTCACCTGTTCGCCTTCGTTGAGCCCGCTGGTCACCTCGGTGTACTGCCAGTCGCTAATGCCGGTCTGTATGGCGCGTGCTTCGGTGACACCAGACGAGGATAACACCTGGACATAGAATGTCCCTCCCTGGCTGGTTATCGCTTTGGTGGGCACCAGCAGCACGTTGTTTCTCTCATCTAGCCAGATGCTCGCGGTAACGGTTAACCCTTCTTTGAGGTGAAAATCTTTAGGCAGCGTTGCCGACGTCTGCCTTTGTTGGCCTCCTTGTTGTCTCCGGCTCATCATTTCCTCCACCTGCTCCCGGGTAATCTGGCCGGATTCAATGGCCTGTTTGAGACGCTCAGGTATCTCTCCAGCAGAAGCCGGTGGCGTTGCCTGCGTCTGCTCCCCCATTGACGTTTCCAGTGAACTAATCTGCACCTTTACCTTATAATTCACCACGTTTGACTGGACAGTGGCAACCGGTGAAATGTGGGTGACTCTAGCCGGAAACGCAATCGTCGGTATAGCTGCCACCGTTAGAGTTGCCGGTGCCCCAACACTGACCTGATAGATTTCCATCTCGTTGACCAGCACTTCTACCTCAAATTGTGTCGGGTCAATAAGCCGTATAACCACAGTATTCTCGCCCACTTGGTCGCCAACTATTATATTTACCGCTGCTACCAGCCCGGCGAAGGGAGCGGTAAGGGTGGCATTTGCCAGCTTTTCCTCCGCTTCCTTCAAGCTCTGTTTGGCGTTTTTCAACTGCAGTTCCTTTATCTCGATATCCAGCGGGTCAGGTGCTGAGAGAATCTCGGTCCCGCTGGAACTGGTCTTTGGCTCCAGTGCTCTCTCCAGATTGAGCTGTGCCTGTTTCACATTTATCTGAGCCTGACTCAGGCTTCGCTCCAAGCCCAGGGTATCTATTGTGGCCAGCACCTGGCTCTCTTCCACGTAGTCTCCAATTCCCACAAGCACTTCCTCCACCGTGCCTGATGAGCCGAAGGTTAGGTTGACCTCGCGTGAGCTTATCAAATTGCCACTGGCAGTGATGTCTACCTTGATATCCCCACGCTTCACTGTAAATGTCTGGCTTCCTACTGCTGCGGATGTGGCAGCTTTAGAAGCGCAACTGAGTGAGAGAATACAGGTGACCAGTAGCAGAGCTGTTGCGCTTACCTTAAGTATTTTAAGCATTTTTGTAATATGTCCCCTAGCGTTTTAATGATGCCCATCCTAAAATTTAATGTCAAATTAAGCTACAGGAGGTCGTTTAGCAATTCCCCAGTTGTCATTGCCAGCCCTTCACCTGTGTCACACTACCTATTGAGATTCTTCCCGATAAATCGGGATAAAATCAGGGCTCTCTCAGAATGACAGAAAAAGGCACCGAGATTGCTTCGTCGAGTTCCCTCGTTCCATTCGGGACAAGCCTGGCAATGACAGTTTGGTTAATAACCATTCTCACTATAGTCTAGCCAAAAATTGTTAGGATTTTATTAAGACCCGAAAGGCATGGGAAAACTCTGCGACTTAATAACATTTTAACATTTTGGGGCTATCTTAATATTTGGCCTGTGGGATTCTTTTTGCCTTGAACTGAGCTCTTCCGGATAGAAAATGCAAATAAAGCACGGGAGACTGAAACATTGCTTGGCCGGATTGCTGTTGCTGGCGATGCTAGTCAGTGTAGCTGTGTTACCGCTGGCTGAGGCACAATCAGCGGCAATTCTCAGGTGGGCGGAGGTCTATACACCAGGAAAAAGGGGAGAGGTTATCGTCAGCCCTTCGGAGGTCAGCAGAATTGCTGTTGGCCGCGGTGACATTATCTACGCTATAGATAGCGAGTATGACAATGTTTACCGGTCGGATAATGGCGGACTGACCTGGACCGAGATAACTCGCGGCTTGCAAAATGCGGGCGCCGGGTTGCCAGCCAGTGAAATTGCCGTGGCTCCGGATAGGCCTCAGAATGTAGCTGTGGTCACCGACGACAGTAAAAAGTCTATGTATCTACCGATAGCGGCGCTAGCTGGAGCGATACTAATGTGCCTGGTCTCGATGCTACTGAGGAGATTCAATGCATCACCATATCCAAGATGTATGGCAAGGGCAGTGGCAGTGACCTGGGGTGGGATGTTGCCATCGGCACTAAAGACGGAACTGGCACTGGCAATGTTTATGTACTGAAAGCACCTGGCTTTGGTGGCTGGGTAGGCCAGGGCTTCAGCGGCGATGTAATGGCACTCAAATTCTCACCCACCTATGATGCTGACAATACCATAGTAGTTGTATATTCTAAAGTAGTTGTATATTCTAATGACGATGGAACTTACCTCAATGCCTATAAAACTACTGACTGGATTGCAATCTATGATGCCGGCCCGATAGAGATAAAGGCTACCGACTCTTTTGGCACTTCTCCTAAAGCAGACGATATCATAGCCGCTAATTTGGAGTTGCCATCTGACTTCTCAGGTGAGCAGCCCACCTTGAGACGCATCTATGTGAGCACCGATGCCAATGGCAATGACGACGAACAGGGCATCTTTCGCATCGACAATACCACCGTCTACCAGTTGATGGATACCAAGAACCAAGGTACCGATGGCAAGCGAATCGCCAGCATTGCTTACTTTGGCACCTATGCCTCGGGTAAGCTTTTGGCTGGGGAGGTTAATGCGGTTGGGCTTACCGTTCCGGTGTGGCGGTCTCCTGGCCCCTATGAGCCATCTCCACCCTGGTATTCGGCCAGTCAGCCACCATCAGGACCAGGCAATGCTCAGGTGGCCTGGAGCTATGGGGGCCGCATGGCTTTTTGTGGCACTGGCCAGAGCCCTGGAGTTGCCGAAGACGAAAGTGCCTTTTCCCGGAGCGTTGATAACGGTGATACCTGGGAGCAGACCAGCCTTATAGACACCGTTATCAATATCTCGGACATAGCCCCGGCACCCGATTCCAAGAGCCTGTTTTTGGCTACATATAGTGACTTTGGTGTTGAGGGCGTGTGGCGGAGTGCCGGAGAGCCACTGGGTAACTTCTGGGGGCGCATACTTACTATGAATACCACTTTAGACAGGTTAATTTTAAGGTTAAGCCCCGATTACAACACGGACTACACTATCTATGCCATCGAGTTAGGTGGTTTCCAGATGTGGGTATCGCACAACAGGGGCAACTCATGGCAGCAGCGCTATGTTCCAGGCCCCCTGATTGATTTGGCAGTGGAGGACAAAGATACTATCTATGTTGCATTGCCGGGGGGCTATATCCGTAAGAACACAAATGCCGGCGCTGCCTGGATAAGCCCACTGATAAGCTGCTTCCCCGACACCCCTGCTGAAATCAATATGTTGACGGTAGTCAATAAGGGGCACATCCTTGTCGGCAGCCGGGATAGCCGTGTAGCCTATTCCGCTGATGGCGGCAGCAGCTTTATTGAAATAACCCCGGCTATTGGCAACAGCTATAACGAGACCGGCGATGTCCAGGTGGTGGCTGATGCTAACTACGGCGAAAACGGGATTATCTACGCTTCAGATAATATCACCGATAAGGGTATCTGGCGCTGGGCTATCGGCCTTTCTACCGAATGGGAACAGATTGACGAGTCGGTTACCAAGCTTGGCAAGGAGCAACGCATCAGCGGCCTCATCACCGGTGATGAAGGGACACTTTACGCTATTAGGGCGGAGGAGGTTGATAGCAAAGGTGCCGGCGGTATGACCCGAACACTGAATCCCGGCGAACCGTATATCTGGCACGTCGAGTTCGATATCGTAAACGCCACGCTGCCAGTAGGCACCGTTTTCGACCCTACGCTGATTTTTCCCAATACTTTACCCCACCTCAAGCTGTCGGCTGATACTGCGCAAAATCAGCTCTGGGCTGTCGGCGCTATTACTACTGACAACACTACCGCTATATACAGGTTTCAGGACAATCTGTGCAAGGTTGGGCCGGTGACCATGGCTCCTAGAGAGATTGGCTGCGACCCTGTGTCCGGACGTGCCCAGGAAGTCAACCTTTGCTGGGAGCAGCTCTCCCTGGCTGATGCCTATGACATTGAGGTCGCCAAAGACAGCGACTTCAGCATAAGAATAATCGACTGGGCGGCTGAGGATGCCGTTACTGGCTTTCTGATACCGGCGTCCGTCACCTCGCCATGCGCCTACTTCCCGGCTGGCGGTCGCGTAGTTGAGTGGACAGGCTCAGCCCTAGTTCGGTGGGGCAACCTGAAATGCGGACATACCTATTACTGGCGGGTAAGAGTTCGCCATGCCGCCACCACAGAGGTAATCAGGAGTCCATGGTCTGAGATTCGCAGTTTCACCGTTAAAGCGGGGCTGCCAGTCAGGGTTGAATATTACGGGCCTACGCTGCTGTCGCCTGACAACGGCTGCCTGGGCTGCGCAGTGAAGCCGGCTTCCTTCTCCTGGACCCCATACAAAGAGACCACGAAATACCGGTTTGTCCTAGCTAAAGATGCCGCTATGACACAGGTTGTTGTTCAGGCCACGGTAGCCACCACTGCTTACAAGTGTGCGGACACGCTGGACTACGGCACCAACTACTTCTGGCGGGTGATGGCTCTTGAGCCTGTGCCCAGCGACTGGAGCGCTACTTTCAGCTTTCAGACCGAATCGGCGCCAGCACTCTTGACACTACATGCTGAGTCTCCAGCAATACCGCTGTGGGTCTTGGTAGTCATCAGCATCGGCGCCATCCTGATAATCATTACGCTTATCCTGCTCTTCAGGACCAGATAAGGCTAGTCTTCATGAGCAGCATTGGCGCATCCTCACTCACCTCTCTCCCGCGAGGGAAGAGAGGATAGGAGAGCAAGTCTCCCGCTGGAAGGGAGGGATTCTTGTAGCTTTATTGACCTACTTGTTTGAGTTGTCCTGGGAAAAGCGGCTCATGCCTTATATCTACCGGTATGGGGTATCGAATGCCGCGTTCATGAGTAGCTTCAAGACCTGTGATAACGCTGTCGAGTAAGCTGACAGGGATGGTGAAAGCCAGTTCTTCATCCTGCACCATAGCCCAAACCCTGTCGCCGTTTCCGGGCAGTACCACCTTCGGCTCTTTGGTCTTGAACGTTTGCAGGACGCCTTCAGTGCAGGTCCCGCCACGGCCGCTGAAGAAAGAATGTACGCTTATGCCTGTTTCCTGAGTGGCCCCGTGTACCAGCCTCATTGCCTGGGCTGCATTGCAGAATATCATGACCAAATCAGGTTCGACCTTGGTTCTTTCCAGCGGAGAGAAAACCACGCCGGCATATTGCCCTTTGTTTAGCTTGAACTGCGTTCCCGCCTCCATAGTTGTCTTGGCGGCATCATCGTTGGCTGCGTAATTCATTACCTTCATGAACTCTATTAAGGCACTTTTAGTTTCCGGTTCCGATTCGCTCCATCCATAAGTGTAGGCAGCAATTGGACAGATGTTGTCCTCGGCCGTCATACCCACGGTCCAGCCATACTTGCGAGTCAGTGTCAGGCCGACGCAGATATTTGTCTTAAAGCCCATGTCCTTAAGGGGACGTCTGGTTTTTTCGGGAAAGTCGTTAATGCTTTTCACCACCTTCACAGCGATAGGGAAGGTCAGTGGTCGTATGAGCCTATTAAGAGCTTGCGCTCTCTCAACCCAGTCTGGCATGGTATCACCTCCAAGCGTAATTTTAAGCCTATTATACAGTCTGAATAAGACAAAAGCCACGAAAGGTGATACAATAGCCAAAGCGTTTTAACCTCGGAGGTTAATTTATAATGATTGAAGAGATTTTGCCTGGCCTGTACAGAATCGAAATCCCTTTGCCTAAAAGCCCTCTGAAGGCACTGAATTCTTATTTGATAAATGGACAGGAACGGTTTCTGATTATTGATACGGGGTTCAACCGTGATGAATGTTTACATCCCATGCTGGCTTCGTTGAAAAAACTGAATGTTGACCTGAGCAGGACGGACTTTTTTATTACTCACTTGCATGCAGACCATTCAGGGTTGGTGGCAACTCTGGCAACTGAGACATCAAAGATTTATTTCAATAAGGTGGAGACCTCCATTGTTAGTTTTGAAGGCTCAGAAGGGCGCTGGGACGGAATGTTTGCCTTTTATCTCTCAAACGGTTTTCCCTTGGATGAATTTAAGAAAGCGTTTGAGAGCCATCCAGGTTATCGGTATAGCCCGCGGAAGCGTGTGCCCTTTTCTGTTCTAGGGGAAGGCGATACTATAGATATTGATGATTACTCTTTCAGGTGTATTGAGACCCCAGGGCATTCTCCAGGTCATATGTGCCTATATGAGCCAAGCAAGAAAATTCTTGTCTGTGGAGACCACATTCTTTTCGATATTACCCCAAACATCACATGGTGGCCTGAGCTAAAGAATTCGCTAAATCAGTATCTGATGAGCCTGGGAAAAGTCTATGGTCTTGATGTGGCTCTTATTTTGCCGGGTCATCGAAGCCGCTGGGACAACCATAGAAGAAGAATCACAGAATTGTATGAACATCATCGGGAGAGGCTAAGCGAGGCACTGTCAGCTTTGGGAGATGGGGCGAAGACAGCGTGGGGGGTAGCTCCTTATATAACCTGGGATATAGACTGTAAATCGTGGGAGGAATTTCCTCCGACACAAAAATGGTTTGCCGTTGGGGAAACCATTGCCCATCTGGACTATCTTGAGGCCGATGGACGAGTACGCAAGGATACGAAGAACCATAAAGTAATCTATTCACTGGTGTAAGCATGCTATTCAATTTTACATATGAGCCCGGCTTAAAGGGCCAAAACCAGTTGGCGAAGGGCCACGGAGATTTCGTGAGGCGATACGTAGAATAATGAGCTACAGCGGCAAACGAAGCGATAATATAACACCAGTGCTGGCCATAATAATTCTCTGCTTCTTAGTATATATAGCTACTGAAGCAGCGAGGCTCTTAGGCCATAACCTCATACCTCTGTTGGGACTGCGACCAGTGTCTTTCCTGGAGAGGCCATGGACAATAGTGACCAATCTTTTTGTCCACGGAGGTATATGGCATCTCCTGGCTAATATGTTGACCCTCTACTTTTTTGGCAGTTTCTTGATTAGATTGGTGAGTACTCGCGCCTTTCTCATTATATATTTCCTCGGGGGGATATTTGGCAATATCCTCTTTATGCTATTCTCATTGCCTTTAGGCAAAGCTATGTATATAGTTATAGGTGCCTCTGGTGCCGTCTTTGCCCTGGGTGGCACGCTTGCCGTGCTGACGCCCAGATTGAGGGTTTATGTGTTTCCCATACCAGTTCCTATGCCTCTCTGGGTAGCAGTTATAGGCGGGTTCGTCATAATGTCCTTCGTTCCGGGTATAGCCTGGGAAGGTCATCTGGGTGGACTGGTATGTGGCCTTGTAGCTGGCCTTATTCTGCGTAGAAGGGGTCATACTAGCTTTTACTAGTTTTGGCCTTATAATATATCCATGCAAAGCCGCGTTTTTTCTAAGAATGGCTTGTACCATTTTCTTTCCTCTCTTGAGGCTCAGGTTGGTGATTTTGTAACCGTATATGCTGAGCCTGGTGACTTTCCCAGCTTCATAGAGAAGCTGTCGCTCCAGCCCAAGCACAATGCCTATGTCGACGAAATTAAATCGGCGGTTAAGACCAAAGCTGTCATAAGTGGTGCCAGGAGATATGACACCGGTGCCGCTATATTATGGGGTCAAGTTGGGAACAAGCACATAGTTTTGCTGCCATTCCCTATCACTGAAAACAGGGTTTCAGTTGGGAATCTGGATACTTCAGTCCTGTATGGGGTATTGGGGAGGCGATATGTTATAGGCGTCGTGCTGGTGGCCTGGGGCTCGTATGCCATAGGTATCTTCGATGCTGACAATCTGGTGGAATGGAAAACAGGCACGGGGTATATACATAAGGAGCATAAGAAAGGAGGCAGAAGCCAGAAGAGGTTCGCCAGAAGGACTCAGGAGCAGAAGAGAGATTTCCTGAGGCGAGTTGCCAATAGAATTGAAGAAAGATTTGGCGGCTTTACTCCCGATTACATCTTTTTTGGCGGCAACAGGCTTATTGCCAAGCCACTAATACGCGAGTGCAGATATCTGCAGTCGAATGCCTATAAGATATCGCCAAGGGTTTTAGATGTAAGGTATGCTGATAGAGAGGCTTTAGCTGGCAGCCTTGCTGAGATAACAAAATCTGTGGTTTTTACATTCTGACAGTCTAATAGGTCATTTAGGAACTCTGTTCCTTGTCATTCTGAGCCCTATGGGCGAAGAATCTCGTAGAATCTTAGCGGACATTGCTCTGAGCAAAATTTTTTCGATTCGGATTTTCTGCTTCGCTAGATTCTTCGTCGCTTTGCTCCTCAGAATGACAGGCGAAGCGCTCGGAGTGATAGATTAATAAACCTGTTCTTTAGTGGGGTTGACTACCAGTGAGGTCTGCTTTAAAATGAGGTGACAGCAGGCCAAAGTAGCAAACCAGATAAAGAGTAGGCCCATATTGATTGCTGTATGTGAGCCTGCAAGGCAAGTTTATTGCCCCGAAGCTACGCGGCATGATCGCTATTATGCGAAGTGTAGCGCTAGCTTCTTTTCGCATTTTCGTTTAAGTACAATCTTGCCTTTCTCTACTTCGCCTTGCCTGCAAAGGAGGCCATTCATTGTTTAAGTTTTCCTTTATGCCTGCAGAGAAGAAATTCTTCGTCCTCTTTGAGCAAAGCGCACAGAATGCGGTCAAAGTGGCTCAACAGTTAAGAGACATGCTGTATCTGTGGGAAGATGTCAAACAAAGAGTGGGAATTATAACTGACCTTGAGCATCAGGGTGATGCTATTACCCATCAGATTGTTGCTCAATTGCACCGCACCTTTGTTACTCCATTTGATCGGGAGGATATTGCCCTACTGGCAAATTCTCTGGATGACGTAACCGACTTTATCCATGCGGCGGCTGATGCTATGCTGATTTACAGGGTAGAGTGTCCTACCGATAGAGCTAAGGAGCTGGCCGATAATGTTGTGCAGGCAGTGACTGAAGTGGAGAAAGCGGTATTTGAAATACACGGGCGTATTGACAGGGATAGTCTTTTGAAGCGGTGTGTGGAAATTAATCGTCTGGAGAACATAGGCGATAAACTATTTCGCTCGGCGATGGCTGAGCTTTTTACTGATGCAGCAGATTTCGCCTATGTTCTTAAGTGGCGCGAAATTTACCGGCACATTGAGAGTGCCACCGACAGGTGTGAGGACATAGCGAACATTCTGGAAGGCATAGCCCTGAAGTATGCCTGAATCCGTTGGCAAGCCATGTATCATCATTCCAGAAGGGAATTAAGAGTTGGAAATCAGTTTATCCTTAGTAATAGTATTGCTATTGGTTCTGGCGGCGGAATTTGTCAATGGCTGGACTGATGCCCCTAATGCTATCGCCACAGTAGTCTCCACTCGTGTCCTTTCGCCTCTCCAGGCGGTGACCATGGCCGCAGCGCTGAATATTGCAGGAGCACTGGCTACGGGCACTGCGGTAGCGGCTACCATAGGCACGGGTATTGTTAAACCGGAAGTTATAGGTCTGCATACGGTAGCTTCAGGCATGATAGCCATAGTTATCTGGAGTACTCTGGCGTGGCGATGGGGTTTGCCTACCAGTGAGACCCATGCATTGGTTGCTGGGCTGGCTGGTGCCGGGTTAGCCGCTGCGGGCCCTTCAGTGCTGCTGTGGGCTGGATGGCAGAAAGTCCTCATAGGTCTAGGATTAGCCACCGTCATCGGCTTTTCCTTCGGCTTTATAGCTATGGTCATCCTTTACCGCCTGCTCTCTCGTGCCAATCCCACCTTCGTCAAGACAACCTTTGGTCGGCTTCAGATACTTTCTTCGGCTTTTATGGCCTTTAGTCACGGGAGCAACGACGGACAGAAATTCATGGGAGCCTTTGCTCTGGCTCTGTTTTTGGGTGGGCTGCTACCTGAATTTCATGTGCCTGTATGGGTCATCCTCCTCTGCGGTGTAGTTATAGGATTAGGTACTGCTTTCGGCGGATGGCGCATTATCCGAACCATGGGGTTTCGACTCACCCATCTTGAACCAGTGAATGGCTTTGCTGCGGAAACCTCTGCTGGTATTGCCATTATTATAGCTTCCTTTTTGGGCATACCTTTGAGCACGACTCAGACTATTAACACCGCTATAATGGGGGTTGGAGCTACACGGCGGCTTTCAGCAGTGAGATGGGGTGTTACTGGAGAGATTGTCATGGCCTGGCTCCTCACTTTCCCTGCCTGTGCTGTCCTTGGTTTCCTATTCGAGTTGCTGCTGAAACCACTATTCTAGGATTTAGAGAATGAATCCTTGTGTTATTGCGAGCACTTCGCTTTACGTCATTTTGAGGTAACCCTTCGTCTAATGTCATTCTGAAGGAGGTAGCCGAAGCCTTGAGCCGAAGGCGAAGGAGAAGCGACTGAAGAATCTCAACTCAGGGTAGTGAGGACGTGAGATTCTTCCCGATGAATCGGGGTAAATTGGGGTCAGAATGGCATGGCGGAGAATGAGATTGTCACGTCCCGATTGCATCGGGATGACAGAAATAGTGAGGCGAGACCAAGTACAGGAGGAGTACAGAAGCTTGATGCCAACGTTGGCTAGGAATATACTATGGGCTACGTTACTGGTAGATCTAATTAAGATAAGGGGAGGCAAAATCATGAAAGTAAAGAACACTGAGCACGGAGATTTGCAGGAAATTCAAGATGATGTCCTGGCTATGGGTGGTATGGTGACGGAGGGGATAAACCGCTCTATTGAAGCATTGAAAAACCGGAATTTAAAGCTATCGCACAAGATAATTGCCGATGACGCCAAGATTAATCAGCAGCGGTTCAGCATAGAAGACAAATGTATTGCTCTTATTTCTGCTCAGCAGCTTCCAGCCGATGACCTTCGCGTCATTGTGGCTATCCTTAACATTATCACCGAGCTGGAACGGGTCGGCGACTATGCTGAGGGGATTGCCAAAATTACCATCATGATTGGCGACCAGCCACTATTAAAGCCGCTAATTGATATCCCACGGATGGCAGAGATGACCGTGGAAATGGTTGATAAGAGTCTCCAGTCATTCATCACCCGTGATGAGAAATTGGCAAAGCAGGTTATCAGCATGGATAGCGTCGTTGACGGCCTTTATGACCAAGTCTTTCGCGAGCTCCTGACCTTTATGATGGTTGACCCGAAGACAATCAACCGTGCCACTCACCTCATCTGGGTTGCCCACAACCTTGAGCGTGCTGCCGACCGGGCGACTAATATCTGCGAACGTGCGGTATTTCTAATAACGGGCAAAATGGATGAAATAGGGGCTTCCAAGTACTAAATGGCCTAGAAGTGGCAACTATATTGAACGAAGAGGTAAATAAAATGGGTTACTTAGAAGAGATGGAAAAATATCAGAAGACGGAAAAGCAGAAAAGCTTTTCAGCCAATTTCCTTGAGCGGCAGCAGATAGAGGATTATGAGTTCTGGGATGATATAGAAATAGGTAAGGAGACTGTAATACCGTTCAAGTTCGAGGTCAAAGCCGAGGACGTGATAGCCTATGCAGAAGGAGTCCCTGATAGTAATCCGGTGTTTTACGACGAGGAATACGCCAGGGCATGCGGTTACGATGGTCTAGTCGCTCACCCTATGTTTACCAATCAGGTGCTTTTCTTTCTTCTCCAGAAAGGACATGGTAGCTGGATTCGGACTCCAGGCTCCAGAAATCCGGGCCAGATACTTGAGTGGCATGACCCGATTCGGGTAGGGAACATTTTGACACTCAAGACGAAGGGCTACGATAAGTGGATTAAAAGAGGCAAGTATTACATGAGATATTTATCGGAGCTGTATGACCAGCATGGCACTCTTAAGATGAGCGGCTATATGACCCTTATTTTACCCAAGTCTAAGGAGGACGTGTTGAGGTTCATCAAGGGCGAGCATGCTCTGGAAGCCTGAGCCTTGTCCGGGGAAGCCTTGTAGTGAAATGAGCAGGAGGTATCGGAAATGGCACAGAAACTAACCTTCGAGTCGGTGAAATGTGGTGACATGTTACCTGAGGTTAAGGAACACATAACTCAAGAAGTTATTTGGAAGCATGCCGTTGCTTCGCTTGATTATAATCCAGTTCATACTTATCCAGAGTAGTGTAAGACAGCCCAGGTGTTTGGTTTACCCCTTCCGGTGATGCACGGTAATCAAACCATGTCACTGATGGTAACTGTTATCACCAACTGGGCCTACGCAAGCGGCGGCAGGTTGAAGAAACTGGAAGTCAAGCTCATCAAGCCTGTGCCGGTGGGTTCTACCTGTACCTATGGCGCTATAGTAAGTGAGAAACATCCGATTGGCAAAGGTAGGGATTTTGTTGCCCTTGACCTGTGGGCAGCCAACCAGGACGGAGAAAAAGTAGCAGTTGGGACGGCACAAGTTACCCTGCCCTAGCAGCAGTTTTCTGCTAACAAGTTCTTGATTAATTGGTAGAAGTCTTCTGGCTCTTTGCCGATTGATAATGCTTCCATAGGGCACATTTCTTCTCGGTTGGACTTCTGAATGTAGGGCACAATTTCAGTCAGGTGGTACCTAATGCCATATTTATCCAAGGCCTTGGTTGCCACGGCTGTTCCCTCGCTTCACTCGGGACGCCTCGCAATGCCCCCCGAATTCAAGGATTTGTCTTAGCTCTGGCTACAAGTTTTCCTGCCAGCCACACTATTGACGGTATCGAGACCAACTGGATAACCATGCCCGGCCAGCTCTGCTTATGAGCTTAAGTGGCATCTGACAATCCGGAGTACATCTACATTATAGCCAAGCCGTGGCAGGTGAACAAACTGCTTTGTCAGATGTGTCCAAGGTGCAGGTGCTTGCGGCTATGAAGGGGGTTGCCAAGCAATACCTATTGACAAAGGACTACCTCGT
>Ga0194126_10002320_pt1 | contig 30948 bp, 25 predicted proteins | sample TA2KigC150mmetaG_FD_148641 | JGI IMG/M metagenome (GOLD analysis project Ga0194126, IMG submission 148641) | Freshwater microbial communities from Lake Tanganyika, Tanzania - TA2015035 Kigoma Deep Cast 150m | ecosystem: Environmental > Aquatic > Freshwater > Lake | place: Tanzania: Lake... | reverse complement strand
TCGCCGCCAAGTCATCCTGAGTCAGTTGGAGACGAATTGGGCGGCGGCGCTTGCGGCGGCCTCGACAACTTCGTGATCTCCGTCACAAAGTTGTATGTTGCATCTGCCACGACTGATTTAATTCCCGTTCCTAAGCAACTATGATCTGCTCAATCTACTCTGTATACCGGCCCCGCCTCTCGCGCGCGCACGTAGTTCATGCCGCCGACCTGCCGCGCCAGTCCCTTGAGCTCCATGAGCGTCAAGGTGCTGGAAACGGTCGCAATCGGCAGACCCACGGCGCGGCCGATCTCGTCTACGTGGACAGGTTCTTCGGACAGGCGCTCGAACAGGAGGGCTTCGGTCGCATCGGTCGGCAGCAGCATCTGCGCCTCGATGTGCTGCGCCACGGTTTTCAGATTCAGCGCCTCCAGGATGTCGTTGGCCGACAGCACCGGCTGGGCGCCGTCGCGAATCAGGCGATTGGCGCCCTGACTGCCGCGCTGGAAGATGCTGCCGGGCACGGCGAACACATCACGGCCCTGCTCCGCGGCAAAGTCGGCCGTGATGAGCGCGCCGCTCTGCTCGCCGGCCTCGACCACGATGACGCCGCGGCTCAGCCCACTGATGATCCGGTTGCGCGGGGGGAAATTGTTGGCTTCGGGCGGCGTGCCCAGGGCGTACTCGCTGACCAATGCGCCGTGGCCGACGATCTCTTCCGCCAGGCTGCGATTCTCCCAGGGATAGATGACGTCAACGCCAGAGCCGAGGACGGCGATGGTGCGGCCGCCGGCTTCCATTGCGGCGCGGTGCGCCTGGCCATCAATCCCGCGCGCCAGGCCGCTGATGATCGTCACGCCTGCGCGCGCCAGGTCGGCCGCCAACATGCGGGCCGCCTCGCGGCCGTAGTTCGAGGCGCGCCGCGTGCCCACGACGGCCACCGCCCAGTCATCGGCCGGCCGCAGCTCGCCCCGTACGTAGAGCACCGGCGGAGGATCGTCAATCTGGCGCAGACGCTCCGGGTAGCGACCATCCTCCCAGGTGAGAACCTGGACCCCCGCGCGGTTGACCTTCTCCAGCTCGGCCGTCAGATCGAGCTCGCCGCGCGCCTCGACCAGGTTAGCTATCGAACGGCGATCCAGTCCGACCTCGCGCAAAGCGTCGGCCGGCGCGGCCCAGGCCGCCTCAACCGAGCCGAAAACGTCGAGCAGCGCGGTCAGGCGGGCGGGACCAATCCCGCGCACCTTGTTGAAGCCGATCCAGTAAGCCAACGGGTCCACAGAGACGCCTTCCAGGTGCCGACGGTAGCAGTCATGGCCTCACGGTCGGCTGCCAGCATACTCGATGGCCGATTTTTTGTCAAGCAGTCACACGGTAGGGTCCGCCCCGGCATCCAGGCCAGGAGGCAAGGCGACAGTCATCACGCCGACGTCCAAATCCACGCGCACGATCACATCGCGCAGGGCCGGCAGCAAGAGCTCGCCGGCAGGACGCGCGACCACATAGACATCGTTGGCGCCGGTGAACAGGACCTCGGTCAACCGGCCGAGCGGCTCACCCGCTGTCGTCTGCACATCCAGGCCGATGAGGTCGTGGCAATAGTTCTCGTGCTCGCCCAACGGCATCGCTTGATCTTCGGGAATGAGCAGATACTGATCTCGCAACAGCTCGGCCGCGTTGCGATCGGGCACGCTGCCCAACTTGACCAACATCATGCCCTTGTGGGGTCGCGCGGCTGCGATTTCCACGGCCACAGCATCGTCCTGGGCGCCCAGGTAGACGGCCGCGCCGGGTTGGAAGCGCTCGGCCGGAAAATCGGTCAATGGCCATACCTTGATCTCGCCTCGAATACCGTGCGCGCCGACGATACGGCCGATGGCGATCAGGCTGGCCGGCTGCGCTTTTCTGTCACTCATGGCTCTCTCCCTCAGTTCAGTTCACGACCAAAGTCGGACGAACCCCCACATCCCACAAACGCGCGGCGGGGGCGCTGCCAGGCGCCCCCGCCGTGATATTCTGACTACAAAACCAACGCAATCTCCCAGCAGAGGCTTGCTGACCAGAGCACGACGTCGTTTGCCGAGCGCAGTCGAAGCGTGCTTCCCAGTGCACTGCGTAAGTCTTGTCAGATTGTGATAGCGGAGAGATTACACGCGAGCCGCCGTCCCGCGGTCGCCTGATTTCGCTACCTTGTCGGGCGAAGACGCCGCATCCTGTTTCTGTCTCGTATGCCTCTCCGTGTATGCTCGTAGAAGCAAGAAACTAGCCCCCGCCTACGCGATCTCCAGCACCACGCGCCGGTCTTGCGCCGCCACCCGCAGTAACGTGCGCATCGCGTTCGCTACGCGACCATCCTTGCCGATGACACGGCCCATGTCGTCCCGATCTACGTGCAACTCCAACACCGTGACCGAGGAACCATGGACCTCCTTGACCGCAACCTTGTCTGGGCTTTCAACCAGCGCCTTGGCGATATACTCGACCAGGTCACGCTCTTTCACTGCTCAGCCTCCTTTCAGGGGCCAGAAGCCAGGGGGCAGGAGCCGGGCAACCGCTGATGATCTGATTCCTGCAGCCGCCGGCTGACCGCCTGGCGCAGCCGATCAGCCGGCCGGCGCAGCGTAGGCGCCCGCGGCCTTCAGGAGGCGATCCACCGCCGGGCTGGGTTTCGCCCCCACGCCCAACCAATAGCGCGCCCGCTCCACATCAATGCTGACCGTCTCCGGCTCGGTGCGCGGGTTGAAATGCCCGAGATTCTCGATGATCCGGCCATCGCGCGGGGCCTGTTGATCCGCGACGACCACGCGATAGGTCGGCTGCTTCTTGGCGCCTTCACGGCGCAGACGAATGCGTACCATGTGTGCACACTCTCCTTGGTCAATGGGACGTCGAGGGTCCCGAATGCTGGAACCCGCCTGGCTTCGCGCCCTCCTCTCTCAGAGAGGATCGGAGGGACGAGAGACCGCGGGATTATCCACGTAGTAGATCCATCAAGCCGCCGCGCATGCCCCGGCCGCCCGAACCCATCTGCTTCATCAGGCGCTGCATCTGACGGAACTGGCCCAGCAGCTCGTTCACTTCCTGCACGGTGGCGCCCGACCCACGCGCCACGCGGCGCTTGCGGCTGCCGTTGAGCACGCGTGGGTCACGCCGTTCGGACGGCGTCATCGAGTTGATGATCGCCTCGATGCGCCGCATTTGCTTGTCGGTGACCTCCGGCGCGATGTCTTTGGTCATGCGGCCCATGCCGGGAATCATCTCCAGCAATTGCGTCAGCGGCCCCATCTTCTTGAGCTGCTGCAACTGCTTGAGAAAGTCCTCCAGGTTGAACTCGCCCTTGACCAGCTTGCGGCCCATCTGCTCGGCCTCGGCGCGGTCAATGTTCTCGGTCGCCCTCTCGATCAAGCTGAGCATGTCGCCCATGCCCAGGATGCGAGAGGCGAGCCGGTCGGGATGGAACGGCTCCAGCGCGTCCGCCTTCTCGCCGACAGCCAGGTACTTGATCGGCACGCCGGTGACCTCGCGAATCGAGATCGCCGCGCCGCCGCGCGCATCGCCGTCCACCTTGGTCAGGATCAGGCCGGTGAGCGCGACCTTTTCGTGAAAGCCCTTGGCGACGTTGATCGCTTCCTGGCCCGTCATCGCATCGGCCACCAGGAGAATCTCCTGCGGCTTGACCGTCGCCTTGATCTGTGCGAGCTCGTTCATCATCTGCTCGCTGATCTGCAAGCGGCCGGCGGTATCCAGGATCACCACATCATAGGCGCCTTCACGCGCGCGTTTGAGTGCGTGCGCGACGATTTCGGGCGGCGGGACCTTGACGCCCTCGCTGTGCACAGGCACATCCAACTGCTTGCCCAGCACCTCGAGCTGCGTCACCGCGGCCGGCCGATAGGTATCGGCCGCGACCATCAGCACGCGGCGATTGCTCTTGCGCAACGACAACGCCAACTTGGCTGCGGTGGAGGTCTTGCCCGAGCCCTGCAACCCCACCAGCATCACGACGTGCGGCGCGGGGCCAGACAGATCGAGACGGGAGGGCTCGCCCAGGGTCTTCAGCAACTCCTCGTGAACGATCTTGACCACCTGCTGGGCCGGCGTCAGGCTTTTCATGACCTCCGCGCCGATGGCCCGTTCTCTGACCCGGCCGATCAGCTCCTTCACGACCCGGAAGTTGACGTCCGCCTCTAGCAGCGCCAGGCGCACCTCGCGCAACGCGACGTCCACGTCCTGCTCGGTCAGCCTGCCGCGTGAAGCGAGCTTGTCGAAGACAGCATTGAGTTTGCTCTGCAGGTTCTCGAACATGACAATCCTGACCTATCGCGCAAAAAGCCGACCTCGCGGCCGGCCCTTGAATGACTTCCACCCAAGCATCCTGATTTTACGGGGTATTGCGCTTTTCGTCAAGTCCATGCTATAATCGCGTTACATGGGTTGAGTCTATCGTCTTTCGCTTGTCGTGTATCGTCCTTACCATCCTGGTGGTGTCTATGATTCGCAAAGAACCTCTGCCTGACGGCAAGCATGTGCGCGTGACTTTCGAGCTGCCATCCAGCCTCTGGGCCGAGCGGGTCAGCCTGGCTGGCGACTTCAATGACTGGGATACTAGCGCCAACGAAATGCGCCAGGGCCGCAGCGACGGCGCCTGGCGCATCACCCTGGACCTGGAAGCCGGCAAGGAATACCAATTCCGCTATCTGGTCAACGGCCGTGACTGGCACAACGACTGGCACGCCGACAAGTACGTCCCGAATCGGTTCGGGACCGACAACTCCGTGGTGTGCACGTAAGGCCGCGGTCGCGCGCCCTCACAGCTTCACCGACGTGATCTGAATCTCGGCCACTCCTTCAGCCTCGAAATACTCCACCGTGAAGGTGTGATTCCCCGTCGGCAAGGCTACGTCTTGCGTATAGGTTGTCACCGGCTGCACCTGCCAGGCGATGATCACCGGCGTGTTGTTGATGTAGACGCGCACGCCGTCGTCGGTCCGGGCCGTGATCCGATAGACCCCGCCGCTCATGTAGAAGGTGCGCGTCCAGCGGACCGAGAAGTTGTCCGCGTTGATTCCCGCGGCCGGCGCGCCGACGCCCCAGTTGAACGCGATATCCGCGTCGGTGCGCTCCAAGACCGGCGCGCCGATCGGGTCACGCTGGTTGAAGTATTGGCCGCGCCATCCCGTGGGCGGCGGGGGCGGCGGGGGCGGGGGCGCTGCGCCCGAAATCCGCAGCACCTGGCCGACATAGATCACGTTCGGGTTGGCGATGCCGTTCAACTGCATCAACGCCCACACCGTCGTGCCGAAGCGTGCCGCGATGCTGGCCAGCGTATCGCCGGGCCTGACGGTGTAGAAGACGGGCGGAGGCGGTTGTGCACCATCAGGGATGACCAACCGCTGCCCCACATAGATCCAGTTCAGATTGTAGAGCCGGTTGGCGCGCGCCAGCGCCCAGACATCCACGCCGTAGAGTCGGGCGATGCTGAGCAGCGTCTCGCCTGGCCGGACGATGTGGACGCGGGGCGGGGGCGGCGGCAGCGTGGCAGTCGGGATTACCAGTCGCTGGCCCGCGTAGATCGCGTTCAGATTCGTGATGCCGTTGGCGGCGGCGATCGCGTACATGCCGACGCCATAGCGCACGGCGATCTGATAGAGGGTCTCGCCGCGCTGCACGATGTGGATCACCGAGCTCGAGGCCGCGGCGGCCGGAACGAGGATAGCCGACAACAGAATGACGACTGCGAGGATGGCGCCCAGCCGGCGCCAGGCCAAAGTGCACATGACTCCTCCTTTCGTGTGAGCCGGAGTAGTATACCTATATCTGATGACGCAAGAATGCCGCCATAGTTCCGCGGACTATTTCGGCGCGGAGGGTTTTTGACAGGCCCCGCGCCATTGTGTTATGATCCCGGCGTGTTCAGGCCATCTCTGTCTCAGTATCCCCTCTACTCGTACGTGGGGGGCGATTTCGCCCCCACCCTCTAGACGCGCACGCCGATTTCGGCGACGACCAGTTGGCATTTCACGCTTCACGTTTCACGTCTTACGTCTTACGTTTCCCGGAGGATAGCCATGTCCACCTTCCGCCCCGTAGATGAACAGCTCGCCATTCTGATGCGCGGAGTCGAGTTCGGCGATGAGATCATGCGCGTCAACATGGAGGCCGAGCTGCGCGCCCGCCTGGCCGAATCGAGGGCCACGGGCCGGCCGCTCCGCATCTACTGCGGCTTCGACCCGACCGCCAGCGACCTGCATCTCGGCCACACGGTTCCGATGCGCAAGCTGGCGCAATTCCAGGAGCTCGGCCACGAAGTCAGCTTCCTGATCGGCTCCTTCACCGCGCTGATCGGCGACCCCAGTGACAAGACGAGCGCGCGGCGCCAGCAGACCGAAGAGGAAGTGCAGGCCCACGCCCGCACCTTCACGGATCAGGCGTGGAAGGTGCTCGACCCGCAACGCACCAGCGTCGTCTACAACGGCGAGTGGCTCGCCAGGTTGACCTTCAAGGACCTGATCGGTCTGGCGGCCAACTTCACGGTTCAGCAGTTCCTGGTGCGCGAGAACTTCGCGCTGCGCTTCGAGAAGGGTGATCCGATCTGGCTGCACGAGTTCTTCTACGCGCTCATGCAGGGCTACGATGCGGTCGCCACGCGCACCGACCTGCAAATCGGCGGCACCGACCAGCTTTTCAATCTGCTGGCCGGCCGCAAGCTGATGGAAGCCTTCGGCCTGCGTCCGCAGACCATTCTCACTTTCCCCATTCTGGTGGGCACCGACGGCGTCTTGCGCATGAGCAAGACGACCGGCAATCACATCGGCATCAATGAGCCGCCCGAGCAGATGTTCGGTAAGGTGATGAGCATTCCCGACGCCGCGATGCGCAATTTCAGCGACCTGGTGACTCGCTGGACGCCGGATGAGATCGCTGCGAAGTTCACGGCGCTGGCGGCGGGCGAGCTCCACCCCCGCGACCTGAAGATGCAGTTGGCGTGGGAAATCGTGGACATCTTCCACGGGGGCGAGGCAGCGCGGGCCGCGGAGATGCACTTCCGCACTGTGCACCAACAGCGCGAGCTTCCGGCAGATATGCCGGAACTGAGACTGCTGGAACCGACCAGCGTCGTGGATATCTTGACCAACACGGGCGCGGTGGCCAGCCGCAGCGAGGTGCGGCGCCTGGTGCAGCAGGGCGGCGTCAGGCTGGAGGGAGAGCGGGTGGATGACTCCAACCTGATCGTGCGGCCGGCCGGCGAGCAAGTCCTCCAGGTGGGCCGGCGCAAGTTCCTGAAACTCATTTCGGGATAATTGGCCTATTCCCACGCGCTGATGCGCGTGCTATACTCAGCGCAGGATTCAGCGTCTGCGCCCAACGCACTCGCGCGCCCTGGCGACAGGCGCTGAACAGCCATGTGCGGCGACTGATACGCGCCGCACATGGGCCGCTCATGGAGACCAGGCACTGATGCTCAAGAGAATCCTGGCGATCGTCCTGCCGTTACTGGCGCTGGTTGGGGTCATCCTGGCGGGCGCACGTCTGCCCACGGGAAACGCTGCGGCCGCGTCCGATGACCGGCAGTTCGCGCCTCCCGGCGAGTCGCAGCCGGCCTACACCGGCTATAACCCCTATGCCGGCCCGCCGGGCATCTACGTCTTCTACGATTGGCAGAACCTCGATCCGAACCTCTATCCGATCCAGGGCGGCGGCATCATCACGCCGTGGCGCGATGGCAATCCGGCCCAGGGGGTCTACGATTGGTCATACACCGACGGGGAGATACGCCGGCTGGATTCGCGCGGCAAGTTGGCGGTGCTGCGCTTCAATGCCTATGATGGCGAGCATTGGGGCGGCAGCTATACGCCCGCCTGGCTCAAGCAGCAGGCGCCCTCGAGCGTGCTCTATTGTTCTGGGGTCGAAATCCCACGTTGGTGGGACCCCAACTTCCAGCGCGCCTGGCGCGACTTCATCCTGGCGGCGGGCCAACGCTATAACAACGACCCGCGCGTAGCCTGGGTCGAGATCAGCGTGGGCGTCTACGGCGAGACGCTGCCGGCCGAGAACAAATTCCTGGACTGCGTCAAGGCCGCTGGCCTCACCAGCTCGATGTGGGTGGCGTTCACCAAATGGTCGGTAGACGCCTATGTGGAGGCGTTTCCGCAAAAACAGCTCGTGATCCAGTTCGGCCCGATCCTCGAATCGCGCTACGAACGCATCGAAGGCACCAACTACGCGGCCAGCCGCGGAGTCGGCATGAAGAACGACATGCTGATGCCGGACCAGGAAGACGCCGTCATCAACGACCCCAGCAAGTCATATCATGGCGGCGGCATCTTCGATCCCTTCATCAAGTACGGCCCTCAACTGCCGCTGGCCTGGGAGGGCTACGAAGGGCACGCGCTGAGCATGCAGGGCCGCACGCGCACGATGTGGAGCCTGTACCAGGCGCTCGACAAGCATTCCGATTATCTGTTGCTCGACATCCCGTTGATCACCGCACCTGACCGGCAGGACCTGCTCCGCTTCGCCTCGCTCTACCTGGGCCGCACCATCACCGACACGCCGAGCGTCTGGGTCGCGCTGCGCGAGACGGAGTACACCTGGTATCCGCAGTGGGGCAACTACTCGTATTGGCTCTATCAGCGCGATAGCGCGCAGAATGGCAGGACCGTTTCGCTGTGGAATGTGGGCGCCGCGTCCGAAGGTCGCTACACCCGCCGCACCGACCAGGCGACGGGCAACCACAGCATGTACTTCGACATAGATGATCGCTACATGTACGGCGGCCTGAACTGGGCGAGGGTCAGCGTCGTCTACTACGACCAGGGCGTTGATCGCTGGGAGCTGCGCTATGATGCGACGACCGCCGCGGACAAGCTGGCGGGCTCGGTAACGAAGACCAACTCCAGCAGGTGGATCACGGCCACCTTCACCCTCTACGATGCCCGGTTCGCCAACAACATGCCGGGCGGCACTGACCTCCGCATCTGGAGCGCGGGCGATGGGAACGAGACGATCCACTTCGTGGATGTGCAGCGGCTGCCGCAGCCAGGCACGCCGACCGTGACTCCCACGGCCACGCGCACGCGCTCAGCCAGCGTGACCCCTGGCCCTTCCCCCACCGCCACGCTCAGCCCGACCCCGGTCCCGACAGCCACGCCGACGACGCCGCCCCAGCCGCTGCTTAGCCGCTATATCTCCGCGCCGCCGATCATTGACGGCGACCTGAGCGAGTGGAGCCAGCCCGAAAGCGCCCTCGTGAGTTGGAACACGGCCGAGCGTCGCGACGGCGAGGTGAACGCCAGTCCCGATGATGTGTCGGCGCTGGTGCGCAGTTTTTGGGACGCGAACTGGCTCTACTTCGCCGCGCACGTGGAGGACGATGTCCACTGGCGCGATAGCGACAATATCTGGGAAGACGACGGCATCGAGCTCTCGATAGATGGCGCGAACGACGGGGTGAGCTGCTCGACATCGGGCCTACCCAATCCCGATGACCATCAGTTCAACATCGCATCGGATGGGACGCTCAGGCGCTTCAGCACCCAGACCGTGTCAGGCGCGCAGATCGCGGTCCGGCCACGCGCCAGCGGCTATGATGTCGAGTTCGCCGTGCCCGTCTCGCTTCTCGCGGCCGGCGCATGGACCGAGGGCAAGGTCATGGGGTTCACCATCGGCCTGATTGACGATGACGATGGCGGCGGCCGCCGCGGCCCGTTCGACAGCTACCTGGTGTGGAAGGGGACGAATCCGGTGTGCGGCGGCGCGGCTTTCGGCAAGCTGATCCTCGGGCCGATTTTCGACCCCGGCACACCCGACCCGAACACCAGACCGAGCGTCACGCCTTCGCCGAGCCCGAGCGCCACCGCCACTCCGACAGGGACAGCCTCGCCCACGGCGACGCCCAGCCGCACGCCGACCACGTCCCCCACGCCGGCGGCCGCAACGCCGACCCGCACCGCCACGCCTACGGTCAGCCCGACCGCATCCCTCACCGCCATCCCTGCGGCCGGCTGGCGGCTGGTGCACGACGCGCCAGGCGTCAGTTGGCGCAACATCTATTTCGCCAGCGCCACCACCGGCTTCGCGGTCGGCGGGCCAGACTATGGCGCCACCGGCCCAGGGACGGTGCTGCGCACCACCGATGGCGGCGCCACCTGGCATCCTGCGCCGGTCGCGGCGGATGGCTGGATGGCGGGCGTCGGCTGCAAGGACGCCCTTACCTGCTGGGTAGCCGGCCGCTTCGGCCAGGTTTTCCGCACCACCGACGCCGGCGCATCGTGGCAGCAGACCAACACAACCGCCTACAGCGGCTGGCTCTACGCGGTGGAGTATACAGGGTCCGGCAACACGGTCATGGTCGGCGCGACCTGCAACGAGAGCGCCAGCTTTCTGCGGGCCGACGACGGCTGGAACTACAGCATCGTCAACGTGGACGCCTGCTATGTGCAATGGGACATCAGTTGCCCTGCCGCGGGGCTGTGCTACTCCACCGGCAAAGCGGTCTACAAGTCGGCCGACAACGGCCTGAACTGGCCGCGTGTAGCCACAGCTTCGACCTACGGCAGCGCATTCTACAGCATAGACTGCACCTCGACCAACACCTGCTGGACCGCCGGCAAGTCCGGCGTGGTCGTTGTGACACGCGACGGCGGCAAGTCGTGGCAGCCGCAGAGCGGTCTGCCGGCGACCGTCACTTTGATCAAGCTGCGCATGGCCGATGCGACGCACGGGATCGTGGTGGGCGACCAGGGCGCGGTGTTTCGGACCGACGATGGACAGAGCTGGACCGCCTTCGCTTCACCCACAACGGCCGAGATCGACGCGCTGGCTGTGCGCTCGATGGAGGACTTTTTCATCGGGGACTGGAACGGGAAGATCTGGCGCTACACGGGCAGCACGCCCCCGCTCACGCCGACGCGCACGCCAACACCCACCAGCACAGCCGGCGTCACACCTTCTGCCGCAACGCCCACGCGCACAGCCACGCCCACGACCGGGAGCGCGCCCACCTGGCGCCTGGCGCACAGCCAGGCAGGCGTGATGTGGCGCGATGTGACGTTCGTTGATCGCTACGTCGGCTATGCAGTCGGCGGCCCGGATTGGGGGCAGACCGGGCCCTCGACGCTGCTCAAGACGACCGATGGCGGGCAGAGCTGGCGAGCGTCAACCCTCAACACACAAAGCTGGATACGCGGCATCGCCTGTAAAGACGCCAATAACTGTTGGATCGCGGGCCGCTATGGAACCGTGCAGCGCACCACCGACGGCGGCGTCACCTGGCAGGCGGTCAACAATCTGGCGGGCTATGGCGGGTATCTCTACTCGGTCGCTGTGACAGGCGTCGGCGACACCGTGCTGGCGGGCGCCACCTGCAATGAGACGGCCAACTTCCTGCGCGCCGAGGATGGGCAGAACTTCTCGGCCATCACGGTGGATTCTTGCCTGGTGCAGTGGGACATCAGTTGCCCTGTCCCTGGCCGGTGCTTCGCGGCCGCCAGCGCGCAAAGCCTCTATCGGTCGAACGACAACGGACTGACCTGGGTGCGCACGGTCTTCGGTTATGGCAAGTACTTCGGAATCTCTTGCATTGACAGGTATACCTGCTGGGCTGCGGGCGAGAACGGCCAGATTTCGTTCACCAGCGATGGCGGCGTCACGTGGCAGCAGCAGCTCTACACCGGGACCGACACCTTCATGCGCATTCGGGTGCTCAGCGACCGCAAGGGCTACGCGGTCGGCGAGTATGGCGTCATCTATCGCACGGACGACGGCAGCAACTGGCGGCGTTTCACCTCGCCCGCCAGTCAGGAGATCCAAAGCCTGTTCGTCTTCGGCGCCGATGACATCATCATCGTGGACTGGGGCGGCAACGTCTGGGCCTACAGCTCCAGCGCAGCGATTCCGACGGCGACCCCGACGGTCACGCCGACGGCGAGCCGCACCGCCACGCCTTCGTCCACGCCGACGGTCACGAGGACGCCCACGCCTACGTCAACGAATACGGCCACCAGCACAGCCACGCGCACGCCCACCGCGACCAGGACGCCGACGCCGACGGCGACCGCGAGCGCGAGTGCGACAGCCTCCCCGACGGGGACGGCTTCGCCGAGCGTGCAGCCGCCCACCGGAACGGCGACCGCCACGCCGAGCGCGACCGTAATGCACACCGCCACGAGCACGCGCACGCCGACCGCTACGCACACCGCGACAGTCACGCCGACAAACACACGCACGCCGACCGCGACTCTCGCGCCAAGCGCGACTGCGAGTGCGACGGCCTCCCCGACGGGGACAGCCGCGCCAACCAGCACGCACACACCCACGGCCACGCCGACGAACACCTACACGCCCACCAGCACGCACACACCCACGGCCACGCCGACGAGCACCTACACGCCGACCAGCACGCACACACCCACGGCCACGCCGACGAACACCTACACGCCAACCAGCACGCACACGCCCACGGCCACGCCGACCGCTACGCACACGCCCACGGCCACGCCGACGAGCACCTACACGCCCACCAACACCCCGACGCCCACGCCGACGAAGACGTACACGCCCACGATCACACCCACCGCGACGCGCACGGCTACACCGACCCCATCTACCGGAACGATTCAGGGCATCGTCTTCTGGGACGCGAACGCCGACGGTGGTCCATTCGATCCGAGCGCGGACCTGCCCCTCAAGGCCGCGGTCATCACGCTGAAATCGGCCGCAGGCCAATGGCTGGACGAGCGAGTAACAGGAGCTGATGGCCGGTTCCGTTTCGAGGACCTGGCTCCCGCGACCTACCGGCTGCATGTTGCGATGCCGACTGGCTTCGCCGCATACGAGCCGGAGAACATGGCCACCTATGTAGCGGCGAACACCACCATAGACCTGAGCCTCAGAGCGGCTTTGATGCCGACCGTGACGCCAACTCCGACCGAGACCGCAACGGCCACCCCACCGCCGACCAGCACGGCCACAGCGACCGTCACGCCATCGCGCACAGCCACGCCGACCCCGCGGCCCACGGCCACAGCCACCCCGGTGACGATCCGCGTGGCGGGTCAGGTGTGGCACGACGCCAATGGGAACGGCCTCATTGATGGGGGTGAGATGGGCATCTCGGGCGTGCAGGTGCTGGTCTTGACGGCCGGCGTCTACAACAGCCAACTCATCCCGCATGACGCGATCTTGGGCAGCTCCTTCACCGATTCCGATGGCCGGTATGCTGTCAATGGGCTTCAACCGGGTGGCTATACGGTGCTGCAGATTGACCTGGGCGGCTACTTCTCCACCACGCCGAACCAGGTGGGCGTCAAAGGCACGCCGTTCTTCACCGACATCACGGTGAATTTCGGCGATCGGCCTTTCCAGCGCAACTACCTGCCCTTGTTGCCGTGAGGTCGGAGACGGATTGCAAATAGCGGATTGCAGATTGCAGATTGCAAACTGCTATTTGCAGTTTGCTATATGCTGCGGTTTTCCACGTCCAGCTCTCAGGTTGCCCGCTCGCCCCTTATCATGCTATAATCGCACCCATGCACCGATTCGGACTGTTTTGGCTCGCGGTCAGCCTGGGCGTGCTGGGGGGCTGCGGTCAGGTGATCACGCGCCCTACGCCGACGCCGATGCCCACACCGACCCTGAGCGTGGAAGTGACGCGAGCGGCCACTCTGCGACCTACAGCGACGCCGGCCCCCTATACGCCAGCGCCCACCGCGACGCCCACGGTGACGCCGACGCCTATCATCTACACGATCCAGCGCGGGGATACGCTGCTCGACATCGCCATCAAGTTCCGCATATCTGTACAGGGTTTGCAGGAGGTCAATGGCATCACCGACCCGCGCGGGTTGCAGATCGGCCAGGAGTTGATCATCCCGCGCGAAGAGCTGCTGGCGGCCAAGGGGACGCCGACCCCCACGCCGACCGCCCTGCCCTTTGGCGTGGAAAACGTCTCCTTCGGCTATACGCCGCTCGGCGCACTGTGGTGTTTCGGTGAGGTGCACAATACAACCGGCGCCGACCTCGAACAGGCCGCGGTGACGATCAGCCTGTTGGATACAAACGGCAAAGTGCTGGCGCAGACGCAAGAACGCGTCCAGCTCGACCTGATCGGCCCCGGCGGCCGGGCGCCCTTTGCCGCACGTTTCGCCCAACCGCCCGCCAGCTTCGCCAGCTATCTCGTGGTTCCGTGGCTCGGCGTGCGCGGTTACGTCGGCAGCTTCTATCGCGATCTGGAAGTGCGCGCGGCGACCGGCGCAGGTGAACGTTACGCGGCCTACGTTGTCACGGGCAAGATCGCCAACATCGGCCCCGAAGACGCCATAGACGTCCACATCACGGTCACGATCTACGACGGATTGGGGCGGGTCATCGGCACGCGCCGCGGGCCGCCCGACCACAACGTCATCCCCCGCGGCGGCGAAACCACCTTCGAGATGCGACTGACGCCGAGCGGAGGCCCCGTAGAAAGCTTTCGCATCACTGCCCTGGGCCGTCGCATCCTGACGCCCACTCCGAAACCTGGTTGAAAGAGATGCCCATCGCCCCAGACGCGCCATTGCTCTACCGTTTCATGCAGCGGCTTCTGTGGTTCTTGCTGCGCAGCCTGACCCGTCTACACATCTCGGGTCTGGAGCACGTGCCCGCAGCCGGCCCGCTGATCATTTCACCCAACCACTTGCACGTCAGCGACGTGGTGTTCGTCGCGCTCATCCCGCGGCGGATCACCGCGTTTGCGGCCAACAAGTGGCGCGGCAAGTTGGCGGGTTGGCTGCTGTCTACTGCGGCCAACGCCATCTATGTGGCGCGCGGCGAAGTGGACCGCCAGGCCCTGGGCCGTGCGTTGAGCGTTTTGCAGGGAGGAGGCGCCTTGGGAATGGCGCCCGAAGGCACTCGCAGCCGCACTGGCGGCCTCCTCCCCGGCAAAGACGGCCCGGTCTACCTGGCCGGTCGAACCGGCGCGGCGCTCCTGCCTGTCGCAGTCTGGGGGCAGGAACGGCTCTTTACGGAATGGCTGCGCCTGCGGCGGCCCGTGATCCACATGCACATCGCGTCGCCCATGCGGCTGCCGCCGGCGGCCGCGCACGCGCGCATGGATGACCTGCGCCCCCATACGGAGAAGCTGATGCTGGCGATCGCCCGTCTCCTGCCGGCCGAGTATCGCGGGGTCTATGCAGACCAGGTGCGCCAGGGCTGAGATACTCTCTGCTGCGGCCGGTCTCCTGACCGGGCCGCCTCATGCTTCCAGGAGGAACTACCATGGAATACCGTTCACTTGGACGAACAGGCGTGATGGTCTCGCCTCTCTGCCTCGGCGCCATGAACTTCGGCGGCCCGACCGGCAAAGAGGAGTCCATCGCGATCATCAACCGGGCCCTGGATGCCGGCATCAGCTTCGTTGACACGGCCAACGTCTACAACGGCGGCGAGAGCGAGCGGATCGTGGGCGAGGCGCTCAAGCTCAACGGCAAACGCGAGCAGATCGTGCTGGCGACGAAGGTCCACGGCCGGATGGGCAGCGGCCCGAACGATGCCGGCAACTCGCGCTACCACATCATCACGGCCTGCGAGGACTCGCTGCGCCGTCTGCAGACCGACCATATTGACCTCTACCAGTTGCACCGGCCCGCGCAGACGATCCCACAAGATGAGACGCTGCGTGCGTGCGATGACCTGGTGCGCAGCGGCAAGGTGCGCTATATCGGTTGCTCGACGCATCCGGCCTGGATGGTAATGGAAGCGCTGGCCATCAGCGAGCGATACAGTCTGGCGCGCTACATCAGCGAGCAGCCGCCCTACAATCTGCTCGATCGGCGCATCGAGAACGAGCTGATCCCGCTGTGTCAGAAGCACGGGCTGGCGATCATTCCGTGGTCGCCGCTGGCGGGCGGCATCCTGGCCGGTCGCTATCCTGTGGATGCGGCCGACTACGCCGAAGGGTCGCGCGCGGTGCGCGCAGGCGCGATGTTCCAGGCGCGCGTGAGCCGCAGAGGCCGCGAGGTCGGCGCCGAGGTCGCCAGCATGGCCAGGGAGCGCGGCATGACCGGCTCGCAGCTCGCCTTGCTGTGGTGCAAAGATCAGCCTGGCATCACCGCGCCCATCATCGGCCCGCGCACGATGGCGCATCTGGAAGACGCCCTGCCAGTGTTGGAGATGACGCTATCGGCCGCCGATCGGCCGCTGTTCGATGCGCTCGTCCATCCCGGCAATGCGGTCGCCGACTTTCACAACAGCAACGATTGGATGAAGGCCCGCATCACTGACTGAGCGGGCCCGCGCAAGGAGGATGTCATGAGCCAGACCCAAACCCATCCGGTTCGCAGCCCGTTGTCATTCGACCAGCTCTTGGTGCATGGCGGCGCGTTCTGGAGGAACGCCCTGCTGCTGACGGCCGGCGATTTCGCCGCGGGACACTACAACACCATGACGATCGGCTGGGGCAGCCTGGGCATCATGTGGGGCAAGCCGTTCGTGCAGGTCGTGGTGCGACCCACGCGCTACACCTTCGGCTTCACGGAGAAGTACGAGACGTTCACTGTTTGCGCGCTCGCGGAGGCGCACCGCAGCGCGCTGCAACTGCTCGGCACGAAGTCGGGACGCGACGGCGATAAGATCGCCGAATCGGGTCTGACCCCGATCGCGTCCTCCGTGGTCGCTGCGCCCGCGTTCGCCGAGGCGAAGCTGATCCTGGAATGCCGCAAGATCTACTGGGCCGATCTCGACCCGGCGCACTTCCTGGATCCCACGATCCAGAAGAGCTATCCGCTGCGCGACTACCACCGGAGCTACTACGGCGAGGTCTTGGCGGTGTTAGGGACGAGGAGCGAGTAGGTTGTAAATCCCAGCAAGCGCCGGTGCCACAGCGTATGAAAAGCTCACGCCAAGGCGCAAAGAGCGCAAAGGACAGGTGAGTTCTGCCAGTCACCTTAGCGTCTTGGCGTGAGACCGGGCGGCGATTTTCGGGACAGACCAAGGCAGTGGGCGTCCTATTTTCAGGACCGTCTAACTGCCCGGCGCTGGCGTGCTCCTCTCAAGCGCCGCATCCGCGGGCATTCCCGGTTTGAGCGCCCCATCGGGATTCTCCAGCGAGATCTCCACGCCGAAGACCATCTTCGCGCGTTCCTCCTCCGTCTGGATGTTCTTGGGCGTGAATTCGGCCTGGTCGTTGATGTGCGTCACGACTCCCGCGAAGAGGCGGCCGGGGTAGGCGTCCACCGTCACCGTTGCGCGTTGACCCAGCTTCACCTGGCCGATCCGCGTGGCCGGCACGTAGATCACCAGCTTGACTTGCTGCAGGTTGACCAGGGTGAGCAGCGCCGCGGCCGGCCTGGCCACCTCGCCCACATGGATCATCTGCGCCACGACTGTGCCTGTGATCGGGCTGCGCACCGACAGCCTGTCCAACGTTGCGCGGAGCAGCGCGGCCCCAGCCTCGGCCTGCGCGATCCTGGCCCGCGCCACCGTCACCGCTTCGGGCTGCGGCGGGGCCGTGATCTGCGCCAATGCAGCCTGGGCCGTGGCCAGCGCAGCCTCAGCTACCAGCGCCTGGCCTTCGGCCTTGTGCACCGCGGCCGCCAGTGCGACCGGCTGCCGGCGGATCGCCTCGAGCTGCGCCAGGGTCGCCTGCGCGCCGCGTTGTTGGGCCTGGGCAGCGCGTAAAGCAGCCTCAGCCGCGATCACTTGCTGATCGTAGATGGCCCTGGTCGTTTTGTCCTGATCGCTCCCCACGCCCGCCGGCAGGCTCTCCTGTAGCACCCGCGCTGTCTTCAGGTTGGCGGCCGCCAGGTCTATCTGGCCGGCCGCGGCCTGGGCCTGCGCCCAAGCGGTGTTGATCTGGGCGTCCAGGTCTTGCGGGTTGGCCAGTATCCTGCGGGCGTCATCCACCGCAGACCGGGCTGCGGCCAGCGCGGCCTCCGCCTGGCCGACCTGGGCCCTGGCCTGGGCCACTCGCGCGGGTTGGGCCGCGGCCGTGGCGCGGGCCAGCTCTGCCCGCGCTGCATCTACGGCCGCCAGGGCCTGGCGATAGCTGGATTCCAGCTCGCGGCTGGCGAGCCGAATCGCGACCTGCCCGGCCGCCAGCCGCGCGCCCTCTGCGGCCGCCTCAACCACCTGGCCGCTCAGTTCTGCGTTGATCGAGGTCTCGATGCCCCTCACCGTGCCCGACGCCCTGATGGGTTCATCGGTCGTGGGTGGACTCCCCATCAGCCTGCCGAGGGCGGCCGGGAGCGCGGGTCGAGATGCGCCTGCCTCTCCTCCTGTGGCGTCGGGGCAGACTGCCGCGCCATCGGCGCAGAAGTGCGCGCTGGCCGGCATCCCTGGCTTAAGCGCGGCGTCCGGGACGTCGGGCCCTCCGGCCCGGCCTGGAGCAAGCGCGATCTTGACCTCGAAGACGGTGTTCACGCGGTCCTGGCGCGTCTCGACGTTCTTCGGCGTGAATTCAGCCTGGCTTGCGATCTGCGTCACTGCGCCGGGGAAAGCCCGGCCGGCGAAGGAATCCACCGTGACCCGCACCGCCTGCCCCAGGCGCACCCGGCCGAGATCGGGTTCCAGCACGTAGACGCTCAAAGTGAGCTGGCTCAGGTCAGCCAGCCGCACGATGGGGCTGCCGGCCGCGACGACCTCTCCGCTGCGCTGCACCACCGCGGTCGCCACGCCGGCCGCGGGCGCGATGATACGCGCCTGGTCAGCCTTGACCTGGGCTGCGGTCAACCCCTCACGCGCCTGCTCGGCCAGCGCCTCGGCCGCCGCGATCCGCTCTGGCTGCACGGGATTTCGCGCCAGCTCCAGGTCGGCCTGGGCCGCGACCACGACCGCCTCAGCGATGCGATACGCCCATTCGACGGCATTGGCCTGGGCCTGCAAGCTTTGCGGATTGGCCCTCTGCGCCCGCAGATCGGCCAGGGTCTGATGGGCGCTCGCGACCGCCACGGCCGCAATGCCTGCCTGGGCGTGCGCCTGCCATTGCCGCTGGCTGGCCAGGTTCCATTGTAGCCGCGCCTGGCTCAGTTGATCCGGCGGGGCATCCACGTGGACGATGGGATTCCCCGGCGAAGGAGGCCGCACGTCGAACCCCTGCTCCAACAGCCGAACCGTGCGCGCCCAAAGCTCCGCTTCCAAATCCGCCGCGGTCGCGCTCGCCTGTGCGGCCGCCAGTTGCTCCTGGGCGACTTCCAGGGCGGCGCCAGCGCCCGCGATCTTGACATCGAGTTCCTGTGTCGCGGTGATGAGGGTCAGCGCGTCTTGCCAGGCGATGTAAGCCGCGGCGCTGGCGGCCTGCGCCTGGCTGAGCGCGGCCTGCGCCACAGCCACATCGACCGGCCGGCCGCCAGCCGCCAACAGTGCGACCTGCGCCTCTGCCTGGCTGACCCCGGCGCGCGCGAGCGCGATTTCGGCGTCAAGCAGAGTCGTGTCCAACTCGGCGATCAGGTCGCCGGCCGCGACCTGGCTCCCCTCGACCACATGCACCGCAGCCAGCCGGCCGGCGACCTGGCTGCTCACCGCGATGGTCCGCGCCTCGATGGCGCCCGAGGCGACCAGCGCTGCGGGCGCGCCGGGTTCGGCTTGCCCGCCGAGACGCGGCTGCTCAGGCCCGAAGAGGGATGGGAAGGCGCGGCCCCACCAGCCCCAGCGTGAGTCAGTCACGATGGCCGCGATGATGACCAACAGCATCACCGCAGCCATGATCGCGAGCGTTGTTCGTTTCATGAGTCGTCTCCCACCAAAACCGCCCACCAAGTGCCAGGCACTTCGGAAGTGCCTGGCACTTGGTGGGTTTCATCCCCCATCGCGGCGCGGCCGCACTGCGGAGATGAACACATCACCCTGCTGTGGCCGGTCTCCGACCGAGCCACCTCGTACCATGTCACAGCGGGCACGGTCAGGAGACCGGCCCGAGCAGCGAGTGCCTGGCACTTGGTGGGTTTCATCCCCCATCGCGGCGCGGCCGCACTGCGGAGATGAACACATCTTCCAGCGTCGGCGCGATCCACTCGATGCCCCGCACCGCGATCCCCGCCTCGCGCAGCGTCGCCAGGATCGGCTCGCGATACTCGTCGGCCGACGGCGCGACCGCGTGGATTTGCGCGCCGTAGAGCGCCACCTCTTCCAGCGGCAAGCGGCCGCTCGCCTGGGCCGCTTTGAGCGCACGCATGGCCCCGTCGGCGTCTGCGGTGTTGATCTCCAGCACATGGCCGCGCATCTGCGTCTGCTTCAGCCGGGCCGGCGTGTCGAGCGCGAGCAGGCGTCCCTGGCTGATGAAGCCGACGCGCTGGCACAACTCGGCCTCGTCCATGTAGTGCGTCGTCACCATCACGGTCACGCCGGTCTTGGCCATCTCATAAATCAGCCCCCAGAATTCCCGGCGGCTGATCGGGTCCACCCCGGCGGTCGGCTCATCGAGGAACACCACCTGCGGCCGGTGTACGATGGCGCAGCCCAGCGCCAGCCGCTGCTTCCAGCCGCCCGACAGGTTGGCGGTCAGGCTGTCGCCCCGGCCGGTTAGACCCGCCATTGTCAGAATTTCGGCCTGGCGCTCGCGCAGCGCCCGCCGTGAAAGGCCATACGCCTGGCCGTAGAAGCGGATGTTCTCGCTGGCGGTCAGGTCGTTGTAGAGCGTGAAAAGCTGTGACATGTAGCCGACGCGCGCCTGCATGGCTTTGGCCTGGCGCGCGGGATCGTAGCCTAGCACGGTCGCACGGCCGCTGGTGGGGGTGAGCAAGCCGAGTAACATGCGGATGGTGGTGGTCTTGCCCGCGCCGTTGGGGCCGAGCCAACCATAGACCTCCCCCGGCGCCACCTGGAAGCTCACCTCGTTCACCGCGGTGAAGCGGCCGAAACGTTTGGTCAGCCGGTCAACCACGATGGCGTATTCGTTGCCGTTCATCGTGGTTTGTGCGCCTCCCGCGTGATCAGCGAAATGAAGGCCTGTTCCATGCGCGGCTCGATCTCTCGCATCCCCTCGACCGCGATGCCCTGACTGGCCAGCGCGGCCTCGATCTGCGGCCGGCGGACAGCCGGGTCGTCCACGAAGGCGTGCAGCATCAACCCATAGCTTTGCAGCTCTCGTACGCCGGGCAGACCGGCGACCAGGCGTTGGGCGGGGAGAAAGGCGGCCGGGGTGAACTCCAACAGACGCCCTGGCGCGGTGCGCTTGATCGCCGCGGGCGTATCGCAGATCACCAGCCGGCCGCCGTACATCAGCCCCACACGGTTGCACCGCTCGGCCTCGTCCATGTATGGCGTGCAGACGAAGATGGTCAGACCCTTCTCGGCGCGCAGATTGCCCAACAGGTTCCAGAACTCGCGGCGGCTGACCGGGTCAACGCCCAGCGTGGGCTCGTCCAACAGCACGATCTGCGGCTCATGGATCAGGCTGCACGCCAGCGCCAGCTTCTTCTTCATCCCGCCCGAAAGACGGCCGGCAGGCCGGCCGGTGAATTGGGTGAGACCGGCGAATTCCAGGAGCCGGGGGATGCGTCGGCGTTGATCCCCCTGGCTGACGTCCTGAACCCTGGCGAAAAAGCGCAGGTTCTCGATGACCGTCAGGTCGGCCGGCAGCGCAAAGCGTTGCGCGATGTAGCCTGTCTGGCCGCGGATGCTGTAGGGATCGGCCATCGAGTCGCGGCCCAGGATGCTGCTCTCGCCCGCGGTGCGCGCCAACAGGCCGAGCAGCAGCCGCGTCAGCGTCGTCTTGCCCGCACCGTCCGGTCCGATCAGCCCGAAGGTCTCTCCGCGGGGCACGGCCAGGTCAACGCCATCCACCGCGGTCACGTCGCCGCGGCGCGTCTTGAAACGCTTCACCAACCCGCGAGCCACGATTGCACCCTGTTCATTCATAACGGTCTTCCCTGTAGACATCATCCCAGACGCCGCCTCGTCAGCAGGGCAGCGCAGCCCGTGATGACGATGCCGTAAACCGCCAGCGCCGCGACATCGTCCCACAGCAGCTCCACGCCGACCCCCTTCGTCATGATCCCTCGCGCGATGCGGATGAAGTAGGTCAGTGGCAGCAGGTTGCCCACCAGCCGCACGCCGGCTGGCATTGGGCCGCGCGGGTAGATGAAGCCGGTCAACAGGATGCCGAGCAGCGAGAGCAGGGCCGAAATCTGTTGGGCCTCCTTCTGCGTGCGCGCAATGCTCGACACGAGCAGGCCCAGCCCCAAGCCCGACGACACGAACAACACCGACAGCCCAGCAAATGACCAGGGATTCCCGCGGAAGGGCACGCCGAACCAGTAGACGCCGATCAGCGTCGTGATCGCCAGATTGACGAGCATCAAGAGCATATTGGGCAGCAGCTTGCCGATCACCAATTCGAGCGGCCGCGCCGGCGTCGCCAGCAGTTGCTCGATGGTGCCCAGCTCATACTCTCGCACCACCGACACGGCCGTGGTGAACACCGCCAGGAGCTGCATCAGCATGGCGACCAGCCCTGGCATGATGAAGATCAGGTCGTTCAGGCTCGGATTGTAGAGCACACGCGTGGACACGGTGATCGCCGCGGTCGGCAGCTCGAAGCCCAGACGCCGGGCCTGCCGCTGGGCCAGTTCTCGGCTGTGCGATTGCGCCACGGAGACCGCCGCGCTGTAGCCAGAGCTGACCGAGAAGGAGTCGGAGCCGTCCAGGATGATGAGCGCCTGGCCGCGGCTGCGTTCGACCTGGGCTGCGAAATCGGGCAAGATGACGATGCCGGCCTTGGCGCGGCCTTCGTCTATCGCTCGCACGACCTCGGCCTGGCTAGCGACCGCTTCCACGACATCGAAGTAGTGCGAGTTCACCAGCGCATTGACAAACGCCCGGCTGTGGCTATCCATGCTCATATCGGCCACCGCGGTCGGCAGATGATCCACCGTCAGCCGGACGGCATGGGCGAACAGGAAGAGCTCCAGCAGCGGCAAGGTGAGGATGATCGCCAGGGTGCGTCGGTCGCGCAGAAGCTGGATCGTCTCTTTTTGGAGCAGCGCGGAGATACGGCTGAAGCGGCCGGCCATCTCAGTCGAGCCTCCGGCGGAACGCGCGCGTCGCCAGCAGCATGATGATCACCACGTAAGCGGTCAGCGCAGCCACCTCTCCGCGCAGCGACTCGATGCCGACCCCTTTGGTGATGATGCCGCGGGAGATGGGGATGAAATAGGTCAGCGGAAAGAGGTTGCCGACCACGCGCGGGAGCTGCGGCATGGCGGACCGCGGGAAGATGAAGCCCGACAGCAGCAGGCCGAGGATGATGATCATCCCGTTGATCTGCTGCACCTGACGCTGGTTCTGCGAGACGGTGGAAACGAGCAGCCCCAGACCCAGACCCGCGAACATGTAGAGCAGCGCCAGGCCGAAGAAGAGCCAAAAATCGCCTCGAAACGGTACGCGGAACCACAGGATCCCCAACCCCAGGATCGTCAACATGTTGACCAGGGCGATCGCCATGTTGGGCGCGATCTTGCCGATCATCAGCTCGATGGGCCGGATCGGCGTGACGAGCAACTGCTCGATCGTGCCCGCCTCGCGTTCGCGCACCACGGCCGCGGCTGTCAGGATGACGGTCTGCATCTGCAGCAGCAGCGCAACCATGCCGGGAATCAGAAACCAGAGATCCTTCAGATCGGGGTTGTAGAGGATGCGCAGCCGCGTATCCAGCGGCAGAAAGCTTTGGCCCCCGCGCACCTGGCCGCTGCGTCGCAGGCGTTCGAGCGTGATCTCAACCGAGTGGGCCTGGCTGATCACCGTGGCTGCGTTGTACGCGGATTGAGAGGTGAACAGATCGGAACCGTCCACCAGGATGAGCGCGGCTGCATCGTTCTGGTTGACGCGGGCCGCGAAGTCCGGCGGGATCACCACGCCCACCTGGGCGCGTCCCGCGTCAATGGCGCGGCTCACCTCGGCCAGGCTGGCTGCAGACCCGATCACGTCGAAGTAGCCGGAGCCGGTGAGCGCCTGCAGAAAGGCCCGGCTCGCGGCGTCCAGGCTTTGGTCGGCCACGATGGTTGGAATGTGGCTGACCTGCGTGGTGATGGCGTAGCCGAAGAGGACGAGCTGGATCATAGGCAACGCGAGCTGGATCCCCAGCGTGCGGCGGTCGCGCAGGGTTTGGATGAACTCCTTTTGGATCACGGCCCAGATGCGCTTGAACATAGCGGCGTATAGTCCTGACAGGTCTGTCGGGTGTTCATTGTATGGCGGGGACCGGCGATGTCAAGTTCGAGCGCCGCGCAAAGTTGACCCGGACTGCCCCATGCGGTATAATGCCGCGGTTGGTAATCCTCGGAGGAGAAGCAGTAGTCTATGGCTAAGAAGAAATCGGGCCGCCGAGCGCCCCGCAGCGTCACCCCGCGGATGTTCGGGGATGGCAAGGTCGCGCAAACTCCGCAGCCGGCTTCGAGCGCGCTTCCCGCGAGCCCACCGCGCGCAGGGGGGACAGCTCCGCGCGGCGCGAGCGCGGCCGGCCGCGCGGTGAGCGCGCCGCGAGCGCCGGTATCACTGGGCGCTGAGTATCGCTATGTGGTGGGCGATCTGCGCCGCCTGGGGATTCTGGCGGCCGGCGTCTTCACCGTCCTGATCGTGTTGGGGCTGTTCATTCGTTAGCGCGTATCGCCGGCGACGCCTCACCTGGCGCGAGCGCGAACCACGCGGCGATCGGCATCGCGGCGATCACATGGCAGGCCAGGCAGAGCCAGAAGTTGCGCGTCGTCGCGAAGAGCCCAGTCGTCGCGACGGCCAGCGCCGCGGATAGCACCGCTCCTTCGGGCCGGTCGCGCCAGCCGCGGCGCGTCCAGGGGTTCAGCGCCCATGCCACCGCGACCAGGCCCAACCCCAACCAGCAGCCCCAGTAGACCGGATCCTGGCGCAACCCCTCAACCCATTGCACCAGCGGCGCAGCCCCGGCTGAAGCGCCGAGCGGCGGGAGGCCGGCCGCAATCCAGCCGATGAACCCCGCGCGATAGAACGCCCAATGCCATTGGCGCAGCGCGGCATCCAGCGGCGCCAGCCACCAGGGCGCGACGTCCGCCTGCCAGCTCACGCGTGTTCTGAGGCTGTGGGGCCGGGTGCGGCGGTAGACCAGCCAGCCGAAGACCAACAGGGCCGCGATCAGGGCTGTCAGCGGCCCGCCGGTCCACACATTCCCCAGCCAGTCCAGGTCGCTCAAACCCATGGCATAGAGCGACAGCGCGCCGTAGCGCCAGGCGATCAGCGGCGGCAGCAGCAAGAAGAGGGCGGCCACCAGCCATCTAAGGGCGGCTATGCCTCTCTCGTGGCCGCTGACCCTGGCCGCGCTGCCCAGCCGCGGCAGCACGCGGCCGATCAGCCAGGCAAGGTTGGTCGCGGCGACCGCCAGCAGTGCGCTGGCGATGACCCAAAGAAGCTCATTCTCCATCACACGAACCGTTCGATCTCCCTTTCCAGAGTCGCCGGAAACCCGCGGATGATGGCCCAGTGGCTCCTGGGCAGAAATCCCTCTTGACCGTTGAGTAGGAAAACGTCTTCTCCCCGACGGTGAAGGCCCGCGCGGGCCTGGTGGTAGCCGAAGTGATTGCGTAAGGCATCTCCGGCAGAATGTTGTAGGCGGCCAGGGCATACTCGAAGGAGAGGTAAGAGGGGCGATAGAGGCGGCTGGCGATCTCTTCCTCGGGCGGCGGATCGGTCTGCAATGTGTACAGCCCGTTCTTGAGGCGCAGGAACAACCCCCCGCGAGTGTATTCCTCCAGGAAGTACTTGGTCCTGAGCTGGTTGGCGCGGAAAATACGCTGGAAGTCTTGCGGCGTGAAAATGCCCACTCCTCGCCGCAAGAGCTCCTCTCGCACGGAGATAGGTTTCAGTAAGGTGTACATTTGTGCCCTTTTCTGAAACGATTATACTTCGTGCGACGTGATACGCTCACAGAGGTTTGGCGACAAGTTGACAACTTGCGCCACGTGTTCCCTCCGGCTACTGCCGCTCCAGCGACGCATCGGGCCGCGCCGGCCGGGTCTTGCCGTGGCCGGGCTGCGCCGGCCGGGCCACATCACCGCGGCCCAGGTTTTGGGCCGCCTCCTCGGCCGCCGCCTGGAAGACCTGCATGTCGGCGGGCACGGGGTTGCCGAAAGCTGGCGGCAGCCGGCGGAAGGGTCCGGCCAACAGCCAGCGGAAGAAACGTCGCAGCCAACTCGTCCAATTCGGTTTCACGTTACACCTCCCCGGTCATGGGGCCAGTTCGGCCCTGGTCTGCGCTCGCTCTTGCGCGATGCCCACGATCAGGTCCTCCAGCCGATCCTCGCGCTCGCAGTAGCTCACGAGGGCGTCCACCTGATCCGCCAGACCGGCCGTGCGACCCACCAAGTGCTCCAGCTCGACGCTCAGATAGTCCAGCGCCAGGATGCGCACCTCGTCGCTGTTGAAATGCTGCATCAGAAGCTGCGGCAGCCTGTCGTAGCGCACGGTTTCGGGGGCCAGCGCCCGTTTCTTCACCCGCTCCACGAACGCGCGCAGCCGGCCCGGATCCACCTGGCGATTCATCAGCTCATTGATGGGCAGGAACGCATCGAAGTGCGGCATCTCCTCGTCGAAATCGGTCAGCGCCTGGCCGTGATAGCCGCCGATGTAGCCGCGCAGAAAATCAGCCGCCTCGTCTGTGCTGTGCGCATCCTCCTCGGTCGGCCGGCGCAGCGGGCTGCGCCGGTTGATCTCGAACGTGCAGTAGACGAAGTCGAAGCGCGTGCGCTGGTCGGCCCCGCGATACTCGAACAGCGACCAGGCCGAGCTGGAGCCCGGCCAGACCTCACGCCGCGGGGTGATGTCGTCGTGCCGGCTGACGCTCAGACAGCAGCGGGGAATGCCGGCCTCGCCGCCCAGCGCCTGCGCGAACTCGCGCGGGATGGGAGACCAGACGCCGCAGAGGTCCACCTCCAGCCCCACCGGCGCATCGCCGTACATCTGCCACGCCTCCTCCTGCACCAGCACTGGCACCCCGCGCCAATAGTAGCCGGATGACGAGGCGCAGATCACGCGGCTCGTGCTCGATGGCAGCAGGCGCACATTGCCGACGCCACCCAACACCTGCAGCGTCTTGCCGACCGGCGTGTAGAGACCCAGGCCGCCGGCCAACTGCCGCTCGTTGCGCGCATTGGCGCGCAGTTGCAGCGACTCGGCCTTCCAGAAGAGGCCCGGCACGCGCGGCGTCCACGGCGAGAGGCGAAAGCCGCGCAACATCACCCGGCCGCCGGCCGCCAGCCTCTTCATCGGATCGCCATAGCCCAGGACGTCGGACCAGAAATCCTTCTCGTCCCGGTACTCGCGCGCTTCCGCGGCCGGCGCGGCGGCCGGCGCGATCAGATCCCGATAGCCCGGCAGCTTCACGTAATCTTGGGCCGTCCGCACCGCGGTGACGGCGTGTAGCAGGGTTTCGCTAGACAAGTCGGCCTCCTTCAGGTTTTTGACCTGTGCATTTGGATCGCGCGTTCCAGGCTCTCGACGCGATTCAGCCTGAAAGCCGCGTTGACCAATTCCCGGCCTTTGACGCTCTCTCCTATCCCAGGGAGGTCATCGTAGTTGATATCCAGCGTGCCACTGAACGCCCGGAGATCCTCTTCTCTGAACTCAGTGGCCAGGGTCTGGGACAACCGGTTCCACAGGTCCCGGCGTTGGTAGATGGATTGACTCTCCCGCGCCAGAGCTTGTGCAGTACACTGATCGCCGGATTGCTCGGCGAGCAACGCCAACTGGTGCAGATTGTCGGCTGTGATTCCCTGTGAACCGATTCGTTGGCTGATCTGCAAGCTTCGCTGATGGTAACTCCGCGCTTCCTCAAGACTTCCTCGGGACATGGCAATCAATCCCAGTTGGTATAGTGTGCGGCCAGCCATAGCCTGGTCTCCTGTTTGCTCGCTGACTGCCAGGCTGCGCTCATACATCTGTTGGGCTCCTGTCAGGTTTCTCTGGTCTTGGGCCGTCTGCCCCAGATAGAAGAGTGTAACGGCAATACCCTTCCGATCGGCCATCTGCTCCCAGATCGCGAGGCTTTCGCGCAGAAGCCGATTGGCGCGGTCGTGGCACCCCACCTCTCGCGCGATAAGTCCCAGGTTTCTCAGGTCCTGGGCGATCAGGAGCGGATTGCTCTCTCGTTCACTCCGGCGCACCTTCAGAGCCTCTTCGTATAGGGGTTCGGCTTTCGGGTAGTTGCCGGTCGTGCGGTAGAACTCGGCCAGCTCCTCTAGAGTCGCCACATAATCCGAGAGGTGCTGATCCGTGGTCGCACGATAGATCTCCAGCGCCTCCTGCAGGAGGGGTTCAATGGCAGCATCGTTCTCCAGATATTGATGGATCGTCGCCAGGTTGCGAAGGTTGCGAGCGCATTCGGGGTGATCCTCGCCCAGGATAGCATGTCTCACGACGAGTGCTTCTCTCAGCAGCCGTTCAGCCTCGTTGTAGTTGCCCATCGCTTCGTATAATTCAGCAAGGTTGTCGAGGGCTTGAGCGACAGCCAGGTTGTTCTCTCCCAGGCCAGCACGACTGGTCTCGAAGACCTCCATCAGCAGCGATTCCGCCTCCGCGAAATCACCCGTTTTTTGGCGCAAGAGCGCCAGATTGGTGAGGCTTTCGGTCACCTCGGAATGGCCTGAGCCAAACACGGCGCGGCGGATTCCTAAAGCCTGGCGATAGAGCGGTTCGGCGGCCTCATAGTCGCCAGTTGCAGCGTAGACTCCAGCCAGGTTGTTCAACGAGGCTGCAAAGCGAGGGTGCTGCTCGCCGAGGTTTTCGCGATGGATCTCCAGCGCCTGCTGCAAGAGTGGTATAGCCTTGCTGTACTCCCGCAAGGCGAAGTATAAGCCTCCCAGGTTGTTCAAGCTCTGCGCGACATCGAGATGGTTTTGCCCCAAGGTCTGGCGTCTGGCCTCCAGACTACGCCGGAAGAGCGGCTCGGCCGCCGAGTAGTTGCCGGTTACATAGTACAGATTGGCCAGTCGATCTTGGATAGTCCAGAGCTGTGCTTGTGCTTGCGGCGTCTGTCGGTCATAGATATCTATCGCTTGCCAGTACAAGGGTTCAGCCTCACCGTGCCGGCCGGCAGCTTCATAGAGCGCTGCCAGATCAACGAGAATTCCGGCGACATCGGGATGGTCTGGTCCAGCGGTCGCACGCCTGGCATCGAGTGCTTGTCGGAGAAATGCCTCTGCCGTGCGATAGTCACCCTGGGATTGGGCAATAAGCCCCATTTGCCGCGCATTATCAATGGGGGCGGTTTGTCCTGTTCCTACTACGAAATGAGTCGTCTCGCTGGCGCTTTCACTCGCGACGATGTCCCTGCCGCCTGCGGCGGATCGCAAACGGTCCATCAGCAGAGTCCCGCAATTGGGACAGAATCGCGCCTCAGCTCCAATCCGGTCGAAGCCACAGTGCGGGCATTTCATCGGCTGGTTCTCCTATCCCGGTGACGGGCTGATCATGGTTCCGCCTGGAGACCACATCGAGTGCAGAAGCGGAACGGCGGCCGCAGAATACTGCCGCAATTGCCGCACCACAGAAGCTCAGATCCACAGTTCGGGCAGTGCAGTGTGCCGCGCTCGATCGGCAGCCGACAGGCCAGGTTGTGACAACGCTGGTTGCCAGGCTGCATCAGATTGAAAGCCGGGCCTAATAGCCCTGGGTGGAGTTGAAATCGTTGAGCCCGGCGGAAGAGCACAGCATCTTCGGTGCGCATGTAGAGGACAGGCACGCCCCAGTCCCGTTCATCGTCGTTCTGGTTCTCGCGATTCATGATGGCCAGGCGTCCGTTGCTGACTGCGGTGTCAATCGGTTCGCCCTCTGCCAGGGTCCGATAGAAGGCGCGACTGAACGCAATCGCGTTGGGATCGCGAATGGAGTATTGCATCCCTACCACCGCGGGTATGCCCACCAGCGTGAGAGTCGGTGCGATGCCCGTCCAGGCATTCACCTGATCTCGACGGGCCGAATCGCATGCGCCGAGCACCACCAGCCGCAACCCACGTTTTCTGAGGTTGTTCGCCAGTCTATCTCCACGCAATGAATACTCTGCATCTATCTCGCCGTGCAAAATAAGGCTTCCCGCGCCAGTTAAAGAACCGTATGCCACACCCATGTCGCTCTCGAACTTGCCGTGCCCTGAGAAATGGAGAATGTGGGCGCTGCTGCCGAGGGCCTCCTCTAACGTGACGATGGTGGCGTCGCGATAAAACTCGAGGCTGCACAGCCCCTTCTCTCTCAGCTTCGACAGGGCGCTCTGGATATTGTCCTCTTCGGCACCGAGGTTGAGTTCAGCATAACCAGGGGGACGAGCAAGTACGACGACAAGCCGAAGAGGACCTGGTCCTATTGGCTCCAAGACATCTATGCGAGACTGCTCCAGGACTTCGTAACGAACCAACGAGAACTGGCGGTTGAGCGCGAGAAAGCCCATGATACCCTTTTGGCCGGTTGGAGTGTTGGGTGGAGCGACATAAAGATACTCCCAGGGCAGATCGGCCAACGCATAGGTGTCGAGCTTCAGCCGAATACGCAGACCTTCGTCGTCGCCAAGCCGCTCCAGGCTGCGATCGAGGAGAGAACGCACTGATGCCGGCAGGAGAGCGGTCGCCAGTTCTTCGCCCAGGGCTATCATCTCAGCCAGCGTGATGTCCCGCCTGGCCAGGAGGCGAGCGCGCCTGTGTCGCAGTTCTGTCGGCAGGACGACCGGCTCCGCGTCGCTCGGCCGTTGATCGCCTGCCGGCGAGGAAGTCACCCTGACCTTGAACCGCTCGCACCCATTCTCAATGCGGTGTTCAACCGCTTCTATGTCCAGGTTGCGGTATCTCATACGGAGGCGCCTTCGCTCCTACGTCAACCGCGCCGATGTGTCAGTCATGCACACCGGGCTGGTCGTGGCGACCGCGGATGGCCGAGATCACCACGACTACTACCGCGACGAATCAGATAGTCCCCGGCCGGGTGGCGCGCACGGCCTCCAGCAGGTAGGTCAGATAGCCGCGACGCTCCAGAAATTGGATCAGGTTC
>Ga0194126_10002318_pt1 | contig 30957 bp, 29 predicted proteins | sample TA2KigC150mmetaG_FD_148641 | JGI IMG/M metagenome (GOLD analysis project Ga0194126, IMG submission 148641) | Freshwater microbial communities from Lake Tanganyika, Tanzania - TA2015035 Kigoma Deep Cast 150m | ecosystem: Environmental > Aquatic > Freshwater > Lake | place: Tanzania: Lake... | reverse complement strand
CGGTCTGTCACACCCGTGGTTAAGTTCATTGTTAATTTACCCTATCCTCTATCATACAAGGGGAGGGGATAAAGGGGAGGGTGTTTAAAGGTGTCCTTACTTATGAACTCCTTAGCAAGTAAATGTGTTATTTATCGCTGGATTTGAGTTACTGATCAATGGCTTCTTTCTATATCCTTATATCCATATTCCTCTGGAGCTCTCTTGGTGTGGTTGTCCGGCTGTCAGGTGTTGAAATACATAGCCTGATATTTTATTCACTCGTAGTATCCATTATTGTTCAGGGGGTAATTGTATCTCAAAAGAAATACAGGAAAGAGCTTCAGGATATCAGAAAGCTTAAATATCCTGTGATACTCGGATTTGTTTCACTCTCAAATACCTTCACTTTTTTCTATGCGTTTAAAAATACGACCATTGCAAACGCTGTCCTTACACACTACACAGCTCCGGTAATAGTTGCCTTCATTGCGCCATTTTTCTTAAAAGAAAAAATCACATGGAAACTCATTGTTGTATTAATATCAGCTTCAACAGGGCTCTGGATAATGCTTGATGGATTCTCACTTGCTGAAGGTCATATGATGGGTGTTACAGCAGGCCTTTTCTCGGGGGTTGCATATGCATTTATTATTATATTTCTCCGGACGCACTCGCATAAATTCAATCCGCTTATACTCGCTTTTATTTCGAATATTACCATCGCTGTATTGCTCATGCCTTTTATAAAGGAACTGCCCCTGCATGCTTTATGGAGTTTTCTTTTCATCGGTGTAATTCATTCGACCATTGCGCCTGTTTTATATTTCAAAGGTCTCCAGTATGTCACTGCAAACAGGGCTGCTGTGCTCGGCTACCTTGAACCTGTCTGTGCGATATTTTTCAGTATGCTGTTCCTAAGCGAAATACCCGGTATCCATACTATCATCGGTGGAATACTGATCATCTTTTCAGGTTATCTGACACTTAGAGACAAGAATAGCTAATCCTCTCGAAAAATAAGCTTAACCCGAATAATGTAATTAACCACAGAGAGCACGGAGAAACATATTGATAATAAAAGAGAATCTATCGGTTTTTATAATTTCCTCTGTGCACTATTTTATGCAAGATTGAGTCTTAATTGATTTCAAAAATATAACATGAGTACACAGAGAATTGCTTGAAATTAAAAGTCTTTTTAAAGTTTAAAATACCTCTGTGAACTCTGTGGTTTAATCCAAATGCATTTTTTGGATTAAAGATTATGTGTAAGGTTACATTTTATGTCATTTCTTTCAAAATGACATTTGCTATATTCGATTGAAAAGATATTGAGCCTTTTTCTGCATCTTTGTATCTGCATATTTGCCCATTTCATGGTCGTATCCGATGAGATGAAGGAGGCCGTGTATCAGGAGTCTTTTTAGTTCTTCGTTCAGGGTTGTGCCATATTCCATCGCCTGTCTATTTGCCTTATGGAGGTTTATGACGATGTCGCCAAGAATGAAATGCTGAGAGCTGATGGCTGATAGCTGATAGCTTACATCAACTTGAGGAAACGAGAGCACGTCTGTGGTCCTGTCCACTCCGCGGTATTCGCGGTTCAATATCCTCATTCTGACGTCATTGACGAAGAAGATACTGAGTTCAGCCCTGTGAAGTCCGAGCAGGCGGAGGGTTTTCCTGAGAAGACGTGTTATCCTCTGCTGATTTACCTTTATAAGTCTTTGCTGGTTCTTTATATAGACCTTCATTCGAAAAATCAAACCCCGGATAATCTATCCTTTTATGGAAAATACCAGTCAGGATGTAGGTGAAACGCTTCTTTATCTCATGGATATCTTTCAGAGTGAGTTCACATTCATCAAGCTGTCCTTCAAGGAATATGTGATTTATTATTCTGTCGACCAATGACGCAATCCTTGCAGGTGTGGGTTCTGTAAGAACACGTGAGGCAGCCTCAACCGCATCTGCCATCATGACGAGGGCAGCTACACGGGTCTGTGGCTTTGGACCATGATATTTATAATCTTCCTCAACAGGCAAAGCAGTCTCTCTTTTATCCTTTGCTTTTTGATAGAAATATGTAATAAGCATAGTGCCATGGTGTTGTTCTATGATATCAATTATCGGTTCAGGAAGCTTATATTGCCTGGCAAGTTCAACCCCCTCCTTAACGTGGTTAACAATAATCAGGCTGCTCATATGAGGGGTCAATTTCTCGTGCTTATTTTCAGCCCCGCTCTGGTTCTCTACAAAATAATCAGGCATCTTTACTTTGCCGATGTCATGGTAATATGCGCTGACCCTTGCAAGCAAAGGATTTACTCCAACTGCCTCTGCAGTGGATTCCACAAGATTGCCGACGATCACACTGTGATGGTAAGTGCCCGGCGCTGAAACCATAAGGCTCTTCATGATCGGCTGATTAAGGTCGAGAAGCTCAAGGAGACTGATGTCGGTCGTGGCTTTAAAGAGATGTTCTATTAACGGCAGGAAGATTGAAACGAGCGCTGTGACGCTTATCCCTCCGATTGCTGCAAATATTATTGAAGAATGCGCCTTGGCAGTGAAGAGTTCTCCTTTAAAAAGGAGCAGGATTATAACAGTAAAGATATTTGCGGCAATTACAAAACCGCCTCCTTTCAAAAGGGCAGATCTCTTTTTGCAGCGTATTACACTGAAGGCTGCAGTGATGCTGCCGACGAATGCATAAAGAGCATAGGATGCATCATTTACCCACAGAGCGCTGAGGAGACTGATGGTGAAGGCAAAAATAATAGCAGTATGGAAGTCAAACAGAAGAGATACGAACATTGCCCCGGAAGCAATGGGAATGCCAAAGAGGGCGCTGTCTATGAATTTATATTCCAGGCCTTTTGAAAGACTGAACATGAGGTAACCGAACAATCTTTCCGTAAGGAGTGTGCCTATCAACAGGTAACCGAGAAGGAGGATCATATTGTATTTCCTGACGTAGGCAGGTTTGTACCGCATGATGTCCCGGTAGAGTATAAACATCAGGAGAGAGGAGATAAGAAACCCTCCTGCTATTTGTTCTATCCCGAATTTTACCTGTATTGACAGAGAGGCAATAAAACCGCATACGACTATAAAATATATTCTCAAAAGCTTTTCTTTTTTGCCGTACTTCAGGGAATGACTATTGGCTGCAGATGTATCGCCGTATAAAAATATCTTTAAACGCGCGGCAATATTCTGAATTTTATTCTTCTGCTGACCGTTTTTCATATCTCTCGTAAGCTTTGACGATTTGCTGGACAAGCTTGTGTCTTACGACGTCTCTCTCAGAAAAATAAACGAATTTAATGCCTTCGATATCGTTCAATATCCTTTCAGTTTCCATAAGGCCTGAGGTCTTTCCATGCGGGAGGTCTATCTGTGTTATATCACCGGTAATAACGGTCTTTGAATTGAATCCGAGTCTTGTGAGGTACATCTTCATCTGCTCGGAAGTCGTGTTCTGCGCCTCATCCAGTATGATGAATGAATCGTTGAGAGTCCTTCCCCTCATGAAGGCAAGTGGGGCTATCTCTATAGTGCCGCGATCTATGAGTTTCCCGACCTTTTCTGCCTCCATCATATCGAAAAGGGCGTCATATAACGGCCTGAGATAAGGATTGACTTTCTCGTACAAATCTCCGGGCAGAAAGCCGAGTTTTTCACCTGCCTCAACAGCCGGCCTTGCAAGTACGATCCTGCTTATCTGTTTTTTCAGAAATGCATTGATAGCCATTGCCATGGCAAGATACGTTTTGCCCGTGCCTGCCGGTCCTATGCCGATAACGATATCGAACTTTTTAATAGCTTCCAGGTATTGTCTTTGGGTCTCTGTCTTTGGTATGATGAACCGCTTTTTTGAAGATACGGGGATGTTGTTCATGAAGAGGTCTTTTACTGAAGTATACTCGTCTTCATTTGTTGTAGAGCGGATGGCATAGCGAATGTCTTCGGGATTCAGGTTATAGCCTTCAGAGCTGATGGACCGGATATCATGGATGACCCTCTCTGCCTTTTCTACAGCTTTATCATTACCCTGCAGAAATATCTTATTCCCTCTCTGAGAAGCTACGATTCCGAGGGTCTCCTCGATTACCCTGAGATTTTTGTCGAGTCTCCCGAAAAGCAGGTTAGACTCGGTTTCACTGTCAAGTTCAATCTCTATTGTTACCGTAAGGCCTCCTGCTGAGCCCTGAAAGTTACAAAAGCCTTAAGGCCCTCAGTCTTCTTAAGTTTGATCGAAAATACTTCAGCCTCTTCTTTCGTATTGAATTCTCCTACCAGCACCTTGAAAATCCTTTCATTCTTTGCTGTTGTCATGATGACTGCCGCATGATAATCCTTTTTATCAAGTTTCAACATCAGGGCATGTGCATCTGATGAATTTTTGAATGCGCCTACCTGAACAGTATATTTTCTTGATGATGCGGCCTTCCTGGTTTCCTGAGATTCTCCGGCCTTCAGGATTGACTGGGAAGGGATCATCTCTTTTGCTTTTTCTATCGGGTGTGCTTCTTTAGCGTTCTTGTTTTCCTGAGGCTTCTGTATTTCAACCGGTATTTGTGCTGCAGGTGTCTGCTGAGTTTGCCGGCCTGTAATTTCCTTTTGAGTATTTACTGAATTCTGCTGAACAGCAGGTTCTTTTGGGGGATTACCTGATGCATGCATATCAGCAGGTGAGCGAAAGTTTTTACCGACAAAAAATCCGAGTGTAAAACCGATTGCAGATATTACGATTACAGAAATCATAATGATAGTTCTGCTGACATAGAAAACTGAAGATTTTTCTTTTAAATCAGTCTTTTTCATAAGATAAGCATAGCATCACCATATGAGAGAAATCTATACCCTCCTGCGATGGCCTCTTCATAAGCTTTTGCCAGATTTTTCCAGCCGCAGAGGGCGGAAACCAGCATCAGAGGTGTAGATCTGGGCAGATGAAAATTGGTTATGAGCGAATCGGCTATTTTGAAATCATATCCAGGGTATATAAAGATATCAGTCATGCCTTTTAATCTGCCATTGTGAGACTTCACATGACAGTTGCCGCTTATATATCCTTCCAATGCCCTTGTTGTGGTTGTTCCCACGCATACAACCCTTTTCCCTGAAGCCTTTGCATCATTGATTTCAGAAATCAGTCTCCTGTCTATCTCAAAAGACTCGGCATCCATGGAATGTTCATCAACAGATTCTGTCCTTATGGGTTTGAATGTGCCGATACCCACATGGAGTGTTATTTCTCTTATTCTTATCTCCCTCTTCTTTATATCATTGAGCAATATGTCTGTAAAATGCAGACCTGCTGTAGGCGCTGCTATGGAGCCTTCTTCCTTTGCAAATACAGTCTGGTAACTTATTTTGTCGGATTCATCAGGCAAACGTTTCATATATGGCGGCAGGGGCATACAGCCGTATTTCCAGATGATATCCATGAAATTTCCGGAACAGATAAATTGAGCTGTATTCCCGTTATGAAGCTCCACCTGCAGTTCATCAGAGATTCTCAGTCTTCCTGTAATGCCTCCTTTTGAGAGGACTTCCCATGATGCTTCATCTTTTTTCCTTACGAGTAGAATATCTGTCTTTCTACCGTCCTGGTTATATGCGCTCAGTCTTGCGGGAAAGACCTTTGTGTTATTGATGAGAAGCATATCACCCTTCCCGAGATATGAAGGGAGATCAATAAATCTTTTGTGTTCGATTGAGCCATCCCTGTGAAGTACAAGGAGCCTTGAACCTGAACGATCTGTTAAGGGTCTTTGTGCAATGAGATCTTGTGGAAGAAGATAATCGAAATCAGTGATTTTCATAAAGTTGTATTATTGTTCCGGGGTAGAAAAAGGAGAGTATTTCCTTGTAGTTTTTGCCTTCGCGGGCCATATTCAATGCGCACCATTGACACAAACCAACGCCGTGACCATAGCCTTTACCTTCAAACAGCGCTGAATCTCCGTTGGCTGATATCTTGAAATTTGTGCTTGGAAGAGCGCTCCATCCGAGCGCCTTTCTGAGATCGGTCGCATTGATTACGGTTGTTCCGGAATCGGTTGCAATATTGAGCTGCTTTATCCTCTTTGAAGACGTATAGGATTTTATTGAAATTCCTTTAATCCCTGATATGTTCAGAGCCTTCCCTATCTCTGCAAAACGAACCCTCTTTTCCCACGTCCAGTAAGGGGAAATCTCACAGGTTGATTCCTGAGACTTTAAATAAGGGTAGCTTTTCCCGAATACCTCTTCAGGAAATTCTGTTTTTCCACCGCATGTCGAGTGATAAAATGCTTCGATCAATCTGCCGTTAAAAGTGAGCACTTCATCGCTGGTCTGGTTAACTGCGTATGCGATTCTTACGTTCGGCTTATTGCCCTTGTAGACCTGGTGAATGACAGAAGATGAGATATGATAGATTAAGTCGCCGTTCATTCTCTTCTGATATATGGCATATGTCCTTGATATGACCGCCTGTGCCTTGAGCGCTTCCATTTCCCAGTCCTGACCGACTTCAACAGCAACAACATCCTTAATGTAATCCTCTAATGGAAGTTCATTTATGATATAGAGACCCCTGTCGCCTTTCCATATATCGATATTGCCTGTATAATGCGACCCCATAACAAGGAGGTCACCCTTCATGCTTCCAAGCTTTTCTATTCTTTCATTCTTTAAAGGGATTTTGGTATAGGCGTCATTTAAGATAAGCACCTTAATATTTTCATTTGCACCGGCATTTAATGAAAAAATTAAAATGTAAAATGTAACAATCAAAAAGAAGAGGAATAAATGTTTTTGTTTGTCATTCCGGCTTGTCCGGAATCTTTCTGTATAAAAAAGGATTCTCGCCTCGGCGAGTCGCTGAGGTGACCCGACAAGTCTACGAATTATAGAGCGGGAATGACAGACTTGATGATATATCGATTTGTATAGGAAGTGGAGATCCTTTGACGTAATCATTATTTTTTCCCGAGAATCCAGAAAATGAGTGTCAGTATCAGACTCAGGAGTATGCTGGTCGCAAGCGGGAAGTAAAAAGTAAAGTTCTTTTTCTGAAATATTATGTCCCCGGGCAGTTTGCCGATCCACGGCAGTTTTCCTGAAAGAAGCAATAAACCTCCAACAGCGATGATTACAATACCGGAAATGATAAGCAATTTCCCTATATGCTGTATGCTTTCTGTCATGTTTTGTTGTTTATTTGCAGTTTGCTATCTGCTGTCTATTGTTTACTGGCTGCTTTTTCCCACGTATTTTTCCATTTCCGAGTAGATGCATCCACAGTACTTCTGTCTGTAAAGACCAAGCTCCTTTGATAGCTGCATGCCCTTCTTCCAACCCAGCCTGAAATCCTCCATATAAAAAGGTATGGAATATCGTTTTTCCATTTCCCTTCCTGTTTCTATTATCTTATCAAATTTCTGGTAAGGACTTACAAGGAGAGAAGTTGTGAAACCGTCGAGTCTCATTTTCTTTGCAGCCTTTGCAGTTTCCTCAAGTCTCATAGAATAGCAGAAAACACATCTGTTTTCTTCATTGTTAACCACTGTTCTCAGAAACTCTCTGAGTCCATAATGATCAGTATATTCGATATCAAGGCACCAGTCTTTCTGCAGTTTCAGCACAGAATCAAGCCGCATCTGATATTCAGTGTACGGATGTATATTCGGATTGATCCAGAAACCTTTTATATCAATACCTTTTGTGTTCAGAGTCTGAATGGGATATAGACAGCAATTTGCACAGCAGATATGCATGAGGAGTTTCATATCTATGAACGGCGTTTGCTTTCTTTGCCTTCAAACAGACTTAAGTTATTCCTGTATGTAAAGTTAAGGTGACTGTAAGCTTTTTCCGTGGCCTTGCGTCCATTGGATGTCCTGATGATGAATCCTGTTTTCAATAGGTATGGTTCTATAACATCCAGCAAGACGTCGGTTTCTATCTGAAGTGTTGCAGCAAGCGCTTCGATGCCGACCGGACCGCCTTTATAATTCAGGATGATCGTGTTCAGCAGTTTTCTGTCCATCTCTCCAAGACCGGACTCATCAATGCCTTCCAGAGATAAGGCTTCCATGGCAACATTTTTTGTAATATTTCCCTGAGCCCTGACCTGTGCATAATCACGCACACGTTTTAAGAGTCTGTTTGCAACTCTCGGAGTGCCTCTTGCCCTTTGTGCAATTGCAAAAGCTCCATCCTGGTCAATTGGGATGTTTAATATTGATGCAGAACGTTTTACGATATGGATAAGATCATTTTCATTATAAAAGTCCAGATCTCTTGTTATCCCAAACCTTTCTCTCAAAGGGGACGAAAGGAGGCCGGCCCTGGTTGTAGCGCCGATTAAGGTAAAAGGTTCAAGTCTGTAACGGTGAGTCCTTGCATGTACACCTTTATCAAAAACAAAATCAACTGCAAAGTCTTCCATAGCCGGATAAAGGAACTCTTCGACGATCTTTGGCAACCTGTGTATTTCGTCAAGAAAAAGGATATCGCCTTTTTCGAGATGTGTGAGAATACCCATAAGATCTCCGCCTTTTTCAAGGGCCGGTCCGGAGGAGGTGATAATCTTTGAACCCATTTCATTTGCAATAATATGCGCTAAAGTGGTTTTTCCGAGACCCGGCGGTCCGTTAAAAAGGATATGGTCTAAAGATTCCTGCCGTTTTAAGGCTGCCTCTATTGCTATTTTCAGGGTTTCAACTATCTTGTCCTGTCCTATGTATTCAGACAATAGTTTTGGTCTGAGAGAAAGGGTGTTCTCGTCGTCCAAAGGGCTTTTGTCGCTTAAGATGTCAGGGAGGTTATTTGCCTCTTCGTGAATCACTTCTTCTGGCCCCTGTATACTTCCTCAAATAATTCCTCTGACGTGCTGATGCGAGGATTCCGTTTAATCGCTTCTTCGATCATTTGCGCTGCTTCCGTATGCTTATGCCCCAACTGATTCACAAGGACGTATTCCACCTCTTTCCTGAAATCTTCTGTGACTTCAGGCGCTGCCGCAACTTCCTGCATTAAGGCATACTTTGCTGCTTTTCCCTTAAGGGTTGCGATTATCTTTTCCGCTTTTCTCTCGCCTATGCCTTTTAACTGGCGAAGCGCTTTTGCGTCTCTCTCTTCAATCCAGCGGGCTATCTCCCTCACGGGTTTTGAGAGAGCCTTAACAGCAGCAGAAGGACCGATATCTTCAACAGATATGAACAGTTCAAAGAATTCCTTATCGAGAGGGGACTGAAATCCCACGAGAACAGGTTTGGGTTGTCTCTCTGTCTGATTATATGAAACATAAAATTCGAGTTCATCTCCGTCTGAACTGTTTGCCTTGATCATTTTCATGACATAGGCCGGGATCAGGATATCATAGCCTGTCCCGTTTACTATGAGGGTGAGCCTGTCGTCATGTGCAAGGGTGAGTCTTAATATCCCTTTCAGATACGATATCATATTATTTTCCTTGAACCCTTCCTGTAAAAAGCTGTTAAGGCGACTGCAAGCGCATCGGATGCGTGCAGGGATTTAATATTGTCCAGCCCGAGCAATTTTTTTATAACAGATTTCATCTGATATTTATCAGCCCCTCCAAAACCTGAGAGGGCGTGTTTCACTTCTTTGGGTGTAATCTCTAATACAGCGACATTATTCTGAAAAACAGACAAGTATATAATACCCAAAACACCTCCCAATAATATACCGGCCTTAGGGTACCTCACCAGTGAAAATACATTTTCTACAGCAACTAAATCCGGGCGGAATGTATGGATCAATGTATTTATGTCTCTGTGAATCTGAAACAGTCTTTTGGAGAAATGTTCCCGGGGAGATGTTTTGATATAACCACATTTGAGCAGGCGTGGAACAGCATTGTTACATTGTATAGCCCCAAACCCGGTTGTTGCCAAGCCAGGATCAATGCCGAGGATGATCATATGCCTGAAACGGCAAACTATTTTTTCCGCGGGGCTTCAAAGAGAATCTCTTCAACCATCTGACAGAGGACATGTCCGATAGTTATATGAGTTTCCTGAATGCGTGGTGTGTTGTCGGACGGGACGATAAATGCATAGGTTGCCTTTGATGCGAACTTGTCGCCTTTCGAGCCGGTGAATGCCACTGTAGTCAATCTCTTTTTCCTCGCCACATCCATTGCTTTAAGGATATTCGGTGAATTTCCACTCGTACTGAGCGCAATGACAATGTCCCCTTCATTAGAAATAGCTTTAAGCTGTTTTGCAAAGATCTCAGAGAAATCATAATCGTTCGCAATTGATGTGATCACTGCCATATCAGTATTCAGGGCTATAGCAGGCAGACCCGGACGTTCTCTTTTGAATCTGTTTGTGAATTCTGCAGCAATGTGCGAGGCGTCGGCAGAGCTCCCGCCGTTGCCGAAAAGGATTAATTTTTTACTGTCATTGAAAGCATTGGCAATGATCTTTGAAACCTCAAGGATTTTGTCGATATTCTTTTCATCAATGAATTTTTCTTTAACCTGGATGCTCTCTTCGAATGCCCTGAATATTTTGTCTTTCATAAAGGTAAGATCGGTAAATTATTATTTCAATTAGCGTAACCAAATCGGAAAATTCTGTCAACCAGCTATGCTTTTTATGCAAGGCATCAGCCTTGATTTTTTCATAATTCCTGTGCAATACTATCGCCGAAGTATTCGGAAGTATTGTTGTATATAGCTTCAAGGACCTCGACTTTGCAGCTTCTATACCATTATTCCGTAATCTTCTATTTTTATTATCAAGGAGGTGCAGCACAATGGTAAAAGGGACCGTAAAGTGGTTCAACGAGTCCAAAGGTTTTGGATTCATCACCAAGGAAGATGGAGGGGATGTGTTTGTTCACTATTCTGCCATTCAGGGCAATGGGTTCAAGACACTGACCGAAGGCCAGGCTGTCAACTTTGAAGTTGTAGATGGCCCAAAAGGCCCTAAAGCAGAAAACGTTACTAAAGCCTAACCAAAATATGCAGGTTCCGGTTATGCCGGAACCTGCATTCTTAAAAACCTTTCCGAAATATAATTCTATCATGGAACCAGAAGAGCATTTAGAGATAGTCAATTATAAAGGCGAAGTAATAGGCCGCGCTCTCAGGTCTGAGGTCCACGGCAATCCATCCATGGTTCACAAGGTTGTCCATGTGCTTGTATTTAACAGACAGGGAGATATTCTTTTACAGAAACGGTCACAGAATAAAGATGTTGCTCCCGGCAGATGGGATACGTCTGTGGGCGGACATGTCGGTATAGGAGAAGATCTGATCTTCTCATCCAAAAGAGAAATGCATGAGGAACTCGGCATTGCCGGACGCGAGCCCGAATACCTGTATTCATATATTCACAGCAATACATACGAAACAGAATTAGTGACGACTTACCGTTGTAAACATGAGGGGCATTTCTCATTTAACAGGGAAGAAATCGACGAGATAAAATTCTGGAATGTTGCTGAAATAAAAGAAGCTATAGGGAAAAAGATATTAAGTGATAACTTTGAGCATGAATTTATGACATATCTTGGGTACTTGGAAGAATGATTACTGCATGGCAAGCGCTACATCTCTTGTCTCAGCCGGAGGTCCTTCCTTTGCAGGTCCAATGGCAGTTACCCGATAACTCCTTTTCATCGGAAGATTCTCTTTGTCGATGAATGAAGGTGATCTGGTTTCCCCGATCAATCTGAAACCTTCTTCTTTATTCAGTTCCCTGTAAACCCTGTACCCTTCTACCCATGTCTCCCGAGGTTCTTTCCAGATAAGATATATATGCTCCTTGGCAACTACCGCCTGCAAGGCTTCAGGTGCGGACGGCACAAGTTCTGCCGGATCTGTTGTAATCTCATGAGAGGCAGGGCCTTCATCGCGTATCAGGCTTCCAGTCAAACTGCGGATGGTATAGTAAATCGGTTTTTTAATATTGAATGAATCCCTAAAAATGGGCTCTTTAACAGGTTTGTTATTAACAGGGTTCAGAGCATATTCGCCCTTTTTTTCACTCCTATAGATGTTGTAATAAACCCCTTCCCCTGCGCTATCCCAGGTTAATGTGAGAGAGTTGTGTTCAATATGGAAAGAAATTTTAGACGGAGGTGCAGGAGGGCATTCCGGTTTTATATCTAAGATATCCGAGTCATTGCTTATGATGCCCCTTAAATTCTCAGAAACAACTTTATATTTACAGGCAAGGCCGATCTTAAAATCAGGAATAGAAAAAGACCTCCCGGCATTTTCGATAAATGCGAGCTTCTGAAAATCTTCGCCTGATGATCTCAACAGATGGAATCCTTTGATAGAACCTTCTTTGTTCCTGGGGAAATCCCATGAAACAATGATTTCTGATTCTCTGTGTATTGCCCTTAGTCCAATTGGCGCTTCCGGCTTTTCATAGGATTTTAAAGTCGGGTCACCTTTTTTGCCACAAGCGGGAATAAGCAGACAGAAGGAAAACAGAAATAAGAGACATCTTACTAAGGAATGATTAAGTAAGGCATCATTATTAAAAAATCTCCCCTTCCCCCTCTTTATCTTCGCCTCGGTGAATCCGCCTAAGTGCGGAAAAGAGGGGGTTATTCCCTCCCTTTGGTAAAGGGAGGTTAGGAGGGATTTTATGATTAATGTCTTCATGATCTTATTATTTACTGTATGCAGTCTACTGTCTACTACCTACTGTTTTCTATCTGCTATTTTCTTTAGCTTTTTTATCTGCTTCACAACCTCAGCAGGTGATGTGCTGCCAAGGGATTTTTTGTTTTTGACGGAATTCTCCGGATTCAAACAGGAATACAGATCCTGTTCGATCATAGGGGAAAACGTCTGCAACTCCTTCAGGGTAAGATCTTCGAGTTTCTTTGTATTCCTGATAGCATGAAGGACAATCTTTCCGGTGATTTTATAAGCCTTTCTGAAGGGTATGCCTTTTGTGGCAAGGTATTCCGCAATATCAGTTGCAGTAGAAAAAGCATCTCCTGCTGTTTCCCGCATTCTTTTCATATGAAAAACAATTCCCGGAAACATTTCATTCAGGACAATCAGGCAGGATTTCACAGTATCAACCGTATCAAAGACAGGCAGTTTATCCTCCTGTAAATCCCGGTTATACGACAGGGGAAGACCTTTCATTATTGTAAAAAGAGCGAGCAAATTTCCGTAGACACGTCCTGTTTTTCCCCTGATTAGTTCTGCGACATCCGGATTTTTTTTCTGGGGCATTATGCTCGACCCTGTCGTATAGGCATCAGGCAGTTCGATGAATCTGAACTCCTCTGATGACCATAAAACAAGCTCCTCGGCTAAACGTGAGAGATGCATCAGCAGCAGGGATGCATTTGTCAGGAATTCCAGGGCAAAGTCCCTGTCAGATACTGCATCAATGCTGTTTTGAGAGACACCGTCAAATCCAAGAAGTTCTGCAACATAAAGTCTGTCTATGGGAAGAGATGTCCCTGCAAGGGCGCATGAGCCTAATGGAAGCTGATTTATCCTTTTCAGAGAATCATGAAACCTTTCTGTATCTCTTTGCAGCATCTCGACATACGCAAGCAGATGATGTGACAAAAGAACCGGCTGAGCCCTCTGCATATGCGTGTAGCCGGGCATCAATACGTTGAGGTGCTTTGAAGCCGTATCGATAAGGGTTTTCTGAAAAGTTTTAAGAAGAGACTGGATCTCTCTGACTTCTGCCCTGACATATAATCTGAGATCAAGGGCAACCTGATCATTCCTCGATCTTGCTGTATGGAGTTTAGCTCCGGGATTTCCTGTTCTCTCTATCAGGGCGGATTCGATATTCATATGAATGTCCTCGAGTTCTTCTCTGAAGATAAACTTCCCTGTTTCTATGTCCTTTCCAATCTCGTTCAGTCCTTTTATTATTTTTTTAGAATCGCTTTTCGTGATAATACCCTGCCTGCCGAGCATTTTGGCATGCGCTATGCTGCCTTCGATGTCGTATTTCCAGAGACGGCAATCAAACGATATGGATTCTGTGAAGGATTCTACAACCCTTGAAGTATTCTCTTTGAACCTTCCTGACCAGGGTTTTTTCATATCTTCAGTTTAATCCCTTCCAAATATTCATAATAATAATAAAGGTCAAAAGGAAGACTGTCAAGACACAGTCTTGCATGACATTTATGCTCTTTTATCAAGAACTTCTATCTCGGTCTTAAAAAGCATGAAAAGCGAACCAATATCTTCCTCGGTCAGATTAATACCGTCTTCCCCAGCGTCTTCCATGAGAGCTGCGAGGACATATCTCATTACATATGGCTGCTTAGAAACCTGGACGCCCGTAATTCTATCGATGAAATTTTCATGGGCTCCTTCAAGGTATCCATTTAAATAACTGCCTCCCTTCTAAGTCCTTTATTAGAATTATCGATATTATACCTGATTGCATAGGCGCGAGTTTCCAACTATATGCATTTCTCCTGAAAATAGGTTTTCTTTGATAACATCGCCTCAGATACCTATAGGGTGACAAAATCGGTTTTTTTCAATGGGTTATTGTAAAATGTCAACTTATGCAACTGACGCAGTTGCCGGACACCGCGATGAGATTCGAAATAATTAAAAAAGACAGAGATGCCAGAGCCGGTCTTCTGGAGACGGACAGAGGGCTTATACATACTCCTGCATTTATGCCGGTCGGAACGATCGGGACCGTTAAGTCTATGTCTCCTGAGGAACTGAAAGAGATAGGGGCTGAGATAATTCTCAGCAATACGTATCACCTTTATCTCCGGCCGGGTCACGAGATAATCTCATCTCTCGGCGGTATTCATAAATTTATGAACTGGGACAGGCCGGTATTGACTGACAGCGGCGGCTTTCAGGTCTTCAGCCTTTCTGCCTTGAGAAAGATAGAGGAAGACGGAGTGCATTTCAAATCCCATCTTGACGGTTCAATGCATTTTCTTGGACCGAAAGAAGCAATGGAAATACAGTCTTTGCTCGGCTCGGATATAGCAATGGCGCTTGATGACTGCACCCCATATCCTTCGACTTATGAATACGCAATGAACTCGCTTTTCAGAACTATACAATGGGCAGAACAATGCAAGGCATTTCAAAGGGAAGGGCAGGCATTATTCGGAATTGTTCAGGGAAGTCTCTATGAAGACCTGCGCAGGAAAAGCATTGAGGAACTTACAGACATCGGGTTCGATGGATATGCAGCCGGGGGACTGAGTGTTGGCGAACCTAAAGAAGACATGCACCGGATGATATATTTTACCGCGCCGTTGCTCCCTGCCGACAAACCGAGATATCTCATGGGGATAGGGGAACTAGGAGATGTGCTGAAGGCAGTTGAGGCAGGTTTTGATATGTTTGACTGTGTTATGCCTACAAGAAATGCACGTAACGGAACTCTGTTCACAAGCACAGGGAAAATAAGCATCAAAAGAGAAGAATTCAAGGCTGACAAGGGGCCTCTTGACCCTGACTGTGAATGCCCTGCATGCAGGAATTATTCGAGGGGGTATCTGAGGCATCTCTTTCTTTCAAGGGAAATACTCTCGATGAGGCTGAACACAATACACAACCTGTATTTCTATTTGAAATTTTTCAGGAATATGAGAGAATCTATCACAGAAGGAAAATTTATGGAGTTCAGGCATAAATGGACAGGGATATTTTAGCCGGAGACTATTCAAGCCAGATAAGAAAAGTCCTTATTTATACATTAATCCTGAACGCTCTTGTCGCCGGCGCAAAAGTCGTCTACGGATTAATAACCAACTCTGTCGCCATGATGTCTGACGGGTTTCATTCTGTTTTCGACGGCACATCAAATGTGATAGGGTTGATAGGCATCTGGATAGCATCCCATCCACCGGATGAAAAGCATCCTTACGGACATAAAAAATATGAGACTCTTTTTACAATCATTATTGCGGTTATGTTGTTTACTGCCTGTTTTGAGATATTGAAGAAGGCATATCAGTCTTTCCATGAAGATCACAAAACGAATGTTACACAAGCCAGTTTTTTGATAATGCTTGCAACAATGGGAGTTAATATTTTTGTGATGTTCTATGAAAAGAGAAAAGGCAAACTGCTCGGCAGTGATTTTTTAATAGCTGACGCCAAACATACAAAGAGTGACATCCTTGTTTCCCTCACTGTCATCATAAGCCTTGTTTTTACCAAAATGGGTTATCACCGCGCTGATATTATTGTTGGACTCATTATTGCTGTTTTTATCGCTAAGATAGGATATGAGATTCTCAAAAATGCATCTGACGTGCTTGTAGATGCAGTCTGCTTAGACACCTCTGCTATTGAGTTTGTTGTAAACAGTATAGAAGGCGCTAAGGGATGCCATAATATAAGGACAAGGGGCTCGATGAATTCAATTTACCTTGACCTCCATATCCTCGTGGATAAAAATATGTCAATAGAAGCTAGCCACAGGATTGCAGACATCATAGAAGAAAAGATAAAAAAAGAATTTCCTTCGGTTGTGGATATTGTTGTGCACATAGAACCAGAGGGAGTGGAAAAGTGAATAAGAGGGACCAAGGATTCAAGGGTTCAAGTTTTTTATAATTATCCGTTTGAATCCCAGAACCCCTGACCCCTTGAATCCTGTTTTTACAGAATCGGTAAATACCTTTCTATTTCGTAGGGATGAATCCTTATCCGGTAATCATCCCATTCTACCCTTTTGCTGGTTAGAAACTGTTCAAAGATGTGGTCACCGAGAGTTTCTCTCAGGAGTTCGCTGTTTTCTGCGTATTCCATAGCCCTGTTGAGGTTTCCAGGAAGGGTATCAATATTGTATTTCAGCCTCTCCTCTTCAGAGAGATGGTAGACGTCCATCTCAACAGGTTCGGGCAGCTTATACCCTTTCTCGACGCCTTTCAGTCCGGCATTCAGCATACAGGCAAAGGCAAGGTATGGATTGCAGGATGGATCGGGTGAACGGAGTTCCACGCGTGTCGCCTTTTCCTTGCCAGGCTTGTAAAGGGGAACTCTGACAAGGGTAGACCTGTTTCTCCTTGCCCAGCAGATATAAACAGGCGCCTCATAACCGGGTACAAGCCTTTTATAGGAATTCACCCACTGGTTCAGAATCAGGGTAATTTCCTTTATATGGGTGAGTAAACCGGCTATATATTTTTTGGCAATGTCGGAGAGAAAATACTGGTCTTTGGGATCAAAGAAAGCATTTCTATCGCCTTTAAACAGAGACTGATGTGTATGCATGCCGCTTCCGTTCTGGCCGAATACCGGCTTTGGCATGAAGGTGGCGTAAACATTATACTGCTTTGCTATCTCCTTAACGATTATTCTGTGTGTCATCACAATGTCAGCCATTGTTAAGGCGTCTGCATACCGCAGGTCTATCTCATGCTGCGAATGTGCAACCTCATGATGGGAATATTCAACCTGTATCCCCATTGTTTCAAGCGCAAGGATGGTATCCCGCCGAAGGTCTTCCGCAGCATCCAGCGGATAATCAAAGTAACCGCCTTCGTCGAGCGGTTCCGTGCACTTATCACTCTTGAAATAGAAATATTCGAGTTCGGGCCCTACGAACAAAGTGAACCCCTTCTTCTCGGCTTTCTCAAGGTTGACTTTCAGAATATATCTCGGGTCTCCTTTATACGGTGAGCCGTCGGGTTCATAGATATCGCAGAACATCCTTGCGACCGCCTTCTCCTTTGGTCTCCAGGGGAGGAGAACAAAGGTGGATGGGTCAGGTCTTGCAATCATATCGCTCTCATCAATCCTTGCAAAGCCTTTAATGGATGAACCGTCAAAGCCCATGCCTTCGTTAAATGCGAATTCAATTTCATCAACCGGGACAGCAAAACTTTTCAACTGCCCGTGAATATCGGTAAACCAGAGCCTTATGAATTTAACACCATGCTTCCTTACCAGCTCCATGACGTCTTTTTTATCCCTTGGTTTTTTTAAAACACTCTTGATTTTTTCTTTTGCCATGCTGACCTCCTTCTTTTATAAGCTTTTCCGGAAAATTAATTTATAAAAATTTATCGCCCTGCCGCTGCATTCTTCATATATCTTTTCTGTTTCTTCGATCATCCTGTCCTTATCCGGCGTCCCCTGAAACCATTCCCGGATCATATCCCTTGTCACTTCTATATGGAACTGGAATGCATAAACTTTATTGCCGAATCTGAATGCCTGATGTTTATAAAGCCGGGAACTTGCTAAAAGGACAGCTCCGGGCGGCAGATCGAAAGTGTCTCCATGCCAGTGGAAGACCTTGAATTTTCTCCAGAAGTCTCCAACCTGCGGATGAGTCGCAAGCCTTCTCATCAGCGGGTCCTTTAAACCGTCTCCTGTGAGTTCTATGTAACGCCACCCGATCTCTTTTTCAGGGCCGGGATGTACCTCTGCGCCGAGACAATGCGCGATCATTTGTGAGCCGAGACATATCCCTAGTATCTTCATATCCCTGTTGATTGCCTCTCTGATAATACGGGAACCGGTCAGAAGATGCGGATATCTGTCCAGTTCATAGACACCCATAGGTCCGCCGAGAATTACAAGGGTATTGAATTTTTCCAAAGGAGGCGCTGTTTCACCTGAGCCCATTTCCACAATTTTAAAGGGAATGTCATCTTTTCTGAGGAAATTCTCTATTGTGCCGGGACCTTCAGAAGATATGTTTTTGAGTATCAGAACCGCCATCTTCTCTCTCTCAATTTATCCATAAAATATTTTTGTTATCTCAAGCGCCTTTTGTCTTGTATCTTTAATCTTATTTATGAGGGCATCTTTTGACGCAAGATTAAGAAACCTAATAATTATATCAATAATTTCAGAATTAATCTTTAACACATTTTCATCATTCAGTCTCAGCAAGGTATCAACAGTTCTTAAAAACTTATACGCATCTGAGAGGAGATCACCAGGATCACTATCAAGGATACTGCTTTTTGTGAGCTGTCTGATAGCAGTTTCTGTATTTTGAATAATCAGGTCAGGCAGTTCCCGGACGTGTTTTAACTGAAGGTATTGAACGAGGAATTCTATTTCCCTGATCCCGCCCGGACCATTTTTTATGTCATATCCGGCAGCTTCCCGGGAAATCTCACGAATGATCCTTCTCCTCATATGCTCCATGTCAGATCCTCTTATTTCATTGCATCTCTGTAAAATGACCTGTCTTTTCATCTGCTGGAATGCGTTTATGAGATCCATATCTCCGGCGATCGGTCTTGCCCTGAGAAGAGACTGTATCTCCCAGGGTTGTGCGGACTTGAGATAATAGCGCTTATAACCGCTGAGGTCATTTGAAAGGGTTCCCTTTGAGCCGTCAGGCCTGAGACGTGTGTCGACCCTGTAAGCAAATCCCTGTGCAGTGTATGCTGAGAGAAATCTGATAAGCTCTTCAGCAGACCCCTTTTCAGGAGCAGAAAGGTTTCTGTCATTTGTATGTATAAACATGAGATCTAGGTCTGAGTCAATATTCAATTCACCGGCCCCTAATGCGCCGAGTCCGATGACAGCGAACTTATTATCCATATTCAGGCGGGAGGACAGGGCTTTTACGATTGTTTCAGCAAGACTGCTGAGGCCGGCTGAAAATTGATGTGTATCGAAGGTATTGTTAAGATAGAGCATTCCTGATTTAAGTTCTTCGATAGTCTTTATTTCCCTGATGGCATCGAGCGGACTGTATGAACTGCTGAGAAGAGTTACAAGCCGTTCCTGTAAAAAGTTATAGTCCATCCTCATATCAGGATATTCAAAGATAGCCTCAAGATTATCAAGACTTAAAAGTGATCTTGTGAGATAAGCGCTCATTGAGAATATGCTGACAGTGCTCTCTCTTGTATCAGGCCGTTGCAGCAACAGGTCCATGTGAGACTCATGGGATCCGATCTTCCGGATAAATGAGACAAGCACGCCTAATGTCCTGTCTTTATTGACGGATTTTACTGCCTCTTCGAGGAATGCAGGTATTATTTTCCTGAGCAGCGTTCTCTCTCTTATAGTTTTTCCCGTGGCTATCTGCTCTGAAAGGGAGTCCATATTTTTGAGGGCTGCAGCAGGCTTAAGAAAACCTTTAAAGGAAAGATAATCGAGAATAGATTCTTCCGGCATGTCATCCCTGAGTGATAACATAACTTCCTGTGCAGCTTCGGTCCCGCCAAGGAGGGAATTATACATATCCCTCACCTTCAGTCTTTTTAATCTGAGGTCGGACAAAAAATCATTCGCGTTATGGAAGTTCATCTTTTTTGCAAGTATGCATAGTTCATCTGAATCTGACGGCAAAGAATGTGTTTGAAGATCGTCTTTCATTTGAAGCAGGTGTTCAATTCTTCTTAAAAAAGAGTAACTTTCTGAGAGTATCTTTACATCTTCTTCTGAGAGAAACCCCTCTCTTAACAACTCCTGAAGCGATGCCGAGAGGTTCAGCCTCCTTAGATTTTTCATCTCACCACCGTAAAGAAGCTGAAATGTCTGAACGAAGAACTCTATCTCCCGTATCCCTCCGTAGCCTCGTTTTATGTCGTTTGGATCGAAGATAGTATCGATCTTTTTCTTCAGTCCCCTGATCTCTTCAAGGTCGTGATAATCCATTGACCGTTTCCAGACAAAAGGTTTAACAGCATTTATGAACATGACCCCCAGTGAATTATCTCCGGCAACAGGTCTCGCGCGTATCAGGGCAATTCTTTCCCATGTTTTTCCCCATGCCTCATAGTATGAACGATAAGAATCCAGTGAGAGCGCAAGGGCTCCTTTCCGGCCGTTTGGCCTGAGTCTGAGATCTGCTCTGTGAGCAATACCGTCTTCGGTCGGCGTTTGAAGGAGATTCATGAGAATTTCGGTAAGAGCGCAAAAATATTCCTGAGAAGAAATTTTATTATATCTTATCCCGAAGGGATTGAGAATCCCGGTAGAAATGCTATCTTCCGAGCGGTATACAGCTATGATATCTATATCAGAACTGTAATTGAGTTCTTCAGCTCCCAGTTTGCCCATTCCGACGATGGAAAAGGCATTTTCTCTCAATAAGCCGAATTTTCTTCTCATTAATGTGAATGACATATCAAGGGCTAATTGAAGAAGCGCCTCTGATAGAATGGTTAATTCAGACATACATTCATTCAGGTTTGTGACGCCTGAGATATCTCTCAGTGTTATGAAAAGAATATAGTCTTTTTTTATTTCCCGGAGCAGCCTCATAGCCTTCTGTTTGTATGTTGCAGGGAGTTCTTCATGGCGAAATGATTCATATTTATCAAAAGCTTCGGCAAGAATCGCCTGTTTATTAATAGAGCTGCGATAGTCTTTTAATGCGCGGGAAAGGCTCAATGGATTTCTTATAGCATACTCGGTGAGGAACTGGCTGTATGAAAACAATCCTGCAATATGATCAATCTCTTTTTCATGCCCTTCAAGAAAATCCGGTAAGTCTATGAGCAGTCTTTCTAAATTTTTCAATACCCTTTCAGGATCCGGAGTTCCTGCAGAGGCTTCTTGTATAAGGTTGTTTAAGTTCATGGAAATTTTGATATTATAACGTATCAATTGAAATTATCCGGAGGTAAGACCATGAAGATGATAACGGCGGTAATCAAGCACTTCAAACTTGACGATGTGAAAGACGCCCTTTCTAAGACCGGGATTCTGGGTATGACTATTACTGAAGTGAAGGGATTTGGAAGACAGAAAGGACATGTTGAGATTTACAGGGGTTCGAGCTATGAGGTAAGATTTATTCCTAAGCTGAAGATCGAGGTGGCAGTCCCTGATGAGAAACTTGAAGAGATAATAGGTTGCATACAGAAGGCAGCTCATACAGGTGAAATCGGCGACGGGAAAATATTTATCTATGACCTTAAAGATGTTGTCAGGATCAGGACAGGAGAGAGAAGAAAAGAAGCGCTCTAAAATCCTCTTTAGGCTATGCTATATTGGGAAGCTGAGATCTATGATCCTCTTTTTTAGAATCAGGATTTCAAATGCTATGGCTGTCATGGAAGCAAGCATGGATAAAAAACCTACATTTGCATTCAGTACAGATGCATTGCCGTTGTCGACATAGAATAGAGCAACAGTTTTTTCCCTGATAGCGATCGGCATAATCAGGGCATCCTGAGGTGTTCCGTTGAGAATTTTTATTAATGATTCATTGCCCTTTATGTTCATTACAGGTCCGCGGTAATTGCTCTTTTTCCTGAGAACCTCAGAAAATACCGGCGAATCCTTTTCAGGCATTTCAAACCCGTCTATTTCAAGACCTCTTGCCTTCCATCCGACAATCCTGCCGCCTTTTACGGTAAAGAGAGCTATCCTCTCTGCTATTTTATGGGACTCATTAATAAGAATGCCTGCAATATCTTCAGTCTCCTTAACTTCAGTAAAGGCAACTTTAATTTTTTGAACAGATGTTTCTTCAACTTTTGTTTCAGGATCGAAACGGTCTTTCAGGCTGATGTATCGTACGTCCCGCTTTATTCCGTAATACTTTTCGAGCGCATAAAGGAGCCTCAGTTCCGTTATGACATAGGGAATGATGTCGTATCCTGTTACAAAGCGAAGCTCATCGATATCCCTGATCTCTTTTGCATTGAGCATAGCGGTATGCAGTCTGTGCCGTTCTTTTCTGAAAGGTAGGATTTTGTATTTATCGATAATCTCAGCGCTTATTGAATTGACAACTTCTTCAGGTATGGAGTTCAACATCTCAGGCGATACTGACGGCAATTTGAAATATCTGCTCAGGAAGTTCGATAATTCCTCTTCTTCAAGAAAGCGCAATTCAACCAGGTTGGTCCCTATCCTGCCGCCGAATTGAACCTGTCTTTTCAGGGCCTGTTCGAGCTGCTGCCTTGTTATGAGAGCTTCCTTAATTAAGGCTTCCCCGAGTTTCATATTCTTACATTATTCAACATTCAGTCAAATATTTCCATGCCATGCAACATTTTACCACAGATTGTTTATTATCAACAGCTCCCGGTTCCTAATAAATTAAAGATAAAGATCATGCTAAACTATAAATCTTATGGGGAAAAAAGCGAAGAGAAAGGCGGAAAAGCGGGTTGAAGAGGGCAGGGCAGAAATACAAAAAGATATCTCTAAAGCAAGCTTCATCCAAAATCCTATTTTACATTGTATTCTGATTCTCATTGTCGGTTTCATATGCTATTCAAACAGCTTTAATGCGCCATTCCAGTGGGATGAAGGTTTTTTTATCGCAGATAACCCGATTGTCAGAGACATCAGCTATTTTCTGGATTATAACAGGGCAAAGAATTTCGGGAATCAGTATAATCATTTTATAGGCAGATATGTCGGCTACCTCACATTTGCTCTCAATTATAAAATCCATGGAAACAGTGTCACAGGGTATCATGTCGTTAATTTCCTGATACATGCCATCAATGCACTGCTTGTTTACTATCTTGTCTTATTAACCTTCAGGACGCCATTTTTAATAAAATCCTTGTTAAAGGGACAAGTTCAGTATATAGCCCTTTTTTCTGCCCTGCTATTTGTCTCTCATCCCCTGCAGACAGAAGCTGTAACATATATTTTTCAGAGACTCGCATCCCTTGCCGCCTTGTTCTATACACTCTCGCTAATATTGTATATCAGGTCGAGATTATCTGAAGGAAAAGCAGGACAATATTCTTTATTTGCCTTATCGCTTATTGCAACGGTTCTTGCCATGAAGACAAAAGAGAATGCTTTTACCCTTCCGTTTGTCATAGCCCTATATGAATTCTTTTTCTTCACAGGACAGGTTAGGGCAAGGATAATAAGGTTGATGCCGTTTCTACTTGCCCTGTTTATTATCCCTCTGACACTCATAGGGATAGATAAACCGGTTGGAGAAATCATAGCAAGTGTCGGACCTGCAACAGTGGATTCTACAGGTGTATCAAGATGGGATTATTTTATAACTCAGTTCAGGGTTGTTGTGACCTATATAAGACTTTTGTTTCTTCCAGTAAATCAGAATCTTGATTATGTGTATCCTCTGTCCGGTTCATTCTCCGATATGCGGGTAATTGCCTCATTTCTGCTGCTTCTCTGCCTTGCCGGTCTGGCTTTTTATCTGTATTACCGTTCCCGTGTTAAGATTCCTGATCTGAGGATAGCAGCCTTCGGTATATTCTGGTTTTTTATCACCCTTTCTGTTGAATCAAGCATTATACCCTTGCAGACAACAATTGATGAATACAGAGTATATCTGCCTTCAGCCGGTTTTTTCATTTCGGCCATAACAGGCATATTTCTGTTTACACTGCGCTCTAAAAATATAAATATACGTTATCTTACAATGTCAATTCTGGTTGTTATGGTATTATTAACCTCGTATTTAAGCTATGCAAGAAATTCTCTTTGGGCCAGTAAAATAACTTTGTGGGAGGATGTTGTAAGAAAGTCTCCTGAGAGTGTAAGGGCGCGGAATAATCTGGGCAATTCTTACATGTCTCAGGGAGTAACTGACAAGGCTATTGAACAATATGCAGCAGCCCTGAAACTGAATCCTGATTTTTCAGTTACACACAACAATATCTGCAATGCTTACATGTCCAAAGGATTGCTGGATAAGGCGATTGAACATTGTATAATTGCCCTGAAAATCAATCCGGAACAGGTCGAGAGTCAAATAAATCTGGGTAGTGCATATAAGGCTAAAGGTCTCATCGACAAGGCCATAGAACATTATAACATTGCCATTAGTATGAGACCCGATTTTGCCGGGACATACAATAATCTTGGCAATGCGTATATGATGAAAGGGATGGCGGATAAGGCTATAGAACATTATAATACAAACCTGAAGCTGGATCCTTACTCCGCAAAAACGCACAATAATCTGGGCAATGCTTATGCTGCAAAAGGACACGCTGATAAGGCTATAGAACATTACAATATCGCCCTGAAGCTGGATCCCGACTCTGCAAAGACACATAACAATCTTGGCAATGCGTATTTGACGAAAGGATTACTTGATAAGGCTATAGAACACTATACTATTTCTCTGAGGATGAATCCTGATCTTTCTGAGACACATTTTAACCTCGGTGTCAGCTATTTCAAAATGGGTCTTACAGACAAAGCACTTGAGGAATTTAGGGCTACATTAAAGCAGAATCCCTCTTTTAATGGAGCAAAAGAATATATAAATCATATTACCAGGGGGAATAAAAAATATTCTCAATCATCACTAACAGGAGGCAATGAATGAAAGTCCTGACTTTGGGCTGCGCAGGTTTTATCGGCTCTCACCTTACAGGCAGACTGTTATCAGAAGGACATACTGTTACAGGAGTTGATATCTATCAGGATAAGATCATGGAATTTCTTGGACATAAATGTTTCAGATTTATCCGGCAGGATATCAGAAAACCGGGCCTGAATCTTGCTGAACTGACAGAAGATGCAGATCTGGTCATAGATCTTATTGCTTATGCAAATCCCGGCCTGTATATCAAAATACCGCTGGAAGTATTCAGGCTGAATTTTGTTGAGAACCTTAAAATTGCAGAGGCATGTGTACGGCATAAAAAGCGTCTCATACAATTTTCCACCTGCGAGGTATATGGAAAGACTGTGGTGAGCATAATGAAAGAGGACCTGGTCAATCCTGAAGATCCCCGGTATGCAACTTTTTCTGAAGACAGCAGTGATTTTATCCTCGGACATCTTGGCAAGCACCGGTGGATTTATGCATCTGCAAAACAGCTTCTTGAGAGGGTCATTCATGCATACGGACTTGAATATAATTTCAACTATACAATTATCCGGCCTTTTAACTTTATCGGACCAAAGATTGATTACCTTCCGGAGGAGACAGACGGCATTCCAAGGGTATTCTCCTTTTTCATGGATGCGCTGATCAGCGGCAGGCCGATGAAACTGGTGAATGGCGGCCTTCACCGACGCTGTTATACCTATATAAATGATGCGATCGAATGTATCCGGAGGATTATTGAAAACCCAGAAGGTGTTTGCAACAAGCAGGTTTTTAATATAGGGACTCCGGATAACGAAGTGTCTATCCGGGGACTGGCAGAACTGATGCGTGATATATACGCAGAGAAATTTCCGAAACCCGGTCAACGCCTGCCCGACATAGTCGAAGTATCGGCAGATGATTTCTACGGGGAAGGATATGAAGATTCAGACCGGAGGATTCCGGATATTTCGAAGGCCCGTAAACTCTTAGGATGGGAGCCTGAATGGAAACTGAAGGATCTCCTTGAAAAAACAATGCAATACTATGTCACAGAATATATGGATTATTACCGCAGTCAGGGCAGATCAGATATATCTACCCATGATATTGTTCACAAAGCAATGGAAGTGATACCATAAGGTACTAAGGAGTTTATAAGTAAAGCCACACACCCTCACCCTTGCCCTCTCCCCTCAAGGGAGAGGGGACTTAAAAATTGCCCCTCCCTTGAGGGGAGGGGATAAAGGGGAGAGTGTTTAAATGTGTCTTTTCTTATGAACTCATTAGTAAGATTGCCCATCAATTGTATAAAGAAAGGGTTGATGCGCTGAAAAAAATCTGTAATGCGAATGGTAGATAATGTCTTCATTATTATGCCTGCTTATAATGCGGGTAAAACTATCGAAGGGGTTTTTTCAAGAATACCTGACCATGTGAAATTGAGAATCAAACGTTATGTAGTTGTGAACGACGGCAGTAAAGATGATACTGAAGAAGCGCTGTCGCGGTTGCGGTCGGAATGCCCTGATCTTATTACATTGCGGCATGAGACAAACCGGGGTTATGGCGCTGCTGAAAAGACTCTCCTGAATTATGCGTTGAAAGAAGGTGCAGAAGTTGCGATCCTGCTGCATTCCGACGGACAATACTCACCCGAAAAAATTCCTGATCTGCTGAAACCTATCGATGATAATGAAGCAGATATTGTCCAGGGGTCCCGAATGTTGGGGAAGGGGGCTTTAAAGGGAGGGATGCCATTATATAAATTTATAGCTAATAAATGCCTGACAGCCCTTGAAAATATGGCATTCGGCATGAAGCTGGCAGAGTATCACAGCGGTTATATGCTGTACTCCAGAAAAACTCTGCTCGAAATCCCTTTTAATAGACTCAGCGATTCATTTGACTTTGATCTGGAAATGATTGTTATGGCTAAGATAAGAAACTTCAGGATTGCTGAGGTCCCAATACCAACGATTTATGCCGGTGAAGTCTCGCATCTGAATCCTGTCAAATATGGTTTGGATGTGCTGTCTGTTGTACGCAGTTATCTGAGGGGAAAGTATCATTCTTTATATGACATGCGCTAACGCAGATTCTCAGCAAAAAAGGGGCATACTTGTCTCAGGCGGGACCGGCGTTATGGGTTCGCGGCTTGTTCATGCGCTTGTGAAATCAGGCTGGAAGGTTCGTGTTTTGACATTGCCGAATGACCCTCTCGTTTCACGGTTGAAGGGGGTTGATTGTGATATTTTTTATGGTGATATTCAGGATGCCCATTCTTTAAAGGGAGCTTTCAATGGAATAGATACGGTTTACCACCTCGCCGCGATTATCATTGCGCAAGACCCTGTATTATTCAGGAAGATAAATATCAACGGCACAGGAAACATGGTTGAAGAAGCAGCTTCAGCCGGAGTAAGACATTTTATTCTTGTCTCTTCTGCTTCTGTAGTTTATCCCCTGGAAACTCCTTATTCGCGATCCAAGAAAGAGTGCGAAAGAATTGTTAAGGAACAGAAAGCGATGCAATACACTATTGTACGTCCAACATTAGTTTATGAAAAAAATGGCGGACTGGAATTTATGATGTTCATGGATTATCTCCTGAAATATCCGGTCGTGCCGTTTATCGGCAGGGGACATGCACTGAAAAATCCGGTTGATGTCAATGACATGATGAAGGGCCTTATAGCTATCGCAGGAAATGAAAAAAGTTTCGGCAAGATCTACAATTTCAGTGGCGGTGAGGCAATCAGCATTTGGGATTTGGGACATCTTATGCTCGGATATAAGGGGAAAAGGAAACTTTTTATACCGATCCCTGTATGGATATGCAGAGTGCTTGCTGCAGGCATGGAAATGGTGATGAAAAAACCCCTGTTAACATGGAATATAATCGCGGGTATTACACAAGATGCAGACCTTGACCATTCTTCTGCAAGGGAAGATTTAGGATATAATCCTGTCGGCATACGCGAAGGCCTCAGTAAATATTTTCCGGATTGAGCCTAAGCCTTCTTTTTAATAATCAAATTATGTACAAACTCAGCCCCGACCAGAAAGATGCATGAGGAATAGAATACCCATAGCAGGAAAACAAAAAATGCGGTCAAAGGACCATATATCGTTCCAAATTTCACTACTGTTCCGACATACCAGGTAAAAACATGTTTGGCTATCTCAAGGAATACGGCAGCAAAAAAAGCGCCGGCAAATGCATAGGAGATCCTGACCTTCATTTTCGGAAAGAAGATGTACATTACAGTGATAGTGAAGAAGACCATCAGGAAAGGAACAACGTAACGTATAAGAAAGGCTGTTATAAGGCCAATATGCAAATCCGGGAAAAATTCCTTCAATGTTTTCAGGAGCGGTATAAGTGTTGTTGCGATGAATGAAATGAAAATCATCATGATCAGAAATGTAATAATGACCAGAGAAAGAACTATCGACCAGAAAAAGGAACGCTTCTTCCTGACTTCAAAGATAATATTCAGGGCATTTTCAAGCGAGGCAAATACCTGAATGGAAAGGAATCCATACAGGAGGAGACTGAATGTTCCGATGCCTTTGAACTTTATCAGCTTGCCGAGTTCTTTTGAAATGCCCGAGGTTATGTCAGGAAAGAAATTGATAAGTCTGTTTGAGAAATATTCGTAGAATTCCGGATAATATCCAAGGATATGGCCGAGTATGGTAATCAGGAAAAGACAGAGCGGGACGAGGGCCATCATTGAAAAATATGAGATAGAGCCTGCAAGCATCAGACCGCCGTCACGAAAAAAATCCAAAAAACTCCTGAGAAAGATTTTAAAATACTTTACTAACATATATGTCTCAATTATTTGTCATTCCGGCTTGTCCGGTCACCTCTTCTCCTCAGCGAACCCGCCTGAGTGCGGGAGCGACTCGCCGAGGCGAGAATCTTTTCGAAGAACAACCCCCTAACCCCCTTTTCTAAGGGGGAATCAGAACGATTCCCGACGCGCTTCACTTGCAGGAATGACACATGGTTTATCAATTTATTTTTTATTCCTCTCTCTGGCCTTTATATAAATCCGTATCGGTGTCCCAATGAACGGAAATCTGTTTCTTAAAACTTTCTCCATATGCCGGATATGCGCATCCTTTATTGCAGCAGGATAGTTTGCAAAGACTGCAAAAGAAGGAGGTTCTGTTTTTACCTGCGTTATGTAATAGAATTTTACCGACCTGCCTTTATAGATAGGGATGGAAAAGCCTGATACAACATCATTGAAAGACTTATTGAGTTCTGCCGTAGGTATCCTGATTTTCCTTGTCTTTATTATTTCATCAATGACCGGAAATACCTTTGTGATGCGTTTTTTCTCAATGGCTGAAACTGTCAGCGCCGGCGCATACTGCATAAACCACATCTTTCTGTTCAATTCTCTGACTATGGTTTTATACCTCTCTTCAGGAATGTCAATGAGGTCCCACTTGTTAAGCAGAAAAATTGCTCCCTTCCCATAGTCCCTGACAATTCCTGCTATTTTCTGATCCTGGTCCACAATGCCCTTGCTTGCATCTATTACAATTATCGCCAGATCGCATCTCTCTATGCTTCTGACAGCCCTTACCATTGCGAACCTGTCTATTGAATATCCAAGACGGTCTTTTGCCCTTATGCCTGCAGTATCTATCATGAGATACTTTTTCCCATAATACGTACAGATGCTGTCTATTGAATCTCTGGTTGTTCCCGGGACAGGGCTTACGATCATTCTGTTTTTGCTGAGAAGGATATTTATTAAGGTTGACTTGCCGACATTTGGTCTTCCAACAATTGCGATCTTTGGGTAGTCGGTCTTCTCATCAGTATACGATGGCAGGAGAGAAACTACTTTATCCATAAGATCATCATATCCGTATCCTGTTGCTGCAGAAACAGGGAAGAGGTTGTCTGTGCCTATCTGATAAAAATCATACAACCTGTCTTCGCGTGTGAATGCATCAATTTTATTTACAGCCCAGAGCACTTTTTTCTCCGACGCCCTCAGAAGCCGCACAAGTTCCATATCGGAAGCTGTGAGCCCATTCTTGCCGTCAAGTAAATGGATTATGACGTCTCCCTCTCCAATGGCAAACAAGGCTTGTTCCTTAACCTGAGAGAATATATCATCCACAGGTTCTGAATAGAATCCTCCTGTATCGACAACAACAAAATATTTGCCCTCATATTCTGCATCAAGATAATTTCTATCCCTTGTAACACCGGGGATATCCTCGACGATAGCGGTGTGCGAGCCGGTTATCCTGTTAAACAGGGTTGATTTGCCGACATTTGATCTTCCGACGATAACTACAATAGGTTTTGCCATAAGATTAATTTTACACTAAATTGAACAAATGAGAATGTAACCTTCTCAGTGAAGGTTGAAATTTGGTAGCCGCAGGCTTTCCGCCTCGGCGGATCGCCTGAGGCGATAGCCTGCGTTCTTTTGCGGGTTTAAGTTTGCAACTTGAACCATTTTATGTCAACGCCGTTGTGAAGCTATCTGAGAGCAAACTTCATATAGAAGGCCGCAAAAACAAAGACAAGCTGTAATCGAGAAGTACGCCCTATTACAAACACCCCATCGACATTCGCTAAAGGGAAAGCGTTCACATAGGAAGAAACACACCTAAGAGATTTCGGCCCTGCTGATGTTCTTTCTGAAGCAAAGATTGTTGTACAATCCGGAAATTACGAGCAATATTTTGGGAAGTAGGGGCGGGGTATCCCCGCCCTTCTGTATAG
>Ga0194126_10002317_pt1 | contig 30977 bp, 23 predicted proteins | sample TA2KigC150mmetaG_FD_148641 | JGI IMG/M metagenome (GOLD analysis project Ga0194126, IMG submission 148641) | Freshwater microbial communities from Lake Tanganyika, Tanzania - TA2015035 Kigoma Deep Cast 150m | ecosystem: Environmental > Aquatic > Freshwater > Lake | place: Tanzania: Lake... | reverse complement strand
TTCTCGGTGATCTCATTTACCTCCATGCCTTCATCCTCCATCTGTGTTCATCCGTGTTTATCTGTGGCCCGTGTTCATCCGTGTTTATCTGTGGCCCGTGTTCATCTTTGTTTATCTGTGGCCCGTGTTCATCTGTGTTTATCTGTGTTCATCTGTGGCCTATCCCATCGGCATGTGATGTTTCGCCGCGTAGTGACCCGTGATGAAGTGATACAACCGCCGCTCCAGATCCGTCAACAAACTGCTCGCGCCGATGCGGAACAGGTCGTTCTTCAGCCACTCGTCGCCGAGTTCCTCCTTCATCAGCGCCTGCCACGCCATCGCCTGCTTGGCGGTGCTGATCCCGCCGGCCGGCTTGAAGCCGACCTTGCTGCCCGTCCGCTCGAAATACTCGCGGATGGCGCGCGTCATCACGAGGCTGACCTCCAGCGTGGCGTTGGTTGATTCCTTGCCCGTCGAAGTCTTGATGAAATCAGAGCCTGCCATCATCGCCACAAGACTGGCTTGATAAACCTGCTTCAATGTTCCCAAATCACCAGTAGCCAAAATCGTCTTCATGTGCGCGGACTCGCCGCACGTTTGGCGGAACTGCCTGATCTCGTTGTAGAGCGATTTCCAGTCGCCGGTGAGAACATGGCTGCGGGAGATGACCACGTCAATCTCGCGCGCGCCGGATTCGATGGCCTGCTCGATCTCGGCGATGCGCTGCGCGAGCGGAGTCTGCCCGGCGGGGAAGCCGGTGGCCACCGACGCGACCGGGATGCCGGTCCCCAGGCCAACCTATAAGCCGCATTCTGTCCAGCGGAGCGGACTCCGCCTGGGCGATCATCTCTCTGGGACGCGCCTCTCGGCGCGCCTCGTGCAGCCTACCCGGGACTCGAACGTGACGAGCAGCCACATCATCCCTGCTTGGCCTTGCTCCCGATGGGGGTTGCCTGGCCGCGGACATTGCTGCCCGCGCCGGTGGTCTCTTACACCGCCTTTTCACCCTTACGACCCCCTCCCGGCCTCCCCCGGAAACGAGGGAGGTAGGGGTGGAGGTCGCGGTCTGTTTCTGTGGCCCTATCCAGAAGATTCACACTGAATAGCAACCGGGGTTGCGTATCGAAGCGTTGCTCCTCTCCGGGTGTTACCCGGCGCCGTGCTCTGTGGAGTGCGGACTTTCCTCTGAGCGGCGATGCCGCCCAGCGATCGCCCGGCCAGCCTGGGGATTCCATATTACCATGAAGTAAATTGTAGGGGTAGACAAATTTATCCCACTCATGTAAAATACCCCTTCGTCAAAACCAAGAGCGAGTTCACATAAAAACACCGAGAGATAGATCGTCTTTCACGTGTTTTTGCAGTGGACTCATGAGTACTATCCAAGTTTCGGAGGTTGGGCTTGGCAAATATAAAATCTGCAATCAAAAGAAATAGGCAAAACGAGAAACGTCGTAAGCAAAATCGGATCTATCGCGGCAGCGCCCGCACCTTTGTGCGAAAAGCTCACCAGGCTATCGAAAGCGGCGATGTAGAGATCGCACGCGCAGCCACAAAGCAGGCTGTCGAAGCGTTGGACAAAGCCGCGCAGAAGGGCATCATTCATCCCAACAATGCCTCGCGCCGCAAGGGCCGCCTGATGAAGCAACTGGCCGCTCTCGAAAAATAAACTCGAAATCTGGAACGATCCCCTGGATGCATCTGGCGGGAGCTTTCGGTTGAGCTCCCGCTTTTTGCGTTCACTGTTCGAGGAATATGCGTCGGGGGGGCAACCTGACCTGCACCGTTGCCCTATTTCTCGAGAAACAACCCATCGGGCGTGATATAATCCTCACCCGCAGCAACCAACCCAACCTGAGTCCCGCTGCTCCTTCTTCCTTTGGTGATCTATGTTCGAAGATGAACAACGCTCCATCGAGGCATTTATCCAGACATATTGCGCCGAGAACGATATCCCTGCTCCGGAAGATTTGCAGTGGAAACCCATCCCCTTCAGCGGAGATTGGGGCATCTCGACATCTTTCTTCCAGGTGGCCGCGCAGGAAGCCCGGTTAGGGAAGAAGGTCAACGTGTCCATACGCGCCCAGGAAATTGCCGAGGGCGCTGCTGCGCATATCGGCGTACCCGAGGGATTCAGCCTGGTGGAGGCCGTGAGGGGCTATCTCAATCTTTATTTTTCATCCAGCGAATTCAGCCGCCGCGTGATTGATGCAGTCATGAAAGGCGGAGCAAATTTTGGGCGGGGGGAAGACAAAGGCGAACGCGTGATGGTGGAGTATGCCCAACCCAACACCCATCACTCCTTCCATATTGGACACTATCGGAACGCGATCCTGGGAGAGGCGCTGGCCCGGCTGGTGGAATTCGATGGGTTCGACACGATACGGGCATCCTACCCCGGCGACATCGGCCTGGGGGTGATCACCGTTCTGTGGGCCTATGACAAATTCTACAAAGGGCAGGAACCCGATGATCTCCATGAACGCGGGCAGTGGCTGCTGAAACTGTATGTCGAAGCCACCAACCTGTTGACACCCAGGGAGGATGAAACCCCCGCGGAGAAAGCTCAACGCGAAGCTTATGACGCCGAGCGGCGGGAGATGTACCGCAAATGGGATGCCGGCGACCCGTACTTGCGTCAGCTCTGGTTGGAGACGCGCGAATGGAGTCTGGAAGAATTGCGCGACATCCTGCGCTTGATTGACATCAACATTGACGTGTGGTTCTTCGAGAGCGAAGTAGATGAGCCTGCCAAGGCGATTGTCGAGGAACTCATTGCCAGGGGCGTCGCCGATGATGAACGGCCCAGGGGTGGGGCGGTGATCGTCAAGATTGACCAAAAGCTGGGCTTGGAAAAAGAGCAATACCGCGCCAATGTGCTCCTGCGCAACGACGGCACAACACTTTACCTGACGAAGGACCTGGCGCTTGCCAAAGACAAATTCGAGAAATACGGCGTTGACCGTTCGGTCTATGTGGTGGATGTGCGTCAGAGCCTGCACTTTCAGCAGGCGTTCAAGATCCTCGAGTTATGGGGCTTCGAGCAGGCCAGGAAATGCCATCACCTGGGATATGGCTTCGTCAGCCTGCCAGAGGGCGCCATGTCGGCGCGGCGCGGACAGGTGGCATTGTTCAAGGATGTCGTTGACGAGGCCATCCGCCGAGTGTTGGCCGAGATCGCCAGGAAGAACCCCGATTTGCCGCAACAGGCGCGTCAGGATGTGGCTAAACAGGTCGGCCTGGGCGCGTTGGCCTATGCCATGCTATCCGTGGATAATAACAGGGATATTGTATTCGATATAGACAAAGCCCTCAGCTTCGAGGGCCATACCGGCCCTTATATTCAAAACGCCCATGTGCGGGCTTGCAGTATCTTGCGCAAGGCTGGAGGAATCCCTGGGGAAGCGACTTTCAATTATAAACTCACCCCCCATGAACTCGGACTGATCGAAATGATCTCCCGCTTCCCTTCGGTGGTGCAGCAGGCCGCAAGGGAATATCGCCCCCTGGTGATGGCGAGCTACGCCTTCGAACTGGCCACGGCTTTCCATAGCTACTATCATGTTGTCCCCGTCCTGAAAGCCGAGACGGAAGCGATGCGCGCGGCGCGTTTACGCCTGGTCGCCGCTGCCAGGCAGACGATTGCAAACGCATTGCATTTGTTAGCTATCGCTGCCCCAGAAGTGATGTAACATATATGGAACGAATTGCTCCGAGAAATGGGTGTGCGCAGCGGGTACACCCGCTGCGCACACCCATTTCTCGGGCGTTACGTCGAGCAGTCACTCCAAATTCTCGATAAAAACAGGAGAGTCGTATGACCATTCGTACCTTGATCATGGGCGCCGCCGGGCGCGATTTCCACAACTTCAATGTGTATTTCCGAAATAACCCTGATTATGAAGTCGTGGCTTTCACCGCAACTCAGATTCCTAATATCGAGGGACGCCTGTATCCAGCAGAGCTGGCTGGCATGTTGTATCCCCAGGGAATCCCCATCCACCCCGAAAGCGCTCTGATCGAACTGATCGAAGAAAAAGGAATCGAGCAGGTCATTTTTGCCTACAGCGATATCCCCCATGAGTATGTGATGCACAAGGCTTCCGAAGTGCTGGCTGCCGGCGCGGATTTCCGGCTGATGGGCCTCGACAACACCCAGATCAGATCCAAGAAACAGGTGATCTCGGTCTGCGCGGTGCGCACCGGTTCGGGTAAAAGTCAGACCACCCGCCGGGTTTCGCTGATCCTACGGGATATGGGGTTCGAAGTGGCCGCCATCCGTCACCCCATGCCCTATGGAAACCTGATCGCTCAAAAGGTGCAGCGCTTCGCCGAACTCGACGACCTGGACGAATACGAGTGCACCATCGAGGAGCGCGAGGAGTACGAGCCGCATATCGTCAATGGCGTGATCGTCTACGCTGGCGTGGATTATGAAGCCATCCTGCACCGGGCCGAAGAGGAAGCCGATATCATCCTTTGGGACGGCGGCAACAACGACCTGCCTTTCTATGTCCCCGATCTGTCCATCGTGGTGGCCGATCCCCATCGCCCGGGACACGAGACCAGCTACCACCCCGGCGAGGCAGTCGCCCGATCTGCGGATATCTTCGTGATCAACAAAGTGGATACCGCCGATCGCGAGGCGATCATCACCGTTGGCGAGAATCTACGCTCTCTCAACCCCAACGCCATCATGATCGAGGCTGCCTCACCCCTCTTCGCCGATGATCCGGCGGCTATCCGCGGGAAACGCGTCCTGGTAGTGGAAGATGGCCCCACCCTGACCCACGGGGAGATGGCCTACGGCGCCGGCTGGGTGGCCGCCCGTCGTTTCGGCGCGGCCGAGATCGTTGATCCACGCCCCTACGCGGTAGGCAGCATCAAAGCCACCTACGCCAAATACCCCACCACCGGGAATGTGCTCCCCGCCATGGGCTACGGCGACGCCCAAATGCGCGAGCTGGAGCAGACCATCAACAACGCCGACGCCGACCTGGTGATCATCGGCACGCCCATTGATCTGGGCCATCTGCTCAAGATCAACAAACCCACCCAACGAGTGCGCTACGAATTACAGGAAATTGGTCAGCCGACGCTGGAAGATATACTGAAGGAAAAATTCGGAAGATAGAATGGGTAGGGAGTAGGAAGTAAGGAGTATGGGAGATTTCCCTACTCCCCTACCCCCTACCCCTTACTCCCTACCCCTCACCCCCCACTCCCTGACCCCATGCCCACCCTCACCTGGTCGAGTAAGAGGCCGCCTTCATCCATCCCGGCATCACTGCAAACCGATAGTATCATCTACCCACAAGGACAAGGGTACCCTGACGCCGAGGCAAATAACCGCCTGATCTACGGCGACAACCTGGCTATCATGTCGGCGCTGATGCCGGAATACGAGGGGCGCATCCACCTGATCTACGCTGACCCGCCGTTTTTCACCAACAAACGCTGGAAGGCCAGGGTAGGGCGAGGGGAAGATTCGCGGCGGCCTGAAGAGTGGAAGACCGTCGAGGGATATACCGATCACTGGTCGGATATTGACGCCTACCTGGACATGCTCTACCCCCGGCTGGCCCTGATGCACAGGCTGCTCACCCCTACCGGCAGCCTCTATCTGCACCTGGACTGGCACGCCAATCACTACGCCCGCCTGCTGCTGGATGAAATCTTCGGGCCCGAGCGGCTGCTCAACGAAATCATCTGGGCCTATCATGGCCCATCGCCGATCCGCAGCGCGTTCAACCGCAAGCACGATACAATCCTGTCGTACACCAAGGGCGACGAATACACCTTCAATGTGGATGATGTGCGCGAGCCCTACAATCCCAATACGGTCAAAACATTCCAATCTTCGCCGAAAGCCGGATTTGGAAAAATCCCCGACCTGGCGCGCGGCAAAGTCCCGGAAGATTGGTGGTACTTCCCCGTGACCGCCCGCCTGCACAGCGAACGCACCGGCTACCCTACCCAAAAACCCGAAGCTCTGCTGGAGCGAATCATCCTGGCTTCGTCCAACCCCGGGGAGATCGTGGCGGATTTCTTCTGCGGATCGGGGACCAGCGCAGTCGTGGCAGCGCGAACGGGAAGACGTTTCATCGCTGCGGATGCCCAATGGCGTGCGATTCAGACCACCCGAAATCGGCTGATCCAAATCCCAGGGGCTGTTACTGCCCTCGAGCAGGAATCTCGGGCGCGCGCCCCCAGAGGGGAGGCAGACCTTGGGGGTCTGATCACCCTCCAGGGAGAGTCCGGGCGTCCCACCCTGAAAATCAACCCATCCCTGGTCGAGGAGCTAGATTACTGGGAAGCCGATCTAGCCTGGGACGGGGAAATCTTCCATAGCGCAGCCCAGGCAGCCCGCCCACTGCGAAATGAAAAAATCCCCGACGAGCTGACATTGCCTTCAGCAGGCGAAAAGGTCGCTATTCGGTTGGTGAAAATCAATGGGGAACAACTGATGTTACACGTCTAAGCGGTAACCCACCCCTCGCAGGGTTTTCAGGAATTTCGGTTTGCGGGGGTCTTTTTCTAGGGCTTTGCGCAGCCAACTGATGTGCACATCCAACGTGCGCGTGTCTTCGACGAAATCGGTCTCCCATACTTCGCGGAAGAGATTATCGCGTTCGACGACTGTGCCTGGCTCACGCATCAGGACTTCTAGCAAGTGAGTCATCCGAGGCGTGAGATGGGTTTTGCGCCCCTGACAACGAACCTGGTTCTGTTCCAAATCTAATTGGATCGCTCCAGCCTTGAGGCAGTTCTTACTTTGCAGCGGCAACAGGGATTTGATGCGGTTGTTGAGTTTGCGAACAGTGAAAGGCAGAGAAAGCACCGCATTGGCAGGCGCTTCGTCTCGGGAAGGGGATTCGCTTTCATCACAGATCAAGATAATCGGCAGGCCATCTTTGCTATCGCGCAGCGATTGGCAAATTCGATAGCCGGTAGTGCGTATCGAAGGCGCGTTGACAATGACGATATGGGGTTTAAAACTATCTATGAAAACCAGGGCTTCTTTCCCAGACAGCGCGCTTTTCACCTCGTATTCCCTGCTGGTCAATTGCTCAGCGAATACAGGCTTCCCCGCATATTTGCCTTCCACACACAGGATCTTCGATTTCATCACTATTTACCAGCCAAACCACTAAACTAGCCCCCTGAACGGCGGCTGTTTCCTTTGGCCTCATTGATTATCAGTAGATCACGAAAAAGATCGGAAGCCCGTCCCCGGGCGACCCGAGGACGGGTCTTAGATCGTGATTTCGTGAAGTACTGATTATACACACGACCTTAAAAAATAGCAAATGAGAAAGAGGTACTGAAAGGTGTTTGCAAATTTTAAGATTGAGTTCACTAAAAAAACTCGTGAACGAGGGGGCGGGGCGGCATATATGGGGGTGCGTGCTGCACACGCACCCCCATATATGCCGCCCCAAATCCTCTACTCATAGTTTTGCAATGGACTCAAGATTCGTGGTTGGAAAAAAGGTCTCGGCATGGGATAATCTGGTTGGAGGTTGGATGTTGGAGAGGATGAGTTATGTTAATCCATTCTGCTGGTCAGTTACTCACGATTTCCGGGTCGTCCCAAAGGGGACATGCCTTGGGGGATTTGGGCATCATCGAGAATGGGGCTGTGCTGATCGAGGATGATCTCATCGTCGCGGTTGGTCCAAGCGATGAAATGTGCGCCATCTACGCCGGTGAGGAGACCCTCGACGCCTCAGGGCGCGTTGTCATGCCCGGCCTGGTGGACCCTCATACTCATGCGGTCTGGGCAGGCGACCGAGCCGCCGAATTCGAAATGCGAATCCAGGGCAAGACTTATCTGGAGATCATGCTTGCTGGCGGGGGAATCGCTTCGACGGTCCGCAAAACCCGCTCGGCGTCGCTGGATGATCTCCTCGCCGAGACGCGCCCCCGACTGAGGCGGATGTTTGCTCACGGAACCACGACCGCTGAGGTCAAATCCGGCTATGGGCTGGAGATAGAAACCGAGATTAAAATGCTCGAGGCGATCCTGGCCCTGGATGCCGAAGGTCCTATCGAGCTGGCGCCAACATTCCTGGGAGCGCACGCCATCCCCCCAGAATACAAAGTTCATCCCCACGGGTACACAGATCTGATTTGTAACGAGATGTTACCAGCGATCAAAGAATGGGCGGTAAGCAGAAGGCAGTGGGCAGGTGACAGGAGCCAGTCGCCAACTACCAATAACCAATTAACCGATTTACCCTTCACCGATGTTTTTTGTGAAACCGGGGCGTTCTCCCTGGAACAGTCGCGGCAGATATTAGAGACTGCCCGCGATTTGGGTTTTCCGCTCAAGATCCATGCCGACGAATTCGATAATCTCGGCGGGGCGGCGCTGGCGGCGGAACTTGGCGCGGTCTCTGCCGATCATCTGGTGGTGACTTCCGAAGAGGATATTACTGCTCTGGGAGCGTCCAGCACCGTGGCCGTTTCCCTGCCCTGCACGCCCTTTGGATTGGCCGAGGGAAGCTATACCCCCGCAAAAGATTTTCTCGACGCCAACTGCCTCCTGGCCATCGCCACCGACATCAACCCCGGCACAGCCTGGTGCGAGAGTATGCAATTCGCCATCACCCTGGCCTGCCGTTATCTGCGGCTGACCCCTGCGCAAGCTATTGTGGCTGCCACGCTCAACGCTGCGGCGGCTATCGGGCGCGCCGACCGAATCGGCTCTCTGGACCCCGGCAAACAAGCCGACCTGCTGATCCTCGACGTGCCCGACTACCGGCATTTGGGCTATCGCATCGGCGGGAATCTGGTACAAACTGTGATTAAAAAAGGCATTGTTTACACACTCTACCCCCTGCCTTCTAACTCCTAACTCCTAACTCCTAACTCCTAACTCCTAACTCATCATGCCCACCATTGAGACCGCCCGTTCCTGGTATCCTCACAATGATCCCGTGCATGGCTTCGATCATGTCTTGCGCGTCTACAGAATGGCCGAACGTTTAGCCCTGGCTGAAGGCGCTGACCTCGAGATCGTGCGCGCCGCGGCTCTGTTCCACGATTTGAGCATTAGTCAGTTGTCAGTTAGCGCTGAACAGTGGGCGGTGGGTGGTGGTCAACGCAAGACACATCAGCATTCTGCTGCAAACTTTGCGCGGAATATCCTTCGATCCGAGGGCTGGCCCGAGGAACGTATCCGGGCCGTGGAACACTGCATCCGGGCGCATCGCTTCCGTGACGAAGACGAACAGCCCCAAACGCTGGAAGCCAACGTGCTCTTCGACGCAGACAAGCTGGATGCCATCGGCGCGATCGGGGCGGTAAGGTCAATCGCCTACGCAGTAGCATCAGAACAACCCTTGCATGACCAACCATCAGAGCGATTCCGACAGAGCGGCGAAAAGGAATCCAATGAGCCGCACACGCCCTATCACGAGCACCTGTTCAAGTTGAGTAAACTCAAGGAGCGGATGTACACCCCCAGCGGGCGCGCCCTGGCCGAGGGGCGCCACCGCTTTTTAGAGAGCTTCTTCGAGCAGTGGCAGGCCGAATTAAGAGCCGAGCGATGAATATTTCAACGACGAAATTCATAGGTCGCACGATTTATAAAGGGATCGCCGAAGGGGAAACCCTGGTCACTAGCATGGGTATCTCTTTCTTTGGCGGCGTGGATCCCGAGAGCGGCATCGTCGTCGAGCGCGGGCATGAATTGGAAGGGAAGTCCATTGCGGGAAAGGTGCTGGTTTTTCCTACCGGCAAGGGTTCGACAGTAGGCTCCTATACTTTGTACCGCCTCAAACACGCCGGGAAAGCGCCGGCTGCCATCGTCAACGCCGAGTGCGAGACGATCACCGCCGTGGGCTGCATCATCGCCGAAATTCCCTGCGTGGATCAAATCCCCGTCGAACGCCTCGAAACCGGGATGCGGGTGTTGATTGATGGCGAAAAAGGCCTGGTCGAGATAGATCACCATCCCAATAGATAAAAATCCATTCGATCCGTGCATTCCGTGTCCCATTTTGAGGTAAAATTGCCCCCATGTCCGTAGGAACCGCTCGCACGATTATGCTCGAAGTCAATGACGCCCTGTGCCATGCCTGTCACAAATGTCCGGCGGGTGCTGTTTGCCGCGGCAACGCCTTCCGACGATTCGACCGAGAGGATGCTCCCTTCCTTGACATGAGCCGTTGCTGGGGCTGCATGGAATGTATTCCGGAGTGCCCCTTTGGCGCCATTGTGCGGCACGAGTATGAGGATTGACTAAAAATGATTCCGTTATTCGAAAACTACCTGGACTGTTTGACTGCCTTGCACAACGACATCAAGAACGCCATCGAGGGTTTGCCCTCCGAAGCTCTGGATTGGATTCCCGCCCCTGGAATGAACTCCATCAACGTGTTGGCGACTCATCTGACCGGAGCGGAACGCTACTTGATCGGCGACCTGGTCGCAGGCGCCCCCTCAGGCCGCGACCGTCAGGCGGAATTCCGGGCCAGCGGATTGAGCATCGAAGAACTGCGCCAAAAGCTGGACGCCAGCCTGGCAAATATCCGCGCTGAGCTGGGCGTTATGGAAATCTCCGCCCTGGAAACCGAACGTTATTCTTCCATCCATGATCGGACGTATCGCGCCGGCTGGGCTTTGCTGCACGCCCTGGGGCACACCGCCGTTCACCTGGGACACATCCAGCTTACGCGGCAGATGTGGGATACTCGAGCGAATAGTTAGAAACCGCTGAAAGAGCCAAATGATATGGGTGTGTTTCAGACGAGTTGAGAAGGTCCGAAAAAATGGGTGTGCGGGGGGTGTACACCCCCCGCACACCCATTTTTTCGGTCTCTCTTCAACTGAAATGAAACGCACCCAAATGATATTGCGAAGAAAGAGGTGCTGATATGACTGACAAAGGCAAACGAGACAAAGGAAAACGAGAGGATCAGAAGAAGCCCAAGCTCACGATCAAAGAAAAGCGAAAGAAGAAGAGAGAGAAAAATAAATCGTGAGCCACTGAATACAACAAAAGCCCTGGTTTACGCCAGGGCTTTTGTATTGTCGGTACGAAGGCAAGAATCAGGTCAGTCGCCCGCTACGGGTTGAGCTACTGGGACTAACTCTTTCATTGGGGTAGTGGCGCGCTGGAAGCCGATGAACATCAACACTGCGCCAAGCACCTCACCAATATACAGCGCCGCCGGCACTCCCATACGGCTGAAAGCGCCCCCAAAGGCCGGGGCGATGGCGCCCACAGCGATGAGAATATTACCAATGGTACGGTGCAGCAGCACGCGCTTGCGAAAGAAAATCCAGGCCGAGTAGACCGCCCCGCCCACCAGGGTCGCCGTGCCGTATAAATTGAAGATTGGGGTCAGCGTGCGCACACCGGGCGTGATGATAGCATGTCCGCTCAACTCGCTGCCGGTGTGAACGCTGCTCGTCAGGAGATTTGGATCCAATTGAGCGGTGAAGACCTTGTAAGCGCCATAGATGGAACCCAAGAATAGGATCGCCATTAGAGTGTTCGCCCAGTTTTTCTTCGCTAGCAAATATACCGTTCCCTGACCCAACCAGGCCGCTACCAGGATGGCGCCAAAGAGATACCACAGACGATAAACCAGGGGATTCCAGCCAAAAGCGCCATAAAATCCTTCGCAGAAACCGCCAATGCCGTAGAAGATCATGCCGATGCCCCACAACAAGAGGTGATTTCCCTTCTTCGTCGCGTAGCGCATGAACACAAAATAGGCAAAGATAAAACTAATCGCCGACGAGAGAAAGGGCAGGGTTGTGTTTACGAAAGTCATCGCTAAGAACTCCTCAATTGTCTTGATGATGAACGCAGTCCTCAAGTGGAACGCCTCGATTTGACTAATATTGACCAAACTTGAGCGCCCCCACACTCACGGCGATCGTGAACACCAGCAACCCCAAAATGATGAGAGAGAGGATGCCAATCGCTATAGGCACGAACCTCTCGTAGAATATGGGATACTGTCGCCTGGGGGGAGATGGGTTTTCGCTCATGTGGCCTTCTACCGATAACAGGATAGGCCAAAGTTTACCCCCGCTATGGAATGAAGAATATGTAGTTTTACTCAGGTTTTGGTTAGATGAAGATATGAATCACCCATTAGTTATTCAACACCTGCACGTTGGGGCGTAGGTCCAACTCGTCTATCAGGTCATTCAACTCAGCCTCACTGAGCGGACGGCCCTTGCTAGCATAAGCCGTCAGGGCGGCTTCCATCATGTTGGTGCCAAAGGAACGGCCATCATAGCGTGGCGTGGTGGTGATCATCAAACGCACGCCGCGCTCCCTTAAGAACTCGACATTCTCTTCTGTTGTGGTGTTGGTGATGACGGTCTTCCCACTCAAATCCTGAGGCAGATATTTGCGCATGAAGAGGAAATCCCCTCCCAGGAGATCAGATCCGAGCCAATATTGTTGATACTTCGGCTCATGCTCCGCGCCGCCGCTGCCGTAATACAGCAAGCTCATCGGGAAGAAGCTGACAAAGGGCAGCATCACCCGCGCCACACGCTTGAAGTTGCGGATGCCGCGGATAGCTATCGGAACCCCCAAAGCGACCATCAAATCGCCAAAGATGACTTCGTCGGAGACCTCAGTTACCGCCTGCGCGAGACCAACCCGGTCTACTGCCACGGGGATAAAAGCCCGCTTGAAGCGCAGCGCCCACCCCGAGGTCAAGCCCTGAATCTCCCCCTCGGCCCCGCCGAGAGCATGATGCAATGCCGGGGCAGCCAGCTCGAACACGCGCCTCTCCAGAGTATGCTTCAATCCCCTGCCATCCACCACAGGGGTTTGTTTGACTCCCTCGACCAGTTTCAGCGCCGCCCGTAGAGGATACTCACGCCCCTCCAGACGCAGGTACAGATCAACGCCCCCCACTCCCAAGGCGTCCACCTGACCATCTAAATCGGTAAAGAGTTGCCTGGCCTTTTCGATATCGCCGTTCGTTCCAACGCGCTCGACGCTGATCTGCTGGCCTTCGAATTCGATCACCACCTTCTTATCCCGGGTGGAGCTCCCTAAACTGACGCTCACTGCTCGCTTCATTAAGACTTCTCCTCACGTCCAATACTCAGATCTCAATCCGTTTCAACGGGTTTTGCATCCCAGCCAGCGAATTCCATTCGGTTGCGATAGACAGCAACAGAAGATTCGCAGACTCCTGATTGCATGGATTCATGGCTACTTATTTTAACACGTAAGCGATCAAGATCGCTATACAACCGGGAGGCGTCCTTTTCGTTATATAATACGACTATCTATTGTGACTGCTCAGCCATCGAACGGGTTGGAACTTCTCCAGGGTGCGTATCGCGCACGCACCCCCATATATGCCGCCCCGCCCCCTCATTCATGATTTTTTTCAATGAACTCAAGGAGATTATTCGATGAATTTTCTAGGCAACTTGATCTGGTTGATTTTCGGCGGCTTCCTCTCGGGGATGGGCTACATCCTCGGCGGGCTGTTGGTCTGCCTGACGATCGTAGGCATCCCCTTCGGCAAGGAAGCCCTCAAAATAGGCGCAGCCACTATGACCCCCTTTGGTCGGGAGATCGCCGTCAACGAGGAATTCGATAACCCCCTCAATCTGATCCTCAACATCATCTGGGCTATCCTCTTCGGATGGGAGATCGCCGTCTCGCATTTCGTGCATGGGCTGATCTTGGGCATCACGATTATCGGCGTCCCCTTCGCCAAGCAGCATTTCAAACTGATCCCTCTAGCTCTGTTCCCCTTCGGTAGAGAACTACGCTAAAGCATCTCTCCGAAAATGGCTCTGACCGACGTCTCCGTCGGCGAGGATGCCAGAAACCCGTTTTCTCGGAGAAAATGGGTTTTTGGCCTCGTTCACATTCCCAGGGACGACCAGACGGTCGTCTCTGTTCGATTCCCTGGGGTATACTTGAACCCATGGTCACTCCCGAACCCCTTCCCAAACCGTTCATCCCCCTGCTGACAACTCACGCGACTCTGGATCAAGTCGGCGGCAAAGGCTTCAACTTGATCGAACTCGCCCGCGCCGGATTCCCGGTCACGAACGCCTTTCTGATCCCTACCGAATGCTATCGGGAATTCGTGAAAGAGAATCATTTGGATTCCTTCATTCAGGATTCGCTTGATAATTTAGACCCTACTTCGCCCGAGGCCCTCTCTGCTACCTCAGCCGCGATTCGGACTCGGTTCGAGGGTGGCGCGGTTTCCCCGAGAGTCAGCTCCGCCCTGGAGATCGCCTGGCGCTGGCTGGGCGCGCGTCCCATGGCAGTGCGCTCTTCCGCCACCGCCGAAGACCTGCCCGAACTCTCCTTCGCCGGGCAGCAAGATACCTTCCTCAACGTCATCGGCGATGAGCCCTTGCTCGAAGCAGTAGTCAAATGTTGGAGCAGCCTGTGGACGGCGCGCGCCATCGGCTACCGGGCGCGCAACAATATCCCCCATCGAGATGTTGCCCTATGTGTGATCGTACAAAATATGGTCCCAGCCCAGGCATCAGGCGTGATGTTCACCGCCAACCCGCTCAGCGGGCGCCGAAGCGAAACCGTCATAGACGCAACGCTGGGGCTTGGCGAAGCCCTGGTCGGCGGGCGCGTGCAGCCGGATCATTATGTGGTAGCCCATCCAGGTGGGGTGCATTTGGCAAGTGCACGCCACCTCGATAAATCCCTGGGCAGTAAATCCACCCTCATCACGGGCAAGCTCACCGGGGGCGTAGAAATCTGCCAAACCGACGCCTCCCCCCAACAAGCCCTCGATGATGAAGTCATCCTGCAACTGGCTAAAATCGGGAAAGAGATCGAAGCATTATACAACTTCCCCCAAGACATCGAATGGGCCTACCTACCCCCTTCTCCTCCCGTCAGCGGGAGGAGAAGGGGGGCCGGGGGGGATGAGGGTGGTCTCTACATCCTCCAATCCCGCCCCATCACCTCGTTATTCCCTCTCCCCGAAAACCTGCCGCCTGAGCCGCTCAGAACGCTGATCGGCTTGCACGTTGTGCAGGGAATGCTCGAACCCTTCACACCCCTCGGACTGGATACCCTCATATTGGTGCTCACCAGCGGAGGGCGCGCTTTCGGACTGAAACACACTATCGAGAGTCAAAACGCATTTTTCGTCGCTGCCGAACGCCTTTGGATCAACATAACGCCCATCTTTCGCTCGCCGATTGGGCATAGGGCCTTACCTCACACCATCAAATCCATTGACCCCAGCGTAGCACAAATCTTCGACAGGCTGCTCACAGACCCCCGTTTGGCGCCGCTAAAGCCCAGGCTAGGCCTCCGCACGGCGCAGCGTTTGGCGCGGTTTGCAATTCCTTTCATCGGGCGTGTGATCGGCATCTTGCGGCGCCCCGAGCGCAGAGGGCGGGAAATTCTGCAAACCTTCGAAGACATCGTCGCCGAAACCCGTGCTCAACAAGTCTCTTCCGGCGACATGTGGGCCGATTTCGTCAGGCGTATGCAATTGCTCCACGAGGCCGAAAGAATCTTCCCCGATTTCGTCATCCCCCATGGGATTCCGCCCGTGGTAGCCGGGATGGCGCCCTTCTTCGGCATTTTGGAACGCTTCAGCCATCAGCTTGTCGAACACACCGCAGACCAACGCTTCAGAACCCTGCACATGGAAATTTCCCGAGGCGTGAGGCACAATGTCACCACCGAGATGGATTTAGCCCTCTGGCAGACAGCCCAAACCCTGCGGCGCGATTCGGTCTCTCGAGGAGCTTTCGAGCATGCGACGGCCCCCGGGCTGGCCGCCGATTTTTTGGCAGGTGGCCTGCCCCCAACAGCGCAAAGGGCGGTAAGCGCGTTTTTAGATAAGTATGGAGCGCGCGGCCTGGGCGAGATAGACATAGGCCGCCCCCGTTGGTACGAAGATCCCATTCCCGTGATGCAAGTTTTGCAAAGCTACCTGCAGATCGAAGACCCTGAGCTGGCCCCGGATGTGGTCTTTGCGAGCGGCGCCCAGGTGTCTGACGCGGCAATCGAAACCTTGGTCGCGGCAGTCCGCCGGCTGCCCGGGGGTCGCCTCAAAGCGCGCCTGGTGCGCTTCGCCGCCGGACGCTACCGCGCCCTGGGTGGGCTGCGCGAAGCCCCCAAGTTCTTCGCCGTCCGCATGATCGGCATGATCCGCCAGGGGCTGCTCGCCAGCGGCAAAGATTTTGTGAAAGCCGGGCTGCTCGACCGAAGTGATGATTTGTTCTTCTTGTACCTGCGCGAATTGGAAGAAATGGGCAAATTTGCCAGTGAGCAAGTGGGCAAGTCGGTAGGTGGGCAAGCAGACGAGTCTGTTAGTGGTCAAACGTGGGCATCACTGCGGGAGAAAATCGGCCGGCGGCGCGCTGCTCGCGCCCACGAGACGCAGCGCAAGCAAATACCGCGCGTCTTGCTCAGCGACGGCATGACATATTATGAAGGCGTCGCCATCTCCGACGATAACCGCAGCGCCATTGTCGGCGATCCGGTTTCGCCGGGCGTGGCCGAGGGCGTGGTGCGTGTGGTGCTCGATCCCCATAGGACGCAGCTCGAACCTGGCGAAATACTGGTCTGCCCCGGCACCGACCCCGCCTGGACGCCGCTCTTCCTAGCCGCGGGCGGGTTGGTCATGGAAGTCGGCGGCATGATGACGCATGGCTCAGTGGTGGCGCGCGAGTATGGCATCCCCGCCGTAGTTGGGGTGCATCAGGCTACGACGCGTTTGCAAACCGGACAACGTGTGCGGGTGAATGGCTCTTCAGGGATTATTGAAGTAGTCAGTGAGCAGTAAGCAGTTGTCAGTCAACTGCTTACTGCTCACTGTACACTGCTTACTGATAACTGAAATGGACCAGCCACGCCAAATCATCCACCTCGACCTGGATGCCTTCTACTGTGCAGTGGAAGAGCAACTCGATCCATCGCTGTGCGGTCTGCCCTTTGCGGTGGGCAGACGTCCCGACCAGCGCGGGGTGGTGTCTTCTTGCTCGTATGCTGCCCGCGCCCGGGGGGTTCGCTCAGCCATGCCCATGGCCCGGGCACTGCAACTCTGTCCTCAATTGAAGATCATCTCACCGCACTTCGCAGCTTACCATGAGGCCTCCCGAAAAGTGATGGCACATTTGCACGCCCTTACATCTCTCGTGGAGCAACTTTCCATCGACGAGGCCTTTCTGGATGTCAGTGAACTCCCAGAAAGCGCCGAATCCATAGGGCGCAGACTGCAAGCCAAAATCCAGGCGGAGACCAGCCTGCCCTGCTCATTGGGAATCGCCACAAACAAACTGGTCGCCAAAATCGCCACCGATGTCGGCAAGACCGCCAAGGTTGCGCAAAAAAGTGGCTCGCCCCCCAAGGCGCTGACAGTAGTCCCCCCGGGTCAAGAAGCCCAATTCCTGGCTCCATTACCTGTGAATATGCTTTGGGGAGTAGGCCGAAAGACGGCTGAGAAACTATCCCAAATGAATGTTCACACCATCGGAGAGCTGGCCACCTTCCCAGATTCCGAGCTGGCGAAACGCTTTGGCAAGATCGGCTGGGATTTGGCCAAACGCGCCAAAGGTATTGATAATCGCCCCATCGTCACCGAACACGAGGTAAAATCCATCAGCCAGGAAGTCACCTTCGCCCAAGACGTCAGCGATGGCAATAAACTCCGTCAGACATTACGCAGACAATCGGAGAGGGTAACACAGCAACTTCACAAGCAAGGGTTGACCGCCCGCACGGTCAAGATCAAGATACGCTGGCCTGATTTCACCACCCTGACCCATCAGATCACCCTGCAAAGCCCCGCGGCAGATCAAGAGGTCTTTGCCAGGACAGCCATGCAACTCTTTGAGGATGCCTGGTCAGTGGGGAAACCCGTGCGCCTGCTGGGGATGGGAGTCAGCAACCTCGAGCAGCAACCCCGCCAACTGGGATTATGGGATGCCGATGTCAGCAAAGAACGTCATCTCCAGGAGGCGATTACAGAACTTCAGCAGCGCTTCGGGGATGAAGTAATCGGGCGCGGTTTCCCGGAGGATGAAGAATGAGTCCGCTACACCCCGCAGGTCGAACAACTCCCCCCGCTACAACTCCCACATCCATTCGACGAGCGGCCTCCGGCTACTACTCGCCCCTCACTATGAGCAAACGCCGCGGAAACAGCCCGACGGGTCTTCGTACTCTGACAGGTTTCGCACGAAATCGGTTCGTCGGCTTTCGAAATGCTGCGGATGGCTTCGAAGCGAGCGTCGCATTCGGTACAGATATACTCATAAATCGGCATCGAAGAAATCCTTTCATCCAGACGTCGGTCGCCCAGATGATAACATAAATCAGGTGGCCGTTGCAGGCAGTTCGTTGGACCGTGCTGCGCCTGCCCGGGCCACCGGTCGAAAAATGCTACTCAGATAATAAGGCGCGGAATGAGGGGGGTATGACAGGTCGCAGCCTTTTTCATGCCTAATATTACTAGCTCGAAAATACCTCGATAAACTACACTATGGAGTTGGATTGAAACCGGTTCCAAACCCGTTTTTTCGAACAAAGGAAGTTCAATTATGGCAAAAATCATCAAAACGCTCGACGGCACTGAGGCTGTTGCCCAGATTGCCCACAAAACCAACGAGGTGATTGCGATTTACCCGATCACCCCTTCATCGGGGATGGGCGAATTCGCCGACGAATGGTCCGCCAAGGGATTCACGAATATTTGGGGAACTGTTCCCTCGGTGATCGAAATGCAAGCCGAGGGCGGCGCGGCGGGCGCCGTTCATGGCGCCCTGCAGACCGGAGCCTTGACGACCACCTTTACAGCCTCCCAGGGACTCTTGTTGATGATCCCTAACATGTACAAAATCGCCGGTGAATTGACCTCAGCGGTATTCCATGTCTCGGCGCGCTCGCTGGCCGCCCAGGCGCTCTCTATTTTCGGCGATCACTCCGACGTGATGGCCGCCCGCTCGACGGGATGGGCTATGCTTGGCTCTGGCTCGGTGCAAGAGGCGCACGACTTTGCTCTGATTGCCCAGGCTGCCACGCTCGAAGCGCGCGTGCCCTTCCTGCACTTCTTCGAGGGTTTCCGCGTTTCTCATGAAGTCAGCAAAATCGAGCTGATCCCCGATGACGTTATTCGGGCGGTGATCAAAGACGAATTCGTCCACGCTCACAGGGCGCGCGGGCTTTCCCCCGACCGCCCCGTGATCCGCGGAACCGCCCAAAATCCAGATGTGTACTTCCAGGCTCGCGAAACCGTCAATCCCTACTATCAGGCCTGCCCCGCGATCGTACAAAAAACCATGGATCGGTTCGCCGAACTGACCGGACGCCAGTATCGGCTCTTCCAATACGAAGGCGCGCCCGATGCTCAGCGCGTCATCGTCGTAATCGGCGCAGGCGGCGAGACTGCTGCCGAAACCGCAAAAGTCCTCAATCATAGCGGCGAGAAAGTCGGCGTTCTGCGTGTACGCCTGTTCCGCCCCTTCTCGGTGAAAGATTTTACCCAGGCGTTGCCTTCCAGCGTAAAAGTACTGGCAGTGCTAGACCGCACCAAGGAACCCGGCGCCTCTGGCGAACCGTTGTATCAAGATGTCGTTACCGCTATCAACGAAGCCTTGACCGAGGGCATTGCACCCTTCGAGGCGGCCCCCAGGATCATCGGCGGGCGCTATGGTCTATCCTCGAAAGAATTCACCCCTGCTATGGTCAAGGGCCTCTACGACGAGATGGCCAAAGAGAAACCCAAGAATCACTTCACCCTGGGCATCAAGGACGATGTTTCCAATACCAGCATAGATTATGACCCGACTTTCTCTATCGAGTCTGAAGATACAGTTCGGGCAATTTTCTTCGGGCTGGGCGCAGACGGCACCGTGGGCGCCAACAAGAACTCCATCAAGATCATCGGGGAAGAGACCGCGAATTACGCCCAGGGCTATTTCGTCTACGACTCGAAGAAATCTGGCGCAAAGACCATCTCCCACCTGCGCTTCGGGCCAGAGCCTATCCACGCGCCCTATCTGATCGACAAGGCCAACTTCGTGGCCTGCCACCAGTTCAATTTCCTCGAGCAGATCAACATGCTCAAATACGCCCAACCCGGCGCGGTCTTCCTGCTCAACAGCATCTACGGGCCAGACCAGGTTTGGGACCAACTGCCCAGGGAAGTCCAGGCCGCCATCATCGAGAAGGACCTGCAATTCTACATCATTGACGCCTACAATGTGGCCGAGCAGGCTGATATGGGGCGCCGGATCAACACCATTATGCAGACGGCCTTCTTCTATATCAGCGGCGTTCTACCGCAAGATGAGGCCATCGCCGCCATCAAAGACTCCATCAAGAAGACCTATGGCAAACGCGGCAAAGCTGTGGTGCAAAAGAATTTCGAGGCGGTAGACAAAGCCCTGGCCCATCTGCACAAAGTGGAAGTTCCGGCGAAAGTCACCAGCAACCTGATGATGCGTAAACCCGTCCCCGACCAGGCGCCAGAATTCGTGCGTGAAGTGATCGGCGCGATCATCGCCGGGGATGGCGACGATTTGCCTGTCAGCGCCCTGCCGAACGATGGCACCTACCCGATGGCCACCACACAGTGGGAAAAACGAAACATCACCCTGGAGATCCCTGTCTGGGAGGAGGATCTTTGTATCCGCTGTGGGAAGTGCGCTTTTGTCTGCCCCCATGCGGTGATCCGCCAAAAGGTGTATGATCCTGCTCTCTTAGAGAATGCCCCGCATACCTTCAAACATATCGAGGGAAAATTCAAAGAATTCCCGGGTTGGGTGTACACAATCCAGGTCGCTCCAGAAGACTGCACTGGCTGTCAACTCTGCGTTCAGGTTTGCCCAGCAAAAGACAAAACAGAACCTGCGCGCAAGGCGCTCAACATGGCCGCACAGCTTCCCCTCCGCGAGCAAGAAGCGGAGAACTGGAATTTCTTCCTCTCTATCCCTGAGGCTGATCGCGCCAGGATCGACCCCAGCACGATCAAGAACTCCCAGCTCCTGCAGCCCTTGTTCGAATTCTCCGGCGCCTGCGCAGGCTGCGGCGAAACCCCCTATATCAAACTCGCCAGCCAGCTTTTCGGCGACCGAATGGTCATTGCCAATGCAACCGGCTGCTCCAGCATCTACGGCGGCAACTTGCCCACCCACCCCTATGCCGTCAACAAAAACGGCCGCGGCCCGGCCTGGTCTAACTCCCTCTTCGAGGACAACGCCGAGTTCGGTTTGGGCATGCGCCTGACGATAGACAAGCAGAACGAATATGCCCGCGAGTTGCTCCCGATGCTGGCGACAAAACTCAGCGAGACTCTGGTTGATGGGCTACTCAACGCTGACCAATCGGACGAGGCTGGAATCCAGGCGCAACGGGAACGCGTAGAACAACTCAAGAAGAAGCTCGAAGGCGTTGATGATCCCAGGGCGAAAGACCTGCTCAGCCTGGCCGATGTGCTGGTCAAGAAGAGCGTCTGGATCGTCGGCGGCGACGGCTGGGCGTACGATATCGGTTACGGCGGCCTCGATCATGTCCTGGCCTCTGGGCGCAATGTCAACTTACTGGTGCTCGATACCCAGGTATATTCCAACACCGGAGGCCAGTCCTCCAAGGCCACTCCGATCGGCGCTGTTGCCAAGTTCGCTGCCAACGGCAAAGCCATCCCCCGTAAAGATATTGGCATGATCGCCATGTCCTACGGATATATCTACGTCGCGCAAGTAGCCATGGGCGCCAGCGATGTGCAGACGCTGCGAGCTTTCCGTGAAGCCGATGCCTTCGATGGCCCCTCGCTGATCCTGGCTTACAGCCCCTGCATCAACCACGGCTTCGATTTGATCGAAGGCCTGCACCACCAGGAGCTGGTCGTCAAATCAGGCCTCTGGCCGCTCTACCGCTACAACCCCAATTTGATCGATGAAGGCAAGAACCCCCTGACCTTAGACTCTAAGGATCCGAGCATCCCCTTCAAAGAAGCAGCCTACACTGAAACCCGATTCAGCATGTTGGCGCTCAGCGATGAAGCGCGCGCAGAACAATTGATGAAATATGCCCAGGAAGAAATCAACAACCGCTGGGAATTGTACAAACAAATGGCATCTATCCGGTATAACGGGGATAGATAAGAAACCCAAACCTCATAATTTTTTTTATGAGAACCTGTGAGGTCTACCAGGAACTAATAAAAACAGGGATGCTCTAGTAGAGCATCCCTGTTTTCGTTGATATGTTGATATCAAGGAAGACTGAGGTTAGGCCTTCTGTTTGCGTGAGCGCAATATGCGTTTACGACGACGAGCAGTTTTTTTCCTCTGAATGCGGCGCAATTCGCTCTTCGATACATGCCAGCGCTTACGACGCACAGCACTTAAGACGCCGCTCTTCGCCACTTTTTTACGGAAGCGCCTGAGTAATTGTTCTTGCGACTCATTCGGACGAAGTTCGACCGTAGGCAAATCCCTCACCTCCTTTGTTTCGAGGAATTAAAGAAATTTTTTTTATTGCTCATCCATCTAATGGATTTGCCCGAAAAAGGGTGTGTGCAGGGTTGCTGCGCAACCCTGCACACACCCTTCTTCGGGGTCTTTCCTGGTTGAGTGGTAACCGATAATTTCTTCTTCGAGATATGAAAAAGTCTCTTTGGCGATGACCTACTCTCCCAGGGGGCTACCCCCCAAGTACCATCGGCGCTGGCGGGCTTAACTGCCGGGTTCGGGATGTGACCGGGTGTACCTCCGCCGCTAGAATCACCAAAGAGACTTAATTCACTCAGTATGTTAACCTACCACCGAATATTGTTGAGAAAAAGACAAATTCCGAAAAGTCCTGAATTCTCCGCATCACGTAGTTAAGCCCTCGACCATTAGTACAGCTCAGCTGAACACATTGCTGTGCTTACACTTGCTGCCTATCAAGCAGGTGGTCTTCCTGCGGTCTTATCCAGTTTACCTGGTGAGGGATCTTATCTTAGGGCGAGCTTCCCGCTTAGATGCTTTCAGCGGTTATCCCTGCCAGACATAGCTACCCAGCAATGCACCTGGCGGTACAACTGGAACACCAGAGGTCTGTCCACTCCGGTCCTCTCGTACTAGGAGCAGCTCCCTTCAAATCCCTTACGCCCACAGCGGATAGAGACCGACCTGTCTCACGACGGTCTGAACCCAGCTCGCGTACCGCTTTAATGGGCGAACAGCCCAACCCTTGGGACTTTATCCAGCCCCAGGATGCGATGAGCCGACATCGAGGTGCCGAGCCTGGTCGTCGATATGGACTCTTGGACCAGACTAGCCTGTTATCCCCGGGGTAGCTTTTATCCGGTAAGCCACGGCCCTTCCACTCGGTACCGTGGGATCACTAAGCCCGACTTTCGTCTCTGCTCGACGTGTTTGTCTCACAGTCAAGCTCCCTTGTGCCTTTACACTCTCCGGCTGGTTGCCATTCAGCCTGAGGGAACCTTTGGGCGCCTCCGTTACCTTTTGGGAGGCGACCACCCCAGTCAAACTGTCCACCTGACACGGTCCCCCACCCGGATTACGGCGTGGGGTTAGGGCTAGGATATCATCAGGGTGGTATTTCACGGATGGCTCCACCGACGCTAGCGCGCCAGCTTCATAGCCTCCCACCTATCCTACACAGATCATATCCGAACACAATGCCAGGATACAGTAAAGCTCCACGGGGTCTTTTTGTCCTGCTGCGGGTAACGCGCATCTTCACACGTACTTCAATTTCACCGGGTCCCTCGTTGAGACAGTGCTCCAATTGTTACGCCATTCGTGCGGGTCGGAACTTACCCGACAAGGAATTTCGCTACCTTAGGACCGTTATAGTTACGGCCGCCGTTCACCGGGGCTTGAGTTCGGAGCTTCGCTTACGCTAACCCCTCCCTTTGACCTTCCGGCACCGGGCAGGCGTCAGCCCCTATACATCGTCTTACGACTTAGCAGAGACCTGTGGTTTTGTTAACCAGTCATTAGAGCCTGTTCACTGCGGCCTCCCAACGCTCCAGATGTATACCTTTCACGTCAGAAGGCACCCCTTATCCCGAAGTTACGGGGCAAATTTGCCTAATTCCTTAACGAGGGTTCTCCCGTTCGCCTTGGTATACTCTACCCGTCTACCAGTGTCGGTTTGCGGTACGGTCACTCGATCGTCATCGCTTAGAGGCTTTTCTCGGCAACAAGGCTCAACCACTTCTGCCTCGGGGGCGCGTATTCGTGCCTCAGCTCAGTCCGCGGATTTTCCTACGGACCTCATCGCCTACACACTTACACCTGAATCCAATAACAGGCTGGTCTACCTCGTTGCGTCCCCTCATCGCTCAAATCAAGTGGTTCCGGAATGTTGACCGGATATCCATCGCCTACGCCTCACGGCCTCGGCTAAGGACCGACTAACCCGACGCGGATTGACCTGCCGTCGGAAACCTTAGACTTACGGCGAACATGGTTCTCACATGTTTTACGCTACTCATGCCTGCATTCTCACTTCTGTCCGCTCCAGCCGTCCTTTCGATCGACCTTCCCTGCTGACAGAACGCTCCCCTACCGCCTTAGCTAATGCTAAGACCCATGGCTTCGGTGATAGGCTTAGCCCCGTTAAATTTTCCGCGCAGAACCACTTGACCAGTGAGCTGTTACGCACTCTTTAAAGGATGGCTGCTTCTAAGCAAACCTCCTGGTTGTCTCAGTAGTTCCACATCGTTTCCCACTTAGCCTATACTTGAGGACCTTAGCCGATGGTCTGGGTTCTTTCCCTCTCGACTACGAAACTCATCTCCCGTAGTCCAACTACCAAGATATGGAGTATCGGCATTCGGAGTTTGGTTAGGTTCGGTAACCGATAAGGCCCCTAGCCCATCCAGTGCTCTACCTCCGATACTGAACGCTTGGCGCTAGCCCTAAAGCTATTTCGGGGAGAACAAGCTATCTCCTGGTTCGTTTGGCATATCACCTCTACTCACAGCTCATCCCTCAATTTTGCAGCATTGAAGGGTTCGGGCCTCCACGAGCGGTTAAACTCGCTTCACCCTGGCCATGAGTAGCTCACCAGGTTTCGTGTCTAATCCCTGCAACTGTACGCCCTATTCAGACTCGCTTTCGCTCCGGCTTCGGGTGTCACTCCCTTAACCTTGCCACAGAGATTAACTCGCAGGCTCATTCTCCAAAAGGCACGCCGTCAGGCGTAGCGGCGCGCAGCCAGCTTTCGCTGGCGCACAGACCCACTATTAGCCCTCCGACGGTTTGTAAGCTTACGGTTTCAGGTTCTATTTCACTCCCCTCACTGGGGTGCTTTTCACCTTTCCCTCACGGTACTTGTGCACTATCGGTCGTCAAATGTATTTAGCCTTGGAGAGTGGTCTCCCCAGCTTCCCACCGGATTAGCGTGCCCGGTGGTACTCTGGTGCCTGACAGAAGTCAATCGGTTTTCGCTTACGGGACTGTCACCCTCTATGGTAGGCTTTCCCATACCTTTCTGCTAACCAATTGATTTGTAACTTCTATATGTCAGGTCCACAACCCCAACTATGTAAGCATAGTTGGTTTGGGCTGTTCCCCGTTCGCTCGCCACTACTAGGGGAATAATCTCTTTTCCTCTGGGTAGTAAGATGTTTCAGTTCCCCAGGTTCCCTTCCTCGAGCCTATGTGTTCAGCAAGAGGATGCTGTAGGTTCGCCACAGCAGGTTTCCCTATTCGGAAATCCTCGGATCAACGCCTGTTCACGGCTTCCCGAGGCTTATCGCAGTGTCCCACGTCCTTCATCGGCATTTGACGCCAAGGCATCCACCGTAAGCTCTTAGTAGCTTAACGTGTTGTGATGCGGAGAGTTCAAAACTCTTCGTTACTTGTCGTTAATTTCTTTTAGATTTGATTTGTTACTTCGCAACAATATTCAGTTGGTAAGGTACTGTTCCGGCGTTAGTCGCCGGTGGGTGCTTCTGAATTGCTTCAGGAACACTCAGCGATGGCTAACGATCGTTTGTCTGGCTTTGGTATTTTACGCAAAACGACCCGGCATATCGCCGGGCCGCAATCATTCCGTGCGAAAATGCCGTAATTTATCAGAAAAGCTTCAGGTCGCTTATACGCAAGTACTCTAAACCTTTCACTCAAGTTCGAAGCCCAGTGGAGATGAGGGGATTCGAACCCCTGGCCTCCGCTGTGCAAAAGCGGCGCTCTCCCATCTGAGCTACATCCCCGGCTTAGCCTGATAGTCTCGTAGTCCTTAGCCTCATCGTTTCTTGACCATGAGACGAACCGACTATCAGACTACTTAACTAAATCTGTGGGCCTGACTGGATTCGAACCAGTGACCCCAGTCTTATCAGGACTGTGCTCTAACCAACTGAGCTACAGGCCCAGAAAAAGCCTTGACAACTCAGGAGTGATAGGAAGCCTTGGCCTAGTTCCTCGACACCGCTCGAGGAGAGCGTTTGTTTTGGAGTGGAGCGCCGATCTGTGTCATCAGGACACTGGATCTTTGCTCAGTTCTCCATAAAGAAAGGAGGTGATCCAGGCGCACCTTCCGGTACACCTACCTTGTTACGACTTCGTCCCAGTCACCAGCCCCACCTTTGGCGGCTCCCTCCTTGCGGTTAGGATACCGACTTCAGGTGTTGCCAGCTCCCATGACGTGACGGGCGGTGTGTACAATTCCCGGGAACGTATTCAACGCACTGTGCTGACGCGCGTTTACTAGCAACTCCGGCTTCATGGAGGCGAGTTACAGCCTCCAATCTGAACTGAGATCGGTTTTCAGGATTGGCTCCACCTCGCGGTTTTGCGACCTATTGTACCGACCATTGTAGCGTGTGTGTAGCCCTGGACATAAAGGCCATGCTGACTTGACATCATCCCCTCCTTCCCCCGACTTTATATCGGCAGTCCCGTATGACACATGTAACATACGGCAAGGGTTGCGCTCGTTACCGGACTTAACCGGACACCTCACGGCACGAGCTGACGACAGCCATGCAGCACCTGTACTGGCTCCCCGGAGGGTCGATCCCCTTTCGGTTCTCTACCACCAGTATGTCAAGCCCAGGTAAGGTTCTTCGCGTAGCATCGAATTAAACCACACGCTCCGCTGCTTGTGCGGGAACCCGTCAATTCCTTTGAGTTTTAACCTTGCGGTCGTAATCCCCAGGCGGCGAACTTATCGCGTTAGCTTCGGCACTGACAGTTTTTACACCGCCAACACCAAGTTCGCATCGTTTACGGCATGGACTACCGGGGTTTCTAATCCCGTTCGCTACCCATGCTTTCGCGTCTCAGCGTCAGGACCGGCCCAGGAGACCGCCTTCGCCTCTGGTGTTCCTCCCGATATCTACGCATTTCACTACTACACCGGGAATTCCATCTCCCTCTACCGTCCTCTAGTCTGGCAGTTTCGAACGGCATCTCCTGGTTGAGCCAGGAGCTTTCACATCCGACTTGCCAAACCGCCTGCACGCGCTTTACGCCCAGTAAATCCGGATAACGCTTGCCTCCTACGTGTTACCGCGGCTGCTGGCACGTAGTTAGCCGAGACTTATTCCTGAGGTACCGTCCTTCCTCTTCCCTCAGAAAAGCGCTTTACAACCCGAAGGCCTTCATCGCGCACGCGGCGTTGCTGCATCAGGCTTTCGCCCATTGTGCAATATTCCCTACTGCTGCCACCCGTAGGTGTCTGGACCGTGTTTCAGTTCCAGTGTGGGGGGCCACCCTCTCAGGTCCCCTACCCGTTTGCCTTGGTAGGCCATTACCCTACCAACTAGCTGATGGGACGCAGGCCCCTCCCGAAGCGGATTACTCCTTTAGACATAGATTTCTAAAAACTATGACCACATGAGGTATTAGCTCCAGTTTCCCGGAGTTATCCCCCACTTCGGGGCAGGTCACCAACGCGTTACTCACCCGTTCGCCACTAGGATACCTCCGTATTGCTACAAAGGCACCTCGTTCGACTTGCATGTATTAGGCACGCCGCCAGCGTTCATCCTGAGCCAGGATCAAACTCTCCGCATAATATCGCATCCGAAGATGCGGGATTTACGAGAGACGTACTTGAAATTGACTAGGCTTTTTCGCTTACTATCACTCTTCAGTTGTCAAGGTTCTGTATTTGGGCAGTAGATGATTATATCAACACCATCCCCGCCTGTCAAGGCTCCTGAGACACAAAAACATGGCCGACATCCTATCTCTTGATATCGGCGTCAGGAGCGCCTATTCACTTGTTACCGATCTGCCTCGCCAACGCAGGGCTAGACCTTGTGTTTTGTTCGACGGGGGGAGATTATACTGAGAAAAATATCCCTGTCAAGGGTATTCGATGGCAATTTTCCGACTTTTTCGAAATTCGCCCCCTTTTTTTACCTAATCCATCGCCTGGCGACCTGCCAAAGCCCTCAGCAACGTATTTTGATCCGCGTATTCCAGATCTCCGCCCATCGGCAAACCGCGCGCCAGGCGCGTGATCTGCACAGTAAAATTTTCTAACTGCCCCCGTAGATACATTGCCGTCGCGTCCCCCTCCATGCTGGGATTTGTCGCCAGGATCACCTCGCGCACCTCACCCCCTTGCACGCGCCTGATGAGTTCGCGGATTTTCAGATCTTCAGGTCCAATCCCTTCGATGGGCGACAGCGCGCCATGCAGCACATGAAATACGCCCTGATACCCTCCGGTCCGTTCCATCGCCAGGACATCCAGGGGTTCCTCGACGATACATAGGATGCCATGATCGCGCTCATCATCCGCGCAGATGCCACATTCCACACGCCCGGCCTCCGTGATATTGTAACAAGTCTGGCAAAAGGCGGTGCCCGATTTCAACTCATCCAAGGCTTGCGCCAGATCCAGCGCGACATTCTCCGGAGCGCGCAAAAGATAGAAGGTCAAACGAGAAGCTGTTTTAGGCCCGATACCGGGTAGGCGTGAAAAGGCTTCGATGAGATTCTGGATAGGCGCAGGTAGGGACATCGTCGCAAAAACGTGAAACGTAGAATATTAGAAGGGTAAGCTCCCAGTTAGAGGTCCCAGGCGCTCGGCAGCCAACTCGCGCGATTGCTCCAGGGCGCTGTTGATCGCAGAAAGGATCAAATCCTGCAGCATTTCGACATCGGCGTCTTCGAGGATGGCGGGGGCGATCTCGATAGATTTCACTTGCTGGTCGCCAGTGACAGTAGCTTTGACCACGCCGCCGCCAGCGGTAGCAGTGATCGTTTCTTCCGCCAGCGCGTCTTGGGTGGCCAACAACTGATCTTGCAGTTGTTGGAATTGTTTCATCATCCCTCCCCCGCCAGTCGGGAGCTTGGGTTTCTTTCGCTTTGCCATAGGTCCTCCGGTTATTGAATATCTACGATCTTCCCACCCAAATCTCGCAACGCAGTCGCCACCATGCCATCCTGATCAATATCAGGGGGCAGGCTGCCCCCTTCGGCCACGATACACAGCACCATCATGCTCTGCCCGATCACCTGCTCCAACGCCCGTTGAAAGATCGCGAGGTTATCTCCCGACTCCATTTTCGATTTAGCGAACTCCCCATTGAAACCCAACACCAGCGCGCCGCCTTTGACGCCCATCGGGCGACAGGAATTGAGCAAGGCCTGGGTCTGAGGATTCTGGCCGCGGACAAGTTTCAGGATTTGATTCCAGTTCTTTGCCACGCTTTGGGGTAGTGAATCGGGGGTGGGTTGAGATTCGGCAGAATCCGCTTTGGGGGTAGGAGCAGGTTTGGGCGCTGCTGCCCCCTTAGCAGGGCGTTCCGAGACTCCCTCTGGGGTGGTCGGCACTTTTGGGGGCGATCCTGCATCCTGAGTGGCTACCCCCAGCGACTCGACGAAGGCCATCTCCAGCGGCAAAGCAGGCTGCCAGGCGTTGCGCCCTTCGGCGGCAGCGTAGTTGAAATTGCGGATCACAGTCAGCAACTCCGATACCTGGAAAGCCTGAGCGTGTTCGGCCATCTGGGCGCGCATCTCGGAAGTCGCATCAACTTGATCAGCGTTGCCCATGCGGACAAGCAGCACATTGCGCAGATAATCAACGATCTGACGGGAAAACTGCCGCGGGTCGCTCCCGGCATCCAGGGTCTCATGAATACGATCCAGGCCGACCGCCGAATCATTTGCCAGGAGCGCATCTATCATCCGATAGACCGATTCCCCCATCGCGGTCCCTAATACCGACTGCACCATCTCCAGCGTGATCCCTTGGGCCGTGGAGGCCAACTGATCGAGCAGAGATACGGCATCGCGCAGACTCCCCGTGGCTTGCCGGGCGATGAGCGATAAAGCTTCCTGGCTGATGTTGATATTCTCACTCTGCGAGACTTCTTGCAGGTGAGCAACGATCTCGGTCACAGGGATATTGCGGAACTCGTGGCGCTGGCAGCGTGAGAGCACTGTGGCGGGAATTTTGTGGATTTCAGTCGTGGCGAGAACGAAGATGGCGTGGCGGGGCGGTTCCTCCAGGGTTTTGAGCAAAGCATTGAAAGCCGCCGTCGAGAGCATGTGCACTTCGTCAATGATATAAATTTTATAACGTCCCTGGTTGGGGGAGAAGTTGATCTTATCGCGTAAATCACGCACATCGTCTACGCCGGTGTTCGAGGCGGCGTCTATCTCGATCAAATCCAGAAAACGCCCCCGATTGATGGCTTCGCAATACGCACATTGGTTACAAGGCCGCCCGGTCAACTCTTCGGCCAGACAGTCAACTGCTTTGGCCAGCACCCGCGCCGTACTGGTTTTCCCGGTGCCGCGCGGGCCAGCGAAGAGATAAGCATGAGCAATCCGCTCCGCGGCCACAGCGTTTCGGAGAGTAGTGACGATATGCTCCTGCCCAACAACCTGATCCCATGTTTGGGGACGCCATTTGCGGTAATATGCTTGAGTCATGATTCGGTAGTCAATATACAGGATATAGTACCTTAACAGTGAAATCCTTGTTTTTTGTGCAAGAATGTTGAGTCCGCTAATCTGCGCTAAGAGACTGTTTTAAAAGTCGCCAGAAACCACAGATAAACACAGATGAAC
>Ga0194126_10002313_pt1 | contig 31028 bp, 25 predicted proteins | sample TA2KigC150mmetaG_FD_148641 | JGI IMG/M metagenome (GOLD analysis project Ga0194126, IMG submission 148641) | Freshwater microbial communities from Lake Tanganyika, Tanzania - TA2015035 Kigoma Deep Cast 150m | ecosystem: Environmental > Aquatic > Freshwater > Lake | place: Tanzania: Lake... | reverse complement strand
TCTTAAAGAACTTGAATTCAGATTCAACAATAGAAAAGAAAATATTTTTCAATTACTCAATCAGATTATTTTTTGTAACAATTATAAAATCCTAAAGGTTAACTAGACCTAATTTTGCATAATTACCTTTATATATTAATATTCAAATACAATTTAACTTTATTTGCTCTGCTCTTCAAGAAATGATTCTCAAATAAAAATACTTTTAGGCTTTTTGGGACGTGCTGTAGGTTATTTTTTTGAATTAATCTTTTCCAAAGCTTCAAAGTATTTTCTGATCAATTCTTCATAGTCCTTTTTATAGCCCTGGCGGATTGCCTTCATTAGTTCATCTCGCAATCGATTTTTACCTTCTTCTGTGCTATGGATAAGATCGGTCGGAGTAAGTCTAGAAATATTTTGACCAGTATTTGATTTTCTGTCCTTTTCAAAATCTCTTTCATTAATTGATCGTTGTGCATCGAGAAGTTTCGACAAAATTCTTTCTTGCTGCTTTAACAGCGAATCATCAACTTTTTCTGATTGTAAATTTGTTACGACCTCTTTCATTTCTTCAAGAATTTTATCTAAGTTGGAAGCGAGTCTCTTTGATTGACCTGATTCACGCGCCTCCTGATTCAATTGTTCCAAAGCTTTGCGAAGAATTTCTTGTTGTTGTGCAAGTCGCTGCAGTTGTCCAATCATTTCTTGTGTAAGCTGCCCTTGATTTAACATTCGTGTGAGTTGGTTTAAATTCATTTGTTGCTGAGCCATCTGCTGCAGCTGCTGCATCAAACTCATCATTCCGCCGCCCTGACCGCCGCTCATCATTTGATCCATTGCCCCTTTTGTCAGCGCCGCTGCCTCGTTTAAGTACTTCATTGCTTCGGTTTGCTTTTGAACCGCATTCGGTGAATTTTGATTTTGCATAAACGAAATTGATTGCTGCATTTCCGAAAAAGCTTTTCCAATTGATCTCCCCATTTCAGGTGTAATTGAAAATGTTTTTTGTGAGAGAGCCGTCATTTTCTGTACAATTCTATTCAAATTACTTTGGATGTTGCTTTGCTCTTGAATGGATTTATTAAACTCCTTTGAACCCGGGAAGAGCAAATCAGTTCTGTTTTTTAAATCCTCTTGCTGTTTTGAAAGAGTAATTAAATCATCAAGGATTTTCATCATGTCTAATAAAGTCTGCATTTGGTTCATTTGCTGAAGAGCCTCTTGGAGATCATGAAGCTGTGAGTTCATGCCGTGTATGTTTTCCGACAACTTTTGTTGATTCTTAAGCGCTTGCATTTTTTGCATTTGTTTAATTTTTTGAATTGCCTCATCGGATAGGTCTGAATTTTTTTGCTCATCGAATTTTCTTTTAATTTGATCGAGCTTATCTTTTGGCATTTCAGAAAACTGATTCATTTTTTCTTCAAGCTTTTCCAGTTCGCCCCCAATGTTTTGCAGTTCTTCTGAAATATTATCTTGATGAGCTGACAATGACTCTCTGGCGGATCTATCAGATAGTTCGCTTTTTTCGGTTCGTTTAATTTGCTCATCGATTTTATTTTTTAATTGTTCAGAAAGCTTTACTAGTTCGTCCATTTTTTGTTCTATTTGAATTCTTTTCAAGAGATTGAGAGTTCTTTCAATGCTTTTTTTGAAATACTCCTCGTTTGCTTTTAAATCCTCTAATGACATTTGCACTTGATCTCTTAATAAACTTTGCAAAGCGTTCTGCATTCGCATAAATGCTTCGCGAAGTTCTTCGCTGTTAAATTGTTCAAACAATTTTTGCAATTCGTTGTATTTCTGTAATGTTTCTTCTGAAAGAAGATTGTTTTTCATCAACTCGTTCTGCATTTCGTTCAACTTAGATGCAATTTCCTCTGCCCGATTAGATAAATCTTTAAGTTTTTCTGCAGCCTTATCAATTTTTTCTTTTTCTAGCCAGGAAACGTCTTGCGAGTTTTGTTTTAATTCATCACTTATTTTTTGGAGTTCTTTACTGAGATGCTCTGCATCCTTGAGCGTTTCTGTTAAATCTTTCTCGGCATTTTGCTGTATTTCCTCCGCACGAGCAAATAACTCTTGAATAGATGGAACTTGGATTGTAAAATAATTGGTTCGTGCGGATTTCGGTCCTTGTATATTATCGTTATCAAAAACTGCTAAATAGTAGACAATTGTTTCTCCTTCAGCGAGCACGAGAGGAGCTAAATCCCACGTATAATAAATGTCATCCTCTTTATAGTTCTTTCTTAAAGGTAGATTTATGGTTGAAAAGTTATCAGAAACCGCACGGTATTTAGAGGTTTGAAGTTTATAGTTAAGAGAGAGGTCATTGAAACCAAAATCATCTCTAATTTGAGCTATCAATGCAATTTTTCCTTCCGATTCAAGCATTACGTTTTCATTTGGAGAAATTAGCGAAATTGATGGAGGTTCGTCTTGTAGAAGTTTTATTGAATAGGAGATTGGATTAGCATTATTTATTCTATCCATATCTGAAACATTGAAGAAATATTCTCGTTCCGATGAAATATTTAGCGCAAGGGATGCTGAAGCTCCCAAAATTTTCATTTGAGAGATCGCCCCATCACTAAAAATGGTTTCAGCCCTTGATAATTCTCTTGATGAAGTTATCTCAAACAAAACCTTGCTGCCAGGAAGCGCGGTGATATTTCCGTTATCTTGCTGCATTACCGGTGGTTGATTTGTATAGGCTGGCGGGGTTATTGTCACTTTAATATTTTTTAAAATTGGTCTTGATACAACAGAAATGTTGAATATTCCGCTTTCGATATTTTCTGCAAAAGCATAATACTCAAACGAAGTATTCACAGAAGGAATTTTATAATTAAAGCTGCCGGCAGAATCTGCAATTAATTTTTTGTCAACAAACTCTGATTCCTCTTCAGATTTTAATGCAAGGTTAATCTCCTTTTGCATTTCTCCAACTAAATTTATTTTTATTTCGAGATCCTCACCTTTTGTTACTTCCTTGTTCCCTGGATGAATTTGAAAATAAAATTTAGGAGGCGGGGCAAAACTTTTATTGTAGTTAATAAGGCGATGAGCTGAAAAATTTAATATTGGAACAAAAATTAGCAGTATCAATAAAATCATCATAAATAGCGAAGTATATTTTGCAGTTTTTCTAAAACCGGAAAAATCCACGATAGAATTAAAATCATAATTCACAGATTTATTATAAGCACGTGCGAAAGCGGCATTAATAAGTTCTTTTGAATATCGATCGTCTTTATCACTAAGCAGCTGAATAGCATTGGAAAGCTCATCTTTTACTTCTGGGAAGTGAGATCCAACTTTCATAGCAGCGTTAACATAGTTTGGGGCTGAGTAGTGAATGAAATCTTTAAGAATCGGCAAAACAGTAGATAAAAAGAAATAAATTAAAAAAAACAGAACTAAAGAAATAATTAGGATTGTTTTTAGTTTTGGCTCAAAGAAGAATAAACTTTCCAAAATAATTAAGACAAATAATGCAGCTGAAGCTATAAATAGAAATCGAAAAAATTTTATCAGCCCATCTTTTCGCTTCTCGCGTTCGATGAATGATTTTAACTTGTTTTCTATTTTAATTTCGAATTTACTTTTCATGGCAATGATATTAATTCATTAAAACCCATACGATAATATTGGTTCCAAAACGTAATGCTTCTTCTCTTTTTTCTGGTGGGTCTTTGTGAATATCTGCATCTGCCCACCCATCGCTCGGATTACTTTCATAAGTATAATAAACGCACAATCTTTCATTTGCAAAAATCCCGAACCCTTGAGACGGCTTGTTGTCATGCTCGTGTGTTTTTGGAGGACCGCTTGGGAAATTGTACATGCAATTGTACAATCCGTAATTAAAAGGAAGTTCTACTAAATCTTTTTCTGGAAAAACTTTTTTTATTTCTCGACGGAATGATTTATCCAATCCGTAATCGTCATCCACATATAAAAATCCCCCACCTTCTAGATAAGTTCTTAATTTTTTTGTATCGGTTTCAGAAAAAACAATGTTGCCGTGTCCGGTCATAAAAAGAAAGGAATATGCAAAAATATTTCCGGCGGTTAGGTCTACAAACTCATATTTCGGGTTCGTTTTTATGTTAGTATTTGCAGAGACAAATTTCAATAGATTTATTTCAGCCGAAGGATCATTATACCAATCACCTCCGCCGTTGTATTTTAATCGACCGATCTTAAATCCTGAGTCTATTTGGGCATAAGAATGCAATGCGAAAATAGATAGAAAAAACAATATGATACTTATTTTCTTCATTAAACTTTTTTGAGATAACGCTAAAATAAAAATTTCAGACTCACTTTGCATGTGTAAAAGAAAGGGGTATATTCAACTCAACTTTTTAATTAATATAATCAAAGTGAGAAAAGTGTGAAAATCTTTTATATAAATAATCCGGCAGCCGGTCATAAAAACGGAGAAAAATATTTTTCGTTGATAGTTAAAGAATTTGAAAATCAAGAAATAGAACTGCATTCAGTGAAAACAGAATATCCAGGACATGCTACTGAACTTGTAAGTACGCTCGACTTTAATAAATTTGATGGGCTTGCAGTATCTGGCGGAGACGGCTCGCTGTTCGAATTAGTTAATGGATATTTTGCGAATTCTTCTAATAAAAGAATTCCAATCGGAATTATACCAATCGGAAGAGGAAATGCATTTGCAAGAGACATTAATCTCTTTCCAGATAGATGGCAAGAATCAATCGCTGCCGTGAAATCGAAGAATACTAAAATGGTGGATGTTGGAATGTTTACATCTAACGAAAAAAAATTTTATTTCATTAACATTTTAGGATTTGGGTTTGTAACAGATGTTGGCAGAACCGCTTTTAAATTGAGAGCATTTGGAAATTTGTCATATATTCTTGGTGTGCTTTATCAAACAATAATTTTGAAGTCATACAAACTCAAAATGGAAGTTGACGGAACTTTGTATGAGCGCAACAATGTTTTTGTAGAGGTTTCCAACACACAATATACCGGCAAAGATTTTTGGATGGCGCCTCAAGCAAAAATTGATGATGGGATGTTGGACGTAACTTTGTTAAATAGAATATCTCGAACACGAATTTTGCAGTGCTTGCCAAAAATTTTCAAAGGGACTCATTCTTCAATGAATGAAGTGGAAATTTTTAAAGGAAGAAAATTCAAGTTTGAAACCGAACCTAATAAAATTTTAACACCCGATGGACAATTAATGGAAGCCACTCCAATTGAAATCGAATGTATTCCAAGAGCAATTGAGGTTTTTGTAAATAACTGACCCCAAAAGCGATGCCGATTTCTCTTTATTCGACCTTAAAAATCTTTATTTTTGGTTTGTTAATTTTTACAACCTTTTCGAAATATAATAGAGGACACATGAAAAAAATATTTATAACATTCTTGATTGGATTCATTACAGTTGCGGCTCTTGAAACTAATGCTTGTACAAATCTTTTGGTTTCGAAAGGCGCTTCAAAAGATGGTTCAACAATGATTACTTATACTGCAGACTCTTTCAACCTTTATGGCGAACTTTATTATTTCTCTGCCGCTAAATATCCGGATGGAACCTGGCTGAATGTGTATGAATGGGATACTGGAAAATTTTTAGGCAGAATAAAACAAGCAAGAGAAACTTATAATGTTGTTGGAAACATGAACGAATATCAAGTTGTGATTGCCGAAACTACATTTGGCGGAAGAAGTGAATTAGAAAATCCAGAAGGCATTATAGATTATGGAAGTTTAATTTATATTACTCTTCAAAGAGCAAAATCTGCAAGAGAGGCTATTAAAATAATGGCAGAGTTAGTTGAAGAATACGGGTATTATTCATCAGGCGAATCATTTTCGATTGGAGATGCAAACGAAGTATGGATAATGGAAATGATTGGTAAAGGTGTCGGCGTAAAAGGCGCTAACTGGGTTGCTATAAAAATCCCCGATGGATACATTGCCGGTCATGCAAATGCATCAAGAATTACTACTTTTCCATTGAACGATCCCGAAAACTGTTTGTATTCTAAAGATATTATCTCGTTCGCAAGATCAAAAGGATATTTTTCAGGCAAGGATTCCGAATTTAGTTTTTCAGCAGCTTATGATCCGCTCAGTTTTGGTGCTGTAAGGTTTTGTGATGCAAGAGTCTGGTCAATGTTCAGAAGATGTAATGCTTCAATTGATAAGTATATAGATTATATACGCGGAGAGAGCATGGAAAGAATGCCTCTGTATATCAAACCTGATAAAAAGTTAAGCGTTGAAGATGTTAAGGAATTAATGCGAGATCATTATCAAGGAACAGAACTTGATATGACCAAAGGATTAGCTGCCGGCCCATACAGCATGCCATATCGATGGAGACCATTAACCTGGGAATATGAAGGGCAACAATATTTTAATGAACGACCCATCTCAACGCCGCAGACCGGTTTTTCATTTATAAGTCAATCTCGCTCATGGCTTCCGAATGAAATTGGCGGATTGCTTTGGTTTGGTGTTGATGATACAAGAATGACAGTTTATGTCCCAATGTATGTTTCGATGACTAAGTTGCCCTACAATTACCAACAAGGACTCGGTTCGCTTTCACAATTTTCATGGGATTCAGCATTCTGGATTTTCAATTTTGTATCGAATTTTGTTTATCCTAAATACAGCATAATGATTGATGATGTAATCAATGTACAAAATGAATTAGAAGGAATATTTTTCGCCCGGCAAGAAGAAATTGAATCTAAAGCATTAGTTCTTTCGAAAACATCAAAGCGGAATGCAATTGAATTTTTAAATAACTATTCTATCGAAATGGCCGAAACAACAATAAAAAGATGGAAAAAGCTTGGCGAGAATTTAATACTTAAGTATATGGACGGAGTTGTTAAAAATGAATATTATCAGCCTAAAAACGTCGGTTATCCAGCGGAATTCAAAAAGGTATTAACCGAGACTGAGGGTGATAAAATTAAAATGAAAAAACTTCCGACTGAAATTGAACAATCATTTGCAGATAATGTTAAACAAGCTGAAAATTATTTAAATGAAAAAAATTATCAGCAAGCGAAAAAGCATTTTCAGTCAGCTCTTAAATTAAAGCCGGACAATAAAGAAATTCAGTCGAAACTTGAAAAAATTGAAAACGTCTTGAAACAATTGGAAGAAGTGCACAATACTCAGTTTTCGAACAGCAGTACAAAATAATTTTTGAAGAGGTTGTCTCAAAAAGACAATTGTCATTTCGAATCCGTCTTTAGATGGATGAGAAATCTATTTTAAATCTGTTGCAAAAAGTTTTTTTCGTTGCTTCTTGCCTCGCTGTTGTTATTCGAAGCGGGCACTCCTACGAATGATGGGCGGATAACTTTTAAGACAGCCTCTTTAAATTACCAGAGCAGTTTATTCAAGGCTACATTTCCGCCGGATAAAATTAAACCAATTTTTTTACCGCTGAATTTTTCCGGATTATCTAGAACAACTCCAAGCGTAATTGCACTCGAAGGCTCAACAATTATTTTCATTCTTTCCCAAATTAGTTTCATCGCCTTTAAAGTTGAAGAATCATCAACTGTAATAATCTCGCTCAAATACTTATTTAGAATGGAATAAGTTTTATCACAAAGCTGTGTGAGTAAGCCATCGCAAATAGTATTCGGATTCACTGAGGGATAAATAGTTTTATCACGTAGAGAACGGAAGGCATCGTCGGCGCCCTTTGGCTCTGCTCCAATTACTTTTGTTTTATGTGAAAAATATTTTGCAGATAAACATGAACCAGAAACTAATCCAGCTCCGCCGACTGGAGAAATAAGAAAATCTAAATCGTTAAGTTCTTCAAATACTTCTTTTGCACAAGTTGCTTGCCCGGCAATGATAGTATAATTGTCATAAGGGTGCACAAAAGTTGCACCGGTTTCTGCAATTATTTTAGCCGCGGTTTCTTCACGCGATTTAACTGTTGGCTCGCTAAAAGTAATTTTTGCTCCATAACCGGCAACAGCTGTTTTCTTTATCTCGGGCGCTGTTCTTGGCATTACAATGAATGCTGGTATGTTTTTCATTTTTGCTGCAAGAGATAATGCAGCTGCGTGGTTGCCGGAAGAATGTGTAACTACACCATTTTTTAATTCGTTATCTGCTAAACAAAGAACAGCATTGCTCGCTCCTCTGAATTTGAACGCACCAACTTTTTGAAAATTTTCGCATTTTAAAAACATCTGACATCCAAAAATTTCATTCAAAGATTTGGAAGTAAGAATTGGCGTTCTGTGGATTTGATTTTTAATTCGTTGTTGCGCAGAAATAATATCTTCCTCTGTTGGCTCGGTGAGTAAGTTCATTATATAGTCCATATTATTATGAGCAAAAATAAGAAAGAAGAAATTTATTACTGCTATGCTTTAACTGAATTCCAAAAAAAGTCTACATGCATTTCTGCGAGATCATAGATTTTAGTTATTGGCAATTTTTCATCGCCAGATATTTTTTCTGAACGCAATAAAAAAAGAAAGGCAGCAAATTCATCTGCAAGAACTACTGTATCAAATTTTTTAATAATTCCATTCTTGCTCATTTCTCCGAAAATCAATTTGCAGATTGAACGGAGATCGGTTAAATATTCAGAAATAGAAATTTCAGACGATCCAATTTTTGTAAACTGTTCCATCAATAAAACGCGGATAAATTTACGTTCTTGCGGTGTGTTCCAAAAATCGATTAACCTTCTAGTAAAAACTTTCAGGAAATTTTCAGGATTAGAAAGTTGATCCAACAGCTCATCATTAAGAATTTCTTTGCTGATTGTTTGTGATTTGAATTGGTAGAGGAGTGCTAAAAAAATTTCCTCTTTAGATTCGAAGTGATTATATATTGCACTTTCACGGATTCCAACTGAGCGAGCAATTTGCCGTATTGATGCCCCAGCATAACCTTGCTTAGAGAAATGTTCTAATGCTTTCTCAAGAATAATTTTTTTTGTACTCTTTCTTTTCATATTAATATTAGAATGAACACTCGTTCATAAACTAAGAAAATTTTATGAAAAAGGGAAACTTTATAAATGTAGGGTAAAAGAGAAAGAGTTAGCTTGATTAGAAGGGATTAACTTATATCGGCTAGGATTTCATTAAGCTTTACCAATGCTTTTTCCCAATCTTGCAATTTAGTGCGCTCTCGTTCAATCACTTCAGTTGGAGCTTTTGCTACAAACCCCTCTTGGGACAATTTCTTTTTAACTCCTTCAAGTGAACCGGAAATACGTATTATTTCTTTTTCGATTCGAGTGCGCTCTATTTCAACATCTATAATACCTTCAAGTGGGATAAAAATATCGCACCCCTTCACAACTGCTGATGCGCTTCCTTTTGGTTTCTGTGCATCAGAACTGATTATCAATTCATCAATTCGAACGAGTGATTTAATATAAATACTTTGCTCGTCCGTAATGTTTTCTGCTTTCAAAATAACTGAAATCGCTCTCGAAGGAGGGATATTCATTTCTCCGCGAATGTTTCTGATTGCAGTTATTATATTCTGGACAAACTCAACATTTAATTCTGCAACCTCATCAACAACAATTCCGTAAAACTTTGGAAATTCTTGAGTTGAAATACTTTCGCCTATATTTCTTTCGTTAAGAAGATGCCAAATTTCTTCAGTTATAAAAGGCATAAATGGATGTACTAATTTTAACATCTCTTCAAAAAGTGAAATTGCCCGTGAAATAACCGCAGACTTAACTTCACTGCTTGAATTATATAATCTGTACTTTGAAAATTCTATATACCAATCACAGAAATCATTCCACACGTATGAATATAGAATTTTGACTGCATTATTAATCTCATAGTCGCTAATTGCTTCAGTAAATTCTTTAATTGTTTTTTCGAATCGGGAAAGGATCCATCGATCAGTAAAATCTAAATGACTATCAACCAAATCACGATTGACATTAATATTTTGTGCATTCATTAAAAGAAATCTGCCAGCATTCCAAATTTTGTTGGCAAAGTTTCTTCCAATTTCACATTTGTCTGAACTGAATAATACATCTTGACCAAGAGGCGCAATATAGATCATAGAAAACCTTAGAGCGTCTGCTCCGTATTCGTCAATTAAATCGAGCGGATCGGGTGAATTGCCGAGCGACTTGCTCATTTTTCTCCCCTGGGTATCTCTTACTGTGCTTGTGAAATAAACATCTCTGAATGGAATCGCTTTCATAAAATGAGTGCCGGCGATAATCATTCTAGCAACCCAAAAGAAAATTATATCAGGCGCAGTAACAAGAAGATCGGTTGGATAATAATATGCTTGTTCTTTGTCGTTAATGAAAACATCTTGAGCCCAAAGCCAGCTTGATGCCCATGTATCTAGAACATCATCATCACGATACCAATTTTGAACATCTGAAGGGGGTTCAGAATTACAATAAATTTTTTGAGTTTCTTTGTGATACCAAACCGGAATTCTGTGACCCCACCAAAGTTGACGAGAAATGCACCAGTCTCTAATATTTGTCATCCAGTGTTCATATGTTTTGACCCAATGTTCCGGATAGAAACTAACCTTGCCGTCAAGCACAGATTGCAAAGCTGGTTTGGCAAGTTCTTCCATTTTCATAAACCATTGCTCGGATAAATATGGTTCAATAGGAACATTTCCTCGCTGGGAATAGCCAACATTATTTGTGTATTCTTCAACCTTATCGACAAGGCCAAGCTCTTCCATTCTTGCAACAACTTTAAAACGCAAATCATATCGGTCAAGATTCTGAAATTCTTTGGGCACATTGCCATTTGATGTCGCGTCTTCGTTAAAAATATTTACCATCTCAAGATTATGACGAAGTCCCATTTCATAATCATTTACATCATGTGCCGGAGTAACTTTAACGGCGCCAGAACCGAATTCTTTATCAACATAATTATCTGTAAATAAAGGGATTTCCCTTCCTACGATTGGAAGGATTAAAGTTTTTCCGAACAGATTTTTATAGCGTTCATCTTCTGGATTGACAGCAATACCAGTATCGCCAAGCATTGTCTCTGGACGTGTTGTTGCAACAATGATAAAATCAGTTGAATCTTTAATTGGATATTTGAAATGCCAAAGCTTGCCTTTTACCTCTTTGTAAAAAACTTCTTCATCGCTGATTGCAGATTTTGATACTGGATCCCAATTTACCATTCTATAGCCGCGATAAATCAAGCCCTCATTATATAATTTTACAAAAGCATCAACAACTTTTTTGTAATAGTGGTCATCCATTGTAAATCGTTCTCTTTGCCAGTCACAGCTCACACCAAGTTTGCGCAACTGCTTAAAAATTATTCCGCCGTATTTCTCTTTCCATTCATAGCAATAATGTAAAAATTCATCTCGTGAAATATTGTCCTTGCTTATCCCCTTTTCTTTAAGCATTGCAACAACCTTTGCTTCAGTAGCGATTGAAGCATGATCGATACCGGGAACCCAGCATGCATTATAACCGCACATCCTTTTGTAACGAATGTAAATATCTTGAATGGTATTATTAAGTATGTGCCCGATGTGCAAAATGCCGGTGATATTTGGCGGAGGAATGACTATTGTATAAGGTTCTCTTGTCTCATCGACTTCTGAATGATAAAGATTATGATCATACCAATACTGATACCATTTATCTTCAACGTCTTTTGCGTTATATGTTTTTGGAATATCTGAGAAATTCTTTGAAGACATTTACAATCCGTAAATTGAGAATTATTAGGCGCAAATATAAATAATCTAATGTCTGGATGCTTTGTTAAAAGGGAATTTGTCAATCACCATGCTGAAATATTAATTCAGCATGGTGATAAAATAAAAGTTATCTAAACTTGAACATATTTTTCGGGCAGTGCACCGCAGATCGGACATTTTTCTGTAGGCTTGCCCAATTCAATATGACCACAAACCGGGCATAAATAGATTTCATTAATATTCAGGTCTTTGCCTTGCGAGACTGCTTCGAGAGCGAGTTTGTATATTTCAGCATGAACCTTCTCGGCTGAAAGAGCATAATTAAACATTCTCTTTGCTTTATGATTTTCCTTTTCTGCAATCTCAAGCATTGGAGGATACATTTCTGTGAATTCGTATGTTTCGCCATCGATTGCAGATTGAAGATTTTCAGCAGTTGAACCAATTGCATCTAATGCTGAAAGATGTCCTTCAGCATGGATTCTTTCAGCCTCAGCTGTTGTTCTAAATAGTTTAGCAATGTTTGGGAATCCATCTCTCTCAGCTTTTTTTGCAAATGCTCTATACTTTTGATTTGCTTGGCTTTCCCCAGCGAATGCTTCTTTTAAGTTTTCTTTTGTTGTTGCCATATTTTAACCTCGATGTATTTGGTGATGAAAAGAATTTATATTCTTCCAAGTATCTTATCCATTACCCAGCTAGCAGAAGCTCCGGTAATCCCGTTGCTTGGACTTTTATCTTTGCCTAGTAATTCATCAACAATTTTTTGAATTAATGGTTGAGCAACATGTTCGGGATGAGATATTTCAAATTGTTCTAGATGATTATCTATAATTAATGAAATCGGGCTGTTAGAAAAATTTGAATATATTATTTTTCCATTTTTTCCGATAATTTCAGTTTGATCGATGTTTTCCTCAGCAGCAAAAAACCAGCTGCCGTAACCTTTAATTCCAGTTTCGAATTCAAACTCAGCTGAAACGGTATCCTCTGCTTGATAAAGCCCTCTAACATTAGAGTGCGATCCGTGAGCGCTTGTAATTTTTCCCAAATAAAATTGAACTAAATCAATCATATGGGAATCAAGATAACAAAAATACCCGCATCCAGCAATCGCGGGGTCTACGCGCCAATTTTCAATTCCTTTCAAATCGTTTTCAGTAGGAGGTTGACGCAGAGTCATTTTTACATCAGTAATTTCTCCAATTGGTTTTTCATCAATGAGAGATTTAATTTTTAGAAATCTGGGCAAGCCCTTCTATAATAAGCGACAAAAAGAGGAACGTTTTTTTCTTTGCACACTTGAACCATCTCAACACATTCATTGTAATTAAGTGCCATTGGCTTTTCAACATAAACTGGTTTTCCGGCGACTGCTGCTGCTAAAGTATATTCTTTGTGAGAAGAGGGGGGAGTAGCAATATAAACTGTATCAACATCATGATCATTAATAAGCGTATCAGCGCAATCGAACCATTTTGGAACTTTGTGTCTATAGGCGTAATCTTCGGACAGCTTACTATTCCGTCTCATTACAGCAACAAGCTCTGAGCCCACAGCTTTTTGAAATCCGGGACCGCTTTTTATTTCAGTAACATCACCGCAGCCAATTATGCCCCAGCGAATCTTGTTCATATCTTTTATAATAATTATTTATTTGCGACAGAAAAAATTTGATTCAATGCAAAAGTAACCAATTTATTTTTTTGTTTCTGGTTTGCCGAATTAATCATTGCGCGAGCAACAGTTTCAGCTTTAATAGGACGATATTTTCTTAGAGGAGGAATTAATGCTGCAATAGGAGAAAATATAAAAGCGCCAATTTTTTCTCCAATTCTAGGTTCTTCTCTATTTCCAACCAACAATGAAGGTTGGAAAATAATAATGTTTTCAAATGGAAGTTTTTCAACTTCTTTTTCGAGCTTCCCTTTGATATTCAAGTAAAAATTTTTTGAACTGTGATTGGCTCCGGCAGAAGAAACAAGAAGACATCGCTTTACTCCATTTTCGGCGGCTGCTTTAGCGATTTCATATTGATACGTAAAATCAACCTTATATTGGTCCTCTTTGCTTCCGGCTTTTCTAATTGTTGTTCCAAGGCATGAAAATAAATCATCGCCAATGATTTTGTTTTTCCACATACTAATCTTTTCAAAATCAATCAAATTTACAGCGAGCATTGGGTTTTTTATTGGAAGTTCTCTTCGCGTGAAGACGATTATTTTTTTATAATTATTATTAGAGATAAGGATGTTGAGTAAATGAGTGCCGACTAAACCAGTTGCACCAATTAGAATTGCTGTTTTCATCTCTTATTGTTTTAAATACAGTTTATTATACAAAATCAATCCAGTTTATAAAGATAGTTTGGAAGTTTAACTTTATAACCAGTATGCTTTCCATTAAGGTCGCTCATTTGATCACCAACACACATAATAATTTCGTAACCATTTTCTATAAGCTTAATCCGTTTTTCTTCTTTAAATTTTGCAGCCGGTAGTCTTTCTTCGGAATGAGAACGAGTAATTAATGTATCAAATTTTGTAAAACCCTGAGCTACTAAATTTTTGATAGTTGATTCGCGGGTTTCTTCATAACGGCCGGTAAGAAAAACAATTTTTATATTTCTCGAAATTAAATAATCATAAAATCTTTTCATTTGAGGAACAACCTGAGCATTTCCTTGCTTAAGCCATTCATTCCATATATCAATTCGAAAACCAAATCCTATTTCTTTTGTGTGATTATAATTTGATAATACGGTTTCGTCAATGTCAAGAACAACAGTTGAATTTTCATTTAGCTCTTGGCTTGATATCTGGTCAATTGCGTCATTGACGATCTTAACCATTTCGGCAACAAAACGCCCTGATTCGTAGTAGTCCTGAACAAGTGCTTTTGACTGGTCAAGGTTAATTAATTCCGGAGCCGAAGAACACGCCACGAAAAATATTAGAATAAAAAAGTATAAGGTGCGCATCTACAATTCAATATAGTTTTTATAAAATGTATTTACTTAAATCTCGGTTCTTTACAATGCTGTCAAGTTTTCTATTTACAGTTTTGCCGGTAATCTCAATAGCGGCTTCCGGCATTTTATCAGGCACATCAAACAGAATGTCCTCAAGCAAAGTTGTTAAAATAGTATGAAGCCTTCTTGCACCAATATTCTCAACTTGGTCATTAACAAGCGCAGCAGTTTTTGCAATTTCTTTAATAGCGCTTTCGTCAAAACTAATCGTTACATTTTCAGAATGAAGGAGTGCAGAATATTGCTTTAACAGCGCGTTCTCTGGCAAAGTGAGAATTTTAACAAAATCTTCTTCGGTTAAGCTTTTCAGCTCAACCCGGATAGGAAACCGTCCTTGCAATTCCGGAATTAAATCAGATGGCTTTGCAACATGAAATGCACCAGAAGCAACGAATAAAATATGATCCGTTTTAACAGCGCCATATTTTGTGTTTACTGTTGACCCTTCAACAATTGGAAGCAAGTCCCTCTGAACACCCTCGCGGGAAACATCCGGACCGTGCTGACTTTTAGCTCCGGCAATTTTATCAATTTCATCAATGAAAACTATTCCAGATTCTTGAACTCTTTCAAGCGCATCTTTTTGAACTGCATCCATATCAATTAATTTATCAGCTTCTTCCTGAGCAAGAATTTTTTTGGCATCCTTAATAGGAGTTTTCCTTTTTTTCTTTTTCTTTGGGATCATACTGCTGAACATATCTTGTAAATTCATTGTCATATCATCCATTCCCATCGGACTAAGAACTTGCATTCCAAATGCCGGGGAATTGATTTCAAACTCAATCAATCTGTCGTCAAGCTCACCACTACGCAATTTTTCGCGCATCCATTCGCGGGTTTTTTCGTTTCTTACTTCTTCGCTTTCATTCTCTTGGTCAATTACAACTGCAGATTTTTTAACTGGCGGAATTAATTGATCTAAAATTTTTTCTTCGGCAAGCCGCTCAGCTTTCTCTTGAACTGAAGCGGTTTTTTCAGAACGAACCATTCCTATTGAGATTTCAACGAGATCGCGAATCATTGATTCAACATCTCTGCCGACATACCCGACTTCAGTGTATTTAGAAGCTTCTACTTTTACGAAAGGGGCTCCGGCAAGCTTAGCTAATCTTCGTGCTATTTCTGTTTTTCCTACTCCAGTTGGACCAATCAAAATAATATTATTCGGCATTATTTCTTCTTTTATGCTTTCAACAACTTTTTGTCGTCGCCATCTGTTTCGAAGGGCGATTGCAACTGCTCGCTTCGCTTCATCCTGACCAATTATAAATTTGTCCAATTCTTTTACAATTTGAGTTGGAGTAAGGTGTATCATTAGGTCGTTATTATTCTGTTTAATTTTTTTCATTTTCCTATTTCTTCCACAATAATTTTATCGTTAGTGTAAATACAAATTTCTGCAGCCGTCTTTAATGCTTCTTGAACAATCTCTTTTGCAGAAAGGTTGCTGTATTTTTTTAACATTTTCGCAGCAGCTATAGCATACATTCCGCCCGATCCGATTGCAACTATATTATCTTCGGGTTCAATTACATCTCCAGTGCCAGAAACTATAAAGGCCTTTTCTTCTGACACAATAGCCAGCATTGCTTCTAAACGACGGAGATATTTATCAGTCCGCCAGTCTTTAGCTAATTCCACAACTGCGCGAGACACATTTCCACGGAATTGATCAAGTTTTTCTTCGAAACGCTGCAACAGAGTAAAAGCATCTGCAGTTGAGCCGGCAAATCCGCATAATACTTTTCCATCAAGCAGCTTCCTAATTTTCATTGAATTGTGTTTCATTACAGTATTGCCAAGCGTAACTTGACCATCTCCGCCAAGCGCAGCTTTGCCATCTTTAATTATTCCTAAAATTGTAGTTGATCTAATTTTCATAATTACCTCTTCATTAAAAATTTTATTGGGAAAATCCTTGGAACATTTTTTTGATATTCCAAATATTTTTCTCCAAACTTTTCTACAAGTTTTCTCTCTTCGAATATTGAACCAACATAAAAATAAATTACAATACATATTAACATTGTTAAATAAAATAATGTCATAGTTGGTCTTAATCCTAAAAACAAAATCGAAAAGAAATAAATTGGATGCCTTACAAACTTGAATGCACCGGAAATATTCAATTCTTGTTTTTCATCTAAATCACTCAGGTCATATTCTTTATTAATTAATCTTTTTATCTGAGCAATTCCCAAAAACTCATTTAAGTTTATTGATTTAGATGCCCAGAAAAATCCAACAAGAGAAAGAACTTGGAGTGCAAATGTAATAATATCAAAAGGAAACTGTAAGTCGTAAACAATAATATCGGTCTTTGGTGATAATATATAGAAAAAACTAAAGAATATTAGAGAAGATAAATTATAGAACAACCGATAGAATGCGATTTTCTCACCGATGGATTCTGCAAGAACTGATTTTAATTTAGCTGATGCAAGCCACGTATGAGAAAGGGCAAACAATGCGAAGAGAAGTATTATTAAAAGAACATTTACAAAAATCATAATTGTTTACGTAAACGCGCTACTGGAATCATCATCGATTCTCGGTATTTTGCGACAGTGCGCCTTGCTATATGAATTCCTTTATCTTGAAGAATGCTGGCAATTTTATCATCACTATATGGATTTCTTTTCGGCTCATGATCGCATATTTCTTTTATAAGTTCTTTAATGTGCTTGTTAGAAATTTCGTCGCCGCTATCTGTTGATAGACCCTCGCTGAAGAAATATTTTAACTCGTGAATACCTTGCGGACTTTGAACATATTTTCCATTTACAACTCTGCTGATAGTTGAAATATCCATTCCAATTTCATCAGCAATATCTTTATAGATCATTGGTTTCAAAAATCTTGGTCCGCTTTCAAAAAACTCGTACTGTTTTTCAAGAATGGCTCGCATAATGTTCATCAAAGTATGCCTTCGTTGACGAAGAGAGGCAATAAACCATTTTGCAGATTCAAATTTTTCTCGTAAAAATTTATGTGTTTCTTTTTCGCGCGATGATATTTTTCTTTTTCGTTTGTTCGTGTCAATCATTTCAAGATAGGATTTGCTTATTGTAACCGAAGGAACACTTCTATCGTTTAACGTTACTATATAGTTATCATCAACTGGTTCTATTATAAAATCCGGTGTAATTTGATTCATTTCTTCGGAATCAATATTTCCTTCACCGGGTTTTGGATTCAATTTTTGAATTAGATCGAGAGTTGATTTAAGAGTTTCTTTTGAGAGGTCTAAATTCTTTTGAATTGTGTCGTATCGTTTATTTGTAAAATCTTCCCAATTCTCCGCTAGAATTTTTTCTGCCAAGTATGAGTAATAAGGATCGTAAGAGGAATTACGGATCTGGATAAGAAGACATTCTTGAAGGTTTCTTGAACCAATGCCTAATGGTTCTAGTGTTTGAATTAATTTTAATATTTTTTCTGAATCTTCCTTAGTTACATCAACTCGTTCAAACAGCTTTAATTCATTTACCAGTTTGTCAAGATCGCCTTTGAAATATCCATCTCTGTCTAATCCGCCGATTATATTTTCACCAAGAACAGTTTGAGCCTCACTAAGATTTAACATGTGAAGCTGGTCAATTAATCCTTCACGAAGGCTTCGCTTCTGAGGTGCTATAGGCCGGGTTTTTTCTTCATCGGGACTTCTGTTGATTCTTTCAAACTCATAATCAATTTCCATGTCGTTCATATAATCTTCAACATCAAATTCGTCGTCTTTGCTGTCATATGTATCATCATCGTCGTCAGATTTAATTTCATCTTGATCGTTTGGAGTCTCATCAATTTCTTCGAGGGAAAGCTCATCATCAAGAGTTTCTTCAAGAATAGGGTTTAATTCAAGTTCAGTTTTAACGCGCTGCTCAAGTGCAAGCGTATTAAGCTGAAGCAGTTTTTGATATTGTATTTGCTGCGGAGAAAGTTTTTGCTGCAGCGCTAATTTTTGGTGTAAAGACAACATTTTACTTTTTTATAGCCTCCATAGTTTTATCATACCAGCTTTCGCCAAATTCCCTCACTAAAGCATCTTTGCAAAACTCAAAAATATTTGTTTGAGATAAAGATCCTTTTTCCAAAGCGGGCGAACATTCATGATATTTTTCAAACCTTAAAACCTTGCCGTTAAAATCACCAATCCTAATTGGGAAAAGATGACACGAAATTGGTTTATTAAAATTAATTTTGCTGTCATTAAATGCTTTTTCTATAGAACACTTTGCGACATCCCCTTCAAAAACAACAAAAACACACGCTCTATTGTTCAAACTTCTTGTCATTAATTGATCAAATTTACTAATCCAAAATCCGTTTTTTTTTATTTCGGCAGAATGTTCACTCGGTAAATATTCTGTAATAATAGATAGATTTTTTTCAATGCTTTCAACTTCCTTTTTATTGATTGGCGCTCCAAATGCGCTTTCCATTGTACAGCAAGCCCCTTTGCATTTATTTAGATCACACTGAAATCCTTGTTCGAAGATTTCCGAGCTTATCATAATATTATCAACATCAATAAAATCAACAGCCATTTTCGTGGAATAATTTTTGCTAAAATACAAAAATTTTGTGGTTCTAAAAAAATGAGTATTGGGAGATTACTATAAGAATAAATAAGTTGTGTTTATTAAAATTTGATTTAAGGAATAAATGACATTTGACAATAAAACTATTCTTATCACCGGCGCTTCAACCGGAATAGGCAAATCGCTAGCGTTTCAGCTAATGACTGAAAACTGTAATTTAGTTTTAACTGCTCGAAGAAATGAATTATTAGAAGAGATTAAAATCCAATCGCGGATTGCTGACCACCGATTACTACTAATCAAAAGTGATGTCTCTCAAAAAGTTGATGTGATGAATGCTTTCAGAGCAGCAAAAGAAAAATTTGGCAAAATTGATGTTGCAATATTAAATGCCGGCGTTGGCTATAATATGGATGTTGAAAATTATACTTCCAAATACGCTGAGGAAATTTACGGAACTAATTTATTAGGGATTGTTTATTGGGTTGAGCAACTGCTGCCAGACTTTCTAAAAAGGGGAGAGGGAATGATTGTCGGCCTATCAAGTTTATCCGATAGCAGAGGTTACTCAAGAAGCAGTTTTTATTCTTCAAGCAAAGCAGCAGCTACAAATTATCTTGAAGGATTGAGAGTTGAATGTAAGCCCCATGGAATTAATGTTATAACAGTAAGACCTGGATTTGTAGAAACCCCAATGACAAAGAAAAATAAATTTCATATGCCGTTTCTAATGACCGCAGAAAAAGCAGCAAAAATAATTATTAACGGATTGAAAAAAGAAAAACGAATGATTCAATTTCCATGGCAGATGGTTTTTATTACTCGATTTATTGGATTATTGCCGAGGTCCATTTATGAATTTCTTGCTGTTAAAACGATGAATGAACTAAAAAAGAGAAAGTAAGAATGAAAAAAATTACAGCGACAATAATAAAATTCTATCTCCTAATATTTATTGCACTCTTTATTATTTATTCATGTAAAGATGATTTGCCGGTTGAACCCGAGATATTAGAGCCCGGCAAAATTGTAAGCACGTCATCTTCCGGTTTTTATGGCGCTTTGTTTATCGATCAGTTTGTAAAAGGAATATCTGGCAGCACACCAATTAATGTAAATTTTATTTATGATGTTGATGCTTATAAAATTGTATATAAAACATATGGTCCAAGAGGGGATCTTGTTAATGCTTCCGGAGTTTTATTTTTGCCGAAAGGGAAAGACAATTTATCAATAGTGAGTTTACAGCATGGAACTCAAACAAAAAGAGCAAGCGTTGGATCTGTTAGCCCTCTCAATGCTTCCGAAGGATTAATTGCGGCATCGCTCGGTTATTTTGCAGTTGTTCCGGATTATCTCGGACTTGGAGAATCAACAATGCTTCATCCCTATCATCATCAAAAATCTTCTGCGAGTGTTGTTGTTGATATTATTCGAGCTGGAAGAGAATTTGCGCAAATTAAAAACATTAAACTAAACGGACAAGTTTTTCTTGCTGGTTATTCTGAAGGCGGATATGTTACTCTCGCCGCACACAAAGAGATAGAACAGAATTATAAAAATGAAATTACTATTACTGCTTCAGCGCCAATGGCTGGTGCATATGACTTAAATTTTACTGCGAGAAAAATTATTAATGATAAAATTTATAACCAGCCGTCATACCTCGCATTTTTCATGGTTGCTTATAATGATATTTACGGATGGAATAATTTGAGCAGTGTTTTCAATTCACCTTATGCAGAAAAGCTTCGCTCGCTTTTTGATGGAACAAAATCTACAAGCGAAATAAGCGCACAGCTTACAAATGATTTAACAAAACTTTTTAATCAGAATTTTATAAACACATATTTGAATGACGACAATTCTCAACTTGCAAAAGCATTTGCAGAAAACAGCTTGATTAACTGGAAGCCAATTTCTCCAACGAGGCTTTATCATGGCAATGCAGATGAATATGTTCCTTACGAAAACGCTACAAGAGCGAGAGATTATTTTAAATCGCTTGGTTCCGATGTTGAGTTGATTACTATTAATGGAGGAACTCACTCAAGCGCTGCACTTCCCAGCATTATTGGCGCCATGGAATGGTTTGAACAAATTAGAATTAAGAAGTTGCTCGCAGTAAATTAGTGAAGTGCAAATCGTAGAAAATGCAAAGATTTTATCTTTCCCAAAATTGCAGTAGTTAGAAGAAAAAAAATCATTTATATGATACATCTTAATAAAAAGCTCTGTTATGCTTATTCATTTCATCAAAGGATTTTTGATATTCTCTGTTATCAAATTTCATACTTATGTTGCTTTGCCAATCAATAATAATTCTAACCGGTAAATTTTTATTCATTATTGTTATAAAAAAAGCCGCTATCATTGCCCCAACAAAGCCACCGGCGATTATTCCTCCGAACCACCCGAAATCTTTACTGTCCATCCCAATAAATAAACCAATTAATCCTCCCAGTAATCCAAGCACGAGAGCAATTATCAATTGCTGACTACTGTTCGAATCAAAATGTTTTGCTTTACATTCATTACAAACCGGAACATAAATTTGACTTGTTACATACGTTGCTCCAATACTTTTGCTTTCTATGATTAGTTGATTTGTATGAAAAGGCTTCATACACACACAACAACATTGAGGAAATTTAAAATAAGTTTCAGACATACGTACACCTCAGTACTAATTTAATTTCAACAGAGATAATTTAGATTATCCCACACTTCTGGTTCATTATATTTTGTATGTTCCTATCGACAGAGGAAGTAATTTTTTGAAAAAAATTAAAATCATTTAACGAAGCGCGACTCGTTTTCATCCCACCAATCAAACCAATTTTTATAACCACGTATGTTTTCAACATTTGTTATTCCTACTAGAGCTGATTGAATTGCTGATTCTAGGTTATCACGTTTACCATTTTCTAATAATTCTATTAGAGGCTCTATTGCACGCCAATCATTTAATGAACCCAATACTTTTGCAGCGGCTATTTGAACGTATACATTCTCATCTTCCAAAGCATCAATCAATTTTTCCGTAGCTTTTTTACTGTTGATTTTCTTTAATGCATCAATTGTGTTGCCTCTTTGAGTTTCATTTTTAATCATGATATCAATAAGAATATCGATAGCTTCTTCAGATTTTAAGATGCCAAGAGAACGGATTGCATTAGCAAGAATTTTTGAATCGATGCTATTCTTCGATATATTCATTAGTGTTTGAACCGCGTATTTGCCGCCAATATTTCCAAGTGCCTCCACATAATAAACTCGGTTTGTTGTTATTTTTTCTTTATTTAAAGCTTCTACTATCGCTGACGCTGATGTTGTGTCTTTGATTTTACCAAGAGCAGATACTGCTTGGTAACGAACAAAACGACTGGTGTCTCGGAGGGATTCTATTAAGTTGGGAACAGCTTGCTTGGCTTGTAAAAGACCCAGAGCATAGGCTGCCATTTCTCTCATATTATAAATAGAATCTTTGAGCATAGGAATAATTAGTGGAATTGAGCGCTCAATATTTTGTAACGAAATGGATTGTATTAAACGATATCTTACTTTCCATCGTAGTTCGTTGTTCAACGCATTTATCAATATGTCGTCAACTTTATAGTTTTTAATATGCTGAAAAGTAATTGCCACGGCAATTGCAGTATTTTCATTATTGTCAGCAAGAGATTCTTTAAGATATCTAATCGACGTTGAATCACTTAATGACGAAATAAACCTCCTATAGACATCGTGCAGTCTTTTGTTTTTTTCGTGAATTAGTTTTACTAGTAATTTTGCTTCACTAAGTGAGGAAATAATTTTTACTTTACTTAGTATCAACGTCAATGCTTCAAAAGCAGAACCATGTAAACGCTCATCATTTATTGATTCATTATAAATAGTCAATAGAGGGAAAAGGGCAAGCTGGTTATTCGAATACCCAATTGCATTAACAGCATTTCGTTTTGTTAAAGGATCTGAGCTTGTGTTAATTAGATAAATAAGTTGTTCAACAGCGACGTTATCATTTAATTGTCCAAGATTGGCAATAGCGGCGGAGCGAACTGATTCAGATGGATCATTAGTTAATTCAATCATGAGCTTAGTAACTCGAGATTCGTCTATTGTTCCTAATGAATTTACTGCCCGTGTTCTAATATTATCGTTTTTGTTTTGAGCTAGTTTTAATAGCAGCTCTACAGAGCGAGAATTTTTTCGCTTAGAAAAATATTCTATTACAGCATTAATAATCGTTTCGTTTGTAAGATTGTAATTAATTAATACATCATCAATTTTAGAATTATTAAATTTATGTAGTGCCCTAATAGTATTAGAAGCTGTAATGTCATTTAGTCTAGAAAGATTATTAAGTATAAGGTCAATACATTTTTGGTTATAGCAATAATATAGCAAGCTAACGGCTTCATTTCTGACTTCTATAGAATTATCGTTCATTAGATTTTCAATAACATCGATTGGAACTTCATATTTATTATATTTTATTTGAGTTACAGCATCTTTACGCGCCCATTTATCTTTATTTGATAATTTATTAAAAAGAGATTTTCGAATTTCCTCCGATATCTTTGGGTCGTTATATTGTTTTAGTAAACTTAGTATTTGAGAAGACTCACTACTCTCAGATCTTGCGAGCAATGACAACAGTAATTCAACTGAATCAGGGGTTTTTCTTTTCTTAATAAGATTAATTGCATCCGAAACGCCGGCTTTGTTAATTAACTTTGTAAAGATATCAGAAGGGAGCTGTAGGTTATATAATATAATCAAGTCTATAGATTTACTGATAGCGTTATTAATGTTTGTTTCGATTGTTTTTTGTAAATAATTATAAAATTGATTTGTGATACCTAAGTTAGTTTCAGAAGAAAACTTATTTCTATTATGAAAAAGAATCTTAAAGGCATTTGTACTAATTAGTACGTCTTCATCATTTGTTGCTTTATTAATTGCGGTTATGTCGGATATTTTAAACACAATATCGAATAGCTCAGAATAAAAATTACTATTAGCAAAAGCAGTATTAATAGGGGCTTGTTCCGGTGTTTTATTAGCAACATCTTTGTGCCCTTCAAAAACCGTTAGTATAGATGGAGGTTCTGCCCTACCTTTAAATGTGTTTTTTGAAATAATTTTTTCATTGGACTTAATAGTAAGGGAACCTGAAACAGAAGCTCCAGTATATCGACCTCCAATTTTTGTATATTCAACTAAAATACCATCTGCTACCAGTTCAATTATTAAATTGTAATCAGCCTTAGCATCATTAACTAACTCGAGTCCCGAATACTGAAAAATTTTTACAGCAATATCTCTTAAAGGTAAATCAAGATCTTTTTTAGTATTACTATTAATATTTAGTTTTTGCGAAATGGAGATATTGTAAGTCTTATTGTTATTTGTTTGGTGAAAACTCTGTTGGGAAAAGAGAAATAAGAAGAATATTGTTGAAACGACAACAGCTTTCTTCATAATCAGCTAAATTAAATGTAACACAATTTAACTAATAAAATTTTTTTATTGTATAAAAATAAAATTGGACAAACACTCACATTTTCAAAACTATACAGTTAGAAAAAGATTTATTTTTATGAAGCTAGACAACTTTCACCGAAAAACCATTTTATTTTATACTAATCGCACACCCTCCGCCCGGCGCAAGTTTTATTTTCAAAATATCTTTTGACGAAACTGTTTTTGTGTTTATTTGATAAGTCATAGGATTATTTTCCCAATGCGAATCTTCAGCATCAGAATAAATTGTTGCAATATATTTTTTCCCTTCATCTAAAAAGCTCAAAGGAATTGTTGCGGTCCTTTCATTTTCATCTGTAATAGCGCCAACAAACCATTCTTTTTTGTTTTTTGCTTTGCGTGCGACCGTTATAAAATCTCCCGGCTCTGCTTCAATGTATTTTGTGTCATCCCAGTCAATAGCAACATCTTTTATGAATTGAAAAGCATCGAGATGTTTTTCGTAATTCTCTGGTAAATCCGCTGCCATTTGAAGCGGTGAATACATTGTAACATAAAGTGCAAGTTGTTTTGCAAGAGTTGTATGAATTTGTTCTGTTTTATTTGGATCGTAAAAATTCATTTTGATTTGAAAAATTCCTGGAGTGTAATCCATTGGTCCACCCATTAATCTTGTAAAAGGAAGAATCGTTTCATGTTCTGGCGGATTACCGACACTCCACGCATTAAATTCATTTCCGCGCGCAGCTTCGCATGCAAGCCAGTTTGGGTATGTACGGTGCAATCCGGTTGGACGGACTGATTCATGCGAGTTGAGCATTAATTTATTTTGTGCGAGTTTTTCCGCCACGCGAACATAATGTTGAACCATCCATTGACCATCATGCCATTCGCCGCGAGGAATAATTCTAGCAACGTAACCAGTTTTAACAGCTGGATAACCATACTTTTTCATGAATAAATATGCTTCGTCCATTCTTCTTTCATAATTTGTAACAGAAGAAGAAGTTTCATGATGCATAATCATCTTTACATTTTTTGAAGCGGCGTATTTTGAAATTTCTTCAACGTCAAAGTCGGGATATGGAGTTACGAAATCGAAAACTTCTTCTTTCCATTTTCCAAACCAATCTTCCCAGCCTACATTCCATCCTTCAACAAGCACACCGTCAAATCCATGTTTGGCTGCAAAATCGATATAATATTTTGTCCTTTCTGTTGTAGCTCCGTGCTTTCCATTTGGCGTTAAGGACTTCCAATCGGTTGCAGTTAGACTTACATTGTTCAAGTCAGCATAATTCCAAGATGATTTTCCGATGTGCATTTCCCACCAGATGCCAATATATTTCATAGGTCTTATCCAACTTGTATCATCTATTTTGGAGGATTCATTGAGATTTAAAATTATTTTTGATGAAAGAATCTCTGTTGCTTTATTGCTGACAATTATTGTCCGCCAAGGAGATTCGCATGGAGTCTGCATGTAAGCTTTGTTGCCAACAGCATCGGGAACAAGATGAGAAGTAAGAATAAAATTTGTTTGATCTATTTCTAAATGCATAGCCGGGTAATCAACAAGTGCAGCTTCAAAAATATTAATATATAAACTATCATTTGTCTTCAGCATCAAAGGTGATTGAACAAAATTTTTTCCGATTACAGTTTTTGCAAAAATCTCATTAACAGTTTTGCCGAACAATGCATCGACTTTGCTTAAAGGAGTTTTTGTGTAATAGTATTCATTCGTGTCATAATCACCGGGGATCCAAAATGCAGTATGATCTCCAGTCAGGCAAAATTGTGTAAGTTCGTTTGAGACGATGAAATAATTTAAATTATCTTGCATCGGAAATTCATATCTAAAACCGAGTCCATCGTTATAAAGTCTGAATCGCAAAATCAATTCTCTATTATTAACAAATGGTTGAACAAGAGTAATTTGCAATTCTTTGTAATTATTCCTAATGACATTTACTTCTCCCCAAACTGGATTCCATGTTTCATCGAATGTTGACGTATCAACTGAAGCAACAACAAATCCTTTGTCAAATGATGGCGAGTCTTTGAGCTCAATTCCAAGTTTACTTTGTCTAATTATAGTTTTGTTTCCTCTGATCAATTGATATGTAGGAATTCCTTCTTTATCGGTTGAAAAAGTTAGAGATAAATTTTTATCTGGTGACGTAATTGTTTGAGAATAGAATGTTGTAAAAGAAATAACAGTTAACAAAAAAAGAAAGCGACTCATATAGTCCTCCCAATTAAAACAAAAAATATTTTATGAATGCTTAATACAATTAACAATTCTTTTTTGGTTTGAATAATCCGCCAATGACTGAACCGGTAAAACAGAGATTAACAATTTCTTTGTCTGCAATTGCGAGGGTGTTAATCATTTTTTTTGTCATGATCGGATAATGTTTAACCGTAAATAGATAATCTCCCATAAATTCCAAATCTTCATCTGTTGTCATCCATTTGAATTTATCAAAACGTGAAAGATTGACCGGCACCGAATAACTTCTCAAAGATTTTTCCCCTAGTGTGTTGAAATAAAAATCGAAATACGACATTACAAGTTCTCGTAATGTTCTATAAACCGGCTCCCGGAATCTTAATGTTGTAGTATTTGATTTTGCGATTGCGCCATAACAATTGTTTTGTTTGAAAATAGCAATTACGTGGTCGTCGTCATTTTCTGCAATCAGATCAACTATTATAGGCTTATGTCCAAACATTCTAAGAGCGGCAGCGCCGAACAAAGCTCCTTCAAAACAATTTGCTGTTCTGCTGTGAATAATTGTTTTCGGCGAACACGTAACAGAATCCGGATTGTATTTTGTTTCATTTAAAAATTGTTGAACGTCTATTGGCGATTTTAATTTTTTAAAGAAAGCCAATTCTTCCTTGCTAAAATTTTTTTTGATATTGTATGATTTTGAGTTCATTTCCATTTAATTATTATATAATATTCAATACAAAAGTGGGAAAAGAAATAATAATCAGCAAGCTGAATAATTCTCTTGAGTTTAATTCTATACTTCCTCAATTTGTATGCGATAGTGAGAAGTAGTCATGAAAAAGAAGAAGTTAAAGCCAAAGAAAAAAAAGATTCGCATTCCGCTTCCCAAACAGAGACCTAAAGTAAAGGAGTCTGCGAAACTCTACAAGAGAAGTAAAGAGAAAAAAACTAGCCAACTCTAATAGGTTGCATCTAATACCTCAGAAAATATTTAAATGTTAATTTTAAAACACACGCTAATTTGGTGCAAATTAAAAATCTTCCGTTTCGAAATCAGTCTTGTTAATAATTTTACTCACCGGATAAGGTAGATATCCGCCTCCCCATTGAGTTACTAAATATTTATCCCAGAAATTCCAGAATAACAATCCATCATCAGTTTCGGGTTCGAGAAGATATGCGGCAACATTGGCTAATGGCTGAGCCGTTTTAACAACTAAAGTTCCTTTTGGAAATTCTTTTGTTTCGTTTACATACTCAACTTTAATAGAATTATTGTAATGTCCTTGATTTAATCTTTGCGCACCTTTTAACTCTTTCGTTTTGATTGATTGAACATCAAGAGTTTTTGATTTGCTCAATTGCTCGATTTTTATCCCGTGTGTTTTTAATAACGAAATAACTTCAGGGTCTTTAACCGTAATAATATATGCAAACGGAAATTTTATATTTCTCTTTGGAAAATAATCTGCATAATAAGGAACAGTTACAGTTTTTGTTTTGTCCGTAGGTCTTAAACGGTCTCTACCGTTAGCATCTTTATATGGTTCTAATTCGTAAATTTCTATTGTTTCTGGAACTGGTGTTGGATTGTTTACAAACTCAACAGCGAAAGAATCTTTTTCGGTTGGGTTTAAACCACGCGCAATTACTTTTTTATCAGCCTCGACTAATAGTTTTTTGATTTCCTCTTTGTTAAAAACAGCATAATCCAATACGGCTTTTAACAAATTGTAGCTTCCATTAATACGTGTTTTGAAATCGGCATATACATAGTTCTCATTCAATATTGCCAATCTATTTCTCAATCCTATATAATTAACAATGTATCTTGGTTCGAAGGCGTATGAATCCCATCCTTTTTGAGGCTCTCGCATATCTTTGAATTCACCATAAAAAACATTTGGGGTTTTGTACTTTGTAGCTAGACTATTTTTAAGTGACGGCATCATTGTATCACGCATGTAATTAACTAAAACACGTTCTGTATTTCCATTCATCATCCAAGTGTACGTTAAAGGTTCGGTGTGATAAGAACCGTTAGTGGTGTGTAGGTCTAACATGATTGCCGGATCCCACTTATTTAAAACGTTAGTGATCATTCCATACACTTCCGGTGTTTCAACTTTCATTGCATCTCGGTTAAGATCTAGATTCTGTCCGTTGTATCTATCTCCAACACCATTTTTTGGACCACTCTGATTTCTTCTGTTGTTAGTGTTAATTTTCTCATTACCATCAATATTGAATATTGGGCAGATTAAAAGCACAATATCTTTAAGATAATCAGAGGAACTATTTGAAAGAATATCTCTTGCAAGCATTTGAACTGCTTCTTTCCCTTCAATTTCACCGCCATGAATATTTGCTTGAATATATATTACAATTCGGCGGTCGTTGTTTAATTCTTGGAAATTTTTTGGAAGAGGATTGCCAATGATCATTAGTGGAACATCTCTTCCCTCGATCGACTTTGCAATATATTCAAGACGAATATGCGGAGATATATTTTTTAACTCTGTAATAAACTCCATTACATCAGCATATGTTGAAGTTGATTCAAAGTGGGATGATTCTGCAGTTGTTAAAAGCGTGGTATTATTCTGTCCCGAGACCGAAGTGAATAAAAAACAAAAAAGTGCTAGAAGGGATATTCTGCGCATGATAAATTCCTTTATAGAGTAAAGTTATACTTAAAAATAAAATTGTTATTTTGATATATCAATTAGTCGGTAAGAAAGAATTTATTTTGGAAACAACCATAAATAAATTAAAGCAAGAGTTCAATGATATCATATCTTTGACCAAGGAGCTCTTTGTTAATAAATCGGCAGAAACGTTTAATAAAAAACCGAATCCGGAAAGTTGGAGTGCCGCAGAGTGCTTAGCACATTTGAATTACAGCGCTATCGGATATTTGAATAATGTGATAGGAAGTTTTTCTCACAAATATGAAGGCAATAGAAACCAACCGTATAAACCGCGTCTGCTCGTGAGTAAATTTATTAAAAGTGTTGGCCCTGATAGTAAAATTAGAGCGAAGACAAGCTCCAAAGCAGATTTTTCATTAAGTATTTTAGACTTCAAATTAGTTGATGAGTTTATTGGCTTTCAGAATAAATTCATAGAACTTTTAAACAGAATATCACTTCAAGATATGAAGAAAGTAAAAGTTAGATCGCCGTTTATAAACATCATTAAATTTCAGCTTGGGGAAATGTTTCTTATAAACCTTTTTCATCAATTAAGACATTTGAATCAAGCTAAAAAAGCGATGGGACAATAATAGGAGTAAATATGCCCAGTAAAAAAAAGATATTTAGCATTGTGCTGTTATTTCTTTTAGTAAATAAGATTTGGCCTCAAGAAAGTTTTATCCATAAGTACGAACATTTAAAATTAACTCCCACTACAGCAGAATCATTTTCTAAGCTTGCATTAAAATGCGTACAAAAAGAATATCCAAATAAGCTTGATCATGTAATGAATGACGGAAATGAAGTTCAACCCCCAGTCCAGTTACACCCGACATTTTATGGATGTTTCGATTGGCATTCATCAGTTCATGGGCACTGGATGTTGATCAAATTATTAAAACTTTTTCCAGAGCTAATAAATTCAAACGAGATTAGGAAAACCCTTAATGAAAATCTTACACAGCAAAATATAGATGCTGAAGTAAAATATCTTAATCAGCCAAATAGAAAATCATTTGAGCGGACCTACGGTTGGGCATGGCTTTTAAAATTAGCAGAAGAACTTTATACATGGGATGATTTGCAAGGGCAGAACTGGTACCAAAACTTAAAACCTCTTGCAGATGCAATTGCCAAACGATATTTAGAATTTTTGCCAAAACAAAATTATCCAATACGAACCGGCGTTCATCCAAACACAGCATTTGGAATTTCTTTCGCATTGGATTATGCTAGATCTATTAAGAATAGCCAGCTTGAAGATTTATTAATTGAAAGAGCAAAAACTTATTACTCAGACGACG
>Ga0194126_10002312_pt1 | contig 31031 bp, 24 predicted proteins | sample TA2KigC150mmetaG_FD_148641 | JGI IMG/M metagenome (GOLD analysis project Ga0194126, IMG submission 148641) | Freshwater microbial communities from Lake Tanganyika, Tanzania - TA2015035 Kigoma Deep Cast 150m | ecosystem: Environmental > Aquatic > Freshwater > Lake | place: Tanzania: Lake... | reverse complement strand
AATTAGCGGTGACAGGATAGTAGTCGGTGAAATAAGAGGACCTGAAGCAGTTGACGTGCTTCAGGCAATGAATACGGGTCATGAGGGTTCAATGACTACTGTACATGCAAATTCTCCCGTTGATTTAATATCAAGGCTTGAAACAATGCTTTTAATGTCTGGAATTAATCTTACTCCGCCTTCTGCCAGGAGAATAATTGCTTCATCCGTTGATTGTATAATTCATCTTGAAAGATTAAATAACGGACAAAGGGTAATATCAAGGGTCAGTGAAATTATTAACAGCAGCAGCAGGATAGGAAACAGTGCAACTCTGGAAGTTATGGATATCTTCATTTTAGAAAATAAAGATACAAAAAGAGATTTTATATTTACAGGGTATATTCCTGGATTTATTTCAAAGATCAATAAAAGGGGTGAAGAATTTGATTTTAAAAATTTATGATTTTTTTTTACATAAATCTTTCTTGAGCAAGAAAGTCTTTCTGATTTTAATTTTTATCGCAATTAATTTTATTCTTTATATTTTTTTTAAAAATATTATTTTCAGCCTGTTTTTAGGCTTTTGTATTTACATCACTTTCTCTGAAATATTTAGTGCAGTAAACGATAAAAGAAAGGAAATCCTTCACAGGCAGCTTATAGAATTTGTGATAAATATGATAATAATGGTGAAGGCTGGAAAGTCTGTAAGAAATATAATTATTGAGTCAGTTCAATGGATAAAAATGCCTCTCAAATATTACGTTAAGAGCCTTTCAAATGAACTCAATTTAAACTTTATATTTGATGAGGCTCTTGATAATTTTGCAGCAAGATGTTCAAGCAGGGAAGCAGTGCTTATTTCTACAGCGTTAAAATTAAGTAATAAAACTGGCGGTGATCTTGTATTTGTATTAAATAATATTATAGAAACACTGCAGGACAGTCTTAAAACAAAATCCAGGGTAGGAACAATTACACTGCAGAGCAGGTACTCCGGAAATATTATAGCTTTACTTCCAGTGTTTATCCTTGTTTTTTTATTTTTCTTTATGAATTCAAGCATACAGGAATTTTTTTCAAACAGGATAGGAAATATTTTTCTAATTGCCGGTGGGATTCTTGAAATTGCGGGAATTACAGTAATCAGAAAAATTTTATCGGTGAGTAATTAAGTAGGATGATTTATTTACTTATATTTATTTATTACGGATTTATTTGTGCTGGAATATTTTTGCTTTTTCTAAATTCATGGGTGTCTTTGGAAATGAACACTTTGTATGAAAAAAGTAATTTTATCCCTTTGCGGAATAAACGAAGACTGGACATCAGTTTTTTAAACCCCTTCTTTTCAAAAATAGGTTCACTGGTGGGAAAGTTTACCGGCAAAAAACTTCAAAAAAGATATTCCTATCATTTAAGAAATTTAATTTTTAGCAATAATTTAAAAATAACACCTGATACTTTTATTGGTTATAAGTTATTATCTTCCATCGCTGTCTTTTTTACAGTTATATTTGTTTTAAAAAATACTTATTTTTCATTTTTTGCAGCTGCTGCAGCTGCGGCTGCCTGCTTTTTTATTCCAGATTTGCTTCTGAAAAGATATGTTTTAAAAATTTCTGAAGATTTTAACAATGACATGCCCTATGTAATCGATCTGCTTTATATTTCAGCCCTCTCGGGACAGAATATCTATAATTCAATAAAAATTATCACTGAAAAGTATAAGGGAAACATCTGTGAGGAGCTAAAAAGGTTTTTAAAAGACATTGACTTTGGTATTGGAAAAACTGCTGCATACAGTAATGCTGCATCAAGAAATACAACTGAAAGCTTTAAAAATCTGCTTTTTATGCTGATTCAGGCTGAAAAATACGGTTCTTCGATCAGTGAAGTATTAAAGCAGAAATCAAAATATATAAGGTTTGAAATAAATCAGAAATATGAGATAAGGTCAAGAAGAATTTCCATACTTTTACTATTTCCTCTTGTTTTTCTGATCCTGCCAGCATTTGTGCTGCTTGTTGGAGGACCTCTTGTATTTTCGATAGGCGGCAGTTTCCTGTTTTTTTAATTTGCTGGAGTTCTCATATTTCTGGAATATTTATCATGAGGGGAGGTGAATAAAAAAGATTTGTGGAATCCATGCAGGGGAGGTGATAAAAATAAAATTAAAAATCTTAAAGGTTAAAGAAAAATTGAAAATTTGCTGTCAAAAAGGACAGTCCACTATTGAGTATGCACTTGTGATGGTAATAGCAGGAATAATAAGTGCAGTTCTTGTAGCAATTGGTAAACCTATGTTGATAGACATAATATCCAAGGTATTTAACAAGATATCTCAGATGGTTTAATTACGGCAGTACAGCTAAATCATATAAGTGCCTGACTGGGAAACAAGCTAATAAATTAAAATATTATGACTGAAATTAAGAGTAAAAATTACATTAAAAATACCGGTGTTTACAGACATAAGCTAAATTTCATGAGTAGAAATAAGGGCCAGGCTTCAATTGAGTTTGTCCTTGTAATTCCCATATTGATAATAGTTATTATTATTGTTTCCCAGTTGGGGTTTTTAGTTTATCTTCAGAATGTTATGGAACAGGCAGCAAGAGAAGGTGCAAGGGTATTATCAACTACCAATTCAAATTCACTTGCCTGTGAGCAAATAATAAACATTTGTTCAAATCTTGAAAAAGAAAAGCTTACAGTGGAGATAATACCTCAATCACAGGATTCAAGAGAGGTAGGAGATATAGCAGTTGTAAACCTTAAGTACCTATACAGCGGATTTGCAAACTTTATAAGGTTAATAATGGGAAGGGAAATATTGATAAAAAGTGACTGCACAATGAGGATGGAATGCGGACAATGAAATTCAATTCTAAAAAAACAACGGTAAAAGTTCAAAAAAATACGGAAGTTAAGGGCAATATTTCCATACTGGCATTGTTCTTGATTTTATTATTCGCTTTTATTTTTTTGGCAGTTTGTGATTTATGCAGGATTTTTGCAGTCAGAGAAATTACCAAAAAAGCTGCCGATGCAGCAGCACTTTCTGTGGCACAGAATATTTTATTTTTTGAGTATGAGCAGTGTTATGATGATGCCAGAGAAATAGTCGAAAAAAATTACTGCCAGTTGTGCGATCTGCAGGTCTTTTATGATGAAGTAATTGTTTCAGTAAAGAGAGATTTAAATTTTATTTTAATAGCAAGACTCTTTTCTGATGGCTGCAGTATAGCTGCAAGGTCAAAGACAAAAATTATCTATCCATGGGATGATTACTTTGGATTATGCGACTCTTACAGGTTTAGCCTACCGTTAGACCAATAGGCTTCAGTCAGGTGATGGGCAGGCGCTATTTTTGATTTTTGAGAATAAAAAGTCCCCGGGACTTCAGTCGGGGAAAATTAACTGATTTTTAAGTTTTATTATTTTAAATTTTTTATTAATTTTAAATTCAGGAGGATAAGTGGTAAATTTAAATCAAATTTATCTTTTGGGTAATTTAACGAGGGATCCGGAGTTAAAATATACAAATGAAGGAACAGCAATAGCTGAAATTGGCATTGCAGTAAATAAGAAATGGAAAGATTCTGCGGGTGAAGATAATGTAACAGTTGATTATTTTAATATAACAGCCTGGAATGCTCTTGCAGAAAACTGTGCAAATTTTTTGAAGAAAGGGGATAGGGTTTTTGTAGGTGGACATGTTAATCTTCGAACGTGGGAAAACAGGGATGGTAAAAAATGTAATATAATAAATATAACTGCTGATGTTGTTGCAGCAAGTCTTGAATTTTCAGGTTTGAAAAAAAGCAGTAAAAAATCAAGAAAGACTGAATCCCAGGCCAATGCAATGACAAAAAACGAAAAAGATCCTGATGATTTTGTTATAGAAGAAAAAACTTATGAAGGTTATTAATTTGCATAGACTTGCGACAGATTTTTAACTGCCCCTATTTAATGTTTATATAATATTTTCAAATAAAATTACAATTAAAGTCTTAAAATTAGATTAATAATATATTAAGAAAAATTTCTAAATAAAGTATTGCTTTTATTTAATTTTAGAATTAATATTTCTTATAGTTTTATAAATTATAGTTTGAGTGAGGTGAGAAATGGCAAAGAAAAAAGAAAAAGCTAAAGGAAAAAAGAAATAGCGTAGTTTAGAACTATAAAGTCCTGTATGCAAATACAGGACTTTTTATTGTGCACCCACAATGGGTGCTTGCTTGATTTTAAAGGATTTTATTATTTTTTATTTATCATATTATGCAAGTTGGAATAATAGGACTTCCAAATGTAGGAAAATCAACAATTTTTAATGCACTCACAAAAGCAAATGCATCAGTTGCCAGTTATCCATTTTGTACTATAGAGCCGAATATCGGTCTAATTTATGTGCCGGACCCCAATCTTAATGAGCTTGCAGGAATTTATAATTCAGAAAAAATTACTTATGCTTCTATAAAATTTCTTGATGTCGCAGGGCTTGTAAAAGGGGCAAGTAAGGGCGAGGGACTTGGTAATAAATTTCTTGCACATATCAGGGAAGTTGATGTTGTGGCACATATAGTCAGATGCTTTGTGGATGATAACGTTTCACATATATCTCAAGAAATAAATCCCGAAAGTGATATTGAAATTATCAATACAGAACTATTACTTGCAGATATTGAAGCCCTTGAGAGAAGAAGAGAAAAATTTACAGGCCTTGCAAAATCGGGTGATTTAAATGCCAGAAATAATTTAGAGACAGTAAATTATCTTATTGGCCTGTTCAATAAGGGTTCTATTCATGATGTTACGGATTTATATGAAAAAAACACTGAACTTTTTTTAGAATTAAATCTACTTAGCTTAAAACCCGCTTTATATGTTGCAAATTTAAATGACGATGAACAGAGCAGCGTACTTTATAAAAAACTTCAGGAAAGTATAAAAAAAAGAGAAATTGTGAAAATATATGGAAAACTTGAAAATGAGCTCCTGGAATTACCGGAAGAAGAAAGAGCTTCTTATAGAAAAGAGCTTGGAATTGATAGTAACGGGTTGAATAGTTTCATTCTTAAATGCTATGGGATGCTAAATCTTATAACTTTTTATACAATTAATGAAAATGAAGCCCGTGCCTGGTCTTTAACGCGGGGAAGTAAAGTTATAGATGCGGCAGGTAAAATTCATTCTGATATGCAGAAGGGATTTATAAAGGCTGAGGTCATTAATTGTAATGAGCTTTTAAGTATTGGTTCAATACATAAGGCTAAAGAGGATGGGAAGATAAGAATTGAAGGCAGGGAATATCAGGTTAAGGATAAAGATATAATTCTTATAAAATTTGCTGTTTAAAAATATCCAGGATTTTTAATTAAAATGGTGGGTTTAATAAGACAGTCTGATTATGAAAATTATGATTACAGGCAGTTCTGGCAGGATAATAAAAGAGATTATGAGGATAAAAGTGAACGGCTGGCTGTAAGAAAGCTGCTTGGCAGGATTGAGACCGAAGGGAAAATTTTTATTGATCTGGGTTGTGGTTTTGGCAGGCTTTTTAATGAATATAGAAATTTTAAAAAAATCATACTGGTTGATTATTCCTTCAGCAATATAAAAAATGCCAGGGACTCAATAACAAAGTTTTTAAATCGTGACTTTAAAAAATTGCAGGATGTTTATTTTATTGTCGCAGATATAAATAATTTACCCTTTAAGTCTGAAATTGCAGATGCAGTTTTAACTGTCAGGGTAATTCATCATCTTTTAGAGCCAGATATTTTTTTCAGGGAAGTAGCAAGAATAATTAAAAATGGCGGCTGCTTTATTTTAGAATATGCAAATAAGAGAAATATGAAAAATATTTTAAAGTTTCTCTCCGGTATTATCAGGCAGTCTCCCTTTAATTCCTTGCCTTTTAAGGTTGGAGATACAATCCTTAACTTCCACCCTGCTTTCATAAGACAGATACTGGAAAGCATTGGTTTTGAAGTCTTAAAAGAGATAAGTGTTTCAAATTTTAGACTTGCAGTTCTAAAAAAGATTGCAGGCTTAAAATTTCTGCTTATGCTCGAAAATATTTACCAGAACCTTTTCTCACTTGCCAAAACTGGTCCAAGTATTTTTTTAAAGACCATATATTATGGAGCAGCTGGACAAAAAGATTTTCTGTATAATTCTGGAAATGAGGAAAAGATATTGAAAGGTTTTTCAGATATAAGAGAAATACTAATATGCCCTTCCTGTAAACAGGACAAACTTGAATTTTTAATACCGGACAATATATGCTGCAGTAACTGCAAAAAGAATTATAGAGTGGAAGACAATATCTATAATTTCAGGATTTAATTAATATTGCCAAATAATTATAACAGTATCTGTTTTATAATTTCGTTATAGGCACAAAAAAAATGCTGCAGGAACAACGTCTGAGTGTTGAGAAAACCTTTTGAAGGCTTAAGCGGGCAAGGTTGCCCTTTAGTAGGAGAGCAAAGCCTTAAAACAAACCAGGCTTTGACTCGCTAAAGCAAAGCTTGCGCTTTTTCAAAACACTAGGCTTTTGTTCCAATAATTTTTTTCGGATAAGGAAAAGAAATGCTAATAGTTTGAAAAAAATAGATTGTTTAAAACAATTGAATTAGTTACAATTATGCTTCAAAGTTTTACTGATAAATTACTGGCAATGAAGGATTTAACATATTTGTCTTTAAGTGGTAATTTTATAACATGAAAGAAAAAATATATTCTGAGGGCACCATAACAAGATTATCCCAGTATCTTAAATGTATAATTCAATTAAGGGAAACAGGCAAAAGAACAGTAACTTCTCTTGAGGTTTCAAATTATACAAAAATTAATAGTGCAGAAGTTCGCCGTGATCTTATTTCTTTCGGGTTGAAAGGAAAAAGGGGTGTTGGATTTAATATAGAGGAACTTATCGGTACTTTTAATAAAATATTGGGTTATAATGAAAAGGTATGCATTGCTCTGGTGGGTGCCGGTAACCTTGGAAAAGCAATTTTAAATTATAAAATGCTTGACAGGTTTGGTTTTAAAATTGAAAATGTCTTTGATAATGACCCGGATATTATAGGAAAAACTATTTCTGGAAATAAAGTTAAAGACACTTCTTGTCTAAATGCTGTTGTTAAAGAAAAAAAAATAAACATTGCAATTCTTGCAGTTCCTGAAAATTCTGCCCAAAAGGTAACTGATATGCTTGTAGAATCAGGAATAAAAGTAATAGTAAATTATACATCCATGCCCATTAAAGTGCCAAAAGATGTAAATGTTCAAACGACAGATCCAATCGAAAAATTGCTTCATACACTTTATTATTTGTCAAATACTATTTATGCAAGTCGTAATTAACTTATGAATAAAGCACGCGGTTGTTTTATAAGTTTTGTTATATTTTTTTTTATTGCTCTTATAATTGTGCTGATTATTTCCTTCCCTAATTTAAGGCGTTCTTTTGAAGATGATAGTGCCAGAAATATTTCAGAAGAATCTGCAGAATCTTCTTTGCAGGGGCTTTCTTTTAATTTTGGTTCAAAGAATTATTTATTTTTAGGTATTGATGAGAAGGAGGGCACCAGGGATTTTAAGGGCAGGACAGATACGATAATGATTCTTCATACTGGAAGCTTGGGTAAGAGGGATTATTTAATTTCAATTCCAAGGGATACAAGAGTTAAACTTAAAGGTCACGGCTGGAATAAAATAAATGCGGCATATGTTTATGGCGGGGAGCAGATGATAAAAGATGAGATTTATAAGCTGACAGGAATTGAAACAAGCAGGACAATGGTTATAAATTTTGAAGGGTTTAAAAAAGTTATCGATGCACTCGGCGGCGTAGTAATTACAGTAGATGAAGCGATGCATGACCCTCTATCAGGTGCTAATTTTGACCCCGGGACTTATTTGATGAATGGGGAAGAAGCTCTGGCTTTTTCAAGATGCAGAAAAACATCCGGGGGTGACTTTGACAGGGTCGACAGGCAGAAATATCTTATAAGTGAGGTTATAAAACAGAAGATGAATTTTTCAGTTATAGGCAATGCACCCCAGCTTATACCTATATTAAATGAGGAAACAAAATCTGACTTTTCAATTTTAGATTATATCACTTTAGGGGCAGTACTTGTTTTTTCAGATAAAAATATTGAAAGAATAACAATTCCAGGTAAAACATCCACTATTGATGGTGTAAGTTATGTAATAGTTGATGAAAAAGAGGCAAAGAAATTCTTAAGTGAATATATTGATTAGGAAGCATTGATTAGAAATTATAGAAATAATTCTAATTTTATGATTAAATTTCTATTGAAGGCATATGTTTTTTAACTGTTTAATATTTATATGGAAAGTTTCTTAAAAAAAGAGTAACCTGGTATTAAAAAGGGTGATGTCATTGTCCGGTGATATTAAGCTTAGTATTGCTAATATTTCACAGCTTTCAGAAGATGAGATTTTCTTACTTCAGATTTCAAAAAAATCTGAAAAACTTTCAGATTTTATAAAAGCTGCTGTTCCTAAAAATGATAAAAACTGGCTTTCCGACCTTAAAAGCTGGGAAATTAAAAATAAGTGGATAAAGGATATCAGCGATATCTGTATTGAAGAATATGAGCAGGTTTTTTTTGATTTTGGAAAAGAGCTTTTAGACTTAAAGAACCCTGAGGATTATAGAAGTTTTAAAGAAAAGATATTAAGTAAGTAGTTTAATAACTGGTTTGGAGTGTTGATGATTCCACGATACACCAATCCCGGGATGGGAAAAATCTGGGAGGAGAATTCAAAGTTTGATTACTGGCTAAGAGTCGAAAAAGCTGTGAGCATGGCACAGTCAGAGCTGGGGATAATTCCACAGAAAGCAAGCAGGGATATAAATGAATTATCACAGTTTGATGCAGAAAAAATAAGTGAGATTGAATCTAAAACCCAGCATGATGTGGTGGCCTTTTTAACAAATGTTTCCTCATACCTGGGTGATTCTGCAAAGTATCTGCATTACGGATTAACGTCCTCTGATATACTTGATACAGCGCTTTCTCTTCAGATAATTGATGCGGCTGAAATAATCATTGAAAAAGTCAAAAAATTAAGTGAAATTTTAAGGGGGCAGGCAAAAAAATATAAAAATACTGTAATGGTCGGCAGGACTCATGGCGTTCATGCCGAGCCTATTACCCTTGGTTTTAAATTTGCTGTCTGGGCTTTTGAAATGCAGAGAAATCTTGAAAGATTAAATCAGGCAAAAGAAGATATTTCATACGGAAAGATATCGGGCGCTGTTGGAACTTACGCCAATACATCACCGAAGGTAGAGGAAAGAGTGTGTCAGCTTCTTGGTTTAAAACCCTCACCGGCATCGACACAGATTCTTCAAAGGGACAGGCATGCTCATATTATGACATCAATTGCAATATGTGGGGCTACTCTTGAAAAAATAGCTCTCGAAGTCAGGGGTCTTCAAAAAACTGATATTAAAGAGATAGAAGAACCTTTTTCAAGAGGGCAGAAGGGTTCTTCGGCCATGCCTCATAAGAGAAATCCTGTAATATGCGAAAGAATTTGCGGCCTTGCAAGAATATTAAGGTCAAATTCTTTAGCTGCACTGGAAAATATTGCTTTATGGCATGAAAGAGATATTTCCCATTCTTCAGCTGAAAGAGTAATAATTCCTGATAGTTTTATCATACTTGATTATATTCTTGATAAGACAATCTATGTTGTTGAAAATCTAAATGTTGTTGAATCAAATATGAAAAGGAATTTAATGAAATATGGAGGAATTATTTTCTCTCAGAGGATTTTGCTTGAACTTATAAATAAGGGAATGACACGTGATGATGCGTACAGTTTAGTTCAGCAAGCCGCACTTAAAGCCTGGGAAGAGGAAGGAAACTTCAAAGATAATATTTTAAAAGTAAAGAAGATAATGGATTTAATAAGCAGGGATGAGCTTGAAGAGCTTTTTAATGTTGAATACCACTTGAGGTACATAGATACAATTATCAACAGGCTGGAAGACCAGGATAAATGATTTTATAGAAATGTATAGGTTTGCTTTTCATATTTTTTAATTTGGATATTATGTTTATATTAGCCTGAATTTTAGGCTTTAATAATCAGGCTTTTATAAGAAATTTTTCAGAAATTTTTATTACTTTTAGAAAGGGAAATAATCTTGCTTCACTTTTATCGACTGGTCGATAAGAGTTTTGAATACTGCTTCAATATAGAAGCTTCAGATAAATTAACCCAAAAAGAAATAGAGATACTTAAATGGCTGCTTTCAGAAACATTCGATCAGGAAAATTTTAAAAGTAATTCCCTGTTTGACTCTTATTTAATTTCATTGGACCATAAAGTTATAGAAATAGGGCCACGGTTAAATTTTGAAACTGCCTACTCAACCAATGCTGTTGCGATATGTCATGCCTGCGGGCTTGAAAAGATTACAAGGTTAGAACGTTCAAGACGTTATCTGGTTCATCAAGTGGTTGATATAGATAAATTTCTAATTGAAAATCATGACAGGATGACTGAATGTCTTTATCTAAAACCTCTTAAAACTTTTGAGACTGGGATTATGCCGGAAAAAGTATACCATATCAATCTAATTGAAGAAGGAGTTGAAACTTTAGAAAGTCTTAATAAGACTGCCGGTCTTGGCTTTGACCTGTGGGATATCAAGTTTTACTATGATTTGTTTGTTTCGGGTTTTAAAAGAAACCCGACTAATGTGGAGTGTTTTCATTTGAGCCAGGCAAATAGCGAACATTCAAGGCACTGGTTTTTTAAAGGAAAAATTTTTATCGATGGTAAACAGGCCGATAAAACATTGCTTCAGATTATAAAATCAACACTTGATAGAAATCCTTCAAACAGTCTAATAGCATTTAAGGATAATTCCAGTGCAGTTACCGGATATAAAATCTGGACCATTTTGCCTTTGGATGCGGGAAACTGCAGTGCTTTTATAAAAAGGCAGCGCAGGTATAATATTATATTTACTGCTGAGACCCATAATTTTCCCAGCGGTATAGCCCCTTTTCCCGGCGCAGAGACAGGAACGGGTGGACGGATAAGGGATATCCAGGCAACCGGCAGGGGAGGGCTTGTTGTTGCAGGCACTGCAGGGTATGCTACCGGAAACTTAAATATGGAAGGCTATTTAATTCCTGGAGAGGAAAGGGGTTTTTCTTATCCATCAAATCTTTCTTTGCCATTAAAGATAATGATTGAAGAGAGTAATGGTGCATCAGATTATGGAAACAAATTCGGGGAACCTGTAATACAGGGGTTTACAAGAACATTTGGGCTAAGACTTGCAAATGGTGAGCGAAAAGAGTGGGTCAAACCAATAATGTTTACGGGCGGGGTTGGCCAGATAGACAATAATCACATTAATAAGGTAAAGCCTGAAAAAGGTATGCTGATTTTACAGGTTGGTGGTCCTGCTTACAGAATTGGCCTGGGCGGCGGTTCGGCTTCAAGTCTTATTCAGGGGGAAAACAGGGAGGAGCTGGACTTCAATGCTGTCCAGAGAGGCAATGCAGAAATGGAACAGAAGTTGAACCGGGTTATAAGAGCCTGTATTGAAATGGGTGACAGGAATCCAGTTTTAAGCATTCATGACCAGGGTGCCGGTGGTCCCTGCAATGTGCTGACAGAAATAGTTGATCCTGCCGGTGGTAGAATTGATATTCGTAAAATTGCTGTTGGTGATAAAACAATGTCGGTTCTTGAAATCTGGACAGCAGAATATCAGGAAAGAAATGCTTTATTAATTAATCCTGATAATCTGGAAATGTTTGCCCGGATTTGCCATAGAGAAAAAGTCAACTGCGAAGTACTTGGTGAAATTACAGGGGATGGCAGGATATTAGTTCATGACAGTTTTGACAGTACAAATCCTGTTGATTTAAATCTTTCTAAGGTTTTGGGGAATATTCCACAAAAAATATTCAGGCTTAAAAGAGTTAAAAATAAACTGAAACCATTAAGAATTCCTGATGGCCTTTCAATAGAAAAAGCAGTTGAAGATGTATTTAAGCTTCCATCTGTAGGTTCTAAAGGTTTTCTTGTAAGAAAAGTGGATAGAAGTGTAACAGGTCTTGTAGCAGGACAGCAGTGCTGTGGTGTGCTGCAGCTACCGGTATCAGATGTGTCTGTAGTTGCACAGAGCCATTTTGGTTTAACAGGTGCAGCTGTTTCAATAGGGGAGCAGCCATTAAAAATTCTTATCAATCCATCTGCCGGTGCAAGAATGGCAGTTGGTGAGGCTTTAACAAATATTGTATGGGCACAGGTAAGTGATTTAAAAAATATTAAATGTTCGGTTAACTGGATGTGGCCAGCCAAACTCCCTGGTGAGGGTTCAGCTCTCTGGGATGCTGCAAATTCTCTTGCAGAATTGATGATTGAGCTGGGGATTGCAGCTGATGGAGGCAAGGATAGTGTTTCTATGGCAGCTCAGGTTGGAGATGAAATAGTCAAAGCCCCTGGCGAGGTTGTTATTTCTGCTTATACTGCAATACCTGATATAACTAAAGTGGTAACACCTGATATAAAAATACCAGGTGAAACTAAATTAATTTTTATTGACATTTCATCAGGTAAAAATCGTTTAGGCGGGTCAGCTCTTGCTCAGGTTCTAAAGCAGGTTGGGGATGAGTCACCTGATGTTGATAATCCTGTTATGCTATCCAATGCTTTTAAAGCTGTACAGGAATTAACAGGTAAAAATCTTATACTTTCAGGTCATGATAGAAGCGATGGAGGCCTTATTACAACGATTGCTGAAATGATAATGTCCGGTAATTGCGGAGCAGTTATTAATATTTCAGAAAAAAAGGAAAATAACAGCATTATTCAAAATGATGCCATAATTAAAAAGCTTTTTTCAGAGGAGCTGGGACTTGTATTTGAATATGCGACTGAATCTCAGGATGAAATTATCAAAGTTTTAAACAGTTACAAAGTATCCCATACTGTCCTGGGCAATACCCTAAAAGAAAAACAGCTTGTTATTAAAAGTTCGGGTAAAATTGTATCTGAAATCAGCACAGATTTACTGCTTGAGTGGTGGGAGTCAACAAGTGATGAACTTGAAAAGCACCAGATGAATCCTGTATATGCTGCAAGCCAGAAAAAAACACATATAAGAAATGGGCCTGAATATAATTTAACTTTCATTCCAGGACCTGCAGAGCCTGAAATTATATCAAGAGCATTAAAACCAAAAGTTGCAGTAATTCGTGAGGAAGGAAGCAATGGCGACCGGGAAATGACCTCTGCATTTTTTACATCAGGCTTTGAGACATGGGATGTTACCATGACAGATTTGCTGAAGGGAAATATTTCCCTGGATAATTTCAGGGGTGTTGTTTTTGTAGGCGGGTTTTCCTATGCAGATGTTCTTGATAGTGCAAAGGGATGGGCTGGAATTATTAAATTTAACACTCATCTTGCAAAAATGTTTGAGGATTTTTATAAAAGAAATGATACATTCTCCCTTGGCGTCTGTAATGGCTGCCAGCTTATCAGTTTGCTCGGGTGGGTACCCTGGTATGGTATTGACGAATCAAAACAGCCAAGGTTTATCTCCAATCCATCGGGCCGTTTTGAGTCAAGATGGGTAACTGTAAAAATTCTTAAAAGTCCTGCTATCATGTTTGATGGAATGGAGGGATCTGTTTTGGGAATATGGGTTGCGCACAGGGAAGGATATCTCCACTGTCCTGATAAAGAAATTTTTAAAAGGATGCACAACCAGAGCCTAACTCCGCTGGTTTATGTGGATGATGAAAGTAATCCCACTGAAGTTTATCCTTTCAATCCAAATAGTTCTCCTGGTGGTATTACAGCATTATGTTCTCCTGACGGAAGACATCTTGCGATGATGCCTCATCCCGAGAGGGCTTTTCTACTATGGCAGTGGCCCTGGATGCCGCAAAGCTGGAAAAAAAGTTTAAAGGCATCACCATGGTTAAAAATGTTTCAGAATGCAAGAAAATGGTGTGAAGAAGGATAGATTCTTTTAATTGATTTTGATACTCTATTTATATATTTTTATATTAATATTTTAAGTAAGCAGTTTATAGGAATAAAGAGGTTATTAATGTTAAGAAAAATTGTTGGGATCCATGAAAGAATTAAAGACCACTGTGGTGTTTTTGGCATTTATACCAGGGGTAAAAATGTTACTGAGTTTATTTTTTATGGACTGCAGGCACTCCAGCACAGGGGTCAGGAAAGTGCCGGAATTGCTGTTTCTGATGGAGAAGATATTCTAATTTTTAAGGACCTTGGCCTTGTATCCCAGGTTTTCTCGGAACAAAACCTTGCTCCGCTGCAGGGAAATTTAGGTATAGGCCATACACGGTATTCAACCACCGGGAAGAACATATGGAAGAATTCCCAGCCGCTTTACCGTATGTTTAGGGACGAGGTTTTTGCTATTGCACATAATGGAAATCTTACAAATACCAATGAATTGAGAAAAGAACAAATCAGAAAGGGTATAAGATTTGAAACAACAAGTGATACTGAAGTAATAGCATCACTAATAGAAAGTTCAGCAAGTGATAGTTTTGAAGAAGCAGTTAAAGAAACAGTGTGTAAAATCAGGGGTTCATACTCACTTGTTATTCTGACAAAGGATAAGATTTTCGCTGTTAGAGACCCGCATGGTTTCAGGCCGCTGATTCTTGGCAGCAGGGAAGGAGATAATATTATTGCATCCGAGACCTGTGCTCTTGACATAATAGATGCTAAATTTGTCAGGGAAGTGGACCCTGGGGAAATAATAATAATTGATAAAGATGGCCTTCGTTCCCAGATGCAGCTGCCGGTTGAAAGAATTTCAATGTGTGTGTTTGAAATGATTTATTTTGCAAGGCCCGACAGTTATCTTTATAATAAAAATATATTTGAGATAAGACATAAAATGGGCCGCCAGCTTGCAAAAGAATGCCCGACCAGTGCTGACATAGTTATTCCAATTCCAGATTCAGGTACACCTGCTGCCATAGGTTATTCTGCTGAATCAAAGATCCCCTACGGGGAAGGGTTAATAAAGAACAGGTATATAGGCAGGACTTTTATTCAACCTACCCAGGAAATCAGGGAAATTGGCGTTAAATTAAAATTGAATCCTCTTCGTGATGTCATAAAGGGTAAAAAGCTTGTTGTTGTGGATGATTCGATTGTGAGGGGAAATACTTCAAAAAAAGTTGTCAAAATGCTTTATTCAGCCGGTGCTAAAGAGGTTCATATGCGAATAAGTTCACCACCGCTGCTTTATCCCTGCTACTATGGTATTGATATGGCAACAAAAAAAGAATTTGTAGCAAACTGCAGGACATTAGAAGATATCAGGAAATATTTAAATGTGGACAGCTTAAAATATTTATCTATTGAAGGACTTGTAAAAGCAATAGGAGAACCAAAAGATAAATTCTGTTTTGCATGTTTTAACAATGATTATCCTGTACCAATTTCTGAAAATATGCAGTTTGATAAGCACTTGATGGAAGACGGGGAATATAAGATTGAAAAGAAGGTATCTTTCAGGGCATAAAAAGAAATAAGTTGTTTGAGGTATCATTTAAAACATAAAAGGGAATAATAGATCACGGTCAGAAATAAATATAGTAAAAATACTTCTAGTAAAAATTTTAAGGGTATGAAATCATCAGATAGTTTCACATATAAAAATTCAGGTGTTGACCTGAATATGGCCGGAAAGGCAATCGATCTTATCAGAAAACCTGTATTTTCAACATTTACAGAGAATGTCCTGGGCGATCTGACTTCTTATGCCGGGCTTTTCGCACTTGATTTAAAAAAGTTTAGGCAGCCTGTTTTGGTGTCATCAACAGATGGTGTTGGAACAAAGCTTCTTTTAGCAAAAGAAACAGGCATATATGAAAATATCGGGCAGGATCTTTTTGGAATGTGTTTAAATGATATTCTTTGCTGTGGTGCAGAGCCTTTGTTTTTTCTTGATTACATAGCATGTGGAAAGCTTGAACCAAAGAAAATTGAGATAATAGTAAATTCGATAGCTGAAAGCTGTAAAATTTGCAGCACAGCCCTGATTGGTGGTGAGATTGCTGAAATGCCTGATATGTACAATAGTGACGATATTGATCTTGCCGGATTTATAGTTGGTATAGTGGAAAAATCAAAAATTATCAAATCCTGCCTTGTGAGGGAAGGTGATATAGCCCTAGGTATTGCATCTTCCGGTATTCACAGCAACGGTTTTTCGCTTATCAGGAAGATAATTAAAGTTAAGGGTCTTGATTTGAAAAAGAATTATGGTTTTAAAGAGATGGAGTTTTCAAATAAATCCCTTGGCGAAGTTCTGCTTACACCGACCAAACTTTATTTTAAATTGCTAAACCTTTATTTATCAAAAAAGCTAAAAATAAGCGGGATTGCACATATAACAGGCGGTGGTTTTTATGAAAATATTAATAGGATTATACCGGCTGATTTGGATGTAGAGATTGAAGACGGAAGCTGGCAGGTTTATGAAATTTTTAAGTTCATACAGAAGCTTGGAAATATAAAAAAAGATGAAATGTTCAGGGTATTCAATATGGGTATCGGCATGGTTTTAATTTTAAATCCTGAACTTGAAGAAGAAGCTGTTAAACTGGCTACAATTGCCGGTGAGAGAGCATACAGAATAGGCAGGGTGGTTAAAGGAACAGGCAGGGTAATCTTAGTTTAAAAACAAGTTGATTGTAAATTAATGAAAGGATCCCCATTTTCGTGATAAAAACAAAATTATTAGGTTAAGGATGATTATTGAAAATAATATATAAAAATATATGGGGGATAGAATAAAAAGATGAAAGAAGGTAAAGAGTGAAAAAGAGAATTGCAGTTTTTGCCTCAGGTTTTGGTTCAAACCTTCAGGCAATTATGGATTATTCAGGAAAGGATGAACTTAATGGTGAAGTTGTGCTTGTTTTCAGCAATAACAGAAATGCTTATGCATTGGAGCGTGCAGCAGGGCGGGGTATAAAAAATGTTTGTTTTAGCCACGGGGATTATCCAAGCAGGGAGTCCTATGACAGAGAAATCTTAAAACTGCTTGACAGTGAAAAAATTGACCTTGTCGTGCTTGCAGGCTATATGCTTCTTGTAGGTGTTGAAATTATAAATAAATATAAAAATAAAATAATCAATATTCACCCGGCACTTCTTCCTTCATTTAAAGGAACACATGGAATCAAAGAAGCTTTTGATTATGGTGTTAAAGTCACAGGAGTCACAGTTCATTTCGTTGATGAAGGCCTGGATTCAGGCCCAATAATTTTGCAGGAAGCTGTTAACATAGGACAGAATGATAACATTGAAAAACTGGAAGAAAGTATTCACATGGTTGAACATAAAATATATCCGCTTGCTGTTAAGTACTTCTGCGAGGATCGACTTAAAATTACAGGTAGGAAAGTAAGTATTTTATAAGGAATTAAAAAAAATAATAACAATTATATAAAGGAGTTTTGCAGTGGCAGTTAAAGTGAAAAGAGCATTAATAAGTGTTTCAAACAAGATAGGTATTGTAAAATTTGCCGAAGTTTTACAAAGGTTAGGTGTTGAAATAATTTCTACAGGTGGCACATATAATCAGCTTACTGAAGCTAAAATAAAGGCGTTAAAGGTTGAAGATATTACAAATTTTCCAGAGATGTTAAATGGCAGGTTAAAAACACTTCACCCGTTTATCCATGGTGCAATTCTTGCAGATAGAAGCAGGGATGAACATATAAAACAAATTCTTGACGCTAAAATGAAACTTATTGATATGGTTGTTGTTAATCTTTACCCATTTAAAGAAACAATTGCAAAACCTGATGTTACTTTGAAGGATGCGGTAGAAAATATCGACATTGGTGGGCCAACAATGATAAGAAGTGCTGCTAAAAACTATAAAGATGTTGTTGTAATTGTTGATCCTGATGACTATGAAAAAATTGCAGGTGAACTTGAAAGTACATGTGGAACAGTTAGTGATGCATCGCTTTTTAGTCTGGCAGTAAAAGCCTTCCAGCATACGTGTGAATATGACAGTGTAATATTCAATTACTTTTTTAAAAGGTTTGGCAACTTAAAAGAAACTGAGTATAAAAATACAAAGGTATATATAAGACCTTATCTTAAGATTGACAACAGGGAAAGCCAAAGTGAAAGCCAAAGTGAAAGCCAAAGTGAAAGCCAAAGTGAAAATGAAGTTGCTTATAAGAGCAGGATAAATACCTTTAGAAATAGTAATGGATCTTATATTGAAGCCTTGAATTTACAGTTAAAAAAAATCCAGGATTTAAGATATGGGGAAAATCCCCATCAGAAAGCTGCATATTATAAATTTACTGATACAGATACACGTTGTTTTGCTGATAGTATTCAGCTTCAGGGTAAGGAACTATCGTATAACAATATACTTGATGCGAATGCTGCATTTTCAATAGTAAAGGAGTTTGATAAACCCTGTGTGGCTGTAATAAAACATAATAATCCCTGTGGAGTTGCATGCGCAACAACTGTCACTGAAGCTTACCGTAATGCACATTTTTGTGATCCGTTATCCGCATTTGGCGGTATTGTAGCATGTAATTTTAAATGGACATCAGATGCAGCAAGATTTGGAGCTGATAAATTCATTGAAGTCTTAATTGCTCCCGACTTTGAGGAAGAGGCATTAAAAATACTGGGCATTAAAGAAAATTTAAGAGTGCTTAAAATTAATTTTGATTTAACATCTCATCTTGCAAACTTGAAATCAGATAATTATAAATCAAAATATACGGATCTCAAAAGTGTGGAGGGCGGTTTACTTATCCAGGATATCGATGAAAATGTGGCAGGGTCAGAAATATTTAAAGTTGTGACAGATACCAGGCCTTCAAAGAAGCAGATTGATGATTTTTTGTTTGCATGGCAGATTGTAAAAAATGTAAAATCCAATGCCATAGTCCTTACAGCTAACAGTTCAACGGTTGGAATAGGTGCCGGGCAGATGAGCAGGGTTGATTCAACAAAAATAGCAATTGAAAAGGCCAAAGATAAGGTAAGGGGGTCAGTTCTGGCTTCTGATGCATTCTTTCCTTTTGAAGATGCTGTTGAAATTGCTATAAAAGCAGGTGTTGAAGCAATTGTCCAGCCAGGCGGTTCTATTAAAGATAAAGAAATTATAGCGCTGTGCGACAAATTCAAGGTTCCAATGGCATTTACCGGTATAAGGCATTTTAAACATTAATAAAGCTGCCCCATATATTTTTTATATAAAGGGCAGCTTGCTTAACATATTGCTTCTGCCCGCCTAACCTGGCGCCTGCAATTTTTTTAGTTTTAAAAAATCAACTGACAAATTTAAGATAAATATCTTAATGCACCTGACTTAAATTAAAGTCTTTACAGTTTCATGCAGTTACTGCTGTAATTTTCTGGCCTTCCTTGACTTCGCCTTTACTTTTTGCTGATAAAAATGGGTTGGACTGCAGGGCATGTTTAACCACATCATCAATATTTTCAGCAAATAATAAATTTAAACCCCTGATGATATTTTGTGGAATATCCTCTAAATCTTTTTTATTTTTTGAAGGAAGTATAACCGTTTTAAGCCCTGCCCTTTTTGCAGCAAGGAGTTTTTCTTTAAGTCCACCAATGGGAAGTACCCTTCCCCTCAAGGTAATTTCACCTGTCATTCCCACTTCTCTTAATACCGGGATACCGGTTAAAGCTGAAAGAAGAGATGTAGTTATTGCAACACCGGCTGACGGCCCATCTTTGGGTATTGCACCTGCCGGAACATGAACATGTATATCATATTTATTAAACATATTATCGCTTATGCCAAAATCATTAGCCCTGGAATGTAAATAACTTATTGCCGCTTTTGCAGACTCCTGCATAACCTCACCAAGACTACCTGTGAGTGTTAGTTTACCATTTCCCCTGTAATGGGTGGATTCAATTAAGATAATATCCCCACCTACAGTTGTATAAGCAAGCCCTGTTGATACCCCCACTCTATTTTTATCTTCAATCTCGCTCGGCTGTATTTTAGATACGCCAAGATATTCTCTTACTTTGTTTCTGGTAATTAGTTTTGCATATTTCTTTTCACTGAGTATTTCACGGGCAATCTTTTTACAGATATTACCTATTTCTCTTTCCAGGTTTCTAACCCCCGCTTCACGAGTGTATTCTTCAATTAGAAGCAAAATTGAATCCCTGGTGAATTTGATATCATATTTGTCAACACCCTGTTCTTTCATCTGTTTTGGAATTAGGAATTTTTCGGCAATGTGTATTTTTTCTTCTGAACTGTATCCAGGTATTTCAATAATTTCCATCCTGTCACGTAATGCCGGATGGATTGTATCCAGAATATTGGCTGTTGTAATAAACATTACATTTGAAAGGTCATAGGGAACTTCAAGGTAGTGATCCCTGAATGAATTGTTCTGTTCGGGATCTAAAACTTCAAGAAGCGCAGATGAAGGATCTCCTCTAAAATCTGCCCCTACCTTATCTACCTCATCAAGCATGAATACAGGATTATTTGTCTTTACCTGTGAAAGACCCTGTATTATTCTTCCGGGAAGTGCACCAACATAAGTTCTCCTGTGGCCTCTAATTTCAGCTTCATCCCTGATACCACCAATAGACATCCTTATGAATTTTCTCCCCATTGCTTTAGCAATTGATTGTCCCAGTGATGTTTTTCCAACACCGGGTGGGCCAACGAAGCAAAGTATTGGTCCTTTGGTATTTTTACCTTTTAATTTTCTTACTGCAAGATAATCAAGTATATGCTCTTTAACTTTTTCAAGGTCATAATGATCTCCATCAAGAATACCTTTAGCCTTTTTAAGATCCAGCACATCTTTTGTTTTTTCTGACCAGGGAACTTCAAGCATCCAGTCAATGTATGTTCTTATATAGGAATATTCTGGAGACATTGAATTCATGGATTCAAGACGCTTTATCTCTTTAGCGACTTTTTCTTTTGCATCCTTTGGCAGATTCTTTAAAGCGACTTTCTTACCAAGTTCATTTATGAGCTCAAAAGACTCATCGGCTTCTCCAAGTTCTTCTTTAATAGCTTTTAATTGCTGGCGCAGATAATATTCACGCTGGGTTTTTCCAACCTCTTTTTGAACCTTGTCTCTGATCTGGGATTGAACTTCAAACTTATGCAGTTCATCAGCAAGAAACTCAGTGAGTTTTTTAAGTCTTTTTGTAATGTTTCTTTCCTCAAGAATTTCCTGTTTCTGGCTTGTTTCAGAAAGAAGGTATGAAGCAAAAAGGTCAGCCTGAACCTCCGGCTTGGATATATTGGTTGCTGCAACAACAAAGGCAGTTGGAAGTGGAATTCCAAGCTGTATGAACTTTTCAACCTGCATCCTGATTGTGGTGTTAAGATTTTCAGTTTCTTCATCTGGAACATAAGGATCATCTTCAATAATTTCTGTAAAAACCCTGAAATACGGCTCCGATTGTATGAAATATTTTATTTTAACTCTATATACTCCTTCAACCACACATTTCAATTCATCAGCATTAATATTAACAACCTGCTTGATTACACAGGCAGTTCCAACATCGTATAAATCATCTTTTTCAATTATTTCTTTTCCTTCAACCTTCTGTGCAACGACCAAAATTATTTTGTGCTCCCTGGATGCACTGTTTATAGCCTCAATAGATTTTTGCCTTCCAACTACTAAAGGAGTCGAAAGGAAAGGAAAAACTACACTATTTTTTAATGCAAGAAGAGGTAATTCCTGTGGTATTTTAACTTTTTCTTCAGGTTCTTCTATTTTATTTTTTTCTGCCATTATAACTCAACTCCTAATTTTTATATTATATTTTAATTATAACAAAATTTTTATTAATAAACTAAAAAAAATTTCTTTAAATAATAAAAATATTTTTCACTTTAAGTGAAAAATCTATTAGTAATTATAATACCTAAACATAAAAAGTCAATATGTTTTTAAATACTTTTTTAAATGACACAACAGGGAGAAAATCACAGAAAAACTCATAATGCATTCAATCCTGGACTTATATTATAGCTGGTTGGTATGTAATTGAAATATAAGTTGTATATAAAATAACCTAATAGCCTAGCTGATTCAGTTTATTTTCTTCAAGGCCAAAATAATGACCTAATTCATGCAGCACAACTCTTTTTAAAGTTTTTTTTATTTCTTCATTGTTTTTACATACCATTTCTATGGCCTTTTTATATATCGTTATTTTATCAGGAAAAATCGGTTTACCATGGCATCTTTTTGTAAGTGGAACCCCATGATATAAAGCAAGAGTTATTTTATTTTTATCATTTTTATTTACATCATTTGAATAAGCAATATTGAATTCGTCTATAACAATACTTAAATTATCCACCTTTGATTTAAATTCTTCAGGTATGCCATCTATGGCTTCTATTATTATTGCTTCGAATTCTTCTTTTTCCATATTTATTCTTGTAATTTAAAATAATTATTTTAATATTTAAAAATTTAATATGGTAAAATTATTGCAAATTTTTCATAAATTATAAATTAATAAAATATATTTTATATATGTTTTAGGGGCAATCAAAGAAAAAGTAGTTAATTTGAAATAATTATCCGTATCTGTTTTCTCTTGTATCAAGGATAAACCCCGTTTAATGATAATTCGCCACCAATAGTTATATAGAGGTGTAGATAGACAATGATAAGAGTATTGAAATTCACACTGAAAATAATTAATAACAGGAATTTCATTCTTCCGCTTTCCCTAGTTTTAGGACTTCTGATTAGAGATATAGGCAGCTGGATAAAATATCTTACAATACCTGCTCTGGCTGTTGTTATGATTGCATCGCTAACCCAGATTTCCTTTAAAACTTTTTTTAAATTCAGGGAACTATTAAAGCCAGTCCTTTATACAATTCTTTTTAATTATTTTATTTTTGGTGCTGTAATGCTCGTGCTGGCATGGTTTTTAGTACCGGACAGACAGCTCTGGATCGGGTTTGTGATACTGGCATCAGCGCCCCCGGGTGTAGCCATTGCCCCCTTCGCATATATTATTGGCGGCGATGAAAAATTTTCAATAATTGGTATGGTTGGTGCATATATTGCTGCTGTAGCTTTAATACCTATTGCAGGTATTATTTTTGTAGGTCAAAATTTCATTCAACCACTAAATCTTTTTCTTATTATTATTGAACTTATAATTGCCCCGATGATAATTTCTCAGATTTTAATAAAATTCAAGCTGGATAAGTATATTTCTAAATGGAGAGGCGCAATTATAAACTGGGGTTTATTTATTGTTATTTTTGCTGTTATTGCTCTAAACAGGGAAGTATTTTTTAAGGATTTTAAAACACTTGGCATTATTTCATTAATATCTGTTGTATCAGTTTTTGGTCTCTGGATTTCTACAGGTTTTATTTTAAAAAAATTAAGATTTAACGAACGCTTAAGAAAAAGCCTTATTCTTGCAGCCACAATTAAGAACAGCGGTTTTGCTGCAGCTACAGCTCTGGCACTATTCGGTGAAAAGGCATCACTTCCTGGAGCTATATTAAGTGTTTTTTTAGTTATTTTTTTAATTGTAATTGGAATACCACCAAAGAAATCTCAAAAAGAACACAGGTAATACTTTAAATTTAAAAATTATGCGGATAGGCTCCTGAAGTGTATCCCTGCAAAAGAATATCCAATTACATAAGGCAGCAGTCCGGGATACTTAAGCAGTGCCCATATAAACAGACGCCAGAAATACCTCCTGCCCCTGCTCTTAATTCCAAGAAACCAGAATGATTTTACCAGTACTTTTATGTGGAATAATTTAACCCTCTGGATCCGCTTATTTTGTGGTTTGAATTCTCTTAAAAAAGTCCTTATACGTTCATAGTAGGCTTTAGGACCATATATTGTTTCAAGTATCTTTTTATGTCCACTGAACAGCACTTTTGTATCCATTTTTGGAATAAAGTTAAGGGTTGAAATCAGTGTATTATTTGCCGATGATTCTTTTATAATTCTTTTGGCTTCCAGAAGCCTCTGATAAAGCCTTGTTTTTGGTATTGCTGTAAGCAATCCCACCATAGCAGTGACAATTCCACTTTTCTGGATAAATTCTATCTGTCTCTGGAATATTGTGGGTGTATCGCTGTCAAATCCCACGATAAAACCGCCCTGCACTTCCAGGCCGGAATTTTGAAGTTTTTTAACAGATGATACAAGATCTCTGTCTTTATTATGAAATTTGCTGCATTCCTCAAGGCTTTTTTCATCAGGTGTTTCAATTCCGATAAACACAGTGGTAAACCCAGCATCTGTTAAAAGTTTTATAAGTTCATTATCATCTGCAAGGTTTATTGAAACCTGTGTATTGAAAGAAAGCGGATAACCCCTTTTGCGCTGCCACTCTATTAGTGCGGGCAAAATTTCTTTTTTTAATGTTTTTTTGTTACCTATTAAATTATCATCTACAAAAAATACTCCTCCACGCCATTTATTTTCATAAAGCATGTCCAGCTCAGCTATAATCTGTTCTTTGGTTTTTGTTCTTGGATGTCTGCCATTTAATATAACTACATCGCAAAATTCACAGTTAAAAGGACAGCCTCTTGAATACTGAATACACATAGATTGGTACCTGAAGATATCAACCAGATCCCATCTTGGAACCGGTATCTTTGTGATATCCGGAAAACAGTCAGCAGAATAAAACCTCTTTAAATTATTTTTTTCTGTATCATCTAGAAATAAAGGAAGTGTATCTTCAGCCTCACCAAGAAATATGTGATCCACTTCTGGAAAATCCTCAAAGCTGGTTGTAAAAAGGGGACCACCGGCAACTATTGGTTTTTGAAATTTCTTTATCTTTTCAATGGTTTTTAAAACTGATTCCTTTTGAACGATCATTGCACTTATAAAAATGAAATCTGCCCATTGAATATCATTATCGCTTAAATTTTCAACATTCATATCAACCAGTTTTTTATTCCAGTTTTCTGGAAGCATTGAAGCTATACTTAAAAGGCCAAGCGGGGGAAAAGCTGCTTTTTTACCGATAGTCTCTAATATATGTTCAAAACTCCAGAATGTTTTTGAATATTTTGGGTAAACAAGAAGAATATTTTTATTTTTATACATTGAATTTAAACTCCATATTTATACTATGTTTTTTTAAAAAGCTGTAATTATTTAAAAAATTCAAAAGATTATTACAGATAATTTAAGCAATGTAAAGCATAAAGGACTTGTATCATGTAAAATTACTGCAAAACTTTTAAGTAAAGACGTTTGTTTATTTGAAAAGTTACAAATTATGAATTGTTATGAGCAGTTACCAGTTCATTCTTAAAAATTGAAATGAATTTTTCTACAAGAATTGGGTCAAATTGAATACCGGCAGATTTTTTTAGCTCTTCCATAGCTTCTGTTCTTGCAAGTGCGCTTTTATATGGTTGCTCATGAATCATAACGTCAAAAGCATCAATTATCGCAAGTATTCTTGATTCGATTGGAATTTCTTTACCTTTTAGTCCCTGTGGATACCCCGAGCCGTCAAACCATTCATGATGGGTAAGAACAAAATCTGCAATATGTGCCAGTTGAGGTGAAGATTCACATATATTAAAACCAATTTCAGGGTGTCTTTTTACAATTTCCCATTCCCTTTTTGTCAGTTTAGCATTTTTATTTAAAAGTTCATCTGATAACGCAATTTTTCCGATATCATGCAGTGATGCAAGAAGGGATAAATTATCAAGTTCGGTTTTTGAAAGCTTAAGTAATTTCCCTATCTCTAAAGCCATATCCCTCATTCTAATTGTATGTTCTTCTGTTTCATAATCCTTTTCAAAAAGTGTTCTGGTGATGGAGGATATAATTGAATTTGAAATACTTTTCTTCTCTAAAAGTTTGCTCTTATACATATTGTCTTCCGCTTCGCTTATTATAGAATTTATATCCTGTTCATGCCACTCTTTTGAACAGAATCCAAGTGAGACGCTTATAGGGATTTTATATCTTGAAGTTTTTTTACAGGCAACTTTAATTCTTTCAACTATATCTTCTGCATAATCGCTTGAAGTCTGGGGTAGAAGTATTGCAAATTCGTCTCCACCCCATCTTGCAATGATATCTTCTTTCCTGCAGAAGCTTTTCATTAGATTTGCAACATTTTTCAGTAAAATATCACCCTCTATGTGGCCGAAAGTATCATTTACTAATTTTAAGCTGTTGACATCTCCCATTATGAAGCTTAAGGGAAGCTGTCTTCTGGTATCAAGTCTTTTTAGTTCCTCTTCAAAGTAAGCCCTGTTATAAAGATCTGTTAGGCTGTCATGAAATGAAAGATATTTGATTTTTTCTTCAGCTTTTTTCCTTTCCGTAATATCACGGGCAATACCGTCAATCGCTGCCAATTTACCTCTTTTATCATAACCGGGCGTAATATTTTGCTCTGTCCAGATAACTTCACCGTTTTTGCTTATCCACCTGATTTCTACAGGTTTTTTAAAACCTTTCTTTGATTTTAAAAGTTCCTGCAGTAATTTCCAGTCTTCCTGATGAATAATTTTTAAGACCAGTTCTTTATCATTATAATATTCCTGCGGGGTATATCCTGAAATTCTTGTAACTGATGGACTTATGTATTCACAATGCAGTTCTGGTATTATTCTAAACCTGAAAACTATATCTGTTGCATTTTCAGCAAGCATTCTAAACCGTTTCTCATCTTCAATTAGTTTCTCTTCCAATATTCTTTTGCCGGTGATATCTTCACCGGAACTTAGAACTGCTATTATGTTATCATTTTCATCTTTGATAGTTGTATTTTGCCAGGATATTATTCTTTCATGTCCGCTTTTTGTAAGGACAGAGTTTTCAAATACTTCAGGAAACTTCCATTCATCATTTAAAAATTTTTTAAATTTTGCCTTTAACGGTCCTGAATTTTTTTTGGGGATAAAGTTATCAAACCAGTTTTTACCGATTATCTCACTTCTTTTGTATTCCAGGACTTCACGCCCTTTTTTATTTATGAGTCTTACCTTTCCCTTCCTATCAAGTATTACTATTAATACTGCAGCAATATCAAGATAGTTATTAGCTATTGTTTTTTGTTTTTCTAATTCAACATAATCTGTGATGTCTCTAACAGTGCATAACATACCTTTAAATTCTTTTCTTCTTATAGTTGGTATGAATTGTCCTGAAAAGATTTTTTCCTTATTAATATTATTATTTATCGGGACTTGCAGTGATTTAATGATAACCGGGTCAAGATTTTTTTTGGCTTCCTGATAATAAGGTTTTATAAAACTGATTGTTTTATCATTAAGGTCTCTTAAAATATTTTTACCAATAAATTGCTTTTTAGAAAGGCGGTTAATTCTTGCAGCAGTATTGTTTGCATAAATAATTATATCTTTTTCATCGGTTATAATAATACCTTCATTGGTGTTTTCAATAATTCTTTTAATAAACTTAAGATTATTATTATTATCATTCATGTTTTTAAATTCTATAAAAAATTTTATACCAGCTCTTTATTTCTTTATCTAAGAATAAATCCAGGTATTGCTGTGAATTTTTTTAATACACCCGATTGTTTGAATTATTAATATTTTCATTATATAAATTTTATAAATTTGTTATATAATAATTATAATTATTATCTTTATATTTATTTTTACTACTTTATTAATTATTTATTTAATAATTTTAAAGTATTTATCAATATTTTTCAACTGTTTTTGATAATTTTATTTTTGATAATTTTTTCATTTAAAACCACAGCTAAAACCACTGCTAAAGATTATCAAATACATTGTTTATTCTTTCCATTATAGGGGGGTGGCTGAATATAATAAATCTTAATACAGGGTGAGGATCAACGTTTGATAGATTTGAAACAGCAAGTTTTTTAAACATATTTATCTGGGTTTGGGGGTCCTTTGTAAGTTGGAGGGCTGCATAATCAGATTGTTTTTCAAAACTTCTTGAAATAAAGTTTTGAAACGGAATCGCAATATATGAAATTATGCTGAACAAGATAAACAGTATCAGGACAGTTTTAATGCTGCTATTTAAATTTAAACCTGACTGAAATAATCTTAAAATAAATAATACTAAGATTATTGCAGCGCTGCCTATCATCAAACTTATAAATATATGCCTGTATTTCCAGTGCCCCAGTTCATGCGCAATTACAGCAAGAACCTCATTTTTAGGGTGCCTGTTTAAAAGATTATCATAAATTACTATTCTCTTTGTTGTTCCGATTCCGGTAAAGTATGCGTTAGTTCTTGTAGTTTTCCTGCTCGCATCTGCAATCAGTATTTTATCAACTTTTATACCGGCCCTATCAGTCATTTTTAAAATTTCTTCCTTTAGCTCTTTATCTTCAAGCAGTTGGAACTTATAAAATAACGGGTCAATAAGCACTGGAAAAACAAAACTCGTAAGAATTAGAAATATAATAAATATTGCTGCTGCAGCTATCCACCAATTTTTTTTCATGTGTATAATCAGTATATATATTATCGTAAGTATGAAGGTATTCATTAAAAGCGAGATTGCCCTTGCCTTTAAAAAATCTAAAAACCATGCACCAATTGTCTGGTTTGAAAGCCCAAACCTGTGCTCTATTATAAAACCACGGTAATACTGAAGCGGCAATAAAATTATATACAGGATAATAATGAATAGCGCAAAAAAACTGCATGCAAGAAGTACTGGAATCCTGTTATTTGCATGAAAATTTTTCCAGAAAATAAAAATTATTCCAGACATAAAAATCCAGGAAAGAAGCCTTTCAGAAACAGAAATAAGAAGGACGGTTCTGCTGTATGAGCTGGCAGCAGCTAAAAAATCAGTGCTAAAATATTTTAGGACTTCCGGATTACCTGAAGGTTTCAGCATTAAAGCGGAAATAAAAATAATTATAAGCATCGTAAAAGCTAAAAATGCAATTAAAATGAAAACATAAAATGCCCAGTTATAATTTGTCATAATTTTTTTAAGAAACGTTATTATTTTAATGAGTGTTTTTTATTATTTATTTTTTTTATTTTTAAATGTAATTTTTTTTATTTTAATATCTTTTTTAAAAAATATTGATTTTTTAGTCTGCTGTTAAACCACCAGACTTTAATCTAGTGATGTATGGGCTTTGTTCTGTTTATAGAAGGCAAGTGAAGCCCACGACTTCAGTCGGGTGAGATTTACTTTTAAATTCTTTTTTTAAACATTTTTGCTTATGTTATATTTATAATCATCCAGTACCTTCTTTATAAGTATCCTTATTGTCTAATTATACCAGTAATTAATTATAGTTAATAAATACAATAGAAAAGCATAATTTTATGGTGCTGAAGCCTTTTTTTAAAGTTAGCACCAATCCTGAATTATTATATGATAATTGATAAATATATATACATCGTGCACCCAAAAATATACAGACATCGGTAATCTTAATGAATATTTGTTTATAGACATCGTGCACCTATTATCCGGATGATGTGCTAAAAAAACAACTTTGTAAGCCAGCTAATATGCTTCTGGGTAACCTATGTATATGTATTTTAACTTATTAACATGAGTAACAGATGTCTGTATATTTATTAGATAATTATAATATGATAAAAATATATAAATCGTATACCCGGATGTTTATGTTATTTCAAAAAAGAAGATAATTATTTTCTTACTATTTTTATCTTGACAAATGATACTATTATAGTATCATTAGTAATATATTTTATTCTATTTTGAAAATAAAATATTAAAGAAAGGAGAATAAATGGCATTGAGAAAGATTATTGAAATAGATGAGGACAAATGCAATGGCTGCGGACTTTGTATACCTAACTGTCCTGAAGGGGCATTGCAGGTAATTGACGGCAAGGCAAGGTTAATAAGTGATCTTTTCTGTGATGGGCTGGGTGCCTGCATTGGTGAATGCCCCCAGGAAGCTATTAAAGTAATAGAAAGGGAAGCTGAACCTTACAGTGAGAGAAAAGTAATGGAAAATATTGTAAAGCAGGGCAAAAATACAATAACAGCTCACTTAAAGCATCTAAAAGAACATAATGAAAAAAAACTTTTAGTTGAGGCAATAAAATATCTAAAAGATAAAAATATTGAAAATCCTCTTGAAAATCACAAATTGGAAAAGGAAGCAGAAGCGGTAGAAAAATCTGCAGTTGAAGATATGCTTCCGTGTGGCTGCCCCGGTACAATGGTAATGGATTTAAGAAAAGAGGAAATCAACAAAAGTTCCGGTACCGATGAAGAATCAGCTGAATCAGCAAGCAAAGCAGTGATAAAAAGTTCAAGAGCAGAAAAGATTGAAGAAATTTTAAAACAATTGACAAACAGGGAATCAAAACTCAGGCAGTGGCCTGTTCAGATAGCCCTTGTTCCTCCGAATGCTCCATACCTTAAGAATGCCAGCCTGCTTATAGCAGCAGACTGTGTTCCTTTTGCTTATGCCGGATTTCATGAGGATATGCTGGATGGAAAAGTTTTACTTGTGGGATGTCCAAAGCTTGATGATAATGAATTTTATTTAAGGAAAATCACTGAAATCATAAGGCAAAATGATTTAAAATCCATAACTGTTGCACACATGGAAGTACCCTGCTGTTTTGGGATGCAAAGCATAGTCAGGCAGGCATTAAAAGATTCAGGAAAAGATATACCTGTTGAAGAAATTACTGTTGGTATTAAAGGTAATTTAATTGCATAGGAAAGCATCCCCATTTTCGTGATAAAAACAAAATTATTAGGTTAAGGATGATTATTGAAAAAACCGTTCGAAAGACGAGCGGGCATGGTTCCTCCAGAGTAGGAGAGCGAGGAATGAGACCGAGCAAGATTTTCCTCGCTGGGGAAAATATTGCGTGTTTTTGAAATAATCATCCTTAACCATTAAAGTTTTATTTTAATTGTTATCACGAAAATGAGGATGCTAAC
>Ga0194126_10002305_pt1 | contig 31081 bp, 22 predicted proteins | sample TA2KigC150mmetaG_FD_148641 | JGI IMG/M metagenome (GOLD analysis project Ga0194126, IMG submission 148641) | Freshwater microbial communities from Lake Tanganyika, Tanzania - TA2015035 Kigoma Deep Cast 150m | ecosystem: Environmental > Aquatic > Freshwater > Lake | place: Tanzania: Lake... | reverse complement strand
AGAAGGATGTATCGGTGGCAGTGGACTTCATCGCAAAAAAGGACGGCATGCCGGTGCTCACGCATGTTCTGATCGACTCCGACGGGAAAGGGCACTGCAGGATGATGGCTACGGACCTCGAAGTCTCATGGTCGAAGGTCTCAGCCTGCAAAGGGGACAAAATAGCAAAGTGCCTTCCGGCTGCCCTGCTGCTGAAAGAGGTCAAGGCGCTGCCTGTCGATGTCAAAGAAGTCGTCCTTGATTTTAAGGACAATACGGTTAGCGTCAACGGCAGATGCAAGATATTCACTTTGGGCGGCGAGGATTTCCCTGTCAAGCCGGAGGTAAAGAAATGGACCGGCCTGTCTATCGACAACTTTATCAGCGGGCTTGAAAGCGTGTCGCGCGCCATGGGCAAGGATGACACCCGCTATCAGTTGAACGGCGCCTACCTTGATCTCGAACGCAACAAAGTTGTTGCAACTGACGGGCACCGGCTGCACATGGAAACCGTCCGGGTAAGGGGAGACAAGGCCTCATCGCTGATCATCCCGCGCCGGGCCGTATCCCTCATGCTGAAATACCCGATGGCGGAGATCCCGAAGCTCACCAGGCAGAAGGGGAAACCGAAGGTCGGCGAGGCGATCGACAAGCCGGCCAAATTCGATCTTGACGTCTTCGGACACAAGGTCCATGTCAGGTACGAGCCTCAGATATTCCAAAAGTCTCTCTATGGGGCGAACCTCGAATACAAGGGTCCGGTTTCTTCTACAGGATATCTCGACGACCATGTAAGCGCCGATATCATCAAACAGAAGATGGATGAGATGGGCTCATTGAAAGACTGCGTACAGGCCCTTGCAGAGGATAAATACCTGCTGCTCAATAAAACCGTGTCCATAACGGTGAGTGAAAACTACATGACCTATCCGGTCGCGGAAGGCGAGATGCTTATAAAAACCATTGACGGGGCTTTCCCCAAATATGCGGATATCATCCCGAAGAAGAACCCCATCAAGGTAAGGTTCTCCTCTGCGGATTTTCTCCAGAACATGAACGGTGTTCTTCCGTTGAATAACGAGGCGGTCATTCTGAAGATCAACAGCCATCTAACGATCGAGACGCAGAGTCCGGACAAGGGCACATACAAATGGCAGATACCCTGCAAGACGGAAGGGAAGGACAAGGGCACCGTCGAAATCAAGTTCAATGCCAGGTACGTCATTGAGGCGATCAAGTCTTATGAAAGCCAGGAAGTCGTCCTCGAGCTCAAGGACACGGACAAAGATCCGGCGATTATTAACAAGAACGCCATCGTCATGCCGATGAGGATGTAATGCCGGAGAAAGGAGGACATGACATGAAACACAACAATATTACAGAGCTTGCCATCAGCATGATATTCCCCAATCCGGACCAGCCGAGGAAAGACTTCGATCCGGAAAAGCTGGAAGAGCTTGCCATGTCCATAAAGGAATACGGCGTCCTGGAGCCGATCGTTGTAACTCCCCGCGACGGCCGCTACATGATAATAGCAGGAGAGAGGCGCTACCGCGCCTCTCTCTCCATTAATGCGACGTCGATCCCCGCGCGGGTGATCGAGGCGGACGACGCCCTGGTGGAAGAGTTGTCCCTGCTCGAAAACATCCAGCGGCAGGACCTGAATATCATTGAAGAAGGCAAGGCATATCAGCGGCTGCTGGACAGGGGATGGTCGGTTGAAGATCTCGCAAAAAAACTCGGCTATAAAAAGACCGGCCCCATTTACGACCGGGTCAGCCTGTTGAACCTTACTCCTGAATATCAGGAGATGACGGTCAGGGGCACGCTTACTCCTTCTCAGGCGTATGAGATAAGCAGGCTGACGCAGGATAAGCAGGGCATAGTGTTCACAAAGATACAGAAGGGTGAGCTGAATACCTATAACAAACTCTATGCCTTTGTCACCGCGATGATCAACCTTGAAAGCCAGGAGAACATATTTGCCCTGGCTCCGCTATCGGAGACCGAGCGTGAATCAATCGCCACGTTCAACAGCCTGATGACTTCCATCGAGCGGTTCATTAAGAGAATCTATCAGTACGACAAGGCCGCGCACCTTCAAAAGGCTGTTTTCCACTCGGACCTCAAACCCGAAAAACTCGACTGCATCATTCACAGCCTGCAAAAGATCAGGCGCACGGTGCTTACCGGCGAAGGGGTAAAGAAGGCATTGAAGGAAAAGGCAGCTTAACCAATCCTACCAAGAGGCCGGGCAATGCCCGGCCTTTTCTTTTTTCACAGGCAATACAAGGCGATTTCAGGCACTCCGGGAAACAAAGGCAATCCATACTATCCTTGTATATCAAAAGGCACTCTCAGGCAATTCTAAGGTTTTTTCAGGCATTAAAGCACAAAAGGCAATACCAGACTACCCCTGCGTATTAAAAAAGGCCAAATCGGCCTGATTAGGTGTTTATTTTGGATGGTTATAACTGAAATTCGCACTTTTCAAGGACTTTAAAATAGTGTAGAACCTATCTCAAAATTTCTTTTCCCCATCGCTTCTCTCCCGATCGTCATTCCCGCGAAGGCGGGAATCCATTCTTTTCAAGGCCTTAAATGGGCCCCCGCTTTCGCGAGGGTGACGGAATCTTCGAATTACCTATTTTGAGATAGGTTCTAGTTTATTATTGGAATTAAGCGACATGGAAAGACGAGTTTTATCTGACTGGCATTCGAGCGGGACGCGCCCCAAGCGGCGCGTCCCTCAATTTGAAGAACGTTAGGCGCAACAATGTTTGACAGCGTTGTCTTTAGCGGCCTTTCGTGCGATGCCCGGCGGCATCCATCCGGCGGAGTCACGCCACGATCGTGACGTTTGTTGCGCTCTTGGTTTGCGTTTCTCCCTCGCCAAGCATATGCAGCCGGTGGGGTGAGAATTGGGGCGGTAGGCATGAGTTTACTGAGCATTGTTCTGGGCGTAATTAAAATCATGGGGGCTCTGTCGGATATCAGCGGCACGGTCATGGGTCTAATTGTCATAGCGTTATTGGTGCTTATGTGGAGCTCAACATAACTCCCTATAGTTAAGACCGGTCCTCTCATTCCAGTCGCGGATGCCACATCAAACATCTTATATTCGTTTTATCTTGATCACATAAGCACTTTTTGATATTATGATAAAACTATCCTACAGCCCGTTAGCAGAGTGCCAGAAAATCACAATGTAGGATGATCAGGCAGACAATGAGCAGTTCGGATATACGAAAGATTATCAATCGGTTACTGTTATCGGTTGCTGATATCACTGAGCGCGAGGTAAAGCTATTCCACTTCGACGGCGAGCTATTCCATCCGAATATAGGAAAACCCGTTCTTGTCTACGAACTCAAAGACATTCGATTAGTTGACGAAGAACCCATAGTGAACAAGGTCTGTCTTGGCCCCACGTGTCTCGATGGCACTCCGGACATGCGTTACAATTACCATGATTGGCGTCGCGAGGAGTGGTACTCTTATGACCTTATTCATGGAGAGGACAAGACCACACGGATTCTGGTTGGCGCAGCCGATTCCCGACGGGAGGTTGATATTGCAAGTCAAAGCTTCCGCAGGCTTGCGGGAGCCCTAAAAAATGATGATTTTGCTGCCGCATATAGAAAAACAATTAAGTCGATTCGGGACATTGCCTCTATTTCTGCCAGTATTGCCGTTTTGGAAAAGCGATTGAAATCTCTTCAATCACTCATTAATGGCGCTATAAAGTCGTTTGATATCTTAAGCGACAAGGATAAGCAACAAATTGAGGATGCACGTCACCATAAAGCTGTGATACATGCAGATCTTCAAGCTGAATTGACACACATTATATCCAAGGAAGCCCAGATTGCCATTAATATGGAGAATCTTAGAAAACAGTTTCGAGCACTGGCGGATGTGGTGCGTGCAGAAGAAGCCAAGACATGCATTGCTGCGATCACAAATCTAATCATCTCAACTGACCGGCGAACCAGCTAACAATACGTTGGAGCCAAGTCATAGGTTCACGGCTCAACAACACGTTAAGCAATTCTTCTGTAAATCATTACTGTTTGTTTTTCGCAACTTTTGCGCAATTGTGGCTGGACTGAACACACTCAAACTGGGCAGGAAGGGTTCGGACTTTCTCTGATAACCCCGGTTCGTAGACATCTCTAAATTCCAACCATTAAAGAAGTATTTATTTGAGGACAAAATCCTTCGTGCATTGAACTGCCTGAAGCATTCAATTTTTCAACCTAATATATTGTCCCTACCACCTTGTCAGAAAAGCCGGAGTACTTTATAAATAACCAACAGTTCCGAGCTGTTATCGCGGAGCAGGAGAAGTTATTTAGGGAATAATGCATTGACAATCTTGTGCGCATCATCCCAGTGTTGGGCGGACCTATAACGATTGCAACATTGAGGTTCCAATAGGTTTTAGCGCCCGGATCGAGGAATATAGCCTTACCTGAACTATCCCGTCGTCCCCTGCCAGACTACGCAAAACATTTCTGATATAAATATTTTATGACGAAAAAAGATCCGGGAGTACAGGCAGCAAAGGCGAAACAACCCTGCCTCGTAACCCTTCCCCTGAAACTGCGCAAAGGCAAACCGCCCTCGAAAACGATATTGAGCATTGTCGATAGACCCGTATCGAAAACCGCCAGCTGTTTGACAAGTCGAGGGGGAGATAGATGATAAAAAAAATCGTTCCCCCTGAGAATAAGACCATTTTCAATGCTTCAGAGGCCTGCGGTTACATTGGTCTCTGTTGGAATACATTAAAAGGCTTGATTCATAGTGGTGAAATACGTGTCGTCAGGATAGGGAAAAGGTATTTGATATCTAAGAAATCTCTTGACGATTTCATTCACAAGGATGCCCTTTTTGCAAGGGCGATATTAAAGGAGATGGACCCTTGACTTCATTGAACAAAGAACAATACAATCTTGGCATGAGGCTTTTTCTAAGGGCAAATGGTGTATATTACGCTGAGATCAAAAGGAACGTTACGCGTTCTCTCAAGACAAGGAACGAGCGGGAGGCGAGGTACCGCTTTAAAGCACTTCAGAGGGAGGCGGTGCTTGGGAAGCTCATTCTTCTCGATAAAAGCCCTTCTCTTACGCTTCAGGAATTCAGCAAAGAATATCTGGGCTGGATGGAGAAAAACAGGGCATGGGGAACGTTCGATAGGGCTGCCCTGAGCCTCAATAAATTTATGGAAGCTGTCGGAAGGCAAAGGCAGCTGTCGACTATCAGAGAGCGGGACCTCGAAAATCATGTTGAGTACTGCAGGAAAAGGCATAATAAACCCGCGACGATAAATATCGAGATTAGACAGGTAAAGGCGGCATTCTCGAAGGCGGTTTACTGGAAATACCTGAAAGAAAATCCGTTCAGGGGCTTTCGACAGATCAAGTACCACAAGGACCCGCCCAAATTCCTTAGTGTCGATCAGATAAGCAAAGTCTTTGCCGTCATAGGAGATAACAGGAAGTACAGATTGATCTTTGCGCTGTATATTTATACCGGGGCCAGGAGAAAAGAAATACATAGCCTTACATGGGCTGATATCGAGAATGACTCCATTATCATGAGAGGGAAAGGATACAAAACAAGAGTTGTGCCGCTCTCATCGGCACTGAGGGCGATCTTGCAGGAATACGAAAGAGGAGTCGGCAGACTCTTTATGGTATCTCTCAAGCAGATGGGAAAACAGATAAAGCATTATCTCAGGGAGGCAGGGGTAGGGCATCTCAGACCGCATGATCTGAGACACACCTTTGCGTCTCAACTTGTGATGGCAGGCGTGGATCTGAGGACCATCCAGGAACTCCTGGGGCATTCTTCGTTTACTACGACCTTGATCTATGCGCACCTTAGTCAGCCACATCTCAAAACAGCAGTGGAAAAGTTGCCGTATTAGTATGCAACTATGCGAGCAAAATGCAAGCAGATGGGGTATAGAATGGCTCCTGATAAGGGGTTAGACATGTATTTTGAGTCCGGCGCGTCTGCCAATTCCACCACACCGGCAACTATTGATTCTAAAGTATTTTCAGCCCCTTCTGCAATCCTTCATTTGCAGGGTGCAGCAAAATTAGAGCAGAAAAAATCCGAAGGGGTGAGCCATATCCCTATGATTCCATCAGACTAAGGGAAATTGTAATGCTTCCTCACTGGTTTTTTGATATCCCACACACAAGAAAGCCCCTGGGGAAATGTGACAAAGTCTCCTTTCCCGAATTGAACCCTTTTGCCATCTTTTGTTTCAACGACTACCTCCCCCTCCAGAATGTAGCATTCCTCTGTCGTGTCATAATGCCAGTCAAACCTTGACACTTCTTTTTCCCAAATTCCCCACGAACTGACCTTGCGATCCTGGAGATATTGTTGTGTTGGTTTTTCAACTTTGATTTCCATGATCCGCCCTCCTTATTTGATTAATCTATTTCATTAATTGCCGATTTTATTCGGAAATGCGCAGCATAGGAGTACGCTCGCGTGTAATAATTTAGTTTAAAAAAATCGTGTTAAGCCTTTATTAAAGGCAGGGTGATTCTAAATTCTGTCATATCACCGCTCAAAACACATATATTTCCACCTTGGCATCTTATGATAGATTGAACATTTGCTAACCCCAGACCAGTTCCGTCTATCTCGGTTGTTACAAAGGGAGAAAATATCTTCTTTAATATATGGGGATTAATTTGTTTTCCGTTATTAATAACAGAGAGCATAATTTCCTGCTGTTTGGGTTTCAACTTGGTCTTTACTACGATTCTGGAAGCCGAATTCTCAATAGCGTAATGAATAAGACCCACCAGACATGTCGAGAGCATCTTTTTATCAAAAGCCGTATGCAGACCGTCCAAGCGCTTGCTCAATTTAAGTATCGGTTTCGGACCGTTTGAAGCTATATTCAACAACTCCTCCTTGAGAAATTCATTGATGCTATATGTCTCCAAGACAGGCTTTTTCAAACTTGAGAAGGCTAAAACATCGTTGACGATCCTCTCAAGTTTCTTCGATTCTTTATCAATTATGTTCGCACTTTCCCGCAGAGTATTTAAAAGCTCGCTATGGATTTCTGAATTTCCCAAGTTGGATTGTGGTGATAAACCGTTTAGCAACCTTTCTGAAAATCCCCCTATTACCATCAAACTGTTTCGGATTATATGTGCAACCTGCGAAGAGTGTTCCCCGAGAATACGGGATTCTTCATCCTGCAATGTTTTCTCCTGGTCCTTCCGCCTTTTATATATCATCCCTATTGATTTTGAGGCTAAGCGTCCTAAGAGTTTGATCTTTTCAGTAACCTCGTTTGAAAATTTTCTTCCTCCAACCCAGTCAAATACTAAAATTCCTATTGGCTCACTTTCGGAAAAGAGAGGGAGAAACAATATTGAAGAAATCCTACAAGTCGTTGCTAATTCTCTCATATAAGACACGCGGCAGTCTCCGGAGGGATTTGCAATTAAAACGATAGATTTATTACTCATCACCTGTCTCAGAAACATTTCGCCAGTTTCAGGAGTTATTTTGTACCCGATTCCATGGGCATTCTGGGGGGAACCTGCCTTAATGATAAGCTCATCTTTCTTGTTCCTAATTATCAGGCAAGCTCTGTCTGCACCAGAAATTTTCAATGCACTTTCAACAATTACATTTGTTGTTTTTTGATATTCTGCCCTGCAAGCCAATAAAAGTTCAGCTGTTTCAAAAGCATCTTTTATGTCTGACAGTTTTTTATCTTTTTCCATCTAACAACTCTTATTCAATTTGATTTAGGAATAATAAAATAAAAATTATTTCCATTTTGCGTAGCCTTATAATTTACCATACCACCATGCATGTCTATAGCTTTTTTTATGAACAGGCAATTCAATGATGACCAGTACATCCGTGGAACTGGTTAGTGCTTTCTTAGAAAACTTTCTTGCGTAATTCTCAAGTATTTTAACGACCGATAACTACCGAGTAGGAGGCGCTTCGCATCTTTATCGAGGCTTCAAGGAAATGACTTCCAATCAGTAATCAACATGACATAGAAATTTTTAAAATGCTGCTTTTAATGTGGACATGACGGTCAGATGGTTTTTCTGAACCATCTGCTATGCAAAGAACTGATGCACAGAAGCGATTTGAGCATTTTGTTTTCTTCTTTTGTCTGATCCATCTGGGAGTAAAGGTGTATGGTTCTCTTTTTTATGAATTTCAATAAAGCGACTTCTAATTTGCAATGATGAATGACTATTTGCCAATACAAAAATCGCTGAAAATTCTGTTCAGGATATCTTCTGTTGTGACTGCCCCGACAATCTCACCAAGCTTGTCAAGTGATTGCCTGAGTTCAATCGCAATAATTTCGACAGGTTGGTTCTCTTTTAAGGCTTGCGATGCCCTGTGGAGTGATTCCAATGCATTTTCAATTGAGGTCTTATGCCGGAGATTTGTGACAACAACTCCTTCCCTTTCTTCTTTCCAGTCCTTCAGGCATGAATTAAAAATAGCTTCTTTTAATTCCTCAAGTCCATTGCCGCTGGTTGCAGAGATATGAAGAGAGGATGAAGGATGAAAGATGAAGGATGAAAAGGACTCCTGACTAAAAGCTGCCGGAAGGTCACATTTGTTTAAAACAGCAATTGCCGTTTTATTTTTTATCCTTTCCATAACCTCAAAATCCTCATCTCTGAGTGGTTCGCTCTGATCAAAAATAGCGATCACAAGGTCGGCGTTTTCTATGCTCCTGAGACTCCTCCTCACACCTTCTTTTTCAGCGATGTCTTTGACATCCCGTATCCCGGCGGTATCCATGATCCTTAAGGGCAGTCCTTTTATATTCAGATATTCCTCTATTACATCCCTTGTCGTGCCCGGGAGATCTGTTACGATCGCCCTGTCTTTTTGCAGTAATGCATTAAGGAGAGATGATTTCCCGACATTAGGCCTTCCAACAATCGCTGTTGAAAGTCCTTCCCTGAAGAATTTTGCCTCATCATATGTCTTAAGAAGTGTTTCAATATCTCTGCCGATATCTTTCATTGAGAAGACCAAATCCTGGGTTGATGCTGTCTCGATTTCATCTTCAGGGAAATCTATATATGCCTCTACATTGACACATATTGCCATTAGCCTGTCCCTGAGTGCAGTAATCTTTTCCGAGAGGCCGCCATGCAGTTGTTCTAATGCAATCCTTCTGCTTTCATCTGTTTTGGACCTTATGAGATCCAGTATTGCCTCAGCCTGGCTAAGGTCTATGCGTCCATTGATAAATGCTCTTCTGGTAAACTCTCCCGGATCTGCAAGCCTTGCGCCCTGCCTGAGGATAAGCTCAAGGGTTTTTCTCAGGGTGATCATGCCTCCGTGGCAGTTAATCTCCACCACATCCTCTTTTGTATAAGAGTGCGGAGACTTCATAACTGTGACAAGAACTTCATCAATCTTTTCGCCTGTGGACGGGTTGTGTATATGCCCGTAAATAACGCTGTAAGGTTTCATATTTTGGAGAGTTCTTTTTTTTGGTGAAGAAAAAATATTTTCTGCAATCTCTATCGAATTTTTCCCGCTCAATCTTACGATACCGATGCCTCCTTCACCTAATGGTGTAGAAATTGCTGCAATAGTATCGTCTGTAAACATGTTTTAGTATAACGCAGCTGAGATGATATTAAGAATGGGTTAAAGGAGGTTATTATCCCTGCGCAGAGGCTGCTTCTTTTTGGAGTTTTTTGTTTGCATAAAACTGTTGTGCGATGCTGAAGAGGTTATTCATAAGCCAGTAAAGCACAAGACCGGACGCAAAATTGAGAAATAAAAAGGTGAAAACAACCGGCATAAGCATCATTATCTTGTTCTGAGTCGGATCCAGAGATGTAGGTGTCATCTTCTGCTGTATAACCATTGTAATGCCCATGACTATCGGTAAAGGACCAACAGCAAAACCTCCGATTAAAGGTATGGCTGCAGGTATGTGTCCAAAAAGAGTGTCAGGCGCTGAAAGGTCCTGTATCCAGAGCATAAATGGTGCGTTCCGAAGTTCTATGGCTATCAGCAATATTTTATATAGTGCGAAGAACACAGGAATCTGTAACAGGATGGGAAGACATCCTCCTATAGGGTTAACCTTGTGTGTTTTATAAATCGCCATCATTTCCTTCTGCATTCTCTGCGGGTCTTTCTTGTATTTTTCCTTTATCTCAGCCATTCTTGGTTGAATTTCCTGCATCTTCTTCATCGATTTCTGACTTTTGTGAATGAGCGGAATAAAGGGGATTCTCGTAACAATGGTAAGCAGGATAATGGCCCAGCCATAGTTTGCGGTCAGATTATAGAAGATCTTCAACACCCAGAAAAGCGGTATTGCCAGGATGGAGAAAAATCCGAAATCCACAATATGTTCGAGGCCCACCTTGAGTGTTTTAAGATTATCATACTCCTTTGGCCCTGCATACAGGATAAAGCTGTTCGTGCCGGATTTTCCCTTAAAAGCAATAATCGGTGAATCCTTTATTTTCCAGACCCGCGCCTCTTCCATAGTGGTAATTGGAACGAGTGATGCGAAGAAATACTTATCTTCCTGTGCTATCCATTTAAGGCCTTCCCTGAAGCTTTCTGCTTTGCTCAGTTTGTTAGGGTCAAATTCAAGCCTGTCGGTTTCCTTCAGAAGTACCGGTCCGTAATGAACTGATGTATCTTTATTGTCGTAGATTCCAAAATCCGTACCGGTGGTGATCCAGTACTCAGGCAGTCCTGAAACCTCATCTTTTATATCAACCTTGAAACTGTCATGATAGAAGGTAAATGAACGTTTTATAGAAAAACCTGAATCTGCATATTCGAATACCAGTGTGCCTGATGTATTGTTTTTATCGAGTGTCATATTGCGTTCTCCGCCAGGGGAGGACATACGGAAGCTTGCGCTTCTTAATTCAAAATCATCTTTTGTCCCTATACTTAACGGAGGGATTAGCCCCGGGTTTTTAAGGAGCAGTACGTTTTTACCATTGTTATCTTTATATTTTTTAAGCTCATAGCGTTTTATTGTTGCGCCTTTAGTTGTAAGGACTGCAGAGTATAATTCAGTCTCAATTTTTACCTCTTTTTCTTCAGAAGGTGCGGACTTGGTTTTGGATAAGGCAACCGGAGATGGTGAAGGAACAGATGGAGGCTGGGTTTCTACAGGAACAGTTTTATCTTTCTCTGTGACAACCGGCTGGTTCTGAACCTCCTGGGGCATAGGTTTAATAAAGAAATATTGATAAGCCAGAAGGATTACAAATGAGATTGCAACGGCAATAAGCGCTCTTTTTTCCATCGTTATTTTACAGGATCGTACCCGCCGGGATTCAAAGGATGACACCTCAGAATTCTTCTTGCAGAGAGATAGAATCCTCTTGCAGCGCCATATTTGCTTATAGCTTCAATGGAATATTGAGAGCATGAAGGGGCAAACCTGCAACTCAGTGGGAGAAGCGGTGACAAGATATATTTATATAGTTTTATCAGCGATATAAGAATTTTTTTCATCGAATAGCCTTGATAAAAATCTTTTTATGTCCTGAATAAAGTCTTCCAGTGCGCCCTCTGCAGAGGGTTTTTTGGCAACAATTACAAAATCGCAATTCCGGGGTATCTCCTCCTGGATTTTCCTCATAGCTTCCTTCAGCAGTCGTTTAATTCTGTTGCGTATTACAGCTTTGCCGATCTTTTTACTAACAGAAAGGCCAAGACGGTTAATACTGAGTTCATTCGGCGTTGCGTATATGACGAGATATCTTGAACCAAGAGCAAATCCATCCCTGAAAACCAAGTCAAAATCCTGTTTTTTTCTCAGAGAGCGTAAAGGCTTTTTACGCATTAAACAGTCAATTTTTTACGCCCTTTGGCCCTTCTCCTTTTTAAAACCCTACGCCCGCCTGGAGAGCTCATTTTTTCAAGAAAGCCGTGAGTCCTCTTGCGTTTTCTGTTATGTGGATGATATGTGGTATATGTTCCCATAATATTGAACTTAAATTATAGTTTTTTGTTGAAAATAAAGTCAAGTCATGCGGGGCATTTTTTAATAACCTTTACAATTTCGTATGTTAGGTGTTAGATTTTTAACATGAAGTACGGAGAAAAGGCTATAAGAAAAGCTGTGTTGGAGGTATGGAATAATCCGAATCCTGAAAGGGACTATGAAATAAATATAAGTTTCCCTGAGTTTGCATGTCTATGCCCGCGCTCCGGATACCCTGACTTTGCGATGATAAAAATAAATTATGTGCCAGACAGAAAGATAGTTGAGCTGAAATCTCTGAAACTGTATCTTAATTCATTCCGTGATATCCATATTTCTCACGAAGAGGCAACCAATACAATTTACTCGCAACTGATTGAGATATTGAAGCCGAGATTTCTCGAGGTCATTGGAGATTTCAATCCGCGCGGGAATGTGAAAACTGTTGTAAGAGTCTGTTCTGATTTAAAGCTAAGAGCTAAGAGCTAAGAGCTAATTTATGCCCCTTTTGCCCTCTCAATAAACAATTTCATTTTTTTATGGTCTTTTTTCCCTTTTTCTGACTCAACACCGCTGCTGACATCTACGCCATAAGGCTTGACTCTCCTTACAGCATTTGAGATATTATCGGGTGTTAAGCCCCCTGAAAGGATAATCCTGCCAAATTGCTTTGCTTCGACAGCTATGTCCCAATTGAAAATCTGACCTGTCCCGCCAAAGACGTTAGGGGTGAATGTATCGAGCAAAAATACAGATACCATATCCCTGTAGTAAATCAGGGGGTCAAGACTTTCAAGGCTCTTTACCCTTATTGCTTTAATGATGCGTCTCGAAAGATTACACATTTCCGGAGGTTCATTGCCATGGAGCTGTATGACATCAATGCCTGTTGTGCCTGTTATTTTTTCGATCTCTTTGGATTTTTCGTCAACAAATACTCCAATGGTTGTTATGAATGATGGAAGGTTTTTGATGACGGCTGCTGCATCTTTACAAGATATAAAACGAGGACTTCCCTTAAAAAAAACAAATCCCAGGGCATCTGCGCCGAAATCAACTGCTGCCATTGCATCATCGAGGTTTGTTATGCCGCATATTTTAATTCTTACCCTCATTTCTCAATTGTATCACATTCCCGCCATTAACTCGTCAATCTTCTTCCCTATATCATTCGCTTCCATGAAAGAAGTTCCGATGAGCATTGCATCAATGCCGGCATCTTTCAGCTTATTAACATCTTCGATAGTTTTTATCCCGCTTTCACTGACGACAATCTTATCAGGGGGAATTTCTCTTTTTATGTTGAAGGTTGTCTGAATGTCAACCTTTAATGTTTTCAAATCCCTGTTGTTAATGCCAATAATATCGGATTTTATAAAAAGCGCCATCTCAAGCTCTTCGAAATTGTGTATCTCGAAGAGTACTGATAATCCGAGTTCCTTCGCAACATGAAGGTATTCAGCTGCCTGATTTTTTTCGAGTATGGCAGCTATTAAAAGAATAGCATCAGCCCTGTTGGCCCTTGTCTCAAAAATCTGATATTCATCAAAGATGAAGTCTTTTCTTAAAACCGGTTTTGTTAAAACCTGTTTGACCTCTGGTATGAATTGCAGATTCCCCCTGAAAAAATCCTCCTCAGTAAGAACCGAAATCGCATGAACTGTTTTTCCTTCATATATCCTGGCGATTGATAAAGGATCAAAATGTTCTCTTATGACACCTTTTGAAGGGGATGCCTTTTTTATCTCTGCGATGAGCTTAATTTTTTCATCCGCAGACCGTTTTATCGCTGACCTGAAATCTATCGGTTTTTCAATATCAATTAACGCGGCTTTAAGTTCTCTGATAGACCGGCAAGATTTTGCATTCTGTAACTTCTCTTTTTTCTTTGAAACAATGTCTTTAAGAATTCCCATTGAAGGATTTTATACAACAACTTTTACATTTTGCAAATTCTACCTTATTTTTTTGCTATAATCCTCAACATGATGATGAGAAGACTCGTCCGGAAAATGAAAGGCTTGAAACAGGAGATGCCATAATTCTTATTGGTGAAACCAAAAGCGTAAGAGAAATCAAAAAACTTGTTGGATAAACTTTATACTAAGTCATGACTCATGGGGATGAGAGAAGGCGAATAGCTAAAGCTGCCGGCCTTATGTCTGTCGCAACATTTATTAGCCGGATCCTTGGCTATGTGAAGGACATGATACTGGCAGGGTTTTTCGGCGCTACAGGCATTGCAGATACATTCTTCGTTGCATTCAGAATCCCAAACCTTTTGAGAGAGCTTTTCGCTGAAGGTTCCATGTCTTCTGCATTTATCCCTGTTCTGACAGAGCATCAGACAAAACACGGAGTTGAAGAGTCAAAGAGACTTGTCAGGATAACCTTTTCCTTTATTCTTCTTTTTGTCGGCCTGATATGTATTCTGGGGATTGTTTTTGCACCTGAGATAGTGACGGCAATAGCCCCTGGATTTGTTGATACGCCTGAAAAATTTTCAGCAACCGTGCTTCTTACAAGGATAATGTTTCCTTTTTTGCTTTTTGTCAGTCTGGCTGCCCTTACAATGGGTGCATTAAACGTAAAACGGATCTTTTTCATCCCTGCACTTGCGCCCGCAATGCTTAACATAACGATCATTTGCGTAGTATTTCTGATTGCTGCAAAAATGGAACAACCGATTATTGCAGTTGCAATAGGAGTTACCTTAGGTGGGCTTGTCCAGTTCGTTTTTCAACTCCCTTCTTTTTTTAAAAACGGATATTCTTTAAAACCGGCATATAATTTCAGACATGACGGGCTTAAAAAAATGTCATTGCTTGTCCTGCCTGCAACTATGGGAATGGCTGTCGCGCAGATAAATATATTTGTCAGTACGATCCTTGCTTCATATCTTCCCGAGGGCAGTGTAACGTATCTTTATTATTCAATGCGTTTAACCCAGTTCCCTATAGGCATATTCGGCGTTGCAATGGTGATGGCTGTCCTTCCAACTCTGTCAGAACATGCAGTAAAAGGAAATTATGACAGACTCAGGGATGATTTTTCATTTGCATTAAGGCTCTTGTTTTTTATTACTGTTCCGGCTATGGCAGGATTAATTGCTTTAAGGGAACCTATTGTAAATATACTTTTTCAGAGGGGTAAATTTGATTATGTAGCAACAGCAGGCACTGCTGAGGCACTTTTGTTTTATTCAATCGGGATATGGTCTATCGTAGGCGTAAGAGTTATAACAGCAAGCTTCTATTCAATGCAGGATACCAGGACACCTGTAAAGATTGCCGGAGTTGCATTGGCAGCAAATATTCTGTTCAGCATTTTGCTTATGACCCCCCTTAAGCATAGTGGCCTTGCCCTTGCCAATTCCCTTGCCTCAGGTCTGAATTTCATTCTTCTGTTCTATTTTCTAAGGAAAAGACTTAAGAGAGTCGAAGGAGGAAGAATTTTGTCTTCTTTTATGAAAACAGTTTTCGCATCATCTGTTATGGGAGGAATTGGTTGGTTTATGCTGCAGGGAGAACTATGGAAGATATGTGGCAATACATCCCTGAAGGTTTTTTACCTCAGTGGAACTATTTCTTTATGCGTTATGATATATATATTTATCAGTTATATGCTGAAAAGCGAGGAGTTCTCATATGTTATCGGGCTTGCTAAGCAGAAATTCAGGAAATAAATCCATGGAGGTTATATGATTATAAAAAAACTTATTGTTGGTTCACTTGAAAATAACTGCTATATTATTGCAGATGAAAAGACAAATGAATGTTTTATAACAGATCCTGGTGATGAGCCTGACAGGATTCTTGATTTAATCAATAAAAATAACCTGATTATAAAGTATATAATCTGCACTCATGCGCATTTTGACCATGTAGCTGCAATACCTGAGATAAAGGAAGAAACAAAAGCCTGGATTGTTCTCCATAGCGATGATCTTAATATGTACCGTAGTACAAAGGATCAGGCCGCAGCATGGGGATATGAGATCGATCCTTTGCCGGAGCCTGACATATTTGTTTCAGAAGGGGACATCCTGGAAGTAGGCGGCCTGAAATTTGAGGTCTTGCATACCCCAGGCCATACCCAGGGAGGTATTTGCCTTTACGGCGAAGGGATTGTCATTACAGGAGATACGCTGTTTGCAGGCTCTGTAGGAAGGACAGACCTTCAGGGAGGAGATATCAGTAAGCTAAGAAAGTCCTTTAAACGTCTTATGTCCCTTCCGGATGAAGTGAAGGTCCTTGCCGGGCATGGGCCGGAATCAACTATAAAGAAAGAAAAAATTGACAATTTCTTTTCCCATGAAATATAATATTCGCTTCCAAGACATTATGTTATTATTTCTTTGAAAAATAGAGATATATTGTATTTTTAGCCATTAATAACGAAATTTTTCTGATATTTAGTCATAATTTACCTATTGACTATCTTTTTAAAAATGATATCCTAATAATAGATGTATATATTAGGAGCGGAAATGGTTTAAAAAACCAAGTAGTTCTTTGATAAAAGAGGGCTATGCTATTTGGTATAGCCCTTATTTTTCTCTGCCAATCCTTGGGGCTAAGGCGGGCTGAGGGGACAAAATTTAATAAGGGAGCTGACGTGTGGATGTAGTGATGCACGCCCCGGAAACCTGAAGGTTGAGGGGAAGCCTAAGCATCCGCCAAGGCGCCCACTTAAAACAAGCCCTTAGCAGCTAAAACCCCAGGGTTGCAGAGTTGTTCTTTGAAAACTAAAAAGTAGGCCCCGGTTAAAGTTTTGAGTTTATATTGAGAGTTTGATCCTGGCTCAGAACGAACGCTGGCGGCGTGCCTAACACATGCAAGTTGAACGGGGTTAGTTGGTAGCACAAAGAGCTCATAGTTCATGGCTCATAGCAAAAGACAGAAAAGTATTTAGCTAAGAGCTAAGAGCTAAGAGCTATGAGCTTTATGAGCTATCAGCTAACTTAGTGGCGGACGGGTGAGTAACACGTAGGCAACCTACCCTTAAGCCGGGGACAACTCAGGGAAACTTGAGCTAATACCCGATAAGACTACGGGCTGGGAGGCTTGTAGTAAAAGGAGCAATTCACTTAAGGATGGGCCTGCGGCCTATCAGGTAGTTGGCGGGGTAATGGCCCACCAAGCCAGAGACGGGTAGCCGGGCTGAGAGGTCGAACGGCCACACTGGAACTGAGACACGGTCCAGACTCCTACGGGAGGCAGCAGTGGGGAATATTGCGCAATGGGGGAAACCCTGACGCAGCGACGCCGCGTGGAGGATGAAGGTCTTCGGGTTGTAAACTCCTTTTTTTGGGAAAGATAATGACGGTACCCAAGGAATAAGCCACGGCTAACTCTGTGCCAGCAGCCGCGGTAAGACAGAGGTGGCGAGCGTTGTTCGGAATTACTGGGCTTAAAGGGCGAGTAGGCGGTGGAGCAAGTCTGAGGTGGAATCCTACGGCTTAACCGTAGAACTGCCTTAGAAACTGTTTTACTTGAGTCAGTGAGGGGAGGGCGGAATTCCTGGTGTAGCGGTGAAATGCGTAGATATCAGGAGGAAGGCCTGTGGCGAAGGCGGCCCTCTGGCACTGTACTGACGCTGAGGCGCGAAAGCGTGGGGAGCAAACAGGATTAGATACCCTGGTAGTCCACGCCCTAAACGGTGGGCATTAGGTGTAGGGCTCGTAAGGGTTCTGTGCCGAAGGGAAACCATTAAATGCCCCGCCTGGGGAGTACGGCCGCAAGGTTGAAACTCAAAGGAATTGACGGGGGCCCGCACAAGCGGTGGAGCATGTGGTTTAATTCGACGCTACGCGAAGAACCTTACCTGGGCTTGACATTCCGCTGGTAGAAACCCGAAAGGGCAACGACTTATAGCAATATGAGAGGCGGAACAGGTGCTGCATGGCTGTCGTCAGCTCGTGCCGTGAGGTGTTGGGTTAAGTCCCGCAACGAGCGCAACCCTTATCCTCTGTTGGTCCCGAGCAATCGGGATCTCTCTGAGGAAACTGCCAGCGATAAGCTGGAGGAAGGTGGGGATGACGTCAAGTCATCATGGCCCTTACGTCCAGGGCGACACACGTGCTACAATGGCCACTACAGAGGGTAGCAATGCCGCGAGGTGGAGCCAATCCCTAAAAGTGGTCTCAGTTGGGATCGGAGTCTGCAACTCGACTCCGTGAACGCGGAATCGCTAGTAATCGTGGATCAGCCATGCCACGGTGAATACGTTCCCGGGCCTTGTACACACCGCCCGTCACACCACGAAAGCCTGTTGTACCCAAAGCCGGTGAGCTAACCCGCAAGGGAGGCAGCTGTCTAAGGTATGGCCGGTGATTGGGGTGAAGTCGTAACAAGGTAGCCGTAGGGGAACCTGCGGCTGGATCACCTCCTTTCTAAGGATTGATGTTTTTCAGGGGCCTACTTTTTTAGTTTTATAAATTTGTTCTTTGACAACAGAAGGGAAAAGGAAGGGTCAAGTTAGGAAGGGCATATGGCGGATGCCATGGCATCAGGAGGCGAAGAAGGACGCGGCAGGCTGCGAAAATCCACGGGGAGTTGCGAGCGAACGTAGATCCGTGGGGATCCGAATGGGGCAACCCATCCTGAGGAAAGTCAGGATATCATATACTGAATAAATAGGTGTATGAGGCGAACCCGGGGAAGTGAAACATCTCAGTACCCGGAGGAAGAGACATCAAACGAGATTCCCTCAGTAGCGGCGAGCGAAGGGGGAAGAGCCCAAACCAACCCTAGAACGAAAAAGACAGGTACAGGTATAGGTACAGAATAAAAGCAGTAAGAAGTTGTTATTATTTTTTCTTTATCTTTACCTTTACCTGCTTTCTGTCTTTTTTGTTCTAGGGTTGGGGTTGTAGGACCGCATAAGTAGTATTACCGGGATATAGCTGAATGTTCTGGAAAGGACAACCGTAGGGGGTGACAGGCCCGTAGGCGGAATGTACCGGTAGGCGAAGCGGGATCCTGAGTACCACGGGACACGTGGAATCCAGTGGGAAGCTGGGGGGACCACCCTCCAAGGCTAAATACTACCTGATGACCGATAGTGAACGAGTACCGTGAGGGAAAGGTGAAAAGAACCCTGGTGAAGGGAGTGAAATAGAACCTGAAACCGTATGCCTACAAGCAGTCAGAGCCTCGAAGCAATTTGGGGTGATGGCGTGCCTTTTGATTAATGAGCCGGCGAGTTGCTGGCTGCAGCGAGGTTAAGTCCTTAAGGGACGGAGCCGTAGGGAAACCGAGTCTTAACAGGGCGTATAGTTGCAGTCAGTAGACCCGAAGCCAGGTGATCTACCCATGGTCAGGGTGAAGCGGAGGTAAGACTTCGTGGAGGCCCGAACTGATGTTTGTTGCAAAAAGCTCGGATGAACTGTGGGTAGGGGTGAAAGGCTAATCAAACCTGGTGATAGCTGGTTCTCCCCGAAATGTATTTAGGTGCAGCCTCAGTGCAGTCTTATGGGGGTAGGGCACTGGATGGGCTAGGGCTTCTTATGAGGTACCAAACCCAACCAAACCACGAATACCATGTAGATGGTCGCTGGGAGTAAGACTGCGGGTGCTAAGATTCGTAGTCGAGAGGGAAACAGCCCAGACCGTCAGCTAAGGTCCCTAAGGGTATGCTCAGTGGTAAAGGATGTGGTGTTGCGGAGACAGCCAGGATGTTGGCTTAGAAGCAGCCATCATTAAAAGAAAGCGTAACAGCTCACTGGTCAAGCGACACTGCGCCGAAAATGTAACGGGGCTAAGCATACTACCGAAGCTACGGACTGTCGGTCTGTGAACTACGTTCACAATCCCGACGAGTTAAGAGTTAAGAGTTAAGAGTTAAGAGTTAGAAAAACTTTTAACTTTACACTTTCAACTTTCAACTTGTCAGGCTGTGTGCGGAGCTCACAGACTGACGGTGGTAGGGGAGCATTCTGCGGACCGGAGAAGGCGAGCCGTGAGGCTTGCTGGAGGGGGCAGAAGAGATTATGCCGGCATAAGTAGCGCAAATTCTGATGAAAAGTCAGGACGCCGTAAACCTAAGGTTTCCTGGGGAAGGGACATCCGCCCAGGGTTAGTCGGACCTAAGGCGAGGCCGTGAGGCGTAGCTGATGGACAACTGGTTAATAGTCCAGTACCGTCTTGTGTGCGTTTGACCGAAGGGGGGACGCAGGAGGATAGTCCGGGCCTGGTGATGGTTCAGGTCCAAGCGTTTAGGCTGGTCTGCAGGGAAATCCGCGGACCGTTAAGGCTGAGGCGTGATGGGGAAGCCCGTAAGGGTGAACTTGGGTGATTCCACGCTGACGAGAAAAACCTCGCAGGGAGCACATGGGATGACCGTACCGCAAACCGACACAGGTAGGTAGGTAGAAGATACCAAGGCGTTCGAGAGAACCCTCGCTAAGGAACTAGGCAAAATAGCCCCGTAACTTCGGGAGAAGGGGTCCCTCCGCAAGGGGGGTGCAATAAATTGGCTCAGGCGACTGTTTAGCAAAAACACAGGTGTCTGCGAACTCGTAAGAGGAAGTATAGGCACTGACGCCTGCCCGGTGCCGGAAGGTTAACAGGAGGAGTTAGCTCGCAAGGGCGAAGCTCTGAATCGAAGCCCTGGTAAACGGCGGCCGTAACTATAACGGTCCTAAGGTAGCGAAATTCCTTGTCGGGTAAGTTCCGACCCGCATGAATGGCGTAACGATCTGAGCGCTGTCTCGGCGAGGGGCTCGGCGAACTTGAGATACCGGTGAAGACGCCGGTTACCTGCAACTAGACGGAAAGACCCCGTGCACCTTTACTATAGCTTGGCAGTGAGCTTTGGTGATGTATGTGTAGGATAGGTGGGAGGCTATGAAGCGGAGACGCTAGTAACCGTGGAGCCGACCTTGAAATACCACCCTTACCTTACTGGGGCTCTAACCTGTCCCCGTTAACCGGGGAAGGGACACTGTCTGGTGGGTAGTTTGACTGGGGCGGTCGCCTCCCAAAGAGTAACGGAGGCGTCCAAAGGTCTCCTCAGGCTGGACGGAAACCAGCTGTTGAGTGCAAAGGCATAAGGAGGCTTAACTGTGAGAGAGACATCTCGAGCAGATACGAAAGTAGGGCTTAGTGATCCGGTGGCGCTGAGTGGAAGGGCCATCGCTCAACGGATAAAAGGTACGCCGGGGATAACAGGCTTATCGCGTCCAAGAGTTCACATCGACGACGCGGTTTGGCACCTCGATGTCGACTCATCGCATCCTGGAGCTGAAGCAGGTTCCAAGGGTTGGGCTGTTCGCCCATTAAAGCGGTACGAGAGTTGGGTTCAGAACGTCGTGAGACAGTTCGGTCCCTATCTGTTGCAGGCGGAGGAGACTTGAGGGGATCTGTCCTTAGTACGAGAGGACCGGGATGGACAGACCTCTGGTGTTCCGGTTGTCATGCCAGTGGCAATGCCGGGTAGCTATGTCTGGAAGGGATAAACGCTGAAGGCATCTAAGCGTGAAACCCACCCCAAGATTAGGTCTCCCAGGGAGCAATCCCTCTAAAGGTCTGTGGTAGACCACCACGTTGATAGGCTGGAGGTGTAAGTGCAGTAATGTATTGAGCTGACCAGTACTAATAGACCGTGCGACTTGACCCTTTTCTTCCCTCCTGTTGTCAAAGGAATTTCAGGGCCTTTGAAAAAGGCCCTTTTACGTGCTTGAGAAATAAAGAGTAGAGATGAGAGAAAGAGATATATTTGAAGAGATAATCGATATAGGTAAGAGACGGGGGATTCTTACCTATGATGAAATAAATGATGCGCTTCCGTCTGAATTTTTCTCGCCTGATGAGATTGAAGACCTTATGGATATCCTTCAGGATATGGGCGTTAAGGTTGTAGATCATGAAGAAGCGCTTCCTCCGGAGGAAGAACTCGAGGAGGAGATAGAGGAGTATGAAAAGACTGAAGATTTGGTTCAGGCATATTTCTACTCAATGGGGGATATTTCTATCCTGACAAAGGATGAGGAAACAGAGCTTGCAAAAAGACTCGAAGAAGGAAAAGCAATAATAAGAGACCTAATATGTGCATTGCCTATTTATAAAAAACTCGAAGCAAGTCTTAATGGAGATGAAGAGGAGATAAATCCGGAGGAAGATAGAACTGACGAAGCTCTTATACAAAGTGTTGAAATTATTGATGACCTCATGAAAGAAGTTGAGTTTTCAGAAAGAAGAATTACGAAATACGGTTCATTAAAAGGTCTCAGGCATGCAATACGTGAAAAAAAGAAAAAAAACAGTGATACCAAAAAGCTCGAAATATTAGTGAGAGAAATAGAGAAACTATATAAGAAGGTTGAATCTGAAATTGGCGCTAAGGTAGATGACCTTAAAGCGATGTGGATTCGTATTGTAAAAGCAAAGACCCTTATCTCTTCCGCTAAAAACGAATTGATAACCCGTAATTTAAGACTTGTTGTTAATATAGCAAAGAATTATGTAGGCAGAGGGCTTCCCCTTCTTGATTTGATTCAAGAAGGCAATATCGGACTTATGAAGGCGGTAGACAAGTTCAAGTATGAAAAAGGGTTCAAGTTCAGCACCTATGCGACCTGGTGGATCAGGCAGGCGATAACACGGGCACTGATTGACCAGACAAAGACCATCAGGGTCCCTGTCCATATGATGGAATTCTACAACAGGGTTACAAAGGCCTCAAGGGAACTTACACAGCAGCTCGGCCGAGAGCCGACTAATGAAGAAATAGCCCAAAAGCTCATCGTCCCTACAAGAAAGGTCGAAGAGGTTTTCAGGGCAATTCAGGATCCTATAGCGCTCCAGACTCCTGTAGGTGATGAGGATACAGAGCTTGAAGATTTTATCGGCGATAAAAACAGCCCATCTCCTTATTCTGATGCAGAAAAGATCGAGACCTCGGAACAGATACAGAAAGTTCTCAAGACCTTAACGCCGAAGGAAGAGATGGTTATCAGAATGAGGTTCGGGATTGGCGCTGACAGGGATCATACACTTGAAGAAGTTGGCAGACACCTTTCTATCACGAGAGAAAGGGTGAGACAGATAGAAGCAAAGGCATTAAGAAAGCTTAAACATCCCAGCAGGCTTAAAGCACTTAGAAGGTTGACTGCTATCCCTACATAGCGCCTGTTACACCGTCTCCAATTGTGGTTTCAACATTGCCTTTTCTTACTATTGCTGTTGATGTTGTTTCCCCGATCTTTATTATCTGTATTAAGCCATTGTATATTTTGTGCTGATTCTGCAGTGTTGTTGCAAGCATGTCCCCAACTTTTAAACCATTATTCTTCCCTTTGTCAATATAAACGATATCCCAGTTTCCGTTAAGCATGCGCAGTTGTCGAGTAGTAATTATGTAACCATTCACTGCGGGTTTTCTCGGATTTTCTATGGCAAGAGGGGGTTCTATTTCATAAAAATTGTCAAGGAGGCTTCCCAGAGGGATCTCAACATATGAATCTATAATAACTACCTTGGGATCATCTGTTGCTGCAACTTCTGCAATGCCAAGTATCTCAACAAGATAACCGATTTCCTTATTAGTTTTAGGATGTTTTATTGTTTCTGCTGAACGTATTATATAAAACTTATCCCCTTTTTTAACAGGTTTGGCTGTCTTGATAAAAGCGTAGTCTCCCTTTGAAAGTATAGTTTTACCCGGCTCAAAATCAGTCATTTTGCCGACACTGTGCACTGACTGAGCAATATAACCGCTTGCGATCAGGATATCCTTGTTGACAAGACATTCTTGTTTTACAGGTTCAGTTCTTCGTACTGCAGGCTTTTGTATTATTATTTCCGGTTTTATTCTGGGTCTTATTACAGGCTTTATTTCAGCCCTGGGTTCAACCTTTGTTTCAGGAATAATCTCTTTCTGCAAGAGGTATAATGGAATCTTGATCTTCTGCTTTGGATAAATCAAATCCGGATTTTTTATGCCGGGATTTTCCTTCCAGACCTTTGGCCATAGGAAAGGGTCCTTCAATTCTTTATTCGAAATATTCCAGAGGGTGTCTCCTTTTTCGATCATATAATCCCTGTATTCCTGTTGTTGCGCTCCTGTTAACGAAGGCAGTAAGACAAAAAATAACAGAAACAAAATCCTTTGCGCTATCGATAGATTTCTTGCCATTTCATTGTTCCTTTACGGAAAATTTATTCTATTTACAAAATAACGAAGATATTTAAAACTGTCAAGTATTTTATATATATGTGTGCAGTATTGTATATTCCGGACTGTTAAAAAAGTATGCAGAATAACTGTCCGGATTCACCGGACGACCGGCATATTATGGTATATTTAATTATGAAATGTGTGAGAATTATTATTGTCTTTCTTTTTCTTTTGATACCGGTTATTGTTTGCGGCTCGGATATAAAAGAATATAAACTGAAAAATGGTTTGAAGGTGATCATTGTCGAAGAACACAAGGCCCCTGTGGCGACCTTCCAGATATGGTATCGGGTTGGTTTAAGAGACGAACCAGCGGGGAAATCAGGGATGAGTCATCTGCTCGAGCATATGATGTTCAAGGGGACACCGAAATACGGGCCATCAGTGCTCGCAAGGATTATACAAAAAAACGGCGGAACAGGTAATGCACATACAACAAAAGACCATACAGCGTATTTTGAGATCGTTCCTTCAGACCGCATAATGCTTCCGGTTGAGCTTGAGGCAGACAGGATGAAAAATCTGATACTTGACCCAAAAGAAGTGCTGTCTGAAAGAAGTGTTGTCATGGAAGAGCGCAGACTGAGATATGAGGATGATCCGCAGAATTCCTTGTTCGAAGAAGTTGTTGCAGCAGCCTTTAAGGTTCATCCTTACCAGAGGCCTATAATCGGGTGGATGTCTGAAATCAAATCCATAGAGAGAGAAGATTTATACTCTTATTATAAAACTTACTATTCTCCCGGGAATGCTGTAATCATTATTGTCGGGGATGTCAATGCAGATGAAATGATGAAAAAAATCAGGGAGCATTTTGAAGCTCTACCTTCTGAACCGGTTGAGAAACAGATGCCTTCTGTCGAACCCGAACAACAGGGGGAGAGAAGAGTTACCCTTAAAAGGGAAGCAGAATTGCCGTTTATTATACTGGCTTATCATGCTCCTAATTTCCCCCATGAAGACAATTATGCACTTGATGTCTTAAACCTGATCCTGTCGGGAGGCAAAAGCACAAGGCTTTATCAATCACTTGTTTATGAAAAAAAGATTGCCCTCAGCGCTTCTGCCGATTACAGCAGTTTTAATATAGACCCATATCTTTTTTATTTCTTTGCATCTGCAGCGCCGGGGAAAGATATAAAAGATTTAGAAGAGGCCCTTTTTGCTGAAGTGGAAAAGATAAAAAAAGAGCAGCCTTCTGAAAGTGAGGTTCAGAAGGCAAAGAACCAGATTGAGGCTTCTTTTATTATGGAACAGGACTCAATTTATATGCAGGCCATGAAATATGGGATGTTCGAGATGCTCGGAGACTGGAGACTGATTGACAAATATCTTGAAGGAATCAGAAAGGTGACAGCCGAAGATGTTATGAATGTTGCAAGGAAATATTTAAAAGAAGAAAACAGGACCGTAGGGATCTTAATACCGACAAAGAAAGTGAAGAGTGAAAAGTGAAAAGTGAAAAGTTAAAAAAATTATTAGCAGTCTGCTTGCTTCTTGCTTGTTGCTTCTTAACTCCTGCGAGAGCAGAGGCCCTTGATGCTAAGAGGAATGTCCTGTCGAATGGTCTTGTTGTATTACATTCAGAAAATCACAGTCTGCCCATAGTAATGGTTACGCTTATTGTGAAGGCCGGTCAGAGTGATGAGCGGAAGGAGAAAGCAGGACTTGCAAATCTTTTATCAGAACTGCTTACAGAGGGCACAGAGAAACGAAAATCAAAAGATATAAGTGAGGAGATTGACTTTATCGGCGCATCTCTTGATGCTTCTGCAGGAGGTGATTATACTACTGTTACCCTGTCTGTTTTGAAAAAGGATATCCATAAGGGATTTGATCTTTTTTCTGATATCCTGCTCCACCCAGTGTTTCCGCAGGCGGAGCTTGAAAGAAAAAGAGAACAGATAAAGGGTTTTCTGAAGCAGCGCGAGGAAGAACCTTCTTTTCTGGCTGGGCGTGCATTCAAAAAGGGAGTGTTCGGTGAACACCCATATGGGAGGCTTATAGAGGGTTCTCCTGAAACGATTGATGTTATCAAAAGAGATGACCTCGTAGAATTCCATTCAACCTATTTTCTGCCAAACAACTCGATATTATCTGTTGCAGGAGATCTGACATCTCATGAGCTGGACGCATTGATGAACGCGTATCTCGCCGAATGGAAACCCCATGGATTGGTGAAAAAAGACAGAGGAAGACCTGATGAAAAAAAGATAAAGAAAGTCATAAAGATAGACAAGGACTTAACGCAGGCAAATATCATACTTGGAAATCCCGGCGTCAGCAGGGATAATCCGGATTATTATGCGTTAGCTGTAATGAACTATATTTTCGGCGGCGGCGGGTTTTCATCAAGACTTATGCATTCCATACGCGAAAAAATGGGGCTGGCGTATGATGTGCATAGTTTTTTTGCTGCTTATAAAGAAGGCGGGAGTTTTCAGATAGGGCTGCAGACCAAGAATGAATCTGCAAATACTGCGATAGGGGAGATACTCAAACAGGCAGAAGGCATTATGGAGGAATATGTTTCGGATGAAGAACTGTCTGATGCAAAATCCTATCTGACGGGCAGTTTCAAAAGAAGGCTTGATACGACCAGAAAGATCGCTGATTTTATTGCGTCGATAGAATTCTTTAACCTTGGCCTTGATTACGATAAAAAATATCCTGATTTTATTAATGCTGTTACGAAAGACGATGTGCTGAGGGTTGCAAAGAAGCATATTGCCGCTGAAAACTCTGTGCTTGTCGTTGTTGCAAACCAGAAGAAGGCAGAACTGAAATATTAGTCATAGCAATCAGTTAATATGTCACAAGAGTAATTAATTTCATATATGGATTTCCATTTCAAAAAACGAAGATGGTTCTTTGCCTTCTGCATCCTCTCTTCAGCGATATTCCTTTTTCTGCTGATCGAGCGTCCGGATACTTTCGAAGAGCGTGTAGAGACTTTAACATTTGATTACAGATTCCACATAAGGAATATATTCTCGCAGCCGGTTAAATCCGGAAAGGTTGTTATTGTCGCAATTGATGAGAAGAGCCTGAAGGAATTCGGACGCTGGCCATGGAGCAGGATGCTCATGGCAAGGCTTATTGATGAAATTGCAGCTTTAGACCCAAAAGCCCTTGCAGTGGATATATTTTTTTCGGAACCGGAAACCCGCGAAGCAGATAAAACCCTTGGCAATTCATTTCAAAAGGCCAAAGGAAAGGTCGTCCTTGCATTGCCCTTTGATATCCCGGTTGGGAAGAAAAGCAGGGATATGAAAAATATTTCAGATGAAAATAAGGATACCAAGAACATCCCTGATGAGATTATTGATTCCGCATTTCTTAAAGTTGAGGAACTGCTGAGCTTGCATCCGATTGAAGCCGATAAGATACTTCCTACGATACCCGACATTATGCGTACTAATTCCAACGGCCATGTTTGGAGTCATCCGGACCTTGATGGGAAATTGCGGTGGGAATTTCTGTATCTGAAATATGGCGATGAAATTTTCCCCTCTCTTGCTTTGCAGGCAACACGTCTGTCACTCAGGCTGAAAGAGGAGGAGATGGCAATCCTGGGAAACAGGGGGGTCAGTCTCGGCACTGATATTTATATCCCATCTGATCGCAGCGGCAGAATGCTCGTAAACTATCTTGGAAAAGAAGGTACATTCCAATATATTTCAGCAGCGGATATACTGACTAAAAAAGTGCGCAAAGAAGAACTTTTGAATAAAACAGTTTTTCTTGGAACTACAGCCATTGCGACATATGATCTGAAGAATACACCTTTCTCGGCAAATATGCCGGGGGTTGAGAAGAATGCAACGGTTGTCGAGAACATCCTGAGCAGGAATTTTTTGAGAAAGAGCAACGGATATATTGAGATGATCGTGATTATCATCACAGGGATTATTACCGGCATATTCCTCCCGAGATTCAGCGCCCTGAAAGGCGCCCTGCTATCCTTTGTATTTTTTTCAGGGTATATTGTATCGGCACAGCTTTTATTCATCTATGCGAATCTCTGGATCAATCTTATCTACCCTGCAGCCAATATGATGGTGATAGCTGTAGTTGTTACTGTTGCAAAATATTTCTTTGAAGAGAAAAAATCAAGGCAGATAAGGACAATGTTCTCAAGTTATGTCTCCCCAAAGATTGTTGAGGAACTGATGAGTAATCCTGAGAAGGCAAAACTTGGCGGAGAGAGAAAGGTTGTAACAATTCTTTTCGCTGACATAATTGGCTTTACATCACTCTCTGAAAAAAAACCTCCGGAGGAAGTTGTGGAGATGCTGAATGAGTATTTCAAAGAGATGACAGATATAATTTTCAGGTGGGACGGCACTTTGGATAAATTTGTCGGAGATGAGATCATGGCATTCTGGGGCGCGCCAACTGACCAGCCGGATCATGCCGAACTTGCTTTCAGGTGTGCATTAAATATGGCTGACAGTCTCGAAAGGATGCAGAAAAAATGGATAAAAGAAGGGAAGGAAATACTTGACTGCGGGATAGGGATAAATACAGGAGAGGTTATTATCGGGAATATAGGAGCTGTCAGCAAGAAGATGGATTATACGATCATCGGTGATCATGTGAATCTTGCAGCAAGAGTCGAGAAACTTACAAGAAATTATAATGCTAAGATTGTTTTGACGGAATATACCAAGAATCATCTTGATGATTTATTAGGTAAAGGTGCGATCGGACACTGTTCATTCAGAGAACTGGATTGTGTCAGGGTGAAGGGAAAAGAGAAAGAGGTAAGGATTTTTGAATTAAAGGGGAAAAATCACTGAGTTGTAGTTTCCGACCCATATTGCGTTTTCTTGGAGAACACCCTTCTTTCCCAATTTGCGGATATCCCCAGAGCGCTTTAAGAAACGTTTTTAGGTTTTACGAAAATCGATATGTTTCTTCATCAGGAAACGCCTTAAACGTGAAGCTTAACCGAAATCTACATAACAATCAGTTTACGTAATAGTATTTGCTTCTGTGAGAACATCGCACCGACCGGCTGAAAAGCGTGCGGCGCCTTCTATGTGTTAGAAACAGTTCAGGCAAGATCTGGCATGAATGCAGCGTCAAGTCTTATCTTTTGCCCGACATTTTTATTACGACAAATTATCAACGAAACTCAAGGTACAATTTATAAAATTGTACCCGCCGGGCAATATTTTCTGGTTCTTTCTTCCACCCTGTTGTCCACCTTTCATCTAACTCTGAAGGTTTTTGTTAAAATACTCGGATGTCTGAAAGGAAACTTATCATTGAGGGCGCCAGGCAGAATAACCTGAAGAACATTCATCTCAGTCTGCCCCATAACAAAGTTATCGCTATAACAGGTGTTTCGGGTTCAGGAAAATCCTCTCTGGCCTTTGATACGGTCTTTGCCGAGGGACAATGGAGATTCATAGAGTCTCTTTCTACATATGCAAGATTATTCCTCGAAAAACTCGACAGGCCGGATGTTGATGCAATTCATAATATTCGTCCTGCCATAGCGCTTGAACAAAAAAACCCTGTGCGAGGATCACGTTCAACCGTTGGAACATTAACAGAGATGTATGATCTATTCAGGCTTCTTTATGCAAAGATCTCTACCCCCTATTGCCCGAACTGCGGTAAGGAGATCAGGACATGGGACGCTTCACAGGTAGCTGCAGAACTTATAGAAAAACACCTTGATCAAAAAGCGATTATAGTTTTCGAGAGTATTGATTCAATTGATGACTTAAAAAAGCGCGGGTTTCACAGGGTTTGGATGAACAACGAAGTTGTTGATTTGAATTCGTTGACTGAAAGCTCTTTGCTCATCGCTCATGGCTCTCCGCTTACCATCGTTCTCGACAGACTTATTATTAAGAATGAGCCGAGATTGGCTGATTCAATCGAAATAGCATGGAAAGAAGGAAACGGAAGGGTTAAGGTCATTATTTTTGGTGACAGAGAGTTCATTAACCTTGCTTTCTCATCAGAAAATGCCTGTGAAGAATGTCAGATCGAATTGCCGAAAGCATATCCCCTGCTTTTTTCCTTCAACCATCCTGTTGGCGCATGTCCTGATTGTAAAGGGTTCGGCAACATTCTCAGGTATGACGAGGATCTGATCATCCCTGATACAAGTCTTTCCTTATCAAAAGGCGCTGTAGACCCCTGGAATAAACCGGCATACAGATGGTGGAAACAACAACTTCTAAAAAAAGCTGATAAACAGGAAATCGATATTAACAAGCCATACTCCGGGTTCACTGAAAAAGAAAAGGCATTGCTGTTCAAAGGAGTGCAGGGTTTCTATGGAATTGATGATTTCTTTGAGGATATGGAGAGCAGAAGGTATAAACTTCACGTTAGGGTCTTCCTGAGCGGATACAGAAGGCCTGTAATCTGTCCTCAATGCAAAGGAAAGAGATTGAGGAGAGAGTCTCTGGCCTATAAGTTTTCAGGTCTTGATATAGCAGAACTCTGTTTAATGCCGGTTTCAGAAGTCATTAAATTTTTTGCAGATATGGATATCTCCCCGTTTCAAAGGGATATGGCAAAAGAGATCCTGAGGCAGATAAACATTAAACTGGGCTTTATGAAGAAAGTAGGACTCGAATATCTCAGCCTGAGCCGCGACGGCAGAACCCTTTCAGGGGGTGAGTATCAGAGAGTGAATCTGTCAAATCAGATCGCCTCATTTCTCACAGGCACCCTTTATGTGCTTGATGAACCGACCGTCGGACTGCATGCAAGGGATACGGAGATAGTTGCAAACATCATGTCAGAGCTTTCAGGGCTCGGGAATACCATACTTGTTGTTGAGCATGACAGGAAAATTATAGAATCTGCTGATTGGGTAATTGAATTAGGCCCCGGAGGCGGTCACCAGGGAGGAGAAGTCGTATTTTCAGGTACGAAAAATGA